>ERZ808054.569-NODE-569-length-31956-cov-19.246400_pt1 | contig 31956 bp, 32 predicted proteins | sample MGYA00380201_ERZ808054 | MGnify/ENA primary metagenome ERZ808054 (study PRJEB31490, sample SAMN06133419) | mouse gut metagenome | isolation source: Z5_2 | host: mice | place: China: Chengdu | collected 2015-05 ...
TGGTATATGCCAATCCGTACACAAACAGGCACATCAGCACATTAAACAGAACCGCTGCTTTATAAGCCACAGCCATTTGACTGGAAAGAAGAATTGCGGGCAGGAGCACAAAGCTGTAACCGAACGCATACCAGTTGACGCCATCCATAACGCCAGCCCAGGTATATCCCGCCATGTGAGCGGCATGCGCCCAGTATCCAAGCTCATCCTCATACACAAAGGGCCCGTTCCCCTTCATAATATAGAACAGTCTCAGGACAAGTGTTCCGAGACAGAAAATGCTGAAAATCAGATATTCCTTTTTGTTTTGCATGCTATTTTTCCACATGCAGTCATTATACTTTTTATCGCCGGAAAAGTCAACGTAATTGACCCCGTCAGGACTCTCTACCTGTAACAGTTCAGCCTGCGGCTTTCCTGTTACGGCTATTCTTCCATAATCCGGGTGATTGTCCCTGCATTGTCCTGAATGAGAACGGCGACAACCACGAACTGGCGGTCGGGGTCATTTTCCTTGTGGGCCGTCAATGTGACCAGAAAATGATACGGCGTGATGAAGCTCCATCCTTCCCTCAGATTCGTGCTAAGATCCCGGTTTCCATATAAATCGTTTAAAAACATCAAAAATCCGATCGTATCGGTGAAGCCATAATCCCGAATCAGGCTGGTATTATCCCGCTCGTAAGCGGCGAAAATCTCATAGGTCAAAGTATTTCCGTCCAGATACAGATAAAGCTTTTCGTGTCCGTCAAAAAAAGTGGGATCGGCAAAGTTGTATAAATCAGCCAAAGGGTACGCTTCTGCACTGCGGGAATCGGATTTTTCCGGTGCGTTGCCGTGTAACACGGTGTTGAAGTCGCACATATCGGACACGTTGGCAAGTTCGATATATACGGCACCTTGAGAGTCCTCCTCCCGAAAGGCATTGTGACTGCTGTAAAAATCATCACTCTGATGATCCTGTAGTACCGGACAGTCAATTTGGGTATCGGGTATGTAGAGCCATGCGAAAATATCCGGATTTTCTTCTTTTAGTGCGGTGAAGTTTATTTGTGAATCGGCGCCGCTCTCTGTCGCGATTGCCGTTTCTCTATGTTTGTCCTCTCCGCATCCCGTTATGCTGAATAGTAGAAAAAGGCTGAAAAATACAGTTGTATAAAAAGATTTTGTCTTCGCCATTACGGTTCACCTGTTTGTCGATAAAAGATGTCTAAAATCAATGTAAGCAGAGCGTCATCATCAGGGTAAAACTCTTCGTATGCTTCTCCCTTGACAGTTTCTCCCGGAATACTGTAAAAACTGCTTTCATCAAAACGGCAGTCTGGCAGGATAGATGCCAGATATACAATCTCCGCCGCGGAAATATCCGTATCCATCTGCGGAAGAATTTGATTATATAATTGAAGCGTTATAAAAGGATCTTTTTTAACAGATTGTTTCGCGGCATCAATAAAACCATTTAAATATTGGGCCTGCCGTTTCGTGCGCATATCTACGGAAGCAAATTGGTTAATATCACGGTATTTGATATACCAGTAAGCGCTTTCGCCCATCAGATGCACACGGTTCCCTTTGACAAGGGTATCATCGTGAAGGGTGATGTCCTCCAGCACTTCCACATCTACTCCGCCAACCGTGTCGTTTATGGCAGGAACCGCATCTACATTGACAGCGGCATAACCATGAATCGGGAGGTTGTAAAACAGATTTTTCACTACTTTTACCTGATATTCACAACCGGTTTTACTATCTTTCCCGTAAGCGTGCTGTAAGGCAATTTGGGAAAAAAAGGTCGGAATACCATATTCAGGGTTATCACAGTCATAGATGTCCGTCATAGTGTTTCGGTTGATGCCGATCACTTTGATGGTGTTGGCCTCGGTATTCAAAGCCGCCGGCTAACAGCGCGCAAATGATAAGAACAGTGATAATCGCGCTCATAAAAGATTTCTTTTTGATGCGCATATAATAACTCCTGTGTGGGCACACTTTTCGTAAAATACCTGATTTCACGAAATTTTTATTTTTCAGGGAACCGGAGTCAAAGGAAATTAGCGGTTGACAAAATATAACCATGCGGCTAGAATGGATAAAAACGTGACGAAGAAGAGAATAGTACGGACAGGGAACGTGACAGAGAGAGGATCGGCGGTGGAAGATCCTTACGGGAGATGTTCGGAACCGGCCTCGGAGTCCTGTGCGATGAGTGCAGCGTAGCACCGGCGATAACGGTAGGAGAAGAGGAGCGCGTAAGCGTTAATTAGGGTGGTACCGCCGAGATTTCGGTCCCTTTCGGGATGGAAATCCCGGCGTTTTTTGTTGTGTTCCGGCGGGATATGCGCCCGGCCGGAAAGAAAGCAGAGAATAAAAAATAAAAAAAGAAAGGATGAAGGAAAATGGCTGACAAGAAGTTGGTAGAAGCGATCACTTCCATGGAAGATGATTTCGCACAGTGGTACACGGACGTGGTCAGGAAGGCAGAGCTTTTAGACTACACGAGCATTAAAGGATGCATGGTATTTAAGCCGGCAGGTTATGCCATCTGGGAGCTGATCCAGAAGCAGATGGATGATATGTTTAAGGCGACGGGCGTGCAGAATGTCTATCTGCCCATGTTTATTTCGGAAAGTCTCCTGAATAAGGAGAAGGACCATGTGGAGGGCTTTGCACCGGAAGTGGCATGGGTGACGCATGGCGGTATGCAGCCCCTGCAGGAGCGGCTTTGCGTAAGGCCTACGTCGGAGACGCTTTTCTGCGATTATTATAAGAATGTGGTGCAGTCTTACCGTGATCTGCCTCAGGTATGTAACCAGTGGTGTTCTGTCGTGCGCTGGGAGAAGGAGACGAGACCTTTCCTGCGCAGCCGTGAGTTCTTGTGGCAGGAGGGTCACACCGCTCATGCCACGGCTGAGGAAGCGGAGGAGAGGACGGTGCAGATGTTGAATGTCTACGCCGATTTCTGCGAGCAGGTGCTGGCGATTCCTGTGATCAAGGGCCAGAAGACGGAGAAGGAGAAATTTGCGGGCGCCACGGCGACCTATACGATCGAGGCGTTGATGCATGACGGTAAGGCACTGCAGTCCGGCACCAGCCATAACTTCGGAGACGGTTTTGCGAAGGCTTTCGGCATCCAGTATACGGATAAAGACAATACGTTGAAATATGTGCACCAGACTTCATGGGGCGCATCCACGCGCCTGATCGGTGCGCTGATCATGGTACACGGCGACAACTCGGGCCTGGTACTGCCTCCCCGGATCGCACCTGTACAGATCATGATCATTCCTGTTCAGCAGAAAAAAGAAGGCGTGCTGGATAAGGCTTACGAGTTGAGAGACAGGCTTGGCAGCTTTCGGGTGAAAGTGGACGATGCGGATAAGAGTCCCGGCTGGAAGTTCTCCGAGCAGGAGATGCGGGGAATTCCGATCCGTGTGGAGATCGGGCCTAAGGACATCGAGGCGAACAGGTGTGTGATCTGCCGCCGTGATACGAGGGAGAAGATTGAGGTATCTTTGGACGAACTGGAGACGAAGGCGGGAGAGATCCTGGAGAAGATGCAGACGGAAATGCTGGAGCGTGCCCGGGCGCACAGGGATGAGCACACTTACACGGCAGAGAATATGGAAGAGTTCCGCCGCCTGTTTACGGAGAAATCCGGTTTCGTGAAGGCGATGTGGTGCGGAGAGCAGGACTGCGAGGATAAGATCAAGGAAGAGCTCGCGGTCACCAGCCGTTGTATGCCTTTTGAGCAGGAGACGATCGGGGATGTGTGCGTCTGCTGCGGTAAGCCTGCGAAGAAGATGGTTTACTGGGGACGCGCGTACTAAGCGGCGGCTCTTTTCAGGGCATCCCGGAATAAGATCAATAAAAAATAAAAAGTAAAGGGGTTGAAGTGGAAATGAATGTTTTGGTGATTAACTGTGGTTCTTCTTCGTTAAAGTACCAGCTGATCAACAGCGATTCGGAGGAGGTATTGGCAAAGGGGTTATGTGAGAGGATCGGGATTGACGGAAGTGCGATCGTACATCAGCCTGCGGGCGGTGAGAAGGTAAAGAGCGAGATAGATATGCCGAATCACACGAAAGCGGTGCAGCTGGTGATCGAGAAGCTGACGGATCCGCAGGTGGGTGTGATCACTTCTCTGGAGGAGATTGATGCGGTTGGACACCGCATCGTACACGGCGGCGAGCGGTTTGCCGGTTCTGTGGTGCTGGACGACGAGGTTTTGGCAGTGATCGAGCAGTGCAACGATCTGGCGCCGCTTCACAACCCGGCGAATCTGATCGGCATTAACTCCTGCCGGGAGATCATGCCGGATGTGCCGATGGTGGGTGTATTCGACACGGCATTTCATCAGACGATGCCGAAGAAGGCATATCTGTACGGCCTGCCCTTATCTTATTATGAGAAGTACAAGGTGCGCCGTTACGGCTTCCACGGCACAAGCCACGATTTCGTATCCAAAAGGGCGGCGGAGCTGCTGGGCAGGGACATTAAGGATCTGAAGATCATCGTATGCCATCTCGGCAACGGCGCTTCCGTATCTGCGGTGCAGTATGGAGAATCCGTGGATACTTCCATGGGGCTGACTCCGCTGGAGGGCCTGATCATGGGCACACGGTCCGGCGATCTGGATCCGGCGATCGTTACTTTTATCGCGCAGAAGGAAGGTATCAGTGCGGAAGAAGTGATCAATATCTGCAACAAGAAGTCCGGCGTACTGGGGCTGTCCGGCGGTGTTTCCAGTGATTTCCGTGATCTGGGCGACGCGGCGCAGGCAGGCAATGAAGCGGCCAGGACTGCATTGGAGACTTACGGGTATCGTGTGGGCAAATATATCGGCGCGTATGTGGCGGCGATGAACGGCGTTGACGCGATCGTATTTACGGCCGGCGTGGGAGAGAATAACGCCCAGGCCAGAGCGGAAATCGGCAAGTATATCGGGTATCTGGGAACGAATATCGACCCGGAGAAAAATAAGCTGCGCGGCGAAGAAGTGATCCTGTCCGACGAGGGAGCAAAAGTCACGGTGATGGTGATCCCCACGAATGAGGAGCTTGCGATCGCGAGAGAGACCGTGCGCCTGGTAAAACAGTGACAAACCAGACATGGTGGATCAGCATAAGGCTGCTGCCTGATGAGACTGGTGGAAAAGGGGAATTGTATGAGCAGACGGAAGAATGGACGGAGAAGAAAGAAAAAAGGCATGGGAAAGATCATCTTTCTCAGTATTCTTATTGTGGTATGTCTGATCGTTTTGTCCGGTCTGGTAAGCGGTGTTTTTTCGACGGATAAGCTCACGGGCGGGATTAAATCCGCGGTAACCAAAAAGGTGACGGAGACGGTTATGGAACAGGCCGTGCAGAAGGCACTGGAAAGTTCCGGTGATCAACAGGCCGCCGAGAAGGCGAAGGAGATCGTGGGTAATATGGAAGAATCGGATAAGAAAGAGGCTGAGGCGATCATCGGGAAATATGCCGACAGCGAGACGATATCCGACTGCCTGGAAATCGTGGGGGACGGCGTTAACAGCGAATCCATCGCGGAGGTTCAGGAATATCTGCAGGAGAGCGTTTCCGAAGAGGATATCCGGAAGCTGCAGGAACTGTACCAGAAGTATGGTGGGGTAATGCCGTAGATCCGGTTTTGGCGGATACCGGCCGACAGAAAAAGAAATAGCAGCAACAGATCAAAGGACTGAAGCAGAGTAGACTGCGGCAGTCCTTTTTTTTATAAAAAGGTTGACAGACGTATACCTTTGGTGTAACATGCGGTTAAAGAGGTAAACGGATGTATACCAAAAATTGGCAGTCAAAAATCGGGCAGTATTTTTTATGCCTTTGTGAAATGAAAGGAATGGATATCAGGATGGGAAAGGTCAGTCTATCGGACGGAGAATGGAAGATCATGAACAGTCTGTGGGAGAGCGGCGAAAGTACGATCACCGAGTTGACGGCCAGTCTGGAGAACGAGACGGGCTGGGATAAGCATATTATCATTACCATGCTGGGCCGTATGGAGAAGAAGGAGGCCGTCGCGCACAGACAGGGCGGCAGGGCCAAGGTCTTCTATCCGCTTGTATCGAGGGAGGAGGTCTCCATGCAGGAGACGCGCGGTTTTCTGGAAAAGGTATACCGCGGCAGCCTCGGCATGATGGTGAATGCCATGGTGGCGGATCAGGCCCTGTCAGAGCAGGAGATCCAGGAGTTGTACGATATTTTGGAGCAGGCCAGGAAGAAAGGATAACCGCGCCTGTATCGAAAGGATATGAGCCGCAGGGCAGGACGGGAACAGGCACGGGAAAGAGGGAGATATTATGAAAGAAATCATTATTACAGCTTCGGTTTTGATTCTATGTGTTATGCTGATCAGGCATTTTTTCAAGGGAAAGATCAGCAACAGGCTGCAGTATGCGTTATGGCTGCTGGTGGCGATACGGCTGATCATTCCGGTATCCGCGCAGCTTTATCTTTCGCTGGGAGAAATAGATGAGTTTCGCATCATGGATCTGGTGAGAAGGCTGGAGGGAGATTTCGGGGATATCACGGAGCGTCTGGAGCAGCCGGTCAGTTTCACCATGAATATGAATTCTCCGGTCAGTCAGCAGATCATTAAGAATGTGCTGGAAGAGGAGATGGAGTATATAGGTGGGGCAGACGGACCGACGAGTATTTTTCTGGCCGGATCCGTCGGATTTACGTGGCTGGATATCCTGCGGTGGATCTGGTTTGGCGGTATGGGCGTGATGGCGGTGTGGATGGCTGCCGTTAATCTGCGCTTCTGCCGTAAGCTGCGCCGCGAGCGGCGGGACTTCGTGCTGCCGGAAGGGGTGACGGGCAGGCTGCATCCCAAGGTTTTGGCGAGTCTGCGCAGGGGCAGAGTTTACGCGGTGAAGGAGCTGGTGTCTCCGTGTCTGTACGGGATACCGGGATTGGAGGCCGTTTACCTGCCGGAGGCTGTTATCGGGGAGGAAGACAGGCTGTGTCATGTGCTCACCCACGAGATCTGCCACAAAAGGCACGGTGACGGATTCTGGTCATTTCTCCGCAACATGCTTTTATTATGTTATTGGTTTCACCCGCTTGTATGGGCGGCGGCGGTGCTGTCCAAAAGGGACTGTGAGCTTGCCTGTGACGAAGGGGCGCTGTTATTGTTAGGAGAGCAGGAGCGGATCGGTTACGGGAAGACGCTGTTGTCTATCATTACCGGCAGGGGAAGGTTTTCGGATTTTGCCTGTACGGCGACGACCATGACCGGATCGGGCAGAAGCGTAAAGGAACGGATCCGCTGTATTGCCGAGAAACCGAGAGTACTTGGCGCTGCGGTGGCAGCGGTGCTTATTCTGATTACGGCTGCTTCTGTGCTTGTCTTCACGAAGAATCCGCAGTTTGTCGGCGGCACATGGGACGGCGGGACGATCTATGTGATGACGGAGGATAAGCGGATCATGCTGCCCGATTCCATAGCCGGGATAAGCGGTTATACGACGGAGGAAGGGAACAAAAAGAATCTGATCATTTATCAGGTTGCTTCCGATCAGGAGGTGGGCAGATTCTGTACGGTTTCCTATGAAGAAGCGGCAGCGCTGGTGGACGCGGGCCGGTCGGTGGTGCCCCTTGGCACCTATGGAAAGAACGGGCAGCTCCGGGAGTATATGGGTCTTGCGACGGCGGAAGTGACGCAGCACGAATATTTTCCGTCGGGAGAGGATATGGAGAAGGATACAGACTATATAGAGGGAACGGAGGGCGTCACAGGAGAAATCGAAGGAGCGCCGCAGACGGAAGAGGAGCAGGAAAGCAGCATAAAGCGCAGTGAGAAGGATCCCTTTGCTTTTGACGGGAGGACGGAGTGGGAAGAAGACGAAACTTACGAGAGCGCGAAAAAGCCTTTTGCCTTTGACGGGAAAAATGAATGGGGCATAGAAGAGCCGCAGCAGGTCGAGCAGGAAGCGGAAGCTGTGCAAAGTGCTGTGCCGGGGACAGACAGTAATACCGAGGAATCGACAACGTATGTCATACCGGAAGAAATGGTCGAACCGGACATGGCGCACGAAGAGGCGGCAACGTATCTGCCGAATGAGGCTGCTGCTGAAACAGACGATTCTGCGATTTATCTGCCGGATGAGGCGGATACGGAAACAGACGGTTCCACGATCTATCTGCCGGATGAGACGATCACGACGACGTATTATCCGTATCATATGGGTCTTACGGATTGTTATATTTATCTGACGGCCGACCATGCCGGGGTAAAAGACAGGGATCTGGAAGAAATGCACTATATTGACAACGAGCTTAAAGCCGCTGCCGGGGCGGTGATCGTGACCAGCATCAACCGGGATATCACGGAGAAGACTTTCCAGTCGCTGGCAGAGTACAGGACGCAGTATCTTGGCGATGCTTCGGCGGTGGTGGCATTGGTGAATGCCCTGCCGTTTCCGGAGGGAATCTCCTACAAGGGAACGGAGCTGACCACCGATGATTCTGAGAAGAAGTCCCTGCGTATTTTGTGCGAACCGACGGAAGCGGATCTGGATATGCGGTATGTGAACCGTGATGTGCTGCGTTTTGACGGGGTCATGCTTTTTGCTGTGATCGGGAATCTGGAAGAGTGTGTTTTCGCAGTGACAGGCGGGGACGGTTCTTTGCTGGAAGAAACGGTATATGACAGAGAGGAGCTGACAGAGTGGATCGGTGTGGACAGCCTGTGGCGGGATCTGGACGGAGAGGAGCTGCAGGTCTGGTTAAAAGAGCTGCACCAGCGAGTGATCATAAGCCTGTATCAGGCCCTTGATTATCTTGATCCGTAAAATAATAAAAATAATAAAAAAATATTAAGAATCCTGAAACTTTTTCTTAATCTGCGACATCTAATATATAAATAAGTGTGAAGGGGATCTCATTTAGAGGAATTTTAAAGATTTCTCTGCTATCATATGACGAAAAGAATTATGGCAGTGCAGATTGAGGTACTAAAGAGGGAAAGCAAGTGGGACAGGTGCAGAGAAGAGAACAGCAGGATATCGAACTTTGGGAACTGTATGAAGAGGAAGAGCGGACAGCCGAACGGACAGGAACGCGCAGGAGCGGCAGGAACGGTTATGGCCGGGAAAGCCGGCGCAGCGGCGGTTATGAGCGGAAGGAAGAGAGCCGGCGCGCAGCCGGGCATGGAAACCGCAGCGGGCGCAATGGGAACCGGAGTGCAGGCAGATATGGAAATGACGGAGAGCGAAGCCGTGAAAGAAGATCCGCCAATGAAGGCAGGCGGCCGCAGGGCAGAACCGGCAGCGGCAATATAAGGCTGTATGAGATGGAAGGAAACAGACGACCGTCCAATGGCAAAAGGCAGCAGGAGAATCCGTCAAGGCAGCGTCGGCCGGCCAGAGCAGCCGGCGCTTCACAGATCAACTATATCCAGCCTTATCCGGCGCAGAGGACCCGCAGGGCTGAACCGGAATCCGTATACAGGGGTAACGCACGTCCGGTACAGTCCATCAGACGGCGGCGTGCGAGACGCAGGAGAGAATTTCTGTGCAAGGCGGTCATTGTGTTGTTTGCGGTGGCATGTCTGGCAATGATCTACATGATCACCGGCCGGATTTATCAGATGGTGCACAGGAATACAGAGGAGAAACCGCTTCCGGTGATGACAGAGCAGTCGTTTGACGATATGGAAATCGCGGATGAAGGAATAGCGCCGCCGGAGATTATACAGGACTTTCTGGAGATCAATGAGTATTCCAGACCGGGAGACAAGCTGGACACGATCAATAGTATCTTCGTGCACTATACGGCGAATCCCGGCACCTCTGCGTCACAGAACCGGAGTTATTTCGCGAATCTGGCGGAGACACATGAGCGGTCGGCCAGTGCCCATCTGATCATTGGCTATGAAGGGGAACTGATACAGTGCATACCATTTGACGAACAGGCTTATGCAGTGATGACGCGCAATGAAGATTCCCTGTCGATCGAGTGCTGCTATTTGTCAGACGACGGTTCTTTTACGCAGGAAACCTATGATACACTGATACATACACTGGCATGGCTGATCGATAAGTATGATTTGACGACGGCGGATATTTTGCGGCATTACGACTGCGGCGGAAAGCTCTGCCCCCTGTACTATGCGGAAAATGAAGGCGCGTGGGATCGCCTGCGGCAGGATGTAGAGATGTATCTGGCACAATCCGGACAGTGAACTTATACTTCCACTGCGCAAACCCGGACCGGAAATATCTTCAATCGCAAATTGAATATAAGCCAACCCGGTTCCATGCATTGTATTTTCCTGTGTCTCCGGAATGTTCATCAAATACTCTGTATGGAACCGATCTGCATGTTCATAGACGACTCTTTTTCATTTCTCACTCTATATACAAAATGTCAAAAACTCTTGACACTTTCATTTCTTTACTATATGATGAAAATGTCAAGAGTTTTTAACATTCAAAATATAAAAGATATGGTGGATGACATGGAAAATTCAATAAGACACAGACGAAAAGAATTGGGATTATCCCAGGAAGAATTAGCAAAAAAATGTGGAGTTTCACGACAAACAGTAAATGCCATTGAAAACGATAAATATGACCCTACTTTAGCATTAGCGTTCAATTTGGCAAGAGAATTAAAAACAACCGTTGATGAACTTTTCAAGCCATAATTGCATAGGAAAAAACGGGGCATTTCAGAAAGACGGGAGCAAAAGCTGTGTGAGGAAAACCGCATACCGGGTGCGGCAAAGTTCAGTCGTTTGCGGCTAATCCCAAAGGACGCAGAGAAGCCGGCAGACAAACGGCGTAAATTTAATGGAAAGGAACGATTTCATGGCGAATATTTTAATTGTAGAAGATGAAAAAAATATGCAGGATATTATTGTCGAGTATGTCAAAAAAGGCGGGCATACCTGCTTTACCGCTGACGACGGAATAGATGCTTTAATGATATTAAAAAGCAATCCAATGGACTTAATGATACTGGATATTATGATGCCCCACATGGACGGGTTTACTGTTTGTAAAATGGCACGGGAAATGAGTAATATGCCTATTATCATGTTGACAGCGAAAGGCGAAGAAGGCGACAAATTAAAAGGGTATGAATATGGTGCTGACGATTATACGACTAAACCTTTTAGCCCAAAAGTTTTATTGGCTAAAGTTAATGCGCTTCTCCGGCGTTCTTCCTCTGAACCATTAGAACTATTGAGTATAGGAAAAATTTCAGTTATGCCGTCCTCACATAAAGTATTTTTAGATGGGCAGGAAATCAGCCTTACTCACAAGGAATACGAACTGCTTTATTTTTTTATGATGAACCCCGGGCAGATTTTTACCCGTGAACAGTTGCTGAACAGGATTTGGGGATATGATTTTGAGGGAACTACCCGCACTGTAGATACCCATATCAAAACATTGCGGCAAAAACTGGGAGGCGAAGGAAAGCATATTGTAACGCTTATCCGCTCCGGCTATAAATTAGAGGTGACAGTATGAAAAGCAATGATACTTTCAGTGTTCATTCAATACGGAAAAAAATACTTTTAGCATCTAAAGTTATAGGAGCTGTTCTCATTATTTCGTATATACTTTCGACTAAATTACCGTTTTCGCCAAATATTTCACTTCCTATTTGGACTGTTTTTGTGGTGCTGTTAATTTTTACTGTTGATTTTTTAATGAGCTGCTTTATTTCCAAACCTATTGCCAAATTAGAACAGGCAGCAAAGAGAATGGCTGATTTAGATTTTTCTTCGACCTGTGATGTTATGACAAATGATGAATTTGGACGGCTTTCTAAAAATCTTAATATCATGGCTGAAAATTTACAAAAAGCCCTTATAAAGTTAGAGAGGGCAAATAGCCGGCTTGAAAAAGATGTCGAACAGGAACGCATACTGTTAGCAGAGCGTAAAGAATTAGTAGACAGTTTATCCCATGAAATGAAAACCCCTTTGGGGATCATAAGAGCTTATGCGGAGGGTTATCAAGACGAAGAAGATGAAATAAAAAAGCAAAGATATGCAGAAATAATCATATCGGAAACAGAACGAATGAATAATCTGATTACTACTCTGTTAGATTTGTCTGCATTAGAAACCGGAGCTGTTCAGCTTTCCCCCGAACGCTTTGACTTTGTTGAACTTTTAGAAACAGTCGCCGGACGGCTATTGATTGATACGCCGGATGTTAATTTTGAATTGCAATATGAACTTCCCGACAAAAAAGTGTTTGTTCATACAGACAGACTGCGAATGGAGCAGGTCTTAAACAATCTCATTATCAATGCGAAAAAAAATGTACAACCGGGAGGTATCTTGAAATTATGTCTTATGGATAAAAACGGAGAACTGCATTTTTCCGTATATAATCAAGGGTGTCTTATCCCAAAAGAAAACATAAAGAAGATATGGGAGAAATTTTATCGTGATAATCGTTCAGCGTACAGAGGTTCCGGGCTGGGACTGGCGATTGTTGCGCAAGTTCTGTCTATGCAGAAATTGAATTATGGTGTAAAAAATCTCGCAGATGGTGTTCAGTTTTATTTTTCTATTCCTACAGTTAAATAAAACGTCATTCTCATTTTTTGTGGTTCTGCTTTCTATAATTGAGAGCGGAGCCATTTTTATAGTTAACGACATTAGGAATTTCGTTTACTATATTTCACATCAACTTCACATCAATCTCACACCAACTTCACTTCATTTTCTTAAAGTCATATCACAAAAGGACAGGAACCCAAAACAAAGGAGGACAATTTATGACATTTTTAGATTTGGAATGGTATTGGTGGCTGCTGATTGTGGTAGTGGCGATAATCGCTGTCCCTTTCAAAATCAAGTTTATGAAATGGTGGAGCATGCGCCAACAGGAAAAGAAGAATAAGCAACAGGGAAGATGGGGGGATGATGAATGATTGAAGTCAAAAATCTGACGTTTTCTTATGGAAAGGATAAGCAGGCCCTGCACGGCTTGGATTTTACGGTAGGGGACGGTGAAATTTTTGGATTTTTAGGACCCAATGGTTCCGGCAAATCCACAACGCAAAAAATCCTTACAGGAATTTTGAAAGGACACGGCGGTAAAGTATCACTATTTGGAAAAGATATTGCTACAGCGCATACACGGGATTTTTTTCAAAAAATAGGTGTTTTATTTGAGTTTCCTTATCTCTATTCAAATTTGAGCGCTGTTGACAACCTCAAATATTTTTCCTCGTTTTATCCTGCAGAGCAATTACGGGATATTGAAGAATTACTGGAAGCGTTGGAATTTAAGCGTGATTTTCTTAGAAAACCAGTTTCTTCTTATTCGAAAGGTATGCGGCAGCGCGTAAGTATGGCAAGAGTGCTTATAAGCAATCCTAAACTGTTGTTTTTGGACGAACCGACCAGCGGACTTGACCCGTCCGGCGCAGTTTTGTTCCGCAGGATGATAGAGGAAGAACGCAGGAAAGGTACTACAGTATTTTTAACCACTCATAATATGCTGGATGCCGATTTGTTATGTGACAGGGTAGCTTTTATTACAAATGGGAAGATTGCAGCATTAGACACGCCGAAAAAGCTGAAAGAGAAAAACAGCAATCAACGTGTTAAAATCTGCTACCTGTATCAGGATAAACGGGAAGAAAAAACAATCGAAGCCCAGGAATTAGAAGCCGGTATTCCCTTTCCCCATGATGAGATTATCAGCGTCCATTCGGAAGAACCGACTTTAGAGGATATGTTTATTCAATATACGGGGAGGGGGCTGTCTTAATGTGGAAAGATTTTATTTCTCTATTCAAAAAAGATTGTCAAATGATGATAGCCGGAAAATTTTTTCTGCTTGCGGTTGGTTCTCTTCTCCTTTACACATTGTTTATTAACTTCGGTTATATAAAGTTTATGAAAGCTGAATTGTACCATGTATATTTGTATGATCCGCTAGGTACACAGCCGCAGGCGTCTAACCTGATCTATCCTGTAATATCATTGGAGGAATTAGAGCAGGCTCTTGTTACAGATACAACCAGCATAGGGATAGATGCCGGTTCCGGCGCGCCCGATATCATTCTTTATTATGGGAGTGAAAAGGTTGACAGGCACCGTGCTGACTATGCACGCTCACTCTTGTACCCGGATAACGGATATACAGCTAAAACAGTAGGGGTAAATACACCTGAATTAAAACAGCGGAAAGAAATAACCTGCGAACTGTTGTTTATTGAGATTGTTGCCGTTGGATTTTTAGGGATTGCTTCTGTTCTGTTCAAAGAAAAGCAAATGGGAGTTATTCGCGTTCATGCTGTTCTTCCTTTGAAAAAAAGTCTGTTTATTTTATCGAAGATTGTTATTTTTTTATCAGCAGACTTAATATTTGCTGCATTGATGACCGTATTCAACATAGGGGTTGCTGATACAATCCATATTTTACCCGCTGTATTAGTACAGACTGCAATCCTGTCCCTTGTTATGGCATTGGCGGGTTTTGGGTGTACGATGGTGCTGAATGATTTCAAACAATTTTCACTTGCTTATTTGGTAATTGCTGTTTTTGCAGCCACACCCGTATTTTTGGCAGCGAATACCTCTATAAAAATGGCTTGGATAGGCTGGCATCCGTTTTACCAAATTTATATGGGATTAAAAAATGCTTATTTTGGAACACCTTTAACTGACCCTGTTTATTACATTTGCTCTGCTTGTGGAATTGCCGCCCTGTTTATGGTTATTCAAATCGCGTTTCGGAAAGAAATGGGAAAGGAGGGCTGATAATGGGAGGATTGATTTATCAACTAAAAAGTGTTCGGAAAGATAAATTTTGTATCATGTCTTTTCTTTTGCCCCTGATAGTTGCTTTTATCCTGAATTTTATCGGGGCTATTGATTTTTCTACGCTAAGTGAATTTCACTTTGGTGTAATACAGGACAATTTGCCGGCCGGAACAATCTCATGGTTAGAACGATATGGAACTGTAACCGAATATAAGACGCAGGAGGATTTGATTGCCGCTGTCAATGATCCCTCTACAAACTTTATAGGTGTGGAAGCTGACAGCAACGGTATTAAAACGATGCTGTCCGGTGATGAAATGGATATATGGCGGCAAACAGCAGATACGCTTCCTGCATTATACAGAGATTATGAAAATGCAGAAGAAATAACGGTTACAATTTTAGAGCGTCCCGACCCAATGGAGGGATTTCAAAATATATTTATTGCCGCAACGCTGATTGTTGCAATGTTTATGGGATGTACTTTTAATGCAATGAACATCATAGAAGAAAAGGAAAGTGGCGTTGCACTGGTCAATCAAATATTACCAATGACACATAGCCGGTATATCATTCAAAAAATTTTTGTTGGCTTTGTCTGCGGAGGCTTGTCCGCTGTCTTCACAGCCTGTATTTGCTTCCGATTATCGATCCAAAATGCGCTTTTGATGTTGGCACTGATTATTCTTTCGGCATTTGTAGCTGCATTGATCGGGTTGTTTATAGGAGAATCTGCGGAAAACCTTATGGTTGGAGTTGTTTATATCAAGGTAGTGCTGATAATATTTATTGCCGTACCATTACTATCCTATCTGCTGGGAGCAGACGGTTTAGCTTTGGTATTCTGCAATCTTATTCCGTCCAATGCAACTTTTGAGGGCATTATGAGTTTGGCAGGCGGCACTGAACAAATAATTACAAAGGATATACTTATCCTTACGGCACATTGTCTTGTCTGGTTTTTGCTTTATTTAGCAATCGCTGAATGGAAGAAGAAAAACAAATAGAAATATAAAATTACAACTTGCCGCACGACTGAATGAATCAAAACAGTAAAAATCGGGAAGACCCATAAAACGGTGCTTCCCGACAAAAATAAAGAGCGGGTGATGGGAATCGAACCCACGTATCCAGCTTGGAAGGCTGGTGTTCTACCATTGAACTACACCCGCATAAACGCATATATAAATTTAAAACCTTAATTATCCTACCATAAAAATTGATAAAAGTCAATTTCGTGTCATCTGTACATATCATACAAAATAAATCCGGATTTTCCCGAAAATTTGAAAAAAACATAGAAAGACAGATAGCATGATGATACAATATAGATTACAGGAGGAAGGAATTATAATTTTTCCTGCCTCATATCTATAGAAGGGACGGTGAAATACTATGGCTGTTGGAAGACAGGAAACCGGAGCGGACAGGAAGCATATTCTGATCGTGGATGACGATCCCACTGAGCTGAAGACGCTTCGATACTATTTACAGGAGAGCTATAAGGTAACGCTGATCAGTTCCGGCAGGACGGCGGTGGATTTTCTGACAAAGTATACGCCGGACCTGATTCTTCTGGACTATTTGATGCCTGTCCATAATGGCGCAGCCGTTTTGAAAGATATTCAGAGCAGGGTGGAGACGAAGAATATTCCGGTCTTTTTCCTGACAGGGCAGACGGATGCGGATACGATCCGTGAATGCCTTGCGCTGCATCCGGCGGGCTATATTGTGAAGCCGGTAGCGAAGACGGCTCTGCTGGACAAGATGAAGGAAGTACTCGGATAAGGTTTTGGAAGGTATATGGAGAGACAGGTATGATGAATCGGGAGGAAACAGAAAGGGAAGGAAGGCCGGAAGAGGATCCGCGTCTATGGCAGATGGCGGGGATCGACACAGCCGCAGGACTGGAATATGCCGGGGAGGACGGCGCGCTGTACAGGGAGATTCTGGCGGAATATATCTCCTGTATCGAGGAACAGGCGCAGGCGGTTGAAGACGCTCTGGCGGCGGAGGATATCGAGAATTTTACGATCATGGTGCATTCCCTCAAAAGCACATCCAGGACGATCGGGGCGCAGGCGCTTTCCGACCGGGCAAGAGAATTGGAAGAGCACGCTAAGCGGCGGAATTGGGAGCAGATTCTGGCCAAAACGCCGGAAGTGCTGGCAGATTACAGAGGACTGTATGCGGTCATTGCACCTTATTGTCCTCCGGAGGAGCCGGAATGGGAGAAAAGGCCGGCGGATCGTGAGGCTGTGGCTGAGCTGTTGGCCGGGCTGTGGGACAACCTGGAGGCATATGATTCCGCAGGTGCGGAGAAAGCGGCGCAGGCGCTTTTGTGTTATGATCTGGAGGAAGCTTTTCTGGCGTATCTGGAGGAGTTTACTGCGGCACTGGGCAGATTTGACTATGAAGGCTGCAGGAAGATCGTCAGGCGTTGGCGCGAGGTTTGGTAGACGACCAAAGAGCAGGGAAGTTTTGGAAGAGTTCATGGCAGGGCCTGTGCGGGTATGGATATGAACAGAGGACAGAGGATTTATGGAAAAGGCATATAAACTGGAGTTTGCCGGGGAGCGGACGGGAAGCCTCTATGTGAACTGCTGCGGGCTTTCGCAGACGGAAGGGCTGCACAGCTTCGGACCGGCGCTGAAACCGCATTATCTGGTACATTATATATTGAGCGGGAAAGGAAGATTTTCCATCGGGGGCAAGGAGTATCCGCTGGAGGCGGGCTACGGCTTTTTGATCACCCCGGATGAGCTGGCATTTTATCAGGCAGACGAGAGCGATCCCTGGACTTATGTGTGGGTGGGGTTCAGCGGCACCCAGGCGGCGGAATATGTGAGCAACATCGGGTTGTCTGTGCGGCAGCCCGTTTTTTGGTCGGAGGCTTCGGAACAGCTGTACGGTATCGTGAAGGATATGATGGAGCACAATACCTTCGGGCTTTCCAACGATCTGCGGCGCAACGGCCAGCTGGGCATCTTTTTGTCTGTGATAGCGGAGGGCACTACGGTGGAGGAGAAGAACGAAGCCGACAGAGCCAACACCTACGTGCGCAAGGCGGTTTCTTTTATCCAGAGCAACTACTGTAATTCGATCAAGGTGACGGACGTGGCGAAGTATGTCTGTATCAACAGAAGCTATCTTTATACGCTTTTTCAAAATTCCATCGGTATGTCGCCTCAGCAGTTTCTGACGGCGTTCCGTATCACGAAGGCCACGGAGCTTTTGCAGCTGACTTCACTGCCCATCGAGAGCATCGCGCTCTCCTGCGGCTATCATGATCCGCTGGTGTTCACCAAGGCTTTTAAGCAGATGAAGAAAATGTCTCCGACGGCATACCGCAGGGAGATGCAGAAGGGTGAGACGAGGCGGAACAAGGAGTATTTAAAACAGGTGGAGGATTTTATCAACCAGATCAACAGCTTGAAATAACATTTTGACAGGTTTGTGTAACAATGGGGTATTTAAGTCAGGCCGGCTTTTATATATGATAACAGTAAGAAAGAGCGAGACGGCTCTTGGGAACTGCCGCAGATCATCCGGGGACAGTTTCTTAACATATTGGCAGAAGCAAACGGCAGGAAAGAGAAGGAGGACATCTTAAATGAAGGAAGCGGTATTAGAGAAGTTCAGAGAACTTTTTGGGGATGCAGAGGGTGTGAATGTGTATTTTGCGCCGGGGCGTGTGAATTTGATCGGCGAACATACGGATTACAACGGCGGACATGTTTTTCCCTGCGCATTGACGATCGGTACTTATGTGGCTGCCCGGAAGAGAGCGGACAGGAAACTCACTTTTTACTCCATGAATTTTGACAGGCTCGGTATCCTCGAGGGCAGTCTGGACGACCTGACGCCTTTGAAGGACGCGGACTGGACCAGCTATCCGAAGGGAGTCATGTGGGCATTTGCCGGCAGGGGAATGGAGATGGACTGTGGTCTGGATATCGTGTTGTACGGCAATATTCCCAACGGTTCCGGTTTATCCTCCTCCGCATCTCTGGAAGTAGTGACCGGTTATATGCTGAAGGATCTGTACGGGTTTGATGTGACGAATGTGGATCTGGCGAAGATCGGACAGTACTCGGAGAACAATTATAATGGTATGAACTGTGGCATTATGGATCAGTTCGCGTCCGCCATGGGGAAGAAGGATAATGCCATTTTCCTGGATACGGCGGATCTGTCCTATGAGTATGCGCCGCTTGTGCTGGACGGCGCGAAGATTGTTGTGACCAACAGCAACGTGAAGCATTCTCTGGTGAATTCGGCTTACAACGAGAGACGCAGCGAGTGTGAGAAGGCTCTGGAAGAGCTGCAGACGGTGGTTGAGATCAAAGGGCTTGGCGATCTGAACGAGGAAGCATTTGAGGCTCACAAGGGAGCGATCCAGAGTGAAGTGCGGGTCAGAAGAGCGAAACACGCGGTTTATGAGAACCAGAGGACGATCCGTGCGGTGGAAGCGCTTAAGAAGAATGACTTAAAGCTGTTCGGTGAGTTGATGAATGCTTCCCATGTGTCGCTCCGCGATGACTATGAAGTATCCTGTGAGGAGATCGACGTGCTGGTGGAGGAAGCGTGGAAGGTTGAAGGCGTGATCGGTTCCCGTATCACGGGCGGCGGCTTCGGCGGCTGTACCGTCAGCATCGTGCGCGATGAGGCGGTAGACGCTTTCCGGGAGAAGGTCGGCGCGGCATATCAGGAGCGTGTGGGCAGGACGGCTGATTTCTATGTAGTGGAGATCGGAGACGGCCCCTGCAGACTGTAAAGAGCAGGAAATGCCGCATCTGTCGTCAGCATCAGGCGCTCAGAGCGGCACAGACACAGACAGCGCAGGGAGTGTGCAGAAATGAGGAGCGACATGATACAGAAAAATATTAGAAAACTGGTACAATACGGGCTGCAGACGGGATTGATCACGGAGGCGGATAAGATCTATACGACCAACAGGCTGTTGGAGCTGTTTCATCTGGATGAGCCGGAGGACGGGGAAGAAGAGCCCGGCATGAGCGTAGACGAGCTGGAAGAGGTATTGTCTGCCATGATGGATTATGCCTATGAGCAGGGCATTATGACGGAGAACAGCATCGTATACCGGGATCTGTTTGATACGAAGATCATGAGTATGCTGGTGCCAAGGCCGAGTGAGGTGATCGCCGAATTCGAGGCCAGGTACGGGAAGAGTCCCGAAGAAGCTACGGAATATTTCTACAAGCTGAGCCAGGATACGGACTATATCAGAAGATACCGTATCAGGAAGGATCAGAAATGGATCGCGCCGACCAAATACGGCGATCTGGATATTACCATTAACCTGTCCAAGCCGGAGAAGGATCCCAAGGCCATTGCAGCGGCCAAGACCGCGAAGCAGAGCGGTTACCCGAAATGCCTGCTGTGTATGGAGAACGAGGGTTACGCGGGGCGCGTCAATCATCCGGCGAGACAGAATCACAGGGTGATTCCGGTGGTGATCAACGGGAGCCGCTGGGGATTCCAGTATTCCCCGTATGTATATTACAACGAGCACTGCATCGTATTTAACGCACAGCATATTCCGATGAAGATTGAGCATGACACATTCTGCAAGCTGTTTGATTTCGTGAAGCAGTTCCCGCATTATTTCGTCGGTTCCAATGCAGATCTGCCGATCGTGGGCGGATCTATCCTGAGCCATGATCATTTCCAGGGCGGGCACTATGAGTTTGCCATGGCGCGGGCCGGGGTGGAAAGGCGCTTTACGATCAAAGGATTTGAGGATGTGGAGGCAGGGATCGTGAACTGGCCGATGTCCGTGATCCGTATTTCCGCGGAAGATTCTGACAGGCTGGTGGCGCTGGCGGATGTGATCCTGAATGCCTGGAGAGGCTACACAGACGAGGCGGCGTTCATCTTCGCCGAGACGGACGGGGAGCCCCACAACACGATCACGCCCATTGCCAGAAAAAGAGACGGCAGGTTCGAGCTGGATCTGGTGCTGCGCAACAACATCACGACACAGGAACATCCGCTGGGCGTATACCATCCTCATGCGAAGCTGCACCACATCAAGAAAGAGAATATCGGTCTGATCGAAGTAATGGGACTGGCGGTGCTGCCCGCCAGATTGAAGGACGAGATGGAGAAGCTGGCGGAAGCAATCCTGAACGGAGCGGATATCCGTAAGGATGCGCTGTTGGAGAAACATGCCGACTGGGTGGATGAGTTCCTGCCGAAATATACGGACGTTACCGCGGATACCGTGATGGACATCCTGCATAAGGAGATCGGCAACGTGTTCATGGAGGTATTGGAGGATTCGGGAGTCTATAAGCGTAATGAGGAAGGTCAGGCGGCGTTTGACAGATTTATTGCGGTCCTGAATGAGTGAGACAACATCATAATCTGACTGTAAAAAGAAATGAGGCGGAATCTTACGATTTCGCCTTTATAGACATACGGCGCTATTGACCGCATGCAGATCAGTCTTGGCAGGAAAAAAGTAGTGTAGCTCATCATTTCTGGGGGTTGATCTGCCAATCTGTCAGAATTGCAGTTTTATACAAATTTTGTTGGGGACGTATTAAAAAGGTTCACTGATACCAAGCATATTTCTCAGAAAACTGTCGCAGGCCTGTTGCTGCTGCGGATTCAGTTGTTGATACAGGGACATATGATTTCGGTATTTTTTGAGATGGAACATGTCATTTGCCAAAAGTAAATCTGCGCTAAGACGCTCCTCAGCAAGACACAGAACATAATCTGTAGAGACATGAAAGAAACGTGATAAATGGCTTACAAGCATGGCGTCGGGAATGGTTATTTCACATTCGATCTTACTCAGCATGGATTGATTGAGACTCAAATTTTCTGCAAGTGCCTGTTGCGATATTCTTTTTTCCAACCGTAAATCTTTGATTCTTGTTTTCATTGTGATTCCTTTCTATTATTGTAGGTCAATTTGGCGGAAGAAATATTCCGATTCGTAATAAGGGTATTCTGTGAAGAATAATTTACAGAAAGAAATCACAAATGATAGTAGAAAAAACGCATTATATACAATATATTGTATTACGAGTATAGAAAAGTAATAGATATAGTATGCGAGCGCAGAAATACATGATAACTAAACTGTGAACGATAATATATGGATAAAATTAATGAATCATTATTTTTATGAAGTGTCAGTGCGATGAAAAGCATTGTGCCATGGTAAAAGGAGAGGAATGGACAGAAAATTGACGGAGTCATATGTGTGCATCGACCTGGAGACTACGGGTCTGGAAGCGAAGCGGGATAGGATCATCGAGATCGGCGCCGTGCAGGTGGAGAATAACAGGATCGTCAGGGAGTGGGAGACTTTCGTTGATCCGGACAGGAAGCTGGATGAGAACATCGCCGCCCTGACAGGTATTCACGACGAACAGCTGTGCGGAGCACCGCAGATCGCGGAAGTGCTGCCGGAAGTGTTTGCGTTTATCGGAGATCATGTACTGCTTGGGCACAGAGTCATGTTTGACTATGCCTTTCTGAAAAAGGCGGCCGTGGACAACAGGATGTCCTTTGAAAAAAGAGGGATCGATACGTTGAAGATTGCCCGTAAGTACCTGCCGCAGTTAGAGAGCAGGGGACTGGAATATCTGTGCAGATATTACGGGATCCGGCACTGCGCCCACCGGGCGCTCGAGGATGCAAGGGCCACGGTACTGCTCTATCAGAAACTTGCAGAACAGTTCTACGAAAAAGAAGCGGCCGTGGACGATCAGAATCTCTTCTGTCCAAGACCGCTCTGTTACCATGTAAAAAGAGATACGCCCGTCACGATTCCGCAGAAAGAGCAGTTATATAAACTGGCAGACAAGCATAAACTGGTATTAGAGTATGATATTGAGAAGCTTACGCGCAGCGAAGCTAGTCGGCAGATTGATCGGCTTCTTGCAGAATACGGACGATAGTCTTCTGCATGGCGGAGTTTAAGACTTCGGCTATCGGGTAGAGGCTGCCGATCTTCTCCGGGGTATGCTGCTCCTTATAGATCCGGCACAGCAGACGGTAGGTGCTGCTGATGTCTGTGCCGGTGGATACGGCAAACTCCAGCATCTGACAAGCCTCCGTCAGATATCCGGCGTCGTAGAGCAGCTGCGCCCACTGCTGCAGGGTGCGCACGAGAAGGGTGTAATTCTGGTCGTACTGTGTCAGAAGGTCGATGTTGGGCGCGCCGTAGCGAAGTTTCAGCTCCGTATTGCTGATACCTGTGAAGTTGACGATGGGCAGGTCTTTGAGCGTGAGGATGATCTGCTTATAGTCCTCGACTTTGGGGACATCCTCTAAAAGCGTCATCGGGAATGTCTCCATGGGCAGCCTGATGTAATCCAGATCGTCCAGAGATTTGCGTCTGGTACTGTTGGCTTCCCGCTCTCTGGCCCAAAAATCCTGTTCGATAGCCGCCTGGTCCTTTTTGTTCTTCCGTATGTTGACTGCGATGGCAATAGAGAGGGTGGCAACACTTGCAAAAAACACTAAATTCATATATAATATCCTTTCAGTAAAACTTACATGATGCGGTAACTGTCGGATGACAGACCATAGGAAGAGGAGTACCTTATGTTTAACAGAAAAACAAGGAAGATCATTTCTTCCATAATTGTTATTATTGTCGTACTGGCGATGATCCTGCCGCTTTTTACGACAGTATTATAAGTGCAGCGCGGTAGGAAGATTCCTGCTGCTATATTTTATCACATAATTCCCGTCAGGGCAATTTTAAGGTAATCGAGGAAGGGTAAGGTTATTATTATGAAAAAAATGTCTGTCATGTTACCGGTGATCATGGCTTTGGTGATGGCTGCTGCCATGCCGGTACATGCAAAAGAAGACAAAATACAAACGGGCATCTACGTGAACGACATGAATCTGTCCGGCATGACGATCGAGGAGGCCAGACAGACGGTGCAGTCTTATGTAGATTCCTTTGGCGGGTCACAGATCACGCTGCATGCCGTCGAGGAGGGAACGATCGTTACGACCGCATCCGAGCTTGGCCTGAAATGGGGCAATGAAGGGATTCTGCAGGAGGCTGCACGCTTTGGCCGGGACGGAGACATCCTGCAGTGTTATAAGGAATTGAAGGATCTGGAATATCAGAATAAAGTATATGATGTAGCTTTCGACTTTGACAAGGATAAGATCCGGGCGCTGATTGAGGAGAACGGCGCACAGTACAACCAGGAGGCCGTGAATGCGTCTTTAGTCAAGACCGAGACCGGTTTTCAGGTTGTGGAGGGACAGCCGGGTATTCTGATCGACACGGCGGTTTCCACGGATGCGGTTTACGATTACCTTTTAAACGAGTGGAACGGCGGGGCATGCGATATCGATCTGGCCGTTACGGTGGATGAACCGGCGGGTACGGCCGAAGAGCTGGCGAAGGTGAAGGATGTGCTGGGCACTTTTACCACCAGCTATTCGAGTTCCGGTGGATCGAGAAGTGCGAACGTGGCCAACGGCTGCAAGCTGATCAACGGGCTTACCCTGTATCCGGGTGAAGAGTTCTCCTGCTATGAGACGGTATCGCCCTTTTCGGAGGCTAACGGGTATTATATGGCAGGCTCCTATCTGAACGGGCAGGTGGTGGACAGTTTGGGCGGCGGAATCTGTCAGGTTTCCACTACTTTATATAATGCGGTTCTGAATGCGGAACTGGAAGTGACGGAGCGTTACAACCATTCGATGATCGTTACCTATGTGGATCCTTCTGCGGATGCCGCGATCGCGGAATCTTCGGGCAAGGATTTCAAGTTTAGGAATAATCTGGATGCGCCGATCTATATTGAAGGGATCACGACGCCGGATAAGAAGATCACGTTCACGATCTATGGTGCGGAGACGAGGGCGCCGGGCAGAGAAGTGGTCTATGAAAGTGTTGTGCTGGAGAGGATCGCACCGGATACCGAGGTGATCAATACAGACGCTTCCCGTCCGGTAGGGTACTGTTCCGTGCAGTCGGCGCATATCGGCTATAAGGCGCAGCTGTGGAAGGTAGTGCGTGAGAACGGTGTGGAAGTGAGCAGAGAGCAGGTCAACAGCAGTTCTTATATGAAGGCGCCGAGAAGTGCGACGGTGGGAATCGCCACCGAGGACGAAGGGGCATATAATGCCATTATGGCAGCGGTGGCCACTAACAGCATTGATCAGGTAAAGGCAGTGGCGGGAGCTTATAAGGCGGCAGCCGATGCCGCGGCGGCGGAGGCTGCTGCAGCACAGGCGGCGGCAGAAGGACAGGGACAGCCGCCTGCTCCGGCGGATGCGGGAGCGCCGCCCCCGGCGGAAGGGCAGGCACAGCCGTCTCAGCCGCAGGAAGGGGCGCCTGCACAGTAGATTGCGAACCAGGCAGGCTATGATGAATCGGAGGCAGGCAGGAAACGGCCGGGCGTAATAGAGATGAGATGTGGAAAAGTTTCGGAGAACGTATTGAAACGTTCTGTCCTGAAGTATATAAAGACGCATAGGGAAGAAGTGGTAAGTGGCGCAGCTCTGGGGGAGGACTGCGCCGTTTTATCGTTTGGCGAAGGATATGAGACTGTGCTTTCCACGACGCCGGTCACGGCTGCGGCGGAGCGGATCAGTACCTATGCCATTCCTATGGCGCTCAACAATGTGGCCGCGGCAGGGGCGGAGCCGGTGGGAGTGATGCTGGCGGTTCTTTTGCCGGAGGAGACGGAAGAGAGCGGGCTGCAGCTGATGATGGAGCAGGCGGAGGAGGTGTGCCTTGGGTGCGGCACACAGATTCTGGGCGGACATACGGAAGTAACGCCTGCCGTTGACAGGCCGTTGATGACCGTGACCGGCGTTGGAAAACGGGAGGCCGCACGAGCCGGTTCCCTGCGGGGAATCAGGGAAGAACAGGATATTGTGGTCAGTAAATGGATCGGGCTGGAAGGTACGGCGCGGCTGGCGTCGCGGTACAGGCAGCAGCTGTGCACCAGATATCCGGTCCGCATGATCGACGAGGCGGCAGCTTACGACAGATATCTGTCCGTGATACCGGAGGCCGCCACCGCCGTGAAGTCCGGCGTTTGCGGGATGCATGATGTTTCCAGAGGAGGGATCTTCGGAGCCTTGTGGGAGCTGGCACAGCGGGCAGGCGTTGGACTGGAGATCGACTTGAAGAAAATACCCTTGAAGCAGGAGACGGTGGAGATCTGTGAATTTCTGGAGCTGAATCCTTATGAGCTGTTGTCAGGAGGCTGTCTGCTGATGGTGACGGATAACGGGCAGGCGCTCAAGGATGCGCTGGCGCGGGAAGGAATCCCGGCGGCAGTCATCGGCAGGACGACGGCCGGAAAAGACCGGGTGATCTATAACGAAGACGAGAAACGGTATCTGGATAAGCCAAAGGCAGACCAGATCTATGCGCTGGCCCAAAGGGATAGAGACAGACAGGAAGTTTCATCTATTTTATGATATTGGATGGGAACAGGAAGAATAGTAAAGACAGCAAGAACAGTAAGAACAGGATGGAGGAAAAGAAAGAGTATGAGAGAAGAATTGTTGGCGATCGTGGAAAGGAACAGCCGTATTGATTTAAAAGAGCTGGCTGTCATTCTGGGTGTGGAAGAGATCGATGTGGTAAATGAACTGGCGGCTTTGGAAGCTGAGGGGATCATCTGCGGCTATCATACGATGATCGACTGGGAGAAGACTTCCATAGAGAAGGTGTCGGCGCTTATTGAGGTGCGCGTGACGCCGCAGCGCGGACAGGGTTTTGACAAGATCGCGGAGCGGATCTACAAGTATCCGGAAGTGAATTCCGTGTACCTGATCTCGGGCGGCTATGACCTGCTGGTGACTCTGGAAGGAAAATCCCTGAAACAGATCTCCGGTTTTGTGTCGGATAAGCTGTCCACGCTCGAATCGGTGCTCAGTACGGCAACGCATTTTATCCTGAAAAAGTATAAGGATCACGGTACGGTCCTGACGAAAAAATACGAGGATACGAGAGAGAAGGTGACACCGTGAGAAATCCGTTAGCTGATAAAGTAGTAGAGATCAAACCGTCCGGAATCCGCAAATTCTTCGATATCGTGACGGAGATGAAGGATGCCATTTCCCTGGGTGTCGGGGAACCGGACTTCGATACGCCGTGGCATATCCGGGACGAAGGTATTTATTCGCTGGAAAAGGGGCGGACTTTCTACACGTCAAATTCCGGCTTGAAGGAACTGAAAGAAGAAATCTGTCATTATACGAAGAGAAAACAGGGTGTTACATACGATCCGAACCATGAAGTGCTGGTCACGGTGGGCGGTTCGGAGGCCATCGACATCGGCCTGCGCGCGATGCTCAACCCGGGGGATGAAGTGCTGATCCCGCAGCCCAGTTATGTTTCCTATGAGCCCTGTGCGGTGCTGGCTGGCGGCGTGCCGGTGATCATCGAGTTAAAAGGGGAGAATGAGTTCCGTCTGACGGCGCAGGAGCTGGAAGACGCCATCACCGACAAGACGAAAGTGCTGATCCTGCCTTTTCCGAACAACCCCACGGGGGCGATCATGGAGCGGAAGGATCTGGAGGCGATTGCGGAGGTGATCCGCAGGCATGATATCTTTGTCATGTCCGACGAGATCTACGCAGAACTCACCTACAAAGAGAAGCATGTTTCGATCGTGGAAATTGAAGGTATGCAGGAGCGGACAATCCTGATCAACGGTTTTTCGAAGGCGTTTGCCATGACCGGATGGAGGCTGGGCTATGCCTGCGGACCGCGGGAGATCGTGGAGCAGATGACGAAGATCCATCAGTTTGCCATCATGTGTGCTCCCACAACAAGCCAGTATGCGGCAGTGGAAGCGCTGCGCAACGGGGACGATGATGTGAAGGAGATGCGGATGGCCTATAACCAGAGAAGGCGCTATCTGCTGAATGCTTTTCAGGAGATGGGACTGGAATGCTTTGAACCCTTCGGGGCTTTCTATGTGTTCCCGTGCATTAAAGAGTTTGGCATGACCAGCGACGAGTTTGCCAGCAGATTCCTGGCAGAAGAAAAGGTGGCTGTGGTGCCGGGAACGGCTTTTGGCAACTGCGGGGAAGGGTATCTGAGAATTTCCTACGCTTATTCTCTGGACAATCTGAAAGTTGCGATCGGGAAGCTGGCGGCTTTTGTGGAAAGGCTGCGGGCAGAGAAATAATTATGCATATCATATTACATCAGCCGGAGATTCCGGCAAATACGGGGAATATCGGCCGTACCTGTGTAGCAACAGGTACGAGCCTTCACCTCATTGAACCGCTGGGATTTCGGTTGGATGAGAAGTCGATCAGGCGGGCAGGCATGGATTACTGGGAACATCTGGATGTCACCCGCTATATGAATTACGAAGAATTTAAGCAGATGCATCCGCAGGCCAGAATCTGGATGGCGACAACCAAAGCCAGACAGGTCTATTCGGACGTTGCTTTTGCGCCGGATGACTATATCATGTTCGGCAAGGAGAGCGCCGGCATTCCGGAGGAAATTCTGGTGGAGAACGAGGAGATGTGCATCCGGATTCCCATGCTGGAGCAGATCAGGTCGTTGAACCTCTCTAATTCTGTGGCTATTGTGTTGTATGAGGCGCTGCGGCAGAACTGCTTTCGGGAGATGCAGACGCAGGGGGAAATGCACCGGCTGCAGTGGAGCTAAAATTCCTTCGGGGTAACGCCGTAATATTTCTTGAATACGGTATTAAAATGTTTTACGGATACAAATCCGGTCTGTTCTGCCACGGTGTAAACCCGGATATTCGGGTTTTGCCGCAGCAGTCTGGCAGCCTGCTCCATTCTGATGCGGAGCAGGTATTTCGTGTAGGATTCCTTTAACGTTTTATGAAATAGATCGCTCAGATAGCTGCTGTTTATCCCGCAGTATGCGGCCACATCGGAGAGGGAAATATTCTCCTGATAGTGCGCCAGGATATATTCTTTGGCCTTTGTGACGATCTCCCCCGGTTCTGCGGCAGGCGCTTTGGAAGAGGGAATGAGTGTGCAGATGGTATTGGACAGCAGCAGGGTACAGGCGGCCTCGTCCGGCATCCCTGAGGGCAGGTGGAGGTCGATCTGATGGAAAAGCTCTGTATATGCGCTCCTGCGATAAGCAGGATTTATTTTTGCGCGCTTGCAGATGATTTGGATCAGGTAGGAGCCAAGGCGCAGTAGGGCGGCAAAATTTTCCTGGGCAGGACAGTCCCGGTTCTGGTCTTTTGAAGAAGAGCCGGCGGATGAGTCCAGGGATGTATGAAAAAAGAGGGAGAGCATTTTGCCGATATCCAGGTATATCCTGTCCGGAGAGCATGTGAGGTAATCGGTATAGAACTGTTCTTCCAGAGCGTGCATGGACCTGATAAAATCATCGTAGCCGGCGGTATCACAGGAAAGATAAAGAGTGCCTCTTCTGAGCAGGGAAAGAGGCGCCAGGCGGTTGATTTCCTGCAGGGCATAAGGAAGCTCCATGATATCCTTTACGCACGGGCTTCCGTAGACAAGGTTTTTGGGCATATTTTCGGCAGCGGTTCTTCGGCACAGCTCCTTATGAAGTTCATGGATGTTTTGTGTAAGGGCCGGGAGATCGGAAGCTGTCAGCAGGATATAAGTAGCTCCGTCGGTATTATAAAGTGTCGTATAGCCAAAGTCTGCGCAGATGTCCTGCAGAAGCTGGTTCAGGCGCAGATGATCTGTTGTCACGTCAAATGCCGTGCGGTTCTTTAACAGCAGTTCAAGAGTGTCCGGCAGGCATTTCAACAGTACATGATGGCTGGCCGGACAGGAGAGTCCACAGGATTCCAGTCTTTGGAAAAGGTCATAGGTCAGAGCGGTATTGCCTTCCAGAATAGAGCCAAAGAGGGCTTTTTTAAGTTCCTGTTCTGTGGAAACGGACTCACCGGAGAGGAACGCGGAGGCCGGCTGTTTCTCCAGACGCCTGGCGATAGACTCCAGCAGGAGGATCAGATTCTGGTCAACAAGGGGCTTCAACAGATAATCAGTCACCCGGTACTGAATGGCAGATCGGGCATACTCGAAATCATTATAGCCGGATATGATAATGACAATGATGTCCGGGAAATTATCAGCAATATATTTAGCAAGACTTAAGCCATCTACTTCCGGCATCTTTATATCGGTAATGACTACCTCAAAGTGCTGCTTCTTTAACAGTTCGATCGCTTCCAATCCGTCTTTGGCGATACCGTTCACCTGGAATTTGTCAGTGAAGGAAGGAATACTGTTGGCAAGGTAGGTGCGCATCAGTTTTTCGTCATCGACAACTAATATATGGTACATAATCTTAACCTCCAATCTGTTTATCGGGAATGTGCAGGATCACGGTGGTTCCTCTGCCACAGTCGGAAGCAATGTTGATCCGGGTGTCTTCTCCGAATTTCAACAGCAGCCTTTTACAGATGTTGATCAGGCCGATGCTGCCCTGTGGTGAGGTGGTATCTTCGGCATTGTGTCTGTCATGGGCAGGATTTTCCGGCAGTGCGCTTATCGTACTGATCTGTTCGTTGATCTGTCGGAGCTTTTCGGGCAGAATGCCCGGGCCGTTATCGGTTACCTGAATCAGATATCCCGCGGATTCCGGATGGGCCAGAATCTCAATGTGAGCGGCATTTCTGGACTTCTCGCAGCCATGTTTTATGGCATTCTCAACAAGGGGCTGTACGGAAAGGGAAGGGATCTGACAGTGGTGCAGCGTCGGGTCGATTTCCATATGATAGGTCAGTTTGTCCTCATAGCGCAGCTGCATGATGGAGAGATAGTCCAGGCAGATCTGTATTTCGTCTTGCAGAGAGATTTCTTTGTCAACATTCATGATACCGCCCAGATAGGAGGAAAAAGCCTCGATGGCGCGGACAGCGCTTTGGCTTTCACCACATTTGACAAGCAGGCTTATGGTATTTAAAGTGTTGTACATAAAATGCGGTTTAATCTGACTGCAGAGGGCGTTGTATTGGGATTCTTTGTATAGATACCGGGTCTCGTAAACCTCCTTGACCAGCTGGGTATTTTTGAGGACGAACCGGCGCAGATTATTGACCATCCGGTTAAAGGACAGGGTCAGGTAACCGATTTCGTCCTGTGTCTGTACAGGCGCCTGTACAGACAGATCTCCATCTTCCACCTTGCGCATCAGCTGTACGATGGTGGTGAGCGGGGATAGAAATCTTCTGATAAAAAAGGTAAAAAATGCAATGGATACCATCACGCAGGCCGTGGTCAGCAGTATGGTTTTCTGCATATTTTCCCGCATCGGTTTCATGAGTTCCCCGTAAGAGTTCAGGGCAATGATCTTAAGTCCCGAAGAGGCGATGGTGTAATGATTCCAAATATATTTCTCACCGTCGGAATCTGTGAAAAAATGTCCGCTTCCGGCCATTTTGGAGGGCGTCAGAAAGGACAGGAAATCGGGGCTGATCTGTTCGCTTGTCTGATATATGATCTGGTTTTCGTCGTTGGTGATGATGAGTGCACCGCCCTTTTCCAGTTCTACGCGGTCGCAGATTTTGCGAATGCCCGAATAATCGGCATCTACTTTAATGACGCCGAGTATCTGTGTGTTATCCTTCTTGCTGCGAATTGGCCTGACCACAGAAAAGACGGGTATTTTCCTGCTGCCGAAGGCCTTTTCCAGATGCGGCGGAATATAGATCGGCTTTGTCTGGGACAGAGCCTGTCGGTACCAGCCGCTTTCCTGATAACGCTCGAAATCTTCCATTTCATAAGGTGTCCGGGTATAGGAATAGATATTCTTATCATTCATGATATAGACCCGCAGGATTTCATCGCGGGGCAGCGTCATGGCGGAAGCAAGAAAATCACCGATCGTTCTGCTGACGGACAGCTGTTCTTCCGGAGAGCGTGGGGACAGTTCCAGGCTGTGCAATACGTCGTCATCGTAATAGGGAGCCAATGTCAGACGGTTCAATTCATTGAGATAGATGTTAATGTTGGAACCGGTCTGCTCAATGATCTGCTGGGTCTGGGCGATCGTCTGCCCGGTTACCTGCCTGGAATACCGCTGGTAATTCAGGTAAGAGACAGCGGATATTGCGGCTATATGAAAAAGGCATATCATAGTGACAAGTTTTGTTGTGAATGTTAAATGAAAATCCTAATCCCCCAGCTATGCTGGGGCGAATGGAGTAAGCAGAAGCGTGCAGGATAACAAAAGAAAGC
>ERZ808054.574-NODE-574-length-31727-cov-4.746730_pt1 | contig 31727 bp, 27 predicted proteins | sample MGYA00380201_ERZ808054 | MGnify/ENA primary metagenome ERZ808054 (study PRJEB31490, sample SAMN06133419) | mouse gut metagenome | isolation source: Z5_2 | host: mice | place: China: Chengdu | collected 2015-05 ...
GATTCCATCCCCGTACTGAACGACAAAAATGAGCTGAGCGGCGTCATCACCGCGCAGGACATCGTCGAGGTCGTCGACGACGAACTTGGCGACGACTATGCAAAGCTTGCCGGCATGAGCGAGGAGGCGGAGCTTGAGGAATCCCTGGGAGAGAGTATCAAGAAACGCCTGCCATGGCTGATCGTACTCCTCGGACTCAGCATGTGTGTCTCAACCGTGACGAGCCTGTTCGAAGGCGTGATCGCACAGCTTGCCATTATCGTAAGCTTTCAGTCCGTGATCCTTGGCATGTCCGGCAATGTGGGAACACAGTCCCTTGCCGTCACGATCAGGCTGCTGATGGATGAAAATCTTGAGACAAAGCAAAAGATCGGCATGATCTTCCGCGAAATGCGGATCGGGTTTTCCAATGGGCTGATCCTCGGGATCCTGTCCTTTGCTTTTATCGGCGGTTATCTGTGCCTGCTCAAAGACAAGTCGCCGCAGTATGCCTTTGCGATATCGCTCTGCGCCGGGATCGCCCTTCTGATGGCAATGACGATCTCCAGTATCGTGGGCACCTGCGTTCCGATGTTTTTTAAAAAGATCAATGTGGATCCGGCAGTCGCGTCGGGTCCGCTGATCACCACCGTAAACGACCTGATCGGCGTGGTCACATACTACGGCGTGGCGTGGCTTCTGCTCATCAACTTCCTTCATATGGGTTGACGAACTATGCATAAAAATCCATTATATACAAATACTAGCAATACAGTTAAGCTTTTTTATGAACTTGCTAATAAGTACCCAGAATGGAGGAAATATCGGTGAAAGCTACGGGAATAGTGCGTAGGATAGACGATTTAGGACGCGTTGTCATACCAAAAGAAATCAGAAGGACTTTGAGGATAAGGGAATCGGATCCGCTTGAGATCTTTACGGATCACGAGGGCGCCATCATTCTAAAAAAATACTCACCCATCGGTGAGCTTGGAAGCTTTGCGAAACAGTACGCGGAGAGCCTCTCGCAGGTGTCCGGTCATCTGGCGCTGATTGCGGACAGGGACCAGATCATAGCCGCGGCGGGCAGCAACAGCAAGCAGGTGCTCGGAAAATCTGTCAGCAAGGCGTTGGAAGAAAAAATGAATTCGCGTGAGACCGTGTGCACATCGCGCAGTGATAAAGACTATGTGTCCGTGACCGAAGACGAATCGGAGGAGTATCAGCACGAGGTGATCATACCGATCATCACACAGGGTGATGTGATCGGCGCCGTCGTGCTCCTGTCCGCCAAGGCGGGCGACGAGATGAACGAGGTGGAGATGAAACTTGCCCAGTCCGCAGCCGGGTTTCTCGGCAAACAGATGGAGCAGTGATCGATCTCAAATCGAGCAGGGGAACGACCTTCTCCACTACTCGGGTGCCCGTGCGCATAAAAAAGGACAACACCGCTGTCCTTTTTTTGTTTTCTTTTCATTTCATCTGGATCTGTTCCATTGACGACACCAGGCTCACAGCACTCTCCGCGACATACGTCACGCCCCTGGCGCTCTCGTCGAACGCGGTGGAGATGTCGTTCAGCCCTGTTGTCATCGCGCTGATCGTGTCCCGGATCTCCCCTGTGTTTTTGGAAAATTCACTCCTTCCTATAGCGGCCCCTTTCCCTGTATAATAAGTTTCCTGATGTCTGCGAGCGAATCCGCCACCGCATACAGCAGCGGTCTGATCTCCGCATCCGGCTGTGTCAGATCCGGAACCATCACCGGTCTGCACCCCGCTGCGTATGCCGACCTGATGCCGTTTGGTGAATCCTCCACCGCGATGCAGTCCGACGGCTTCTCCCCGATCTGCTCACAGGCATACAGATAGACATCCGGCGCAGGCTTTCCGTTTGCCACCTGCTTTGCGCTCACGATCCTGTCAAACTGATCCCTGACGCCGATCGCGCCAAGGTGCTGCAGCGTGAGCTCGATCGGTGTCGCTGTCGCCACTGCCGCCTTGATGCCCCTCTCATGCAAAAAAGCCAGTATTTCATCAATACCGGGCTTTTTCTCCAATCCATATTGCTCAAGACGCTCTGCCACAAGGCGGCGCCTCACTTCACGTACCGCATAATAATCAAACCCTGCTCCGAAGATGTCCTTCATCATCTCCGCGGCAAGCCTTGCGTCACAGCTGCGCAGCATCAGCGCATGCTCCCTGCCAAAATCCGCATACCCCGCCATGCGCGCCGCCTCACACCACGCTGCATTGTAATGTTTTTCCGTGTCGATGAGCACTCCATCCATGTCAAATATCACTGCTTTGATCATATCATTCCTCTAACCCTTATATCCCGCCTGCACCTCCCTGTCTGAAAGCGCACGCCATTTATGCCTCCATGTCCCGTCCCTGCAGGCACTCAATTCCCTGCATACAGGATCTTCTCCTTGGGCACCTCCTGATTCTGCTGCATCAGATTCAGCAGCGTAATGTAATTCTTGATCATGTCACGCGCGGTATTCTCCTCGCCGTCAAGGTTCTTCCCGTACTGCTGTTTCAGAAAATAGATGTAATCATCATGCTCGAGCTTTGGCGTGTACGCGTACAGGATCCCATGTATGTCAGCCAGCTTCTCAAGCAGCACATACATCTCACCCGGGTTCAGCACGGACAGTCTGATCACCGGAGATGCCATATCCCGCATCTTGATCCTGCCCTCCTGCTCGAAACTCGACTCCGCAAGCCTTGAGCGCAGCGGCTCAAAACTGAACACGCCCCGCACAGGATCCTCCATCGCCTCCCGCGTGACACTGATGATGATCCCCAGATAAGAAGCCTTCCCCTGCAGCGCGTCATTGTAGATCGACAGCAGCTTGTTGTAATTGTACTCCCTGCCCACTCGGCTCGGGATCTCATACAATGTCGAGAGCTCATCCATACAGACATAGAGCCCCGCATACCCTGCCTTCACCACAAAATCCGCAAACAGCTTGATGAAGTCGTACCAGTTGTCATCGGTGATGATCAGGTTCACCCCCAGGTCGGTCTTCGCTTCCGTTCTGGTCCTGTACTCCCCACAGAGCCATCGCAGAGCCCTTTTCTGCAGCTCCACATCCCCTTTGCGATACCCCTTGTAATAGGATGCGAGCACTTTGCCGAAATCAAAACCGTTTACCCGTTCCTCCATCGAGGACGTCACTTTATAGATCTTCTGACTGACTCTGACGTCAAAGATCTCATGCCCGGGTACAAGTCCCTCGAACTGCACCACTTCGTTTTCGAGCGTTCCGATCCACTTGTCAAGAATGAGCTGTAATGCCCCGTTATCAGGACTTGCATGCGTAGCCATATTCCTGATCAATTCCCGGTATGTCGCAAGCCCCTGCCCCTTATTTCCGACAAATCTCTTGTCCACAGAGAGCTCCACGTCAGTCACGACAAAATTTTTCTCCATCACATGGTTTCTCAGCGCATGCATGAGAAAGGTCTTGCCGCTTCCGTATTTCCCCTCGATAAAACGAAACGCCGCCCCTCCCTGCTCGATGATGGATACGTCCTGCAACAGCGCCTGGATCTCACTCCTTCTCCCCACAGTAATGTACTCAAGCCCTATCCGCGGAACGACTCCGCTTTTTAAGGAATTTAAAACGGTGGCTGCTGTTGTCCTCGATATCCCGCTATCCATACACCCCATTCCTCCCCATACTGCTGTGTGCCTGTGGAAACTCCCCAGTTCCACCCGCACTCTATGTAATACGATGTTATACTACTCTGAGCTGTGACTGCACAAAATCCGCATCCGCCCTGATCCGGTCGAGATTCTCAAGGCTGAATTCATACGCGAGGGACTCCCGCTCGCTGTCCTTGTTCAGGCGCTCGAACGCCTTCTCGATCATGATCATCCGCTTCTGATGGAAGAGCATCGCGTAGATGCGTTTGTGGATCTGCTGCGTCGTTTTGCCGGCGTCCGCGTCATAGTCCATGACCTCGATCAGACGGTCCGCATCGTACGGATAGAAATCCGTCGAGCAGGACCTGCTCGATCTGCCAACCGATATGCAGGTTCCCATAGACAGCTCACCGTCGCACAGATAGACCATCAGTATCGGCCGCTGCAGCAGCCCGGCGAACACATCCGTGAGCAGATCCGGATCGATCTTTCTCCTGAGATTCACCTCAAACACCGACAATCCCTGCTCCCTGACGAGCTCTTTCATGTCCTTGACTCCTTCTTTGTCCACCAGATGATAACTCCACTCAACGCTCTCGATCTCGGCCTCAAAGATGCGGCGGCATTTCAGATTGTCAATTTTCTGGAACAGCGCTTCAAGCGGCATCCCTTTATCAACTTTGTACTGCTTTGGAATATTATATCTTCCCTCGCTCATACGAATCCTCCACCTTTACCATTGCATATTCATACGTTAATATTTTATGTTAATCGTTTCTAGACTATTATAATATACTATTTGAATAATTTCTACAATTTGTTTTATTTTCCTTAAATTTTGTGAAATATGTCAATTAAGTTTCAAGAAAGTACCTGAAATAAAGAAGGAAATCTGTCATATTCCACAGATTCCCTTCCCCTTCACAGCACTTCTTAACCTGTTATGCCGTCCAGCTCCGCCTGCAGCCGCGCAAGATCCTCGCGGATCGCGATGTGCTGCGGACACGCCTGCTCGCACTTGCCGCACTTGACACAGTTGGACGCCTTGTTCGCCTCGTTGATCCCGTTTTTCCAGTTCCACCTCGCCTCGTTCACATTCTCATATATGTGGTACTGGTTCCAGATGCCAAAGCACCGCGGAATATCGACACCCGCAGGGCAGGGCATGCAGTAGCGGCAGCCTGTACAGCCGTTCTGAACCCTGCTGCGCAGCGCGTCCGACACCTTTTCGATGACCGCCTGCTCCTCGTCCGAGAGCGGCTCGAAGCCTGCAAAGGTCGAGAGGTTATCCTCCACCTGCTCCATCGTCGACATGCCGCTCAGCACCACTTTCACATTGTCAAAGCTGCCGGCATAGCGCAGCGCCCACGAGGATGCAGTCGCACCCGGCCGCACCTTCTGAAACAGCTCGTTGATGCCCTCCGATGGAAGGTTTGCGAGCGAACCGCCCTTGACAGGCTCCATGACCACGATGGGAATGCCAAGTTTTTCGGCAAGCTCCACGCCCTTCAATGTCGCCTGCGTGTCTTTGTCCATATAGTTTAGCTGGATCTGGCAGAAATCCCACTTGTAGGACGTGATGATCTCCTCAAACGCCTCATAGTTGTCATGAAACGAAAATCCGAGGTATCTGATCTTTCCCTCCGCGCGCAGCTTCTCACAGTACCCAAGAACGTCAAGCTCCTTCGCAAACTGCCAGCGATCCTTCCCCAGCGCATGCATCAGATAAAAATCGACATGATCCTTCTGCAGGCGCTCGAGCTGCTCCGAAAAAATGCGCTCCACATCCTCGAGCGTCTTTACTGACCACAGCGGCAGCTTTGTCGCCAGATAGTACGAATCCCTCGGATACCGCGCAAGCGCCTTGCCCGTGACCACCTCGCTCATGCCGCCGTGGTAAGGATACGCCGTGTCAAAGTATGTGACTCCCGCCTGGTACGCCCGGTCGATCATGGCAAGCGCTTCCTCCTCATTGATGCTGCCGTCCGCATTTGTCGGGAACCGCATACAGCCAAACCCCAACAGTGACGTGCTGATCCCCAGATTTTCCATCTTTCTGTACTCCATAAAAGTTCTCCTTTCAATTTGGTTCCATATTTATCGCAAGCCGTTCCCGCGGGCTCAGCTGTCGTACAGCAGTGCCATGTCCGCAAGCACTTTTCCTGTATGCGCCATCATGAGCTCAGCCTCTTTCTCTATTAAACCATACTTTTTGTATTTTAGCACGAAATTTGGTGTCCCTTTTGCAGAAAATTCCAGGACACCCTTGTACTTTGCCATCAGATCGGGAAGACGCTCGACCCGGACGGGCGCATATGGCTCCATGAAAAACGTGACCTGCCCCACCTTTCCCTTGATCTCTGTCACATACCGCCTGTGCGCCGTGACGCGGATCAGTGAGATCCGGATCAGATTCTCGACAGACTTCGGCACATTGCCGAAGCGGTCCCTGAGTTCCTTTCTCATGTCGTCGCACTCCGCCTCGTTCTCAAGGCTCGCGATGCGCTTGTATATGTCAAGCTTCTGCACCTCGTTGACGATGTACTCCGGCGGGATAAAGGCGTCGACGTCCATGTCCACATAGGTGCCGAAATCCGCCTCGACTTTTTTCGTCCCCTTGAGCGTCCTGACCGCCTCGTTGAGCATCTTGCAGTACAGGTCATAGCCGACTGCCTCCATGTGCCCGTGCTGGCGCTCTCCGAGCAGATTCCCCGCCCCCCTGATCTCAAGGTCGCGCATCGCGATCTTGAAGCCGCTGCCCAGATCCGTGAACTCGCGGATCGCCTGCAGGCGCTTCTCCGCCACTTCCTTGAGCATCTTGTCCCGCTTGTACATCAAAAATGCGTACGAAGTCCTGTTTGAGCGCCCCACGCGCCCGCGCAGCTGATAGAGCTGTGAGAGTCCCATCGCGTCGGAGTCGTGGATGATCATGGTGTTGACATTCGAGATATCGAGTCCGGTCTCTATGATCGTCGTCGACACAAGCACATCGATCTCACCGCCGATAAACTGGAACATGATCTTCTCGAGCTCATGCTCCTTCATCTGGCCGTGGGCGTACGCCACGACCGCCTCCGGGACAAGACGCGCGACCTGGTTGGTGATCTCCTCTATATTGTTGATGCGGTTGTACACATAGTACACCTGCCCCTGTCTCGACAGCTCGCGGACGATCGCCTCGCGCACCATCTCCTCGTTGTACTCCATGACGTAGGTCTGTATCGGCTGGCGCTCCCCCGGCGCCTCCTCGAGAACGCTCATGTCGCGGATCCCCACGAGGCTCATGTGCAGTGTCCGCGGGATCGGCGTCGCCGTCAGCGTCAGCACATCCACATCCTCCTTGACCTGCTTGATCTTCTCCTTGTGGCGCACGCCAAAACGCTGCTCCTCATCGACGATCAGAAGCCCCAGATCCTTGTACTGCACGTCTGCCGACAGCAGTCTGTGCGTGCCGATGACGATATCCACCAGCCCTTTTTTCAGCCCCTCGACCGTCTTCTTCATCTCGCCCGCTGTCCGGAAACGGGACATCATCTCCACGCGCACCGGAAAGTCCTTCATGCGCTGCATAAATGTGTTGTAGTGCTGCTGCGCCAGGATCGTCGTCGGCACGAGATAGGCGACCTGCTTTCCGTCCTGAATGGCTTTGAATGCCGCGCGGATCGCGATCTCCGTCTTTCCATATCCCACATCGCCGCAGATCAGCCGGTCCATGATCCGCGGGCTCTCCATGTCACTCTTGGTCGCCTCGATGGCAAGGAGCTGGTCGCCTGTCTCCTCAAACGGGAACATCTCCTCAAACTCCTGCTGCCACACGGTGTCCTTGCCGAAGATAAAGCCCTGTTTTTGCTGCCGGACGGCATACAGCTCTACAAGATCCCTGGCGATCTCGTTGACTGCCGATTTCACCCTCGTCTTCGTCTTCACCCACTCCTGGGTGCCGAGCTTGTTCAGTTTCGGCTTTTTTGCCGCGTCGGACGAGGCGTATTTCTGGATCGCGTCAAGCCCCGTCGCAAGGACGTAGAGATTGCCGCCGTCACGGTACTCGATCTTGATATAATCCTTCACAACCTTGTCTACCTCAACCTTCTCGATCCCCTTGTAGACACCGAGTCCGTGGTTTTCATGGACAACGTAATCCCCCACTTTCAGATCCGAAAAATCCTGGATCTTCTTCCCCTCGTACGCTTTTTTCTTCTTTTTGCGCTGCTGCTTCCCAAAGATATCCGTCTCGGAGATCACGACAAACTTTAACATTGGATATTCAAATCCCTTACGGACGGAGCCGTGGTACGTCATGATCTCCCCCGGCTGCAGAACCCTGTCCGAGTCCTCCGAGTAGAAGGCGAGCAGCCCCTCGTCCATGAGATCCGTGGCAAGGCGCTTGGCGCGCGTCGCGGATGCGGACAGCAACAGCACCCTGTACCCCTGCTTCTTGTAATGGTTCAGATCCTTCACCAACTCTGCAAAGCTATTATTATAGGAAGAGATATTTCTGGCATTGACGGCAAACCGGTCTGTGAATTTGATGCCAAATCCCTTGAACTCCATGGCAGAGAGCGCAAGGATACGCGCATCCTCAAGCTTAGCCATCGTCTCCTGCACGGAGTAGAGCACTTCCGTCTGCCTGGGCAGGATATACCCTTTTTCCGTCCTGTTCGCCATGCTCTCGCGAAACTCCAGCTCCACAGCCCTTGCGTGCTCCTCGATCCGCAGCGGTTCGTCGAGATAGATGCAGCATCGCCTGCTCTTCAGAAGATCGGTGAAGGACATGGTGTCCTCATAGAAATAGTGGATGAAACTGTCGAGGTTCACCAGATTCTGGAACTGCGTCACCTGCTCCCTCAGATCAGACACCGTCGTCTCGAGACGGTGCGCCTCCTCCGGCTTTGTCTGCTCCCTGAAAAGCTTCGCCTGCGCCTTGCAGTCCTTCTCGATCCTGTGAAATCCCTTGTCGAGCACAGACTGCGGCAGGATCAGTTCCGCCGCCGGGTAAACTGACACCTGTGTCATATTTTCCTCGATGGAGCGCTGGCTCAGCACGTCAAAGGTGCGGATCGATTCAACCTCGTCGCCCCACAGCTCGATGCGGACAGGATTCTCCGCGGTCAGGTCAAAAATGTCAACGATCCCTCCGCGGATCGAAAACTGCCCCGGCGCCTCCACCTGGTAATTCTTCTCGTACCCCATCGCCACGAGCCTGCGCGCAAGCGCCCGCTCCTCGACCACGCTGCCCTTCCCGATGCTGATGATATTGTCCTCGAGCACTGACAGCGGGATCTGATGCGCCATCAGCGCCGCAAAGGTCGTGACGATCGTGACCGGGATCTTCTCGAGCAGCCTGCGCTGCACCGCCATCCTCTCCTTGACAAGCTGGTTGCCGTGCACATCCGCCTGGTAGAAGATCAGATCCTTCGCCGGATAGAAATACGACTCCCTGCAGTACAGGCTGCAGTCCTCCAAAAGCTCCCTCGCCTTGATATCGCTGTAGGTCACGATCAGCTTCACGTCATAATCCTGATCCGTGCCAAACACCATGTGGAGCTTCTGGGAATCCACACAGCCACTTATGCTCACCTTTCCGCCCTTTTTATCCAATGCTTTTGTAGTCTCTTCGTACTCGCCGAGCTCCCTGATCGGTGCCAATACTGTGTTCACGATTGATCGTCCTCCATATCTATACTCTATCGCTGCTGCCGCCTTGCCGGATCTATCCCCGCTTTTGCGGCAGATCGTTTGCTTTCCGATATCATTCACGCTTCGTACTCTTCACATTATAGTTGTTCATCGCCATGTCAACCTGATCCTCGAGCATCATATTCACCGCACCGTCCACCTTCTCCAGGCTCTCCGCCATCACCTTCATCTCCTCTTTGCTGAAATGACCGAGCACATAGTCCGCGAGGTCATATCCCTTCGGCTTCTCACCGACGCCGACCTTGATGCGCAGAAACGTGTCGCTCCCCAGATTCGCGATAATGTTCTTGATGCCATTGTGCCCGCCCGCACTGCCCTTCTTGCGGATGCGCAGCTGACCGACATCGAGGCTGATATCGTCGTAGATCACGATCAGCTCACTCTCCGCGTCGACCTTATAGTAATCCACCACCGCGCGGATCGCCTCGCCGCTCAGGTTCATGTATGTGAGCGGCTTCACAAGCACGACCTTCGTGCCGCCGATCAAGCCCTTCCCGACCAGCGCCCTGTGCTTGCAGTCCATCACGCTGATATTGTACTTGTCCGCAAGCGCATCGACCGCCATAAAACCGATATTGTGTCTCGTATTCTCGTACTCCCTGGTTGGATTTCCAAGGCCTGCTATAATAACCATCTTACTGTCTCCTGTTTTGTTTTCCGATGCCTTTCCTAGTTCTGTCCCTATCCCGATCTCTTTATTGCTCTCTATTTCTTTCTTTATTTTTTTCTCTATTTCTCGTTCTGTCTCTTTATCTGTCGCTGTCTCTATCCCGTTTTCTTCTGCCCTGTCCGCCGCCGCGACCGCCTCTGCCCCTCGTTTCGATCCTGCCGCCCTGTCACGGCGCCCGAACAGGTTTCTAAATCTGTCTTCTAACCACCGCATACTCGTCCCCGTTTCTGTAATAAGGGCAATCCTTATACTGTCTCTCCATCACCCGCACCATGTCATCCTCATCCATATTGACTTCGCAGTAATAACGCGCGTCATCCTCGTCATATACATTATATGCACATGTATCGCAATTTGAACTTGCCATTTTATCCAATCCTTTCCCTGCAGCGCGTTTGAAGTTTGGATCATCATTCGCGCCGTCTTCCCTGTTTTAACGCAAGAAAACCCTTATTGGTCTGCCAGCCCTGCAGATCAATAAGGTTTTTCTATTTCCCGCACCGATCAAATCCGTTTTCAAAATACATACTTATTTTTATTATAACAAATATGCACGAATAAACAACTACTTTTTTCCCCGGCGCCTGCCGGTGCGCATATAACATAAAGAAAAAAGGACAGATCGTTCCCGCCCTCTCTTCATGATCCCGCCAGTATGATGTTTTAGCATGTGTTAAAAATGATCTATTCCGAGCTGCCCGCACGAAATTTTGCATACGCGCCGCCCGCTGTAAGCGCGGCGACAGCCAGCGCCAGCATGACTTTCCCCCACAGTCCCGTCCGCATTCCCTGTTCCGCTGTCCGCTGCACCTCCTCGTCATCCGCATAGTCATGGTTGATATTCTGCTCGATCTCCTGCCTGATCAGCTCCTGGTCGCCTATCGTTTTCAGATCCGCCACCCTGACATAGCCTGTGTGCTCCCCCGCAGAGACTCTGCACCAGTTATCCCTGGCATCTTCCACTGTAAAGACAACCGTACCTGCCACCAAAGAAGCCACAAGCTCTGACTTGTCTGATGCCTCCTCGTACAGTTTTGCATCCACCCCTGTCTCGAGCACCATATTTTCCGTTATCTCGCTTAGATCTGCTGCCAGTACAGGTGTCTTCCAGATCACGATCATCAGGAAAACCGCCACAATCAATAGCCTTCTCATCCGTTCATCCTCCCCTCACTTGTGCCACCTTCCGATGCACCAATACACCAGCGTGCGCATAAAAATTGCATAGAAAAGGATGCCGGACGGCATCCTTTTCTATGATCATGACTGGAGCAGGATTGAAACACGCCAAAAAACTTATTTCGCGACGATCGCATAAGCGTTAACGCCGGCTTTTACAGGCGTAGTGACTGTGTTCGGATCATTGTCCATGTCCTCATACACCGTTATCTCTCCGCCCGGCTGTACACAGAGTACAGAATATGTCAAAGACTTGTCTGCATTTTTCGGAAGCCCTGCCTTGAGTGCGATACTGCCATCTGACAATGCGACCCATGACCCGTGCTCTTTTGCGCCCAGCTCGATGTGCAGACATGCCACAACGTCCGCCTGCATCGCATCCGCCGCCGTGTTGATGCTTGCCATCGCATTCACGCTTTTCTTTTCGTCGACATCATAGATGATGATCACCGGTTTCTGCCCGTCCTTTAACCCGAGTGACGTCCTCACATCCGCCGCTGATGTCGTCACCGCAGTGCCGCGCACACTCTCAGCCGCGTAGACACCACCGATCGAAGTTCTGACCTCCGAACCTGCCACTTGGATCGCTGCATTGGATGACTGGGATTTTTGCTCCTCGTACGTAGGCGGTGCCACATACTGTTCCTGAGGAGCGCTGCTGCTTGAGCTGCTGCTGCTCGAACTGCTGCTACTGCTGCTGCTTGAGGACGAGTCATTGCTGCTTACGGATGAATCATTTCCGCTCACAGACGAGCTGCCGCTTCCTGTGTCTGCCGCGCATACCATCAATGCGGATGACATTACCATCGCAGCCGCGATCACTGCCGCTGTCACTTTTTTCAAACTTTTGAACTTCATTATATCTTCCTCCTACTTAATAATATTGAGTGCTCTTCTTTATAGAGAATAGTATAATACCCCCCCCGGTATTTGTCAAGGTAAAAAAATAAAGCTGTCATACAAAACTTTTATCCCTTCGCAGAAGGCTTTCACCCAATCCGATCAATACGAACACGAGCGGCGTGCTGACAACCTGCTGAAAGCTCACCACATTGTGAACTGCATAAGCCAGGATGCCGACCGCCGATGCATACAGACAGCAGGAATGATCTTGCAGCGCTGCTCTGATCTGGCGCCGGATCGCAGTCGCAAAAATCGCCGCATAGGAGACGAGACCGCACACCCCTGTATTGACAAGTACCGTAAGCAGCTCATTGTGTGCGTTGGTGAGCCTGGATGTGCCGAAGACAGAATGGAGCATCTCTGCGATCTGCGGGTCACTGTACACGCAGCTCTCAAAACAATCCGGTCCGGCTCCCACAAGTTTCCGGGCAGACGGCATTGCCGCAAACGTCTTCCACCCTGCCGTCCATGCCGCCCCCCGCCCGTTTCCCCAATACCTGTCAAAGCGAAGGAGAGAGACAGTCCCGGACATGGTGCCTGTCCTGTCCCGGACAATATTGCAGCAGACCGCCACTGTGACGATCACAATTCCCGCCAGGCACACCGTGACTGCCGCCGTCCTGCGCACGCCCCGTCTAAGCGTTCTCACAGTCTTTTGCCTGATCTTCAGCCAATACCACGCCATCGCATAACACGCTGCCGTTCCCCCAAGCAGCACGCCGCACACTGCAGCCTGTGTCATCCATGACTCCAGCGCGCTCTCATAATTGAGCGCCATCGGGAACAGCCACTTGATGACACCCACAGCCACAGCGCTTCCCGCCAGAAACAGCATCAGTTCCAGCCATCTCAACAGCCTGTCATTCTCCTCAAAGGACAGCACGAACAGGACAAAAAGGACAGCCCCCAGAACCAGAACACCACTGCTGCTGCCCTGCACGATCCCGACCATGTACCCGAGCACCACATAGGACACAAGCGCCGCCCTCCCCCACCATTTGCCGCGCACTCCGCTCCAGCAGGAGACCAGACCGACCGGAAACAGTACACTCCAGTAGCCGCAAAACCAGTTGATATTCCCTATTGTGGATATAAAATAGGCAGGTTCATTGGGATCCATCCCAAAGGGATATACGGAAAAGCGGTTTAGCAGCCCGATGAGAAAAACGCCGGAAGAGACCGCCGGAAAGACGGCATACCAGATCTCTGCTCTGCCGGCAAACCTGGAAATCGCAAAATATATTGCCACAAACATCAGCTGGGAGACCAGCCCCATCGACCACCCTTCGGCACCCCAGACAGCCTTCTCCTTCCAGTCCGTACACACATAGGACAGTGTGACAGCCGCCGCATAGAAAAGCATCGCCCTATCTGTCCAGGACAAACGCCCCCACGACAGATACTTCCAGTTCCACGCGAGCAACAGTATTGCTGCCGGGAGCATCATGAGCAGACACTGCACTCCCGTTTCCCGAAAGAAAGTATATTTGTATGCCCCGAGCTTTACATACCCCTCGGGTGCATAATATGGAAATACCACGATCAACAAGAACAGAAAGACATTTAAAGTTGTCTGCATATAATATCTCATTATTTTTCCCGCTTTTTCAAGTACCATCCCGATCCTCCTCCACTTCGTCCCTGTCGTCTCCCTGAGTCTCTTTGTCCTTGTTTTAACTCTACCACACATACAGACGCGCTTCAACCCGTATAAAAAAGCCATCCGCTATGAACGGATGGCTTTTTACCCACATTTTATACAATAATACGCTAAGAAACTACTTCCTCGTCCGGCTCTAAGAGTGCCTTCTCGTAACTTTCAAGAATTGTTTTCTGGATCGTGTCCCTTGTGTTTGAATTGATCGGATGAGCGATATCCCTGTACTCACCGTCGGCTGATTTCTTGCTCGGCATCGCGATGAACAGACCTTTCTCACCCTCGATCACCTTAATGTCATGAACCACAAATTCATCATCGAGTGTGATCGAAACTACTGCTTTCATTTTTCCCTCTTTTGTGATTTTTCGAACGCGAACATCTGTTATTCTCATTCTTTTGTCCCCCTTTTGCAAGTCCTGTTTCCTTTTGTTGATTTTTTGTTATAAAACATACCTCTCATTTTTCTCAACCACAACTTTTATGCCGGTCTCCCCGACGTGGTGTGAGTTTGCTCGAATAGTATCGCGGCTCTCTACTATACAATTTTCAATGTGGGTGTTATCGCCTAGATACACATCATTTAAAATGATGGAGTTTTTAATAGTACAGTTGTTGCCGACAAAAACCTCCTTGAACAGGATCGAATTCTCCACTGTCCCGTTTACGATACATCCGCTCGAGATCAGGCTGTTGCGAACCTGTGCTCCCGGATTGTACTTTGCAGGCGGCAAGTCGTCAACCTTGGAATATACGTCCGGATACTGTTTGAAGAAATAGTCGCGGATCTCCTTTTTGAGGAAATCCATGTTCGTGCCATAGTAGTCCTCGACTGTCGCGATGTTCCTCCAGTAGGATTCGATCCTGTAACCGTATATCCGCTTTACATCTTTATAGCGTATAAGGATGTCCTGCACGAGATCGTGCCGTCCCTCCTCGGCGCTCTTCTCAATCAGTTCGATGAGCTGTCTGCGCCTGATCACATAGATCCCGCACGACACGGTCTTTGACCTCGCCACCATGGGCTTCTCCTCGAACTCCTCGATACGCCCGTCGTCGTTCATCCGGACAACGCCGTACCGGTCCACATCCGCATCCTCGGACATCTCCTTCACCACAACGGTGATGTCCGCCTTCTTTGCAATGTGGTATTCCAACACTTTATTGTAATCCATCTTGTAGACACAGTCGCCTGTGGCGATGACTACATATGGCTCATGGCTTCTCTTTAAAAACAGGAGATTCTGATAGATACTGTCCGCTGTCCCCTGATACCAGTTGCTGTTCTCCGGCGTGACTGTCGGTGTGAAAGTATACAGACCTCCCTGCTTGCGCCCGAAATCCCACCACTTCGATGAACTCAGATGTTCGTGAAGACTCCTGGAATTATACTGTGTGATCACCGCAACTTTCTGGATGTGCGAGTTGGACATGTTGCTCAACACAAAATCAATGCTCCTATAACTGCCTGCGATCGGCATCGCAGAGATCGCTCTCTTGTGGGATAGCGCTCCCATCTTCCTGCTGTTACCGCCAGCTAATACGATTCCTAATGCTCTCATTCTCAATCCCCCACCTTTATCAATGTCTTGCCGCTGTCCAACACACCATTTGGATAATCGGAAGCCACCGTCTCACCGAAAACGACTGTATTCTTGCCGATCTTAACATTGGCGGGAACGATCGATCGCTCACCGATTGTGACAAGCCCGCTGTTATAAATGTCAGGCCTTGTATCGTTCTCCTTCTCAGGGAGCGTGCCAAGCTGTGTCTCGCTGCCCACACGCGAATACTCGTCTATGATCGCCTTCTCGACCGTGCACCGGTCGCCGATCTGCGTCTGGTTCATGATGATGGAGTTGCGCACAACGGTCCCCTCGCCGATGACAACACCACAGCCGATGACAGAGTTGTAGACCTGTCCATATATTTCCGAGCCCTCCCCGATGATACTGCGCTCAACGACACTGTCCGCGGCGATATACTGGGGTGGCAGAACCTCGCTCTTTGTGTAGATCTTCCAATATTCCTCATAGAGGTTGAACTCCGGCACGATGTCGATCAGCTCCATGTTCGCCTCCCAGTAGGAACTCAGTGTGCCGACATCCTTCCAGTATCCGTTGAACTCGTAGGAGTACATCGGACAGCCCTTCTCATGGCAGTACGGAATGACATGCTTGCCAAAATCAAGTGCCGGCTGGTCTGCTTTGGCGATCAGCGCCTCTTTGAGTGTTTTCCAATTAAATATGTAAATTCCCATGGATGCCAGGTTGCTTCTGGGGTTTTCCGGTTTCTCTTCAAAGTCCATGATCTTCTTGTTCTCATCTGTGATAACGATCCCAAAACGTTTCGCTTCCTCGATCGGCACCGGCATTGATGCGATCGTCACCGCAGAGCCGCTCTCCTTGTGGAAGTCCAGCATCACTTCGTAATCCATCTTGTAGATATGGTCCCCCGAGAGGATCAGCACATAGTCAGGGTTATAATTCTCCATGTACTCCAGATTCTGGAAAATGGCGTTGGCAGTTCCTGTATACCACTCGCTCTCGCTGCTCTTCTCATAAGGCGGCAGTACCGTCACACCGCCGACATTCCGGTCCAGATCCCAAGGAATACCTATACCGATGTGTGTATTCAGCTTCAGCGGCTGATACTGTGTCAGCACTCCGACTGTGTCGATACCGGAATTGATACAGTTGCTCAGCGGAAAGTCGATGATGCGGTATTTCCCGCCGAAAGCAACAGCCGGTTTTGCCATTTTCGATGTCAGGACACCCAGTCTAGAGCCCTGTCCACCTGCTAAAAGCATGGCAATCATTTCTTTTTTAATCATGTTGTCACCCCTACTTACATAATAATAGGCTTCTCATATTTTTGCATATAACAGACCCTGATTCATTATAACATACATTTTCGTTAAAGGGAACAACTTTAACATCATTCTCGGGAATATTTCCATACATTTTTTCCAAAATCTTTCCTGTCTTTGGCAGCAAACCCAAAATTTCAACATACAGACCAAATTTTTTGCTTTTCACTATGGAAAAGTTACCTTGTGAGGTGTATATTAATAGAAGAATCACAATAAAATGAAACAAGTACACATTTCCAGAACATGTGATCCAAAATGATTAATATTAGGAAGGAACATAGTTTGATGTATCAGATTAATTTCAATACCCCCATCCATGTACATTTTATCGGGATCGGAGGAATCAGCATGTCCGGTCTCGCCCAGCTTCTGATCGAGAAGGGCTTTGCGGTCAGCGGTTCGGACGCGAAAAAATCCCCGCTCACGCAGCATCTCGTCTCCATGGGGGCAAAGATCAATTATCCGCAGATGGCAAGCAATATCGACGACTCGATCGACCTTGTCGTGTACACCGCCGCGATCGCGCAGGACAATCCCGAGTTCACCGCCGCTGCCGAGAAAGAGATCCCTCTCATGACGCGCGCAAGCCTGCTTGGGCAGATCATGAAAAATTACAAAATGCCCATAGCGGTCAGCGGCACACACGGAAAAACCACCACCACTTCCATGATATCCGAAGTGCTTCTCGCCGCGGACGCCGACCCCACCCTGTCCATCGGGGGGATCCTGAAATCCATCGGCAACATCCGCATCGGCAAGTCGGACTATTTCGTGGCGGAGGCGTGCGAGTACACGAACTCTTTTTTGAGTTTCTTCCCCCGCTTCAGCATCATTCTGAACATTGAAGAGGATCATCTGGACTTCTTTAAGGACATCGACGATATCCGCCACTCTTTCCGAAGATTTGCCGAGCTCCTTCCCGAGGACGGCTTTCTGATCATCAACAAGGGCATCGACCGCGTCGAACAGCTCACCGGCGGGCTCCCCTGCGGGATCGTCACCTTCGGAGCAGATCCCTCCGCCGACTACAGCTTTACCGACGCCGCCTACGACGAGTTTGGGCGCGCCTCCTACACTCTTGTCAAAAAAGGTCAAAAGTGCGGCACTGTCAGACTCGGCGTTGTCGGCGAGCACAATATCCTAAACTCCCTGTCCGTCATCGCCCTGATGGACATTCTCGGATTTGACTCCGATACCGTGTGCAATGCCCTGTCCGCCTTCTCAGGCACGGACAGACGCTTTGAGCTGAAGGGCGAAGTCGCCGGCATCAAGGTACTCGACGACTACGCACACCATCCCACGGAGATCGCCACCACCCTGAAAGCCGCGGTCAATTATCCACACAAAACGTTGTGGTGCGTGTTCCAGCCGCACACATACACGCGCACCAAAGCCTTTTTGAAGGATTTTGCCAGGTCGCTATCGCTGGCGGACAAAGTGGTACTGACTGACATCTACGCCGCACGCGAAAAAAATACGATCGGGATCAGCTCCGCCGACCTGCTGCACGAACTTGAAAAGACAGGGACGGAATGCTATTATATGCAGAGTTTTGACGAGATCGAAAATTTTTTATTAAAAAATTGTATCGACGGCGATTTGTTGATAACTATGGGCGCCGGAGATGTCGTAAAAATCGGTGAAAACCTGCTCGGCATCTGATTATCCACATTATCCACATTTTTTTGTGACCAAAACGTCAGAAAAGGGTGTGGATATTTTTTGTTTTCATCCACATCCGGATCGATAAAAATCCACATGTTACCATTGGGGTTTGGCCGGGACTCAGGACAATACAGTCTGTGGATATCCACATTATCCACACTATCCACACTGCCCTCAAATCCAGTATTCACAAGGGGTGCAGGGGTGTGGAAGGCTTGCTTTTTTTCGCAGTTATGCTACAATACACTTACCTTACAGATGGCGGCGGCTCCCACGCCGGATCTACACTAAGGAATTTACACCGGACGGAGGTCTATTATGAATCGTGTCAATATTTACCGGGCTGCCACCAATGACCAGACAAGCATCTCCAACGTATTCATCGACGAATATATGGCAGATGCCAACGATGCACAGCTCAAGATCTACCTTTTCCTGATCCGTATGATGAACGCCAATCTCCCAACGAGCGTGACCGACATTGCGGACAAGTTTAATTACACAGAAAAGGATGTGCTCAGATCGCTGACATACTGGGAATCCAGACAGCTTCTTGCACTAGACTTCGACGCGGCTCACAACCTGTCCGGAATCAGGGTTCTATCCCTCGAAAACACGTACGAGGCGCCCAGAACGGCTCCCCGTATCACCCCGGTCTTATCCTTTATCAGACCGGCCTCCATGCAGACGGGCATGACTGCCAGAGCCAGGATGGCTTCGCCGGATACGGATCGTACTGCCGCATCCGCTGGCAGCCAGCCCGCAGATGGAAATTTCGGCGGCAGCACCATCGCCAAGCCGGACTATTCACTCGACGAGATCAAAAGTTTCAAGAACAACGAAGACATCGAGCAGCTGCTGATGGTCACGGAGCAGTATGTCGCAAGACCCCTGACGCGCAGTGACATGGAGACTATCCTGTTTTTGTATGACAGGCTCGGCTTCTCGACAGACCTGATCGACTATCTGGTGCAGCACTGTGTGGAGCGCGGGAAAAAGGATTTCCGGTATATGGAAAAGGTGGCTCTGGCGTGGCATGAACAGGGGATCGTTTCACCTGCCGACGCGCAGAATGCCTCGCGAAAGTATGACAAGGTCGTCTACACGATCATGAAGTCCCTCGGCAAGAATGCAAATCCGGCTCCGAAAGAGCTCGAATACATAAATAAATGGACGAAGGAGTACGGCTTGATGTTGGATGTCATACAGGAGGCATGCGACAAGACCGTCATGACGACAGACAGCCACCGATTCGCATACGCGGACGGGATCCTCACCAAGTGGTATCAGGCAGGCGTCCACCACAAGGCGGATATCCCGGCGGCTGATGCGGCATACAAGCGCACTTCCCAGAACGCGGACAAGCTGCACCGGTCAAACAACAAAAACGACAATATCGTTACCAGGAATAAATTTAACAATTTCGCACAAAATACCTACGACTTTGACGCGTTAGAGCAGAACATACTGAGCAACTGACCTGCCGGCAGGATGCCGTACAAGAGAAAGACAAGCGAGGTAAGATACAGATGCCATTGACAAACAGCCAGTACGATACGATCATGCGCTCTTACGAGGAGAGACAGCGCGCCGCAAGGCGCCGGCTGGAACACAATACCGAGACTGTATACCGCCAGATCCCGGGCTACGAGGATCTGGACAGGCAGGTCGCCTCCATCTCCATCGAGCAGGGGCGCAGGCTCCTTGGCGGGGACGAGAGCGCTCTGCCGCGGTTGAAACAGCAGTTAAAGGAACTCTCGGAGCAGAAGAGCGCCCTGCTGCGCGCGCACGGTTTTGCGGCGGACTACCTGTCCCCCGTCTACGAGTGCGCCAAATGCCGCGACACCGGCTACATCGCCAACAAAAAGTGCAGCTGTTTCCGCACGGCAGAGATCAACCTGATCTACGAGCAGTCCCATATCAAGAACCTGCTCACGACAGAGAATTTCGGCTCCCTCTCGTATGATTATTATGCGGGGGAGGATCTCGAAAAATTTACAAAAGCTGTACAAATATGCCAAAATTTTATAAAAACTTTTCATAGGGACTACCGAAACCTGTTTTTTTATGGTACAGTAGGAACGGGTAAATCTTTTCTGTCCTGCTGCATCGCCAAGGAGTTGATCGATCAGGGAAACCTGGTGATCTACTTCAGCGCTTCCCAGCTCTTTGATATCCTGTCGAAAAGCACATTTGACAGGGACAGCACGGAGGCGGCATCCGGTATCTCCGACGATATCTGTGACTGTGACCTGCTGATCATCGATGACCTCGGAACAGAACTTACCAACGCATTTGTCTCCTCCCAGCTTTTTTCCTGTCTCAACAGCAGGCACCTGCGGAAAAAAGCCACCATAATCACAACAAATCTATCCCTCGGAGAGCTGCGGGACCGCTACTCCGACAGAATCTTCTCCCGCATCACAAGCAATTATGATATATGCAAGCTGACCGGCAGTGACATCCGGATGCAGAAGAAAACAGCTGCTGCAAACAAATGAAAATAGGATATATGGAAAATAATATACAGAACAATATAGAAAGTGAGGATTTTTCAATGCCAGTTCGTGAGGAAAAAAGAAATCTCAATTCAATACCTGTAGGTTCATTAGGCATCATTCCTTTAAGTGGCTGCAAGGAGCTCGGCGACATGGTTGACAAATATCTTGTCAGATGGCGGGCGGAGCGCGAGAGCGAGCACAAGGATTCTCTTGCATTTGCCGGCTATCAGCGCGATTCCTATATTATCAACACCCGCGTTCCGCGCTTCGGGACCGGGGAGGCGAAGGGCGAGATCCTCGAGTCCGTGCGCGGGGATGACATTTATCTGCTGGTGGATGTCACGAACTACAGCCTGACCTACTCCCTCTGCGGGCAGGAAAACCACATGTCCCCCGACGACCACTACCAGGACCTCAAGCGGATCATCGCCGCGATCGGGGGCAAGTCGAGGCGCATCACCGTGATCATGCCCTATCTGTATGAGAGCCGTCAGCACAAGAGAAACTCGCGGGAATCCCTCGACTGCGCGCTGGCACTTCAGGAGATGGTCAAGATGGGCGTTGACAACATCATCACTTTTGACGCACACGATCCGCGCGTGCAGAATGCGATCCCCCTGAACGGCTTTGAGACGGTATCGCCCACCTACCAGTTCATCAAGGGATTGCTCAACCACGTGCCCGACCTGACCATCGACGCCGACCACATGATGATCATCAGCCCCGACGAGGGCGGCATGGGGCGCGCGATCTACATGGCAAACGTGATGGGGCTTGACATGGGTATGTTCTACAAGCGCAGGGACTACACGAAGGTCGTGAACGGCCGCAATCCGATCGTGGCACACGAATTCCTCGGCAGCAGCGTGGAGGGGAAGGATGTCATCATCCTCGACGACATGATCTCCTCCGGCGAGAGCATGATCGAGGTGGCGACAAACCTGAAGCGACGCAAGGCAAACCGGATCTTTGCCGCGTCCACGTTCGGTCTGTTCACCGCCGGGCTTGACAAGTTTGAGGAGGCGTACAACCAGGGGCTGATCTACAGGGTCCTCACCACGAACCTGATCTACCAGAAGCCGGAGCTGCTCGAGAAAAAGTGGTACATCAGCTGCGATATGAGCAAGTACATCGCCTACATCATCGACACGCTGAACCACGACTCATCGATCAGTGACCTGCTCAATCCAAACGACAGGATCCACAGCTACATCAACCGCTACAAAAACGGGGAGATCCCAACCCTGACCGATTAGAATATACAGCAAATCGAGTAGGGGAATGACCTTCTCCCCTACTCGCGCGCCGGGCACCCGTCAGCTTTTGCTGACATTCTTCCTCTGGGTGCCCGTGTGCACAAAAAATACCGCAGATAAAACTGCGGTATTTTTTGTGCACCCTGACTATTCATCATATCCGTTAGGATTGTTGGACTGCCATCTCCAGCTGTCCGCGCACATCTCCTTGATGCCGTACTGCGCCGTCCAGCCAAGCTCCTCCTTCGCCTTTGCCGCGTCCGCATAGCAGGTCGCGATATCGCCGGCACGCCTCGGCTTGATCTCGTACGGGATCTTCACGCCTGTAGCCTCCTCAAAATTCTTTACGATATCGAGCACGCTGTAGCCTGTCCCCGTGCCGAGATTGTAGATGCACAGCCCGGCATTCTCCTCGATCTTTTTCAGCGCCTTCACATGCCCGACAGCGAGATCCACGACATGGATGTAATCCCTGACGCCCGTTCCGTCGTGTGTGTCGTAGTCATTGCCGAACACGCCGAGCTGCTCAAGCTTGCCCACGGCAACCTGTGTGATGTACGGCATCAGATTGTTGGGGATCCCGTTGGGATTCTCGCCCATCGTACCGCTCTGATGCGCCCCGATCGGGTTAAAGTAGCGAAGCAGGATCACATTCCAGGCAGGATCCGCCTTCTGCATATCCGACAGGATCTGCTCGAGCATGGACTTTGTCCAGCCGTAAGGGTTGGTGCACTGTCCTTTCGGGCACTCCTCCGTGATCGGGATAAACGCGGGATCTCCGTACACGGTGGCTGAGGATGAGAAGATGATGTTCTTGCAGCCATGCTTCCGCATCACATCCACAAGCGTCAGTGTCCCTGCAATATTGTTGTTGTAGTACTCCCACGGCTTCTGAACGGACTCGCCCACTGCCTTCAAGCCCGCAAAGTGGATGCAGGAGTCGATCTCCTCTTCCGCAAAGATCTTTTCGAGCGCATCCCTGTCAAGAATATCCGCCTTGTAGAACGTGACCGGTTTTCCCGTGATCTTCTCCACGCGCTGCAGGGATTTGACACTCGCGTTGGACAGATTGTCCACCACGACAACATCATAACCTGCATTCTGAAGTTCTACCACTGTGTGGCTGCCGATAAACCCGGCTCCGCCCGTAACTAAAATTGCCATACTGTTTACCTCCGTTTTCACTGATATTTATAATCCATTTAAGTGAACGATGTACTCCTCACTCTTTATGATATCGCTTTTACAGACAGAAAACAATAGCATAATCATTATTTTATGGCGTATTTTTTTCACGACTCTAAAGGGCGACTGAACAGTCAGGATTTTACAATATTTTTATTTTTTATACATTTTTAGATATTTACAAAGGGTTTTCCGCCTGCATTTTTGTGGATATTGTGCATAAACATGTGGATATTAACAAAATGTGTCGTTGTCATAAAAAGTTATCCACATCTTACAGTCCGCATCGCTGCCCTCTTTTGCGCCGACTTCCCAGACAATTCGATAAATTGTCTGGTGATTCCCCGCATGGTCACTGTGCGCACAGGGGATGATCCTGACTGCATGATCCGCGCCGTTCCGGATCCGGATGCGGCACTGCCCGTGCCTTCCCCGGATCCACACCTCGCCGTCCTGAACCTTCGGCTCGTACTCCGTGACCAGGTTTTCCGTGATGGACGTCGTGTTCCCGCCGGCTGAAAAAATGTCATGCAGCTCGATCTGCCGGCTGCCCATCCGGATGCGGCGCTCCAATCCCGCTATGCTGCCCTCGGGGTAAGCGCCTGCAAAGGATATCGTCAGCGTCTGTGCTCCCTCGTCCCACACAAACCTGTCCGCCCTGTACTCCCTTCCCGCGCACTGCTCCCTGCCGTTGACCAGCGGGACGGAGTGCCCCATGGAGCGGTTGCACAGTATGTCATAGCGCCCATCGCCGAAATAGTCCTTCGTGTACTCGCCTGCCCCCAGATCGGTGAGCAGCATCTCCCCGTGAAAGACACACAGAAAATGACCGATGTCGTTGTGATTGTGGTTCTCGTCGTTATTGCCGCCCTTCGCGGCAAATCCGTTTCCTTCCCCGTCCTGGCAGATGAGCCACTGCGCCGCGGGGAGCAGATACGCCGTGGTTCCGCCATGTGCTGCGGTTTTCCTTTCCCCGCTGCGCGGCATATCTGTCCGAACTGGTTCTGTACGGTTTATTTCTGTACGTTTTATACCTGCATCATCCGTCCCTGCATCATCGTCAGACCCGCTGTCTCCGTACCGGATAAGCCAGCTGATATTGCGCTCGTTCGTGAGATAGCGGTAGCAGGCATCCTCGTCAAACGGGCGCGCAAGCGTGTAGCACGGCGTCTCCACCTGCGGGTAGCAGTGCTTTAGATACGCGGTCAGCCCCGGCAGAAAGGACTCGTGCTTACTGCCGTCGGAGAAGCTGATGCTCACGCCGCCAAAACAGCTCCTAAAATAGCATTTCTGCTGAAAGAGTGCGATCTGCTCACACTTCTCGCGGTACATCAGCTCTCCCCCGCACCTCTCCGCAAACGCCGCGTAGAAGGACATGCCGTAATTGTAGTACCCAAGTCCCTCCGTGCACGCACCGTCCGCCTCCATCCCGTCGAGATAGCACTGCAGGGCGTCGCAGGCGCGCCTTATACAGTCTTCCTTCCAGCCCTGCGGCAGACTCCTGTATTGATCGCAGTACAGCAGGACATCGAGCCGGATCAGCGCATCCGTCCCGCGGTCATCCGGCATGCAGGATTCCATGATCCTGCGGTTCAGCGCGTCGATATTGGCTGCCGCCATGCCGACGGAACCTGCGCAGACCGCAGACCAGTTACAGCGGTCCGTCTCCCACCAGCTGTACGGAAACGGTGACGCCGCAAACGGCTGCAGCACCCGTCCGATCACTTCGTGCGCCACACAGGTCACGGTCTCGCACGAAAGCCTGTCAAACAGACGCAGGGCGATCTCCGACAGTGCCTGCGCCGTCTCCGCTGCAAACAGGTCAACCGTGTGTGCTGTCTCCGGCAGGTCGATCCGGTCAAAATCCACATGCGCGGGCAGCGCCCAGAACCGCTCCCTGCAGATGCTGACCAGGATCTCCTCCAGACGTTTTATGTACCTGTCCTCCGACGTTTCTTCCGGTTCCTCATCAATGATCCCCCGGCGTGACAGCTCCCCGCTCCACAGCGCCAGTATGGCGTAGACTGTCAGATATTTCCTCCGCCCGAAATAGGCATTCTCATACACAAGCCGGTTCCCCGTCTCATGGAACAGGAAGAAATCCTCCTTTGTGAGCGCGGGCATCGGCTTGTCCCGCATCTGCTCCTCCGCGTTTTTTATCTCCTGATACAATTTTCTGATATATGTTTTCTCTTCTCCATTCAAGATCGTTTCCCTCCGGCTTTTGCCATTCTCCGTTTCTGTATTCCGCATTGTTCCGATGCATGCGCTACTTAATATAAAATCCCGCAAGCTTCATATCCGCATCAAAAGTGATGGTATACACCACGCTCATGTTGGCATATGACACGCTGACCTGCACCATCGCATAGTATCTGCCGTTCTGCTTCGCCTCCGACGCGTACAGGTTCCCAAACGCGAGCAGCTCCCCGAACTCCTCCTTCATCTGGGATTTCATGTACTGCAGCGTCGCGGCGTTCAGCACCTGCTTCATGTCGTCGTTCATACGCGCAGTGACTGCCTCAAAATCATCGTCGCTGTACAGTCTTATGATCTCCTGTGCCTCCGCGCACACGCGCTCCTCGCTGAACACCGTGCTCTCGCTGATCTCGCCCCACTTGGGCAGATTCCAGTATACAGCCGCGAACAGCACCGCGATGACGAGCAGTACAATGCCCCAGATCTTCAGTGCCCGTTCGCGCTTTGCCGCCTTCCGCTCCGCCTTGTCAAACTGGTCATTGTACCGGCTGGCACAGTCCCACGGGATCCCCATGCGCTTTAACACGTCATCCAACGCTTCTCCCCCGGCAACGGCGCTGTTGATCTCCGACAGGAGCTGGCTTCTGATCTCCTTTTTCTTCGACGTGCGGCATCTGAGCAGTCTGCCCACTTCCTTTGTATATCGTTCTGCTGTCATCCCATTCTCCTCTCTGATGGCTCCTTATGTCCCTCTCTACGTGCCATTCTACTCCCTCTGCCAAAAACCATCAAGAAATTTTTTCCCTTTTACCGGATCACGCCGCAGCCGATCTTCTCCCCCGCATCTCCCGAGGGCTGGGACCTGAAATCATCCGGCATCCTGTGAATGATGACGCTTCTCCCCATGATCTCCGGTATCGTGAAACGTTTATCATAAAACGCAAGCCACGCATATCCCTGATTGCCCATGAGCGGTATCATGTCGCCCGCATGGTCGGGATGCGGCTCATTGGTGGGATTGTAGTGACCGCCCGTCCTGTCAAAGGGCATCGTGCAGTCCCCCTTCTCATGTATGTGCATCGCGTAGAAATCGGACGAGAACTGTGTCGCGATGTTGGGCAGTCCGAAGATCTCCGCCTCGACCAGCACGCCGGAATACGGTGTGGTGTAAAATTTGACGACGCCGCTCAGCTGCGGGTTCTGCGCATTTCCGCGGATCCACGCCAGCGCCTCCGGCTTTCCGTTCCTGAGCGTATCTGTAAAGATCATTCCGGGGGTGATATCTGCCATAATGTCGTAAGCCTCCAATCTCTTTTCTGCAGCGTTCCGGCATTTCCAAAACAGCCGCGTTCCCTTTATTTTATGCAGGAGACCGTTCTCAGGTGAACCTAGTACACTGTTTTTAGTAATGCTGTTCAAATATCGGATCCAAATCTTGTAACTATTTCTCATTGTAATCGCATCGGGCGTGTGGTACAATGTTAAACCTACCCCCTGAAACGGCTATGAAACGCGCCGCAGACCGGGGCAGGAAACTATACAGACCTACTTGGAAAGATACGAAAGTATAACTATCAGGAGGAAGCAGAATGATCACGATGGAACATGTATGCAAATCGTACAGGATCGCAAAACGAAACGCGGGCTTTCGCGAGGCCTGCAAAGCACTTTTTCACAGGGAGTATGAAGTCATCCATGCCCTGAACGATGTCAGCTTCACGATCGGCGACGGCGAGATGGTGGGCTACATCGGTCCAAACGGAGCCGGGAAGAGCTCCACGATCAAAATTCTAAGCGGAATACTGACACCGGACAGCGGAACGGTCCTCGTCGACGGGCGCGTGCCCTGCAAAGACAGGATCAGACATGTGCGGGAGATCGGCGTTGTGTTCGGTCAGCGCTCACAGCTGTGGTGGGATGTTCCGGTCATCGATTCCTTTGAACTCTTAAAAGATATCTACTCGATCCCCGATCATCAGTACAGACAAAGCCTCGAGGAACTCACAGAGCTGCTCAATCTGGCCGAGCTGCTGCGCTCCCCGGCAAGACAGCTGTCGCTCGGTCAGCGGATGCGCTGCGAGATCGCCGCCTCCCTGCTGCATCAGCCGCGCATCCTGTTTCTGGACGAGCCCACCATAGGATTAGACGCCGTGTCCAAGCTTGCGGTGCGCGATTTCATCCTCAGGCAGAATCAGACGCACGGGACAACCGTGATCCTCACGACGCACGACATGCAGGACATCGAATCGCTGACGCGCAGGATCCTGCTGATCGGCAGGGGGAAGATCCTGATGGACGGGACACTCGACGACATCCGGACAGGGAGCGGAAGCATTGACGAAGCGATCGCCGATCTGTACCGCTCCTATCAGATCTAAAGGAGGCGCCACATGAAAAAGTATCTGTCTTTTTTTCGATTGCGTTTTGCGATGGGTCTGCAGTACAGGACTGCCGCCCTCGCGGGGATCATCACGCAGTTTGCGTGGGGTTTCATGGAGATCATGATCTTTCACGCGTTTTACCGTGCGGACGCCGCCTCGTTCCCCATGCACTTTTCCGCCACAGCGTCCTACATCTGGCTGCAGCAGGCATTTCTGGTCCTCTTTGCAGTATGGATGATGGAGAGCGAGATCTTTGATTCCATCGTGAACGGAAATATCGTCTACGAACTGTGCCGCCCGGTCAGCATATACAACATGTGGTTTGCACGGAGTATCGCAACGCGCGTCTCAAAGGCAGTGCTCCGCTGCTTTCCGATCCTGGTCGTTGCCGCTTTCGTCCCGCATCCGTACGGGATCGAAGCCCCGGCAGGCTGGCTGCACTTTTTTCTTTTTGTCCTCACGCTGATCCTGGGGCTTGCCGTCACGGTGTCCTTCTGCCTGCTGATCTACGTCCTGACCTTTTTCACGATATCACCGCAGGGACTCCGCATGGTCTTCATCTCCGCGGTCGAATTTTTTGCGGGGGCTGTCATACCGCTGCCCTTTTTCCCGGAGAAGGTGCAGCGGATCCTGGAACTGCTGCCATTTGCAGCCATGCAGAATGTGGCGCTGCGCATCTACAGCGGAAGCATGAGCCCTGCCGAGATGAAAAAAGCGATCCTGCTGCAGGTATGCTGGCTGGTCATCATCGTCTCTGCCGGGAAACTGCTGTGTACGCTGGCTGAGAAGAAAATCACGGTACAGGGGGGCTGAATCTTATGAAAATGATCTGTCGCACGGCAAAACTCTATCTGCACTACGTCTCGATCAACGTGCGGTGCATGATGGAGTACAAGACGTCCTTTTTACTCACTGCGATCGGACAGTTCCTCGTCTCATTCAACGTGTTTCTGGGGATCTTTTTTATGTTTCAGCGGTTCTCGACCGTCGAGGGGTTCACCTACAGCGAGGTGCTGTTGTGCTTTTCTATCATCCTGCTGGAATTTGCCCTTGCCGAGATGGTCGCAAGAGGGTTCGACACCTTTTCGGGCATGGTCAGAAGCGGTGATTTTGACAGGATCCTGGTGCGCCCGCAGAGCGAGATCGTCCAGGTGCTCGGCAGCAGATTTGAATTGACCCGGATCGGGCGGATGATACAGGCTGTCGTCATGTTTGTGTACGGCATCCTGAAAAGCGGTATCACATGGGACTTTCGCAAAATATGCACGGTGGTCTTCATGCTGGCGGGCGGCACCGCGGTGTTCTCGGCACTGTTTCTGATCTACGCCGCACTGTGCTTTTTCACGCTCGACGGGCTGGAGTTCATGAATGTGTTCACCGACGGGGCGCGGGAATTCGGCAAATATCCGATCGGTATCTACGGCAGGAAGATCCTGTTGTTTACCACCTTCGTCATCCCGTACGCGCTGATCCAGTACTACCCGCTTCTGTATATCCTCGGGAAGCGTTCCTCGGCGTTGTATATGTTCCTGCCCCTGGCAGCCTGCTGGTTCCTGATCCCGGCAGTGCTGCTCTGGAAATTCGGCGTGCGGCACTACAGATCCAGCGGTTCCTGAGCGCTGTCCTGCGATCGATCAGGAGGCTTCCCCTTTCAGTCGGTGAAAAGCGTACGCCAAATGCTGTACTCAGCGCTTTCGTTTTTTGTACCGGAATCAGATAAGGTGTGAACAGTTTCAAAATCAGAGCCTGCATATAACATATTCTTGAATTAATATGTGCTTTCTACATAATGTGTGATATACTATTGACAAAGCTGGGAAAAGTATGATAATACCAAATTTTTGTAGTATGGAAGATATCGTTTTCTGCAGACGTATAGAATTTTGATCAAATTGTTTTTGTCGGAAAGGATGTGTTATGGCAATGCAGACAAAACTTCCAATGGGGATCGAGAATTTCAAAAGAATACGCACCGAGGGATATTATTATGTTGACAAAACAGGGCTTATCAAAGATTTGCTGCAAAACATGGCATATGTAAACCTGTTTACGCGTCCGAGGCGGTTTGGAAAGACTCTGAACATGAGTATGTTGAAATATTTTTTTGAAGCAGGCAGTGACATAGCGCTCTTTGACGGGCTTGAGATTTCAAAGGAAAAAGAGCTGTGTGAAGAATACATGGGGAAATTTCCAGTAATTTCAATCAGCCTCAAAGAAGTGGCTGGTGAAAATTTTGATGCGGCAAAACGGGTTCTGCGTTCTGTTCTCGGAGATGAGGCCGTCAGTTTCCCGTTTCTTGCGGAGAGTGACAGGCTTACTGAAACAGAACGCCTGCAGTACAAAAAACTGATTGCGCTGGACGAACATGGTGAGTATGCAATGTCAGATGAAGTTCTGTCAAAAAGCCTCCTGACACTGTCGCGTTTTCTGCAAAAGCATTTCGGGCAGAGTACGATCGTATTGATTGATGAATATGATGCACCGCTTGATAAGGCGTACCAGTCAGATTACTATGACGACATGGTAAATCTGATCAGGATGTTGTTCGGGAGAGCCCTCAAAACGAACGACAGCCTGAAATTTGCAGTTCTGACAGGGTGCCTTAGGATATCCAAGGAAAGCATCTTTACCGGATTGAATAATTTTAACGTATATTCAATAAAAGACGTACAGTATCATGAATATTTTGGATTTTCAGACACGGAAGTCAGACAACTGCTGGAATATTACGGATTTATGGGAAAGTACGATATCATAAAAAGATGGTATGACGGATACCATTTTGGAGAAATGGAGGTTTACTGTCCGTGGGATGTCGTCAGCTACTGCCATGCCCTGAAAATGAATCCAGCCACCGAACCGAAGAATTACTGGGTAAACACGAGCAGCAATGATATTATCAGGAGATTTCTATCCATGGCAGATGCCGCTACCAGGGATGAGATAGAACTTTTGATCAATGGAAGCCACGTCAAAAAAATGATACATCAAGAACTGACATATCGGGATCTGGAGTCCGATATTGACAATCTCTGGAGTCTGCTTTTTACGACAGGCTACCTGACGCAGGACGGGGATGATGATGACGGCATATCGCTTCTTGTCATTCCAAACAGGGCGATCCACTGGATCTATGTGCAGCAGATACGCAAGTGGTTTAAGGATGAGGCTCGGAGACATACAACCAAACTGCATCGTTTATGCAGGGCATTTGAGGAAAATGATACAACTGCCATCGAAAAGGAGCTCACATCTTATTTACGAAAGACGATCAGTATTCGTGACACCAGCACCAAAAAAGAAATGAAAGAAAATTTTTACCATGGAATCCTGCTTGGGTTATTTGGAAACATGGGTGGCTGGAAAGTCAGATCCAATGCCGAATCCGGTGACGGCTACAGTGACGTCAGTGTGGAAGTCGAGGACAGGGACATCGGCATTGTCATCGAGCTAAAATATGCGGAGGACGCGGCGTTTGACCTCGCCTGTAAAGAAGCTTTGAAGCAGATCCATGTCAGAAATTATGAAGAGATTCTGATCGATGACGGCATGAAAACCATTTACAGGTATGGGATCGCATGTTATAAAAAACGCTGCAAAGTAATATCTGAATGATACCATATCTATCGCAGGCAAAACACGACTTGCATCTGCTGGCTATGCCGCTTTACAGAATCACCACATATAAAACAGGAGTGCCCCCTGCACTCCTGTCTTATATGTAGTGATTCTGTATCGCTCTCGATGTGACCCGCATTATCTCTGCATCATGCCGGCAAGGATATCCACACACGCATCCAGACCGAGGCTCTTGCTGTTCAGGCACAGGTCAAACTTAGACATGTCGCCCCACTTCCAGCCGGTATGCGTATTGTAGAAATTGCCTCTTCTCTTGTCGGACTTGCGCAGGAAATCATCCGCCTCCGACGGC
>ERZ808054.575-NODE-575-length-31645-cov-6.164375_pt1 | contig 31645 bp, 37 predicted proteins | sample MGYA00380201_ERZ808054 | MGnify/ENA primary metagenome ERZ808054 (study PRJEB31490, sample SAMN06133419) | mouse gut metagenome | isolation source: Z5_2 | host: mice | place: China: Chengdu | collected 2015-05 ...
TCTGTTCCAGCAGAATACGTTGGCAGGGATGTGACAGTCATTGTCCTCGACCATATGTTAGCAGCATACTTCGAGGGTAAACAAATCGCTTTACATAAGTTATCTTACAGCAAAAACACCTTAAATGTCAACAAAGAACACTATAAATCCATGACTGTTAAATCAGCTTTTGATGTTGAAAACACATTGCTTAACAATCCGGATCTGGTGGATTTAAGTATACCTGGTCATTCCCTGAAAAAATATGATGAACTGATGGGAGGTGTAACACTGTGAGTGAAGCTGTTTATGAAAGAATAAAGAAGAACCTTGATATATTAAACATGAAAAACACTTCCCTGATTCTTGATAATTATCTGGAAAAAGCGATTCATGACAAAACCAACATTGTTGAAATTCTGGATTATTTACTGGCTGAGGAAGCAAAGACAAAGAAAAACAGGGCTGTTGAAAACCAGATCAAAATGTCAGGTTTTCCTTACAGAAAAACTTTGGAGCAGTTTGACTTTGACTTTCAGCCAAGCATCAATAAAGAACAGATTATGGAGCTTGCCACAATGCGCTTTATTGAAAATAAAGAAAATGTAGTGTTCTTAGGAACACCTGGAGTTGGCAAGACACACTTAGCTGTTGCATTAGGAATGATAGCTGCCCAGCATAGATATTCAACATATTATATCAACTGTCATAATCTTATAGCACAGTTAAATAAAGCCCATTATGAAAACCGGCTTCAGGAAAGATTGAAAAACTATGCCAAGTATAAAGTTTTGATTATTGATGAAATCGGGTATCTGCCAATGGATATACAGGGAGCAAATCTGTTTTTTCAGTTAATAGCTAAAAGATATGAAAAAAATTCGACTGTCTTTACATCAAACAAGGCTTTTTCCTCATGGAATGAGGTGTTTTCCGATATAACAATAGCCTCTGCAATCTTAGACAGGATACTTCACCATTGTCAGGTGATTAGTATAAAGGGTGAAAGCTATCGACTAAAAGAACGGAAGGAGATGATGTCTAATACAAACACTGTTGTAAATACATTGTTTGAATCTGGCAGTTAATTTTTTGCCTAAAAAATGCAAAATTTAAACGCCAAAAAATTACAAAATCAGAATGTCATTGACAATCGCCTCTGCGAATGCTCTCCGCCGCCAGATGCAGCGCGGTCAGGGAAGAAGAACAGGCGGTGTCCACTGTCATGCTGGGGCCATGGATATCATAAAAATATGACAGCCTCGCCGCCAGCATGCCGATGCTGGAACCGGTCGCGTGGTGCCCGCCCAGTTTCTCGTAATTTTCCTTTTGCATCGTATTCGTCAAAAAATCCTGCATAAAAGCTCCGATAAACACCCCTGCGCCGCTCCCTTTGATTTCCATTCCGGCGTCCGTCAGCGCTTCATAGGATACTTGCAGCAGCAGTCTTTGCTGATAGTCCATCCGTTTCGCCTCTTTATAAGAAATCCGAAAAAAGTCCGCGTCGAAAACCGAAAGGTCTTCCTTCAGGAAAAATGCCCTGTCATTATAAAATTTTCCTGCCGCCCGGTGATCGGAATGATAGTATTCCTGAAACTGCGGGAATCGGAAGCTCATCGGCATGCTTTCCCCTTCCCCGTTTTTTAAAAGCCGCCATAATCCCTCAGGATTTTTAGCGCCCGCATATCTGCATCCCATTCCGATTACTGCAACTCTCTTTTCGTCCATTCCCTTTTCCATCCTTTTTCTTCAAAGCGGCACCAGCCCGTATTTCCTTTTTCTTTTCCCTGTTTTCCTTCTCTTCCCGTAATATTCCAAATCCCTGATCAACCGCTCCCTTGTATGATCCGGCTCCAGCCAGCCGTCTATGTATCCATAGCGCATGGCATTTTCCACATCTGCTTTCAAATTCTCCCGGTATTCTTCCGTCCGTTCCTTTATAAATTCCTGCTTTTCTTCTTCGTCCATCCCTGCCAGCTTTCTTTTGTGAAGTATGGGTATGGCGCACTCCGCTCCCATCACTGCGATCTCCGCTCCTGGCCAGGCATATACGGCATCCATTCCCAATGCTTTGCTGCCCATGCATATATATGCGCCGCCATAAGCCTTCCTTAAGATCACCGTCAGCTTGACCGTATCCGCCTCCGCGTATGCAAACAATAACTTTGCGCCATGGCGTACCATACCCTCCTGCTCCTGCCCGGCCCCCGGGAGGAATCCCGGCGTATCCATGAATGTAATCACCGGAATATGATAGACGTTGCAGAACCTGACAAATGCTGCCCCTTTTACGGCCGCGCTGCAATCGATCGCCCCTGCCGTCCTCATCGGCTGATTTGCCACGATGCCCGTCATCCGCCCTCCCATTCTTCCAAAACCGGTAACAATGCTTTCTGCAAAATCCTTTCTTACCTCCAAGAAACTACCTCTGTCCACGATCCGTCCGATTACCGCGCATACATCATAGCCCTTTCTCCCGTTGGCCGGAACGATCTCCCTCATGCCCGGCAGGATATGATCCCCATCCCGTCTCCGAACTATTTTCCGCCGCCTCTTTTCATCCATCCCATCCGACAGGTAAATAAGAAGCCTTTTTAACCGGACAAAGCATTCCTTTTCATTTTTGCTGCAAAAATGTGCCGCTCCTGACAATTTCCCATGGAGCCCGGCGCCTCCTGTCTCTTCCCATGTACATTTCTGCCCGCAGCTTTTTTCCACTACATCCGGCCCTGTCACAAACATATATCCGGTCTCTTCCACTATAAAAGTAAAATCAGCCAGTCCGGGCGAATATGCCGCCCCTCCTGCACAGGTGCCCGCTACTACCATAACCTGAGGTATCACTCCGGCCGCCGCCGCATGAGCCTTTAACACTTCTCCATATCCGGCAAGGGCCGCGATGCCCTCCTGTATCCGTGCGCCCCCTGAATCCTGTATCCCTACCACCGGTCTTCTCTGCCTCACGGCCTCTTCGATTAATTTCCGTATCCTCTTTCCTTCCTGTAGTCCCACGGTTCCCCCTTTCACGGCAGAATTATGGGCATACATATATACTCTCCGTCCCTCAATGGTTCCATAGCCCGTCACAACGCTTCCTGCTTTCTCTTCTTTTCCTCCCTCCAGCGTCCGAAAACTCTCTTGATCAAACAAAAGCCCAATTTTTTCTTCTATAAGCAGCTTTTCTTTTCTATGCTGTTTTTCATACGAATCTGTTTTCTTCATTTTAAAATATGATATTGTCTGGCCAAACCAATGAACTGATTAATAAATTCAATCTGCGCTGATATCCAGCGCGTTAATCAGTTGAATCAATACCTCCAGGCTGAATTTTGCCGTACCGTTTTCTATCCTGCTTAAATAATTCGCCGAAATTCCAGCCCGTTCCGCAACCTGTTCCTGTGTCAGCTTCTTACCGTGCCTTACATAGCGAATCCGTCTCCCGATAGCGTCATAACATGCTTTATCCATATGTGTCCCCCATAAACAGACTCCCCCACACCACACGGCAGCAACAAAACAGACAAACCCTTTCCTTTTGTTATCCTTACCGCTTTTACTAACTTACTACAAAACATTTCAATAAGGAATAAACTGGAAGTATTGTTTCTTTCCTATAGTGGTAATTTATGGAAAAAAAATTGCAAACGGATTTTCCTATAAATAAGAAAACTTCCGTTTGCAAAAATTGATTTCCGCAATTCGTATCTTTATTTTATTCTTTCCACCATAGACGGCAGTCGGCAAATCTCCGTTATGGATAAATCCATTTCCGAAAATTCCCCCTTTTTCCCATATCCGTACAGACAGGCAATGAACGGAATCCCGTTATCTCTTGCCGCCTCTTTGTCATAAAACCTGTCGCCCACCATAACCGCCCATTCCGGCTCTGTTTTTTCAAGCAGCCGGCGGAGGCTGTGGGATTTGGTTCCTTCCTCCGTAATTCCCTGTATATAGCTGAAATAATCCTTGATATGCAATGCACGCAGTACCAGATCGATTTCCTTGTTTTCCGCGTTGGAGCAAACGGCGAGAGAATATCCTTTTTCTTTTAACTCGCGCAAGGTTTCTTCCGTATGGGGAAAGGGTTTTGCCTTCCGCTCCACATCCTTCATCCAATATTCCCCGATCAGCCTTTCAAACTCTTCTTTCTTTTCTTCCGCCCGGCTGCCAAAGAAATACCGAATGTCATCCTCGAATACGGCCCCGATCCTGTCCCGCAGCATTTCATCCGTAAAACCATCCGCCCCCATTTCGCGCAAAACCTTTTTATATGCCGGCACCGCATATATCTCCGTCATATTCAACGTTCCGTCCACATCGAATATGACCAGTTTCTTAGAGAATCCCAACGGCGCACCCCAAAATGCATAAAGCAAAAATACCAAGGATAATGTAAATGGTTTTCACATTTTTCTTATAAAGCCATACGCAGAGGAAGGTAGCTGCCAGCGGCAGCAGTCCGGGGAAAATCTGGTCAAAAATCGACTGGAGCGTCGTTTCCGTGCCAGACAGGGTAAAGCTCAAAGTGGTCTGCAAGGAAACCATCGTGGCGATCATCGCGCCGATTACGGTCATGCCGAGGATGGAAGCGCCATAGGACAGTTTTTCCATCATATGATTCTCGGACGCATTTTCCAAGAAAGAAGTGCCCAGCTTATATCCATATTTGCCCGCTATAATCTTCGTAATAAAATGTATGGAAGTATAAAGCAGGAAATAAATGACAGCCCCCAATATATTTCCCTGCTGTGCAAGCCCGATGCCGATGCCAGCAGCAATCACGCGGAAGGTCCCCCAGAAGAAGGAATCACCGATTCCTGAAAGCGGCCCCATCAACCCAACCTTCACGTTATTGATGGAATCCGTATCGAAGTTCTCTTCTTTTGCATTCTCCTCCTCCATCGCCACGCCCAGCGTCATAATAAAAGGAGATACGTGGGGAGTGATGTTAAATGTCTCCGTATGGCGTTTCAATGCGGCATAAAAATCATCATCATCGGGGTAAATTTTTCTTAGCGGTTTTTCCAGCGCATACATATATCCGTATGCCATCATCTTATCGAAAGACCAGGAGGACTGTATCGTAAAAGATCTCCAGAATATGCTCCTGTACTCTTTCGCGGTCATAATCTCTTCCGCCCTTTTCTCTTTATCCGCCGTCCGTATCTTATTTTCCATCATCAGAAATCCTCCTCCGCATCTTCAAATTTCATATTATTTACCGCAATCATTGCAATGCAGAAACCGACAACCGCCACTCCAATAACATCCATATGCAGATAGATGACTGCAACAAAGCCGAGGAAAAGGTACGGCAGCACTTTATTATTGGACATCATTTTAATCAACAGCGCCAACCCTACACAGGACAGAACTCCGGCCGCGACATTAAATCCATTCATTACCACTTCGGGAATCATATTCAAAATAGCATTGATGGAATCGGCACCAAAGGCGATCGCGACGAATACGAGCAAAGCCGAAGGAATGCCTATGGACAGCGGCACTACCGTCAAATGCAGGAAATCCGCTTTTTTCATGTTTCTCTCTTCTACCGCTTTCTGAATCTGCTTTCCGGCCCAGCTTCCAGGAATGGCATAGCAGAAGTTCCTCCACATTTGCAGGAATATGGACAGGGGAAGGGCAAGGGCAACCGCAGTCCCCACTTCAGCGCCCGACTGGATCGCCACGGCGATACTTAAAACGCTGGATGCGTATACTTCCGGAGGAACAGCGCTTCCTACCATAATAGATCCCATAAACATCGCCTCCAGAGAAGCTCCCATAATGACGCCCGTCGTCATATCCCCCATAATCAGCCCTACAATGGGGCCTGTAAATAACGGCCTTGACATCATCGACGCGCCGAATGTCTGCTCGTCGATGGCTGCCAGAAAGGCCACGACTGCTACTAATAATGCTGTAATGATCATAACCGTTCTCCTCTCTCCCTAAATCAGCGTTTCCACCATGATCTTTTTATCCGTAGGCACCGCCCTGCACTCCACTTCCGCTCCTGCGGCAAGCATCTCCCTGATATTTTCCACGTCCGCTTCCGTCACTGCTATGGACGGAGTCAGCGCCTGTGCCCCTTCCTTTACTTTCATATTCCCCAAGTTCACATGATTCACGTCTTTTACTTCTTTCACGAGCCGCAAAGCATCCGCCGTATTATCCACAATCAGAAATAATTTATATTTATCCGTTTTATTTCCGTTCAGAAGTTCTATGGCATCATCCACCGACTTCGCCACAAACTTTACGCCCCCCGGCGCCGCAAGTTTCAGGGATGTCATGCGGAGTTTATTATCCGCAACATCATCGTTAATTACAAAAATACAGTCCGCCCCAAGGGAATTGGTCCATGCAAATGCAACCTGTCCATGAATCAGTCTTTCATCCAGCCTCAGCATTTTAATCATCAGAAATCATCCTCCTCTTCTTCCTGCATCGTTTCTTCTATTACCTTATTCACATAAACAATGCCTTCCTTTGCCTCCTCTATGGCATTTTGTATCATTTCTTCCAAGGAATTTCCCGAAGAACCTTCCGAACCTAGCATAGATACCAATACGATCAGCAGCGGAAGATTTAATCCCGTCACTACATGTACGCGCCCGTCTGCCGTATATTCCGTAAAAGTGTTGGCCACGCTTCCGCCAAATACATCCGCAGCCACGATCAGCTCATCCTCTTCCCCCAAACTGGAAACATAATCTTTTGCCGCCTTCGCCATATCGAAATCAGGCGTCGTATATGCATTCAATATTTCCAATGGCTGGGAAGCCCCGAGAATCAATCCCAGGGTTTCCCCAATTCCTTCTGCAAACCTCCCATGAGTCGCCACCAACAGCCTTCTCATTCCGATACCCCCATTCTGTTTTAGTATTCCACCGTCCTGTAATATCTCCTGATATCCAGGCTGTGGTTCCTGACATGTTCGAAATGGGCGCTTACCCTTTCTAACTGGGTAGATGTCACCATCGGCGCAACAAATTTCCTCATATCTTCGTCAATGCCTTCCAGCGCATAATCCTTTGTATCAAACACTTCCACATATTCCGAATGCTGCTTTACAAAGTTTTCTACCCTGTCCACAAGGGGCCTCGTTTCGTCTTCCCCTTTGATCAGTACAAAACTCATATCCTTCTCCGTCATTTCGACAGTTCCGTGGAAAAACTCCGCCGCGTGAATTGATTTGGTCGGAATCCACTGCATTTCCTCCAGCACGCACATAGCAAAGCAGTAAGTTTCGCCCCATGTATTGCCCGCTCCTACAAACATATGGAACTTGGTATCCTTATGTTTTTCCGCAAAGGCCAGCGCCCGCTCATCGTTCTGTTCCCTTACTTTCAGCAGGACTTCCGGCATTCTCTTCAGATTCTCCAAAAATCTGTCGCACTGTTCAAAATCCCCGTTCCTCTTCATAAGCATAGCGCCCAGCGCGAACAGTTGTATATGTATCTCCTCCACCAGATTATCGTTTGACGCCGCATTCGCAATCGGGTAAGTCGCCGCCCTTCCCAGAGGACTGTCCTCGCTGCCCACAAACGCGATGACCTGTGCGCCCACGCTTGCCGCATATTCTGCCGCTTCGACCGTTTCCTTTGTATCCCCCGATAAGGAAGCGGTAATCATAAGAGATTTTTCCGTCAGCTTTTTCGGTTTTGCTTTCACAAACTCCGCCGCAATATCATAATACCACTCCAGAGTGCCGTTTGTCTTCAACAGATAGGAAAGCGGGCTTAACATCGAATAAGTACCGCCGGTACCGATGAGAAACACGTTCTCGTATCCCTTTTCTTCCGCCTGGTCAAGCACCTTCCCGATCGTCTCAATATTGTCCACCGCTCCATGAAGTACACTTAAAAAAGTTTCGTTATCAAATCCATACATTTTCTTTTCCTCCCAAAATGAATCAAAATTTTGCATCAGCGTTTTCCGTTCCTGTCCCGCGCGCATAAGACAGTTTTTTATATACCATTCTTCAACCACCTTGTGATTATAAAATACCACACTCTATCTTTATTGTCAATCTCTTTTTATTTTTAATATACCAATTTTATATCTTTATTGTTTTTAAATAACCATCATAGGTATGCAAGCGTGTTTTTACAAGACCACTTTTTTAATGCTTTTATTTCCTTTTCTCTTCTGTTATAATATTTTGTGACCGATGGCCCAGGCGGCAGCCTTGACTTCCGCCCGTGGGAATCCATCTGTCAGAAAGGGGCATTCCATGGATATAGATGAAAAAACAACGGAAATTACAAACCTGATAAGAACGAAAATCCAAAACAAAACATATCCTTACGGCTCCACGATCCCTTCCGAAAGAGAACTCGCCCAGCAATTCAATGTGAGCCGGAATCTAATACGTTCCGCCATCGATTCGCTCATCGAAGAAAGCATGCTCAAACGCGTCCACGGAAAAGGCACATATGTGACCAAAACGGATATTGACGATACGGCCATTCATTTTAAGGGCATGAGCGAGTTATTGAATGAAGCCGGTTTTAAACCGTCTTCCAGAGTGTTGACCACCCTGACAAGAAAAGCCAAATTCAAATATTCGAATATTTTTCATGTGGCGGAAGACACGGAAATGTTCCAGATCATACGTCTGCGTCTCGGCAATGATCTCCCTATTTCCATTGAGAACACGACGATTCCCTATCACAGCATAAATCATATAGAGGATATCGATTTCCAGGTATATTCCCTTTACGATATGTTTGCCATAAACGGAATTTCTATCCAGAACATCGAACATATTTTTTCTTCCACAAGAATACATGGCGCCTATGCCAAACTGCTGAACAGGGAAGAAGATACGCCTATTATCAATATTAAAATAACTTCTTATACAAAAACGCACCAGATTGCAGAATATACGGAGGTTCTTGTAGCCCCCGCATTTTCCAAATATTATACCGACGGGATCATCAAGAATGGAATCTTTAATCTGACATCCCAGCTCATCACATAAAGGGGGATTTACCATGCCAAAAGTTTTTAACCAGCTCAGTCTGGAAGTGGAGGAATATATACGGGAATATATTGCGGTCAACCATTTGCAGCCTGGCGATAAGCTTCCTGCGGAAAGAACCTTTGCCACAGAACTTGGCATTACGAGGGGTACGCTCCGCCACGGCCTCGAACTGCTGATCAGTGACGGCATCATTGAAAACAGAAAGAACAGCGGATATTACATTTGTCCGCCAAAGGTCAACAGAGAACTTCTTTATTACTGCTTTCCTTATAAGGACAGCCACCTGATCCGGTCAGGATACCGGGTAGCTCCTGTCGGCATGATCCCGGACCGCATTCAGAACATCGTAAATAATATACTCGGCCCTATCCGAATGGAAAAAAGCAATACCCGGAAGCATCTGGAATACGTGGGAAACACGCCTGTCAGCATCACCTACACTTTCCAGGAACCTCTCTCCCAGGCATTCATCCCCTATCTCTTTGAAATGGACACGATACCGGAAGACCTGACCGTCACCCAGTCCATCCGCGTGATAGATGCCGGATATATTGAATCGGAAGTACTGGAACTTTTAAAGCTAAATATCCCCGATACGCTGCTGCTGATCAGCAACTTTGTTCATTACCGGAACCAGACAATCGGCATCTGCCTTTCCATTTGCGTAGGCACACGGGTCAACCTGATTACGGAAATCGATCTGAAAAATGCGGCGGGTATTTCTTAAGAAAGGACAATATGAACAAGATGAGTGAAATGAAAGAAAAAATGCACACCGGAGAGCTTTATCTCCCCGGAGACGAAGAGATTATGAGCGAGCAAGTCATATACCAGGACAGGCTCTTCGATTACAACATGACCAAACCATCGGAAGCCGAGAAAAGAGCGGAAATGTTAAAAGAAATGCTCGCCGACTGTGGAGAAGGCGTATATATAGAAGCCCCTTTTTACGCCAATTTCGGCGGACACCACTGCCATTTCGGCAAAATGGTCTATGCAAACTATCATTTAACATGCGTGGACGACACCCACATTTATGTAGGCGACTATACCATGATCGGGCCGAATGTAACCATTGCCACCGCCGGCCATCCCATCCTCCCGGAACTCCGCGAGCAAATCTATCAATACAACATGCCCGTCCATATCGGCCGAAACTGCTGGATCGGTGCCGGAGCCATCATCATGCCCGGAGTCACGATCGGAGATAATACCGTAATTGGTGCCGGAAGCATCGTAACAAAAGATATCCCCGCCAACGTCGTTGCCGTCGGAAACCCATGCCGGGTTATGCGCGATATCAATGAACATGACAGGGAATATTATTACAAAAACCGGAAAATTCCATCCGTTTAAGTCACCCTCCTGAAAGTTACTCCCGGGAATCACAAAAATCCATGTTTGCAAGAACTGTAAGAATATTGTAGCCTAAAAGAAATATAGCAGAAGACATCCGTCTTCTGCTATATCATATAATTACTCATTTTACAATATCCATGGTCGATTCTATTATAAATAAATATCTCTAAGAATTTACTCATATTAAAATGTACCATCATCCTTATTTCTAACTGCTCCTTTCATATTACGCGATAAAATAATCGGTATATATTTTTCTACTAACCTGCGTGTTATTTCTTCACTTTTCTGAAGCAATTCTGCCTGTTTTATCCCCCATTCAGCAGCAGCTTTGTTATCTTCTGCTTTTTCACTTAAGATAGCTCTCTTCGTCATATTAGCACCTCCTAACGATCTTCGTATACAATATTTGCCTCATGACAATTAGAAAGAAAATAGAATGCCGCCTTCTGATAATCATGTATATTATTCCCCTCATTATGCACACTAACTGCATAATTATATATTTCTATCGCTTTTTTCCGGTTATAATTTTCTCTTTTTACAAGGTATGAAATATTTCCTAAGTTTGTAACTACAACCATCATTTTAACAGTTCCATTATTAAGAAAAAACTTTACATCCTCCAATGAAAATTTCGATAACGATGGATGATTATGAAGTACGATAACAACACATTGAATGGAAGTAGTTATCAAATGATACGCCACTGTATTCATGCAGGGATCAACCGAATGTTCATCGCCCAAAGCAACTCCCATAAATTCTTTCCCTTCGGCAATCAAATTCCTATAATCAAGACTATAAGTGAGCGCCACCTCGTTAGAATCATTATCATTTTTAGAAACTAGCAATACTTCCTTGACCAAGTCCTGTAACATCAAATATTCACTTTCGGGAATCTCTCTATATTTAATCAATGGCACTTTTTTGATAGACATATCCGTGATCATAATTTTATGACTACGTTTTTTGGCCATTTCTAAATCATTTATAGATATTTTTCCATCTTTAGATTCCATTTTTTTGCTCCGATGCTATATAAAGTATTATCATTATACCTGCTTAACTGATTTTTTTCAATAATATATCCAGGCCACCGCAGCTTCATAGCCGATGGGTTCCCCGGCGCATTATGGCGCTTGCAAATATGGAGTTCCTTTCTAAACCATATCCTCTTCCCAAATACATTTGATATTGTGCTTCTCAAAGAGCCGCAGCCATCTTTCCTCCGGCTCCTCATCCGTAATAATCATGGAAATATTCTCAAGCCCTCCGATACTGGTAAAGGCCGTATGTCCGAATTTGGAACTGTCTACCGCCAAAATACTGCAATCCGCCCGCTCCAGCATCGTCTTTTTATTTCTGGCATGAAGCTCGTTAGAGTCCGTGATACCATTTTCCATATCGAAGCCTTTGCAGGAAATGATCGTCTTATCCACATAATAGGATCGCAGCATATGATCCGTCTGAGGGCCAACCAGGGCCAAAGAACCTTCCATCGCCAATCCTCCCGTGGAAAGCACATGCCAGTCCTGCGCATCAAAAAGTTCAATAATGATTTCTATGGAATTCGTAATAATTGTCAGATTTCTTTTTTCTTCTTTCAAAGCCTTCGCAATGAATACAGCGGTAGAACTGGAATCCAGGATAAGCCGTTCGCCGTCTTTTACCATGCTTTTTATGATCTCCGCAATCTTCTGCTTTCCTGGCACATTGGTGTTCTTTCGGATATTAAACGGCATATCGATGTTCATATTTTCATTCAGCACCGCACCGCCGTAACTTTTGATCACGTATCCGTCTTTTTCCAGTTTTTCCAGATCTCTTCGTATGGTTTCTTCCGTAACGCCATATAGTTTGCTCAGTTCGCTGACGACTACCCTTTTTTCCTTCTGTAATTTCTCCAGTATTTCATTTCTTCTTTCTATCGCTAACATATATTTTCTGTCTCACCTTCCAAGCCTATAATATTGCACGGCATATTTTCTCGTCAGGATGGGCAATCACGGTGGAATCCAGATACATGCCGTCCGCCCCGATTTCGTTTCTTGCCTTTTCTATGGCTGCGTTCACCGCGGCCACTTCGCCGGTCAGCATCATATAGGATTTGCCGCACATGCCGCGTGCGATACGCAGTTCAATCAGCGATACGATCGCCGTTTTCGCCGCAATGTCCGCTGCTACTATAATGGATGCCGCATCGTAAGTTTCCAATATGCCAAGGGCGCTGACTCCCTCTATTTGAGTTGCTCCGTAAATGGCAGGAAATATGGACTCATGAGGATTTCCAAGTACAAAACTGTTGATCAGATGCATCCCATAATTGTTCTTCGCCGCATCCACGGCAGCCTTTACCGCGCTCAGGCTTCCGCTGATGAGCGCAATATATTTGCCCGGACATACGGTCTGCGCCTCTATGATATCGACTTCCGCGGTTTTTACCATGGCATCCGCCGCCGTTACCCCTGCAGAAACTGTTTTGTATTCCACCATTCCGATCGCCTTGCTCATATTATGTACAACCTTCCTACTTTTGAATGATAATATATTTTTCCGTTACTTCGGTTACTTTTCCTTCGATCGAAGCATGTACCGCAACGCTTAACCCGTTTGCCGGCTCCGCTACGATCTGCCCCTTCTTTACCATATCCCCTTCCTTCACGGCAGGAACGGCGGGGGCTCCGATGTGTTGGCTGCACATCAGTTTTACTTTCCTGATCTCCCCTGTCATTTCCGTAATAGGAGCGGGTTTATCATACCTCGTCAGATCCAGCCTTGCCATCAGGCGTTCCATCGGCGCTTTCCGGTACTGGCGCTCTTCCGGCACGGGAGCTGCCTCTGCCTTCGGCGGCTTTATTCCATGGGCTCTTAATCCTGCTTTATAATCCGCAATCAAAGAGCGGGGGGACAAACCTTGCATACAAGAATAGTTTTCGCATAAGCCGCAGGAAGAACAGAACATCGTATTCAGGAAAATATCCGTATTCTGTATATCCTTGCAAGTTGCTGCCAACATGAATTTGTGAGGCTCTATAGGATGCCCCAAAAGATGCCTCGGACATAGATCAGTACACATCGTACACTGGCAGCAAGCCGCAGCCGCCCGTTTTAAATCTATAGAAGATTTTCTTCTTTTTCTCTGTATCAGTAAATGCTCTTCCGGCAATACCAATACGGCATTGGTTGTCTTCGTTACAGGGAGTACGCCGCTTCCTTCAAACCCCATCATCGGCCCGCCGACAAAAAACACGGGATTTTTTACCGTGATTTCCCCGGCTTCCCGTACAGCTTCCTCTATCGTACATCCCAGAGGCAGCCTTACCGTAACCGGATGTTCCACTTCTCCTACGACGGACACCAGTTTATCCTCCACCGGACGCCCTAACGCCATAGCCCGATATATATTGTATACCGTTTCTACGTTGAATACCGCCACGCCGCTTTCGATCGGAAGTCCTCCCGGCGGAACCACTTTTCCGGTGGTCTCATAAATCAGCACGACTTCATCCCCTGCGGGATAAACCTCATCCAACAGCCCCAGCCTGATTTCCGGGTATTCCCCGGTATAAGCCAGCAACGCGGCGATCGTTCTCTTATACGCCTTCTTGATGCCGATCACGGCTTCTTTCGCGCCCACGCATTCGGCAAGCAGATGAAATGTTCTTATGATCTCTCCGGCGTTCTGCTCCAAAAGCTGCCTGTGCAGCTTTAAAAGTGGTTCGCACTCCGCACAGTTCATAATAATCGTATCCGCCCGTTTATCTAATTTGGCATAAGTGGGAAAACCGGCGCCGCCCGCGCCGACGATTCCGCTTTGACGCAGTATGACGCTCACTTCTTCCATGCTCATGCTTTCCCATCCGGTTTTACCTGTACTACCTACTTCGCTCATTTCTGCATCCATTGCCTTCCATCATCAATGATCCCTACGATCGCCGCATCTACCGGTACATTTTCCATGTCACAGCCGATCCTCGCCGCACTTCCCGTAGCGACCAGCACAAATTCTCCGATCCCTGCACCAATATTATCGATGGCAATCATCTGGCCGCCGCTTCCCATTTTTTCCGCCAGCTCGACAACCATGAATTTATTGCCAATCAATTTTTCGCTTTTTCTCGTGGAGACTACGCTTCCAACTACTTTTCCTATAAGCATATGTAAACCATGCCTTTCTGTTATCTTTGAATTCTCACGGTATCTCCCGTAGATATCTTTGCCGCATTCGCCTCATCCGTATCAATGTGCATTTCCAGTGTAAAGCTCTCATCTACCCTGATCTGCACGTGATTGAATACCGTGCCTCTTTCGTTATCGGCTTTTACCGATACGACATCCCCATCGTGAAGCCCGGACGCCGCCGCATCCTTCGGCGACATATGGATATGCCTCTTGGCAACGATGCATCCTTCCTTCAAATACAACGCGCCTTTCGGCCCGACCAATGCCACAGGAGCGCTCCCTGCTATGTTACCCGATTCCCGGATAGGAGCTTTCACCCCTAATTTAACCGCATCCGTCGAAGAAATTTCCACTTGTGATTTCTTTCTGACCGGTCCCAATATTCTTACATTCTCTATCGCTCTAAGCTTTAAACCGACGATCGTCACCAGTTCATTCGATGCAAACTGTCCGCCCATCAGTTCTTTTTTCTTCGTTAAATGATATCCTTCTCCAAAAAGGACTTCCACATGCTCCTGTGTCAAATGCACATGCCTTGCCGATACTCCGACCGGAACCATATATCCCTGATTCGTATCCTCGCCCTGGTTCATGGCTTCCATTACCATTCTGGCAACCAGCTCTATCTGGCTGCTCGTCATACTGTTATTCTCCATCGTCCGTTCCCTCCAGAACTTCCCAAAAAGACTTAAAGGGCGGGCATGGCCCGCCCATCATCATCACACGAAATTATCCGTTTCTTATTTTAAAACGGGAAGAATCTTCTCAACATCCGTATGAGGTCTGGGAATTACATGAGTTGCCACTAATTCGCCAAGCCTTGATGCGCTCGTGCTTCCTGCCTCAACAGCAGCGTTTACAGCGCCTACATCACCGCGTACCATAACGCTTACCAGACCGGAACCGATCTTCTCTGTTCCAACCAATGTTACATTTGCAGCCTTTAACATTGCGTCCGCTGCCTCAATAGATGCTACCAAACCTCTTGTTTCTACCATACCCAATGCTTCCTGTGCCATCCTTTTTTCCTCCTTTGGCTCTGATTTTACTGTTTTCGTTTCTATTTTAGTTTCTATTGTTTCTGTCTTTACTGCTTCTGCTTTTTTTGCCTCGGCTTTTGCCGGAGTTTTTTTCGCCGAATTTTTCTGTTCCGCCATACGTCACTCCATTTCGTCGTTCCAGGCGGTTGATATATTCGTCAACCGGCTGGCGCTCTTCTTCACCAGTTTAATGATTTCTTCATGGGGATTGGCAATTACTACCGTAGCCGCCGGTTTCTTGATCGCGCTGCGCGCGGCCGTCTCTATCGCCTGTTTTACATCCGATACGCTTCCCCGTATGATGATCGTAACCAGTCTGCCGCCCAGCTTTTTCTCCCATGTGATAAATTCCACATTTGCCGTTTTGCACATAATATCGAGGGCGTCTATCGCTGCCGTCGTACTCGGAATCTCAAAAAACCCATATGCATTTCCCATGATTCACCTCATTTCTGCGCAATTTTTCGCGCATAGCAACTTTCTTCTTCTCTCCACCATGGCGTCGGGATTAAATAAGCGGTAAAATTTTTTCTACGTCGCTGTGGGGTCTCGGTATTACATGTGTAGCCACCAGTTCGCCAAGGCTTGCCGCCCTTACGCTGCCCGCTTCTACCGCTGCCTTTACGGCACCTACATCGCCGCGTACCATAACCGTTACCAGACCGGAACCGATCTTCTCTGTTCCGACCAGAGTAACCTCCGCTGCTTTGATCATTGCGTCCGATGCTTCGATCGCCGCTGTGAGTCCTCTTGTCTCTATCATACCTAATGCTAATTGTGCCATTATAATCCTCCTATTGCTGTTTTCTTTTTTTATTATACCTTATCCATACCGCTAAGTCTAAGCATTTTTTCTGTATCTTCCTCTGGGCTTGCGATCTCGTGGGTCGCCACGACTCCGGCGAGTTCTTCCGCCCTTTGCTTTGCCGCTGCGACGGCCGCCCTAACATCCGATATGGTTCCGCGGAATTTGATCATTACGATAAGCGGAACGGGAAGAGCATCCGCATTAGCCGGTTTATTCTTATCGAAATTCTCAATCGTTACCTGGGCGGCTTTGCATCCCGCGTCCGCTGCCGCAAATGCTGTTGCAAGTCCGAATACCTCTATGATACCTACTGCTTCTCCCATACCTTAACTCCACTTCCTATTTATTGATGATCGCTATCTTCAAACCTTCCATTTTCAAGTTCGTCACATGCGCCTCGTTGATCTGATCCAGCGGGAATTCATGAGTGATCAGCTTATCGATCGGAAGCCCGATCCCCTTCGCCCTCTTTAAGAAATCGAAAGTAGTTGCATAATCCCTCAAGGTATATACCCAGGAACCTACCGTGGTGATCTCTTTGGAACAGATGTCAAAATGAGGATTGATCGTCGCATCTCCGCCGTTAATAAAGAAACCTAATTCACACAAGCCGCCGCCGTTGCGGATAAATTTATAAATATTGGAATGTGCCGCCGGGGAACCCGTACACTGGAATGCAAAATCTGCTGGATATCCGCCGAATGCATTCTCTACTGCCTTTGCCAGCGCCTCGATTCCTTTATGGTCTTTGAAGTTGACCGATCTTTCCGCGCCCATTTCCTTTGCAAAATCAAGACGTTTCTGTTCTCCGTCCACCGCTACGATGTTCTCGATGCCCATCGTGCGCAGCACCGCGATACAGATCAGGCCGATCGGCCCGCAGCCCTGTACAACCACTCTACTGTTAAAACGGAGGATTCCCGTCGTCTTCGCCCGTTCCACCGCATGAATCAGCACGGCACAAGGCTCAATCAAAATCCTTGACTTCAGATCCAAGTCGCTGACATTGAACACTGTGGAACCTTCACGGATTAATATGTAATCGGAAAACCACCCGTTCAAGTGAATATCGTCGTCGGGAAGAAGCCCGTATACGTCAGCGCCTCCTACGTTCTGTTTATTCAGGTCAAACATGGTAATGTCCGGATTATCTTTGAAGATCATGCAGGTAACTACTTTGTCCCCAACTTTTAAGGGCTTTCCTGCGCTGTCTTTTTTTACGTTCTTGCCCATCTTTACGATTTCGCCGGTTCCTTCATGACCCAATGCCACCGGAATTAAACCGAAAGGATCTCTTTTGAACTCATGGGCGTCGGTGCCGCAGATGCCGCAGCCTTCTACTTTTACAAGGATGTCCCCGTCTCCGACTTCCGGCATGGGGAATTCCTTTACTTCATATTTTTCCAATGCGGTCAGCATAGCAACTCTCGCCGTTTTCGGTATTTGTCCTGCCGGCGATGCGGTGCCTGAACTGCTCATGCCAAAGCCCGCCATGCTCTCCAGCACCTGTTTTACCACCGCTTCCACATCGATCTTATCCATATTGCTCATAGCTGCCTCCTTCTTTCCTTTTTATGACTATTGCTATCTGATGCAAAGACTGTCCGACATTACGCAGCGTCTTCTTTTCGTGAATGCGCTGGCGCTTGTCAGGCCTTCGCCCGTCCTGCTGGCAATCGTAAAGGTACAGTAGCCTTCTCCTCCGAAGCCCAACGCCGCATAGGAAGGCGCGTTCTTTACAAGGATCGCTGTGTCGATGGCTTTCGCATATTTCGTGATATTATCCACATTTTTTGAATGGATATGCGCCGAATGCCGGTTGCCGTGTTCCAGCCAGACCGCTTTTTCCACCGCATCTTCGAAATCCTTTGCCTTTACGATTCCAAGGATCGGCATCATCAGTTCTTCCGAAATCAGAGGATGCTCTTTTTCTCCTTCAAACACGATACACCGGATATTGTCCGGTACTTCAATCCCGATCATGGAAAGCAGTACTTTTGCGCTTCTTCCCACGCACTTCCTGTTCAATCCCTTGGGAGTTAGAACCACGCCGGTCAGCTTATCCTGCTCTTCCTTATTGATCCTGTAGCAGCCCTGTTCGCTGACCATATAATGCATCAGTTCGTCGGCCACGCTCTCCACCGCCACAATCTCTTTTTCGGCGATGCAGGGAAGATTATTGTCAAACGTGCATCCGTTTACGATATCCTCCGCCGCTTTCCGTATATCCGCCGTTTCATCCACCAGCGCCGGAGGGTTGCCCGCTCCTGCCCCGATTCCTCTCTTGCCGGAGGAAAGGACAGCCGTTACCACTCCGGGGCCGCCTGTTGCCACAAGCAGGGAAATATCTTTATGCTTCATCATAATATTGCTCGTTTCCAATGTCGGGTTTTCCACCGTACATGCGATCGCATCCGGTCCCCCCGCTTCCAGGGAAGCCTCATTCAGCATATTTACCGCGAAGATGGAAGTCTTAATCGCTGCCGGATGGGGATTGAACACTACCGTGTTGCCGCCCGCCAGCATACCCATGGTATTGCAGATAATCGTTTCGGTAGGGTTCGTACAAGGAGTAATCGCCCCGATAACTCCGAAAGGCCCCATTTCCACCAGGGTCAGTCCCCGGTCGCCGGACCAGGCCGTTGTCGTAATATCTTCCGTCCCCGGCGTCCTCTCCGCTACCAGATGATGCTTTAATATTTTATGGCCCACGTTTCCCATGCCTGTTTCCTGTACGCCCATCCGCGCCAGAATTTCGGCATTTTCTTTCGTCTTTCTTCTAATAATCGTAATAATCTTTTCCCTTTGGTCCATGGACATCTTCTGCACTTTTTTCTGTGCCTGTTTTGCCGCTTCGATCGCCGCATTCATGTCTGCAAATACGCCTTTGCTTCCGCTGACATCGGCATTGATCTGAAGTTTGGCAACAACTTCTTTTACCACGTCCTGTACCAGTTGTTCACTTACTGCCACCGCTTTATCATCCCTTTCTTTTATGACTTATATGGCTTATTTCTATCACCGGGCCTATTTGATCATCGGATCTATTCGATCCGGGCAAACACTTCCCGCCCGTATGTGGCAAGATAGGTATCCTGTTCCAGCGTCCCGCCGCTTACGCCCAGAGCGCCCGCTATCCGCCCGTTCGCCTCCAGCACTTCTCCCCCTCCGAAAATGACAATCTTCCCTTCGTTGGTATGCTGGATGCCGTAAAGGGGCTGGCCTGGCCCGCTGAGCCGGGAAAGTTCTGCCGTGGACATTTTCAGCCCTGCGGATGTATACGCCTTGTTCAGAGCGATGTCAAAGCTGGCTATGTATGCATCGTCCATGCAGTGGATGGCCACGGGCCTTGCGGCCTTATCGGCAACCGCGATGATAACGGCGATTCCCATTTCTTCCGCTTTTTTCTCCACCATGCCGATCAGTTTTTTCGCCGTTTCCAGCGTCATGACAGCCTTGCCCGCTTCTCTGACCGCTTTTTCCACCACCTGACAGATCAGCTCTTCATTCATGGCCTGCATTCCTTCCTGTCTTTATATTATAAGCCTAACTGCTCCATCACTTTCTTTGTAATCGAAGCTACCAGATCCGCATCCGCTTTGCCGTCGGAAGATGCGCCTCCACAAGAACCGCTGCAGCTATGGCAGCTCGGTTTGCCGGCTTTTTTGTTCGGGCACAGATCCGCCGGATGCTTTCCGGTCATACCGAACTGTCTTCTGATTTCATATAATCTCTCAACCTGTGCCGGGGATAATTCCTTCGGCCCGCCGAGAACTTTTGACTGATATAATAAACGTGCATAGAACTCTACGGATTCCATTTTATGGTATGCCGCCAAAAGGGAATCGGCATATGCCAGCGCACCATGATTTTCCAAAAGCACCGCATCATAATACTGCAAATATTTGGAAACCGCATCGGGAATTTCGTTGGTAGAAGGTGTGCCGTATTCAGCGATCGGCACGCAGCCCAAAGAGATAACCGCTTCCGGCATAATAGGCTGTGTCAGAGGAATACCTGCGATCGCAAAGCTGGTAGCATACAGGGGATGAGCATGTACTACCGACTGCACATCCGGTCTTTCTTTATATACCCTCATATGCATCTTAATCTCGGAAGAGGGCTTAAAACCTTTGTTCGCCTGAATCACTTTGCCTTCCGCATTCACCTTGCAGATATATTCAGGCGTCATAAATCCCTTGCTCACACCGGTCGGCGTGCAAAGAAATTCGTTGTCGTTCAGTTTCACAGAAAAGTTACCGTCATTGGCTGCCACCATGCCCCGGTTGTAAACTCTCCTGCCAATTTCACACATTTCTTTCTTAATTTCATACTCATTCAGCATAATTCCCTTATCCTCCTTAGATTTATATGCAAAATATTGGTTTTCTGTTGTTTGTTCTTTCATAATACCACCAAAAACAACATAAGTCAACTTGTTTTTATGTGGAATACAATTCAAAAATAAAGTTTTGATTGTATTATGAAACTAATAGATGTACAATAATTTTATTAAGAAAGCACATATAGGGAGGTGGGTTATGAATCAACATAAAAAAGAAAACCAATCAAAGAAAAAAATTACGGAAGAAATCTTACACCAGATCGGCGGAAGCGTCATTCTTGTACTGCTGCTCATAGCAGTTGTGGCAATCTGCATGGTGGGATGGCTCAGCCTTGCTTCCAAAAAATCCGAACTGATACAGGAATCCAAAGCGGCCGCAAACCAACTGACCGGTTTTTTGGAGCAGTATACAAAAAGCACGGAACAACTGGCCGGCAATCCTGAAATTAAAAGCCTGATGCTGGAGGCAGCATCCTTCGACGATTTCTGGCAATCCCCCAAAATGGATACTGTTATGGAAAATCTCGTAAACATTGCAAACACTGATACCGAAAACGTTATGGCAGTATGGGTCTCCGATCTTGACACAAGCACGCTGGCACAATCTGATGGTTTTAAAAGCGAAAAAGGCTGGGATATTACAGGCCGGGGATGGTACGGATGCATTACGGAAAAGAAAACAGTCCTGACGGAGCCATATATAGATTCCTCTACCGGAAAGATGATCTTAAGCGCAGCAGCCCCGGTTTATGACGATGCCACAGGAAACGTTCTCGGCGCGGTAGGCATGGACATCTCATTGGATCATATGACGGAAGTCATGGCGGAATATAAAATCGGCCACAACGGGTACACCCTGTTATTATCGGAAGGCGGCATCTTCCTTTATCATCCGCAGAGCGACATCGTACAGAAAAATATTAAGGATACGGACATGTCCCAAAACGTCGCCGATGCAATCCAGTCAAAGAACAGCGAATTTTTAAAATACAAAACAGATAACTCTACAAAATATGGTTTCCTGCAGCATGCCGGAGACACCGGATATGTTGTGTTGAGCAGCCTCCCTGGATTAGAATATTACGAAACGCTGACTGCCATGATTTTTGCGCTGGTCATTATTTTCACAGTCGGTATTATACTGATCGCAATTCGCATTAACAAAAGCGCCAGAAACATAACCAAACCGATTCTGGCCTTGAACCATACCGCACAGCAGCTTGCCGACGGAAACCTGGATGTCTCCCTCCATATAACAAGCGAAAATGAAATCGGCGAACTGGGCGAATCGATACAAAAAACGGTCAACCGTTTGAAAGAATATATCGCATACATAGATGAAACAGCGGAAGCGCTCTCCCAAATCGCCGACGGCAAACTAAGCATCCACCTAAAACACGAATATTCCGGTGAATTCCAAAAAATTAAGACTGCCCTGCTTAATATTTCCGATTCGATGAACCAGGTTATGGTGGGAATCCATGAAAGTTCGGAAAGGGTATCCGTCGGAGCCGCCGAACTCGCCTCCGCTTCACAAATGCTGGCAGAAGGAGCCGAACAGCAAGCCGCTGCCATCGAGCAGCTGACAGCCACCACTACCACCGTCACGGAACAGGTGGATAACAGCCGGACCGGAGCGGAAGTCTCCGCCAAAGCAACCTCACAGGCTGCCGCCATGATTGAGCAGAACCAGGGAAAAATGAAGCATATGATAGATGCCATGAATGAGATCCACATTACTTCCCAGAAAGTCGTGGGAATCATCCAGACGATTGAAGACATTGCCTCCCAGACAAACCTTTTGTCGTTAAACGCTTCCATTGAAGCCGCCCGCGCCGGCGAAGCAGGAAAAGGCTTTGCCGTAGTTGCCGATGAAATCGGGAAACTCGCATTGGAAAGCTCCAAAGCCGCGAATAACACAAAAGAACTGATCGAAATCTCCATCAGGGAAATTAACAAAGGAAATGCGATTGCCGTTGATGCTATGGACTCTCTCCAGGAATCCGTAAGCGCCATAAAACATGTCAATGAAATGATTCAGGAAACAGCGGCAGACGCGGCAGTCCAGGCAGAAAACATGAAGCAGCTCCAGATCGGCATTGAAGAGATCGCCCGTGGAATCCAAGATAATTCCGCCGCCTCCCAAGAAACTTCCGCAACTTCGGAAGAACTGGCTTCACAGGCCGAAATATTAAATCAAATGGTAAAAAAATTCGAACTTTATTAATAAATTCCCCGCAGTCTGCCTTGTATCATATGACAGACTGCGGGGCTTCTTTTCATCCGCTTCCTTTTATCCGCCGGAGGCCACTTTCCTCTTTTACGGATATTTCTTTTTTATTCTTCCGCTTTCTTGCGACTGTCCACCATTTTTTTCAAAACTACGGTGAGAACTGCACCAACGACGCAGAATACGATCAATGTACTGAACATCATCTTATAACCTGCTTCAATTTCGTGGCTGTCCAGGATGCTTCCCCATACGGTCTGCAGAAAAGCGTCGGGCAAAAAGCCGATCACGCTGATTACGCCGATCGCGGTTCCTATATATTTATCAGGAATACCGATCTCCGATACGGGTACAAAGTAGATCCCGCGCAGCGCGGACTGCATCAGCTTGATAGAGAAACCGAGCGTAATAACTACATACAGCAGGCTTGCCTCTCCCGGTACCGCCACAAATCCTGTCAAAAGAATGCCCATCAGGATGAATCCGACCAGAATCACTTTCGAACTGGATTTTGCCTTATCCACCAGCAAACCGCCCGCAACCGCTCCTCCGTTTGGAATCGCATATTCATTAATAATAGAAACCATCGCTGCAACGGAAACGCTCATTTTGAACACGCCCGTTAAATACGGAGCAAATTTGCCAAGGGTAATTCCTACCGAGTAGGCAAAGAAGATCACTCCGCCCGCAACCCATACTTTCGGCGATTTCAACACATATCCCAAACCATAGAACACCGAGTTTTCATTCTTCGTATCCGCATCGTCCTGACCGGGCAGCAGGAACAGGCTCGCCAGACCGCACAGAATATATACGATGCTGTAAAAGATCAGAAGATTAGAGAATTTTTCTCCTGTCCCGTTAAAAATCATCAGTCCTACCGATGTGAAAATAAGAGACATCAACGAAAATCCTGCTTCCCGGAAACCGAACATTTTTCCCTGCTCATCCTGGCTTCCCAACAGTTTTACCGCCTTCATCATCGCCGGCCAATAAGTAAATACCGTAGTGATCGACCAAAATGCCGAAACTGCCAGCAGAACGGCATAAGGCGGAGCCGAAGCAAAAACAAAACCAGAAATACCGGTTCCGATCAATGAAAATGTGATCAGATATTTATATTTGAATTTATCCGCTACCATGCCTCCGAAGAAATAACCAATCAGATTCAGCGCCCCGTACAATGACATCAAATTCCCCATCTGCACATTAGAAAGTCCCATTTCCGCCATCATGCTGTCATAGTAAGAATATTGTATATACGGAAAAATATAAATGATTCCTCCTCCCAGACAGATCACGACCAGCAATAACCATTTGTTCATTTGTTTTCCTTTTCCCATCTGTTTATCTCCTTTTGCCGCGTTTTTCAAAAACATCTACAAACCAGTTCCAGAACGCCTCTACGTCAATATCTTCCGCACAGGTAATATTTTTCTCCTTATCAGGACATACATCCCTGAAATCCGCCACTGTCATTCCTCTCGTAATAGTTCCTTCCGTTTCCACATCCACGAAATATTTTTTCAATTTTAAAACCGAAGGATTTACGATAGCGCAGAATGCCACCACATCGTGCAAATTCGCCACATCATAGCCAAATTCCTTATTTCTCTTGATCATGAAATCCATCACCTGTACTGCCAGTTTCGCTTCCGGCGTTCCCGCCGCTTCCACTCTGTCCCTGGCCCAGATCGGAAGTTCCGTCTGAAGCGTGACATCCAGCCCTACCATAACCACATCCAATCCGCTTCGGAAAAGGATCTGTATCGCCTCCGGATCCACGTAGGCATTGAATTCGGATGCCTGTGTCATATTTCCTCCTACCAGGCAGCCTCCCATAATATACACCCGCTTGATCAGCTTTACAATATCCGGATATCTCTGGATCGCGATCGCCATATTGGTTTGGGGGCCGGTAGCCAGCACAACCAGTTCTCCCTCATGCGCCAGAGCTGCCTCATAAATAGTGTCCGCCGCATCTTTTTCATAAAATCCGCGTTCGGAATCCGGCACTATCACATCTCCCAGCCCTGTCTTTCCATGAGAAATGGCACAATGCAGTTCTCTTTTCAAAGGCTTGTCCGCGCCTTTCGCCACCGGGATATCCGTATGGCCGAGCGCATCCACAATATTCAATGTATTGGCTGCCGTCGCCTCCAGCGGAACATTTCCTGCCACCGCCGTAACCGCGCAGACATCCAGCATATCGCGGTGCAGCAAGGCGGTAATCAGTGCCACCGCATCATCCGTTCCCGTATCAAAATCCATAACTATCGGTATTTTCTTCATTTCTTCCATCTCTGGTTCCTCCTCTTTTTCTTTTTTCTTTATGCATCACCGGGATACCTGGAAGGCTCCCGAAAATACCCCTTTCATTGCTGCTGTTCTCTTTTACCCTCCTTCCCCAAAGATCCTTTCTGCCGGGCTGTTTTTAGAAGAGAAATTCCTGAAAGCAGCAACAGCGCCGCCGCCGGAAGCCCTCCGATCACCGACATCATTTTGATTCCGGCCACTCCCTGAGAGCAAATGAGCAGAATCGCCATCCCGCCGATCAAGGCTCCCCATATTACTTTTACTATCTTCATTCCCCGGTCTTTCTCATCGCCAAGAAAACACAAATCCCCCAGTACATTCGTCGTAGAATCCGCTGCTGTCACTACTGACAAAACAACCGTAACGGCCAGCACCGGTATCAGCCATCTTCCGACCGGCAGCGCCCTCAGCATTCCATACACCGCGCTTTCCATTCCCTGCAAGGCCATCTTTCCATGCAGATCCGTTCCGTGCAGCTGCTGATAAATGGACGTGCCTCCGAATATGCTGATCCAAAGGCCGGAACTTAACGCTCCTGCGCCCAGATTAATAACAATAAATTTTCTTACCGAATGCCCATAGGATACTTTTCCAAGAAACATTCCCGTAATCGGCGCCCATGCCATCCAGTTTGCAAAAGTGGCTATCGTCCAGAAATAAGACCAGTCGCTCCTCGACCCTGCGCCAATCATCAGGCTTCTCGTAAAAAAATTGTCCAGATAAATTCCAAAAGATTCCATAGCCAGTTGTACAATATACATGGTCGGCCCCACCGCAAATACCAGCATCATCAAGCAAATAAGGAATACGGTATTGATATTGGAAATCCATTTAATTCCTTTCAGTACGCCGCTGCATGCCGATATGGTAAATATAATGGCAATGAACACTCCGATCAGTACCCATACCATCCGGCTGCTTTCCTTTCCGCTGATTTCGCTCAGCCCTCCCGCGATGCTCAAAATCCCTTGCCCAAGGGAAGCGATCATACCCATGACCGTAGCGAATACACACATAGAATCGATGACCGCCGAACTCAACGGCTTGTCCGCCCAAGGCAGAACCCCCGATACGCAGGAAGAAAAGCTGAACGCCTTTTTCTGGTTGTAAACCGCAACCGCAAACATCAATGCCGGTACGCTGTATATCGCATAAGGAGTGATCGTCCAATGCATAAACATCGTTGTCATGGAAAACACGGAGGCTTCATAACTTCCGGCCTCTATGCCCAGAAATCCCGGCGGTTCCATCAGATGGTATACCGGTTCCGACGATCCCCAGAAAATCAAGCCCGCCGCGATTGTCGTACAAAGCACCACCGTAAACCAGCTCCCGGTTGACAACATCGGTTTTGCCCCTTCTCCCCCAATTCTCGTTTTTCCAAATCCGGAGAACAATACAATACCTGACACCACCACAAGAAACAGCGAAACCGTCAAATAAAACCACCCGAATCCTTGCTGGAAAAACTGGTTCACCGCGTCCAATACTTCATTGACCCTCTGCGGACTTACCATGTAACAGACAAGAAACATCAATATAATGATTACCGTAGGATAAAATACTGTCTTTCTAATCTTCAATCGTTCACCCCCAACCTCCAGGCTCTGTTTACTCCTTTTCCATCTCGTTCCTCCATGGGATCGATGTCTGGGCCCCTTGTCTGGTAACAACAACCGACGATACCCGCTGGGCGAATACCACCGCTTCCTCATACGTCTTTCCTTCGCAAAGAGCAACTACCAACGCCGCAATAAAACTGTCGCCTGCGGCCGTTGTATCCTTTATATTTACTTTATGTACCGGAAAATATTCTTCCTTTTCTTCATTGACCAGCAGACATCCCTTTTCCCCAAGCGTAACGATCACCGTTTCCACGCCCTTTTTGACCATGCTTCTTGCCGCTTCTTTTATTTCTTCCTGTGTCTTTGGCTTTTTTCCGGTCAAAATTTCCAATTCCGTTTCATTCGGCTTCAATATGGATATCCCTTTCCAAAATTCATCCTCCAGCCCCGCGACCGCCGGCGCCGGATCCAACACTACTTTTTTTCCTTTTCGGATCGCCGTCTCTTTCACAAACCTTATGACATCCAAAGGGATTTCCATCTGCATAACGATATAGTCGCATTCGTCAATGCATGCCATCTCCTGTTCGATCATTTCCCGGTTTAACTCTCCGTTCGCCCCGGGAATCACTATGATCGAATTGTCCCCGCTGTCGTAAACGGAAACAAAAGCCTGGCCGGTAGGAATATTTTCTAATTTTCTGACTCCTCTTGTGTCCACCCGGACGCTGCGGAGGTTCTGGCACAACTGTTCCCCATACACATCCTCTCCTACCGCCCCGAGCATTGTCACCGCGCCGCCCAGTTTTCCCGCCGCATAAGCCTGGTTTGCTCCTTTACCGCCCGGCACCAGCCGCACATCTTCTCCAAGAACCGTTTCCCCGATTTGAGGCATCTCTTTTACACGAATCACAAAATCCATATTTAAACTGCCCAATACTACGATCTTTTTCACTTTTCCTATTCCCTTCTTAAATAATTTCTTTTATTTCCCTGTATTTTCTTTCCATTTCTTCTATATAGATACCGATTGTTTTTTTATCCGGCATCGCCTCCTGCACTCCGTATCTCGTAACAGTGATCCCGGCGGCATAGGTGGCATAGATAATGGAATAAACCAGTTCGTTTCCTTCGCTCAGAGAAAATGCCATGGCGCTAATGAAGGAATCCGCTCCTCCCGTCGAATCGATCGCCGTAAACGGCGCGCTCGGAAAATAAATGGAATGCGCTTTATTTTTCAGGTAAGAGCCCTGTTTCCCCAAGGTTACAATCACATTTTTCACCCCGTTTGCAAGCAGCCGATCCGCCTTTTCTTCCAGAGGTATATTGCCGGGACAAATCTGTTCCATCTCTTTTTCATTTGGCACCAGGTAATCGATCCCTTCCAGAATATCCTCTTCAATTTCCTCCAAGGCGGAAGGCTTCAGTATCATTTCCGTCTGATTTTTCCGACAATGTTTTTTTGCGGCGCGTATGGTTTCCATCGATATTTCCGAAGAAAGCAGACAATATTTCGCATTTTGAAAAACTTCGCCGTGCCTTTCCAACTGTGCCCCATCCAGATTGCCATTTGCCCCGCGGTATACAACAATGGTGTTTTCCCCTTCCCGGTCCAGATGGACGAATGCCTGGCCGCTGGATAACTGGTCGTCGAATTCCACTCCGTCCATATAGACTCCGCAATCCGACAATCCCTTAAACAGCAGTTTGCCATCCGCGTCTTTTCCAATCCTGCCGATCATATATGCCCTTCCCCCCAGCTTTCCTACGCCGACCGCCTGGTTTCCTCCCTTCCCTCCCGGCATGACCAGGATATTGTCCGCGATATGGGTTTCCCCGTTTACCGGAATGCGCACCCCTTCGATCACATTATCAATGTTCATGCTTCCTACCACTACGATCTTTCCGCCCCTCTGCCCCTCTTCGTTCTTTCGGATACTGCCTCTTTTCTGAAGAACGGGAAAAAATTTCCTGGCGATTTCACACTCTTTTTTCTCCGTAATCATCTGTAATAAATGATGTACGGCGGAGGCGGTCATCTGCTGTAGGGGATATTTTACCGAAGCGATCCCTCCTGCCATATATTCCAGAATATCCTGTTCTTCCATGCAGACTATGGACAACTCCTGTGGAGCCTGAATTCCTGTTTTTCCTGCATATTCCAAAACCATGCCGGCAATCTCCGAACTGCCGCATATCATTGCCGACACATTATCCGTCATGCAAAAGCCGGTTCCGTTTTTCCATAAATCCTCTCTGTCTTTTCCGAGATAGGATACCAGATCACCCTCCGGCAGCTGCCGTTCCCTGAATACGGCCTCTATTCCGTTTAAAATATTCTGTTCCGATTGCTCCAAAATGCATCCGATTTTCCTATGTCCCGCTTCCAAAAGCGCTTCTGCCGCCAGCCGGCCGGCTTCATATTTGCGGAAATAAAAGGTATTCTGCTGCCGCTGGTCAAATTCTTCCGTCTCCGTGAAATATACCGCTTTGCAATTCTCAGGCACATGGGAAGCTGCCAGAGTCCCATTCACCAGCACCCCGATCACCCCGCGTTTCCAAAGCTGTTCCAGCGCTTCATCCAATACCTTTGCATCCATTTCCGATACCGTATAGACTACCAGGCGGTATCCGCGTTCCCGAAGCGCTTCTTCTATCATGGCAATCAATACGCCATAATAGCTGTTGTTTCCCGGAATAACCAATCCCACCAACCGGTTTGCCATTCCTTCTTTCATTCTGTATTTCGCATAAGGGATGTAATTTTGCTCTTCTACAATTTTTAACACTCTTTTTCTGGTAGGTTCGCTAATATCGTTATCTTTTCCATTGATAATTTTTGATACCGTCGATACGGAAACCTTTGCCAGCTTTGCCACTTCCTGAATATTCATACCAACACCATCTACCTTTTTCATGTAAAAAGTATACAATTTGACAAATTGTATTTCAATAGTTCCAGTTTAGGAAAGTATTTTCCGACAATATATATAAATTTATACCGTTTACTAAAATACTTTCGTTGATTTTTTTGGGGATTTTTATATAATCCATTTACTTTCTCTCTTTTTGGAATATAATAGAGATAGGAATCTAAAGCTTTCTTTAGATTTCAAGAATAAATATTCGATAAGAAAGGATGATTGATATGAATTTGGCAAAAATCTCTGCCAATGGGCAGATTACCGTACCTGTAGAAATACGCCGTCTGCTTGGCCTAAAATCAGGTGATAAAATTTTATTCTTCCAGAATCCAAACGGTGAAGTGGTCATCAATAACGCCTCCTCACAAGCCATTTACAAAGCTCAGAAAGCATTTAAAGGTGTTGCTGAACAAATGGGCGTATATAATGAAGAGGATGTACAGGCATTGGTTGATGAAGTGCGCAAAGACATTTCTCAAAACAAATTCGGGAAAGGAAACAAATGAGAATACTTGTAGATACCAACATTTTGATTTCTGCCGTCTTATTTCCTCTTTCAAAACCTGCCAAAGCATTGATTCATACCGCAGAAAATCACGAAATGGTCTTATGCGATCAAAATTTAACAGAATTGCGGAAAGTCTTAAGCAGGAAAGCCCCACAGGCCTTGCCTGATGCAGAGGTATTGTTGACGGAATTATCTTATGAATTAATCCCCGCTACTCTTCATGCGCAAAAGCTGATACGAGACGCTAAAGATCAACCCATCCTAAATGCCGCCATGCTCTATAATGTTGACATCATACTGACAGGTGACAAAGATTTTTTGAGTCTGGATATAGAACATCCCAAATGCATGACTGTAGCACAGTTTTTGGACTCTGAAGGAGTGGAAGCTTAAAATATTTTGTCTGCGATATATTAACGAAAGTACAAAAAATAAACTGTACCCTAATAGTAAGACACAAAAAAGCTGTGTTGAACTATCAAGGTACAGTTTTCCCCTTACATAAACTAATTTTCTTTCTCCCAGGGCATCCTATCCCCTTCTTCCTTAAGATATTCCAGGATTTCCGCTATCCCTTCCTGCCTTTTGGAATCCACAAAAAATATTTTTTTGCATCCTGTCATCCTTAGCCATCGTTCCGCCCTTTTGGGATCCGCATTTCTTTCATTGATCTTCGTCACGATGCCCACCACTTCCCGGTTTACCATACAGGTAATATTGGGCGGATACAGCGAATACGGTTCCGTCGCCGATAAAAGCAGTCCGACGATATCCGCCTCATATGCATAAAGCGCCAGCGCATAGCCGAGCTGTTTCGTCTGTATATATTCCCCCGGAGTATCGATCACAACATCGAAATAATTAATATACTGGGTCTTGCGGTATTCGATGCATTCTCCCTTTAACGCCTGTGTCAAGGTGGTTTTCCCGCTTTCGCTCCTGCCCATTAAAATAATTTTCTTCATTTCCTCACGCCGCGCCTCCCCGCCCGTTCATCACAAGCCTCTGCGCTAGCTGCGCTGCGCTAGGTACGGGTAAACGGGCATATGGCAAATCCCATTTTCTCTTTCGTATATTCCAATACCGCTTTCAGGGAAGCCTCCGTCTCGGATACGGTTCCTGTAATAATAAGCGTTCCGCTGAATCTGTCCACAAAGCCAAGCTCGATGCCCGCCGCTTTTACCGCGATGTCCGCCGCAATCACGGCGGTCTCCGCCGGGCTTATGGTCAGTACCCCGATGGCCGACCTGGAATAATCCACGCTCGGATCCAAGCCCAGTTTTTCATATAATACTTTATCCGGATTGGCGATCAGATGCGCGATCGTGATCTGTTTTCCCGGCACCAGCTCCTGGACGATCCTCGTCTTTCCTTCCGTTGATAAATTATCCGAT
>ERZ808054.576-NODE-576-length-31633-cov-5.607175_pt1 | contig 31633 bp, 34 predicted proteins | sample MGYA00380201_ERZ808054 | MGnify/ENA primary metagenome ERZ808054 (study PRJEB31490, sample SAMN06133419) | mouse gut metagenome | isolation source: Z5_2 | host: mice | place: China: Chengdu | collected 2015-05 ...
CTGCAGCTGCCGATACAATCCCCACCGTCGGCTGATAAGCCATACTCGTTGCAGGTACTCCGATAAAAATCACTACAGCCAATACAATGCCTGATATTATGGTAAAAAACTTTCTTCCTAATGATATTCTCATCCGTATTTCCTTTCTAATCCGTATTTCTAGGAATATAATCCTTTTATTCTTCGCGAAGGAAGCGCCTTTCACCTTTCTGACGGTTCTGGCGTTCTCTCCGTTCTTCTTCATTCTCCAATCCGAATCCCTTCATTTTTTCCTTCATCTGTCTTTCTTTTTCCCTATGGTACGTTACTTCGCACTTCTGGCAGAATCTGCCGGAGCGGATATTTTCCCCACAAAACTCGCACTTCATAAACGCAACGGAATCAGAAGTGATTTCCAGTTTGGACTCTTTTAGCATCTGTCGGATAGATTTCTGGCTTACGCCTGTCTCCGATTCGATTTCTGCGGAATTTGCTCCCGCATGCTGCTCAATATAATTACGTACCTTGCCATAATCGTCCAAGCCCTTTGTATGGCAATCTTCACACTCATATTCCCCGCAGCCTTTAAATACCATCAATCCGCCGCACACATCACATAGATATGGCCTATTATAATTGGTAATACCTAACGCTTCCATTTTAAGCGCTTCTTTTTTTGCCTCATCCATCGCCATAGCCTCTATACCTCCTCAATTGCTTTCCCAATATCATTGCGCATATATTTGTTTTCAAATGTAACCCACTTTGTTGCTTCATACGCATTTGCCCTGGCTTCTTTCAAATCCCTTCCTTTTGCGGTTATGCCAAGCACCCGTCCTCCATTTGTTACAATCCCGTTCTCCGTCTTCTTTGTGCCTGCGTGGAAGCAATAATACCCTTCTTTCCCTTCAAAGCTTTCCAGACCATGTATAGCGAATCCCTTTTTATAGTCTACCGGATATCCTTCCGAAGCAAGGACAACACAGACTGCTGCATTTTCTTCAAACTGTAAGTCAATTTCGTCCAGCTTCCCGTCAATACATGCCGAAACCACCTCAATCAAATCGTTCTTCATCCGCGGAAGCACCACCTGAGCCTCCGGATCCCCAAACCTTGCATTGTACTCCAAAACTTTCGGTCCCTCCTGCGTCAGCATAAGGCCAAAGAAAATAATCCCTTTAAATTCCCTCCCCTCTGCCGCCATAGCGTCCACCGTAGGCTGGTAAATATGTTCCCTGCAGAACTTATCCACTTCTTCCGTATAAAACGGGCTGGGTGAAAACGTTCCCATACCTCCCGTGTTTAACCCTTTATCTCCATCCAAAGCGCGTTTATGGTCCTGCGCTGAAGTCATCGTCTTGATTGTTTTCCCATCCACAAAAGAAAGCACCGAAACTTCCCGCCCTGTCATAAACTCTTCAATCACCATCTGGTTTCCTGCCGAGCCAAACTTTTTGTCCAGCATAATGGATTTTACGCCTTCTTTCGCTTCCTCCAAGTCCTTGCAAATCAGAACACCTTTTCCAAGCGCCAGCCCATCCGCTTTCAAAACCACCGGGAATTTTGCCGTTTCCAAATATGCCTCTGCCTGCTTTGCATCATCGAAATTCTCATATTTCGCGGTAGGTATCTTATATTTTTTCATTAAATCCTTGGAAAACGCTTTGCTCCCTTCCAATACCGCCGCGTTCTTCCTCGGCCCGAAAGCCCGCAGCCCTGCAGCTTCCAGTTCGTCCACCAATCCCCCTACCAAAGGGTCATCCATCCCTACGATAGTCAAATCAATGTCTTTTTCCTTGGCAAACGAAACGATTTTGTCAAATTCCATCGCTCCAATAGGTACGCATTCCGCCAGGCTGCCAATACCGGCATTGCCCGGCGCACAGTAAATCTTATCCACCTTTGTACTCTTCGCCACGCTTGCCGCTATTGCATGCTCTCGCCCTCCGCTTCCGACGATTAATACTTTCATGAAACACCCCTATCCTTTCTGTTTTTTAAGATTCTGCACCTGTTATCCTTTATTTCCACCCGGCCATTCGCTATCGCATCGACAGCCTCCGGCAACAGTATCCATTCAGCCTCTTCCATAACCCGCCTCTGCAATATTTCCGGCGTATCGCCTTCCATGATTTCCACCGGTTTCTGTAACAGAATCGGACCGGTATCCGTGCCTTCGTCTACAAAATGCACCGTCGCCCCGGTGATTTTTACCCCTCGGTTCAACGCGCCTTCGTGTACCTTCATCCCGTAATATCCTGTCCCGCAAAAAGACGGGATCAGCGAAGGATGTATATTAATAATTTTATTCCTGTATTCCGCAATCATTTCCTTCGGAATCACCACAAGGAATCCCGCCAGCACGATAAGATCCGGTTCCGCCTCCCTTACGGCTTCCAACAGCGCCTTATGGAATGCCTCCCTGTCCGCATAATCCTTCGGAGAGATACATACCCCCGGAATATGATTTTCCTCTGCCCGTTTTAACGCATAAGCGTCTCTGTTGTTGCTGATTACCCGTACAATTCCGGCATTGTTGATACGGCCCTCTTTTATGCCGTCGATCATTGCCTGGAGATTTGTTCCGCCTCCGGAGACGCATACGACTACTCTCAGCATAAAACTACTCCTTTTTCACCGGCCTCGGCATACCCTATCCTGTATGGACTTTCCCCTGCCCTGCGAACTGCCTCCATCACCTGTTCCGCCTGGCTTTCTTCTACGGCTAATACCATACCGATTCCCATATTATATGTATTATACATCATTTTTTCTTCCAAACCGCCTTTTTCCTGCAACAGCTGGAAAATAGCCGGCACCTCGTAACTGTCCTTCCTGATAACGGCCCGCATTCCCTCCGGCAGCATCCTTGGAATATTTTCATAAAAGCCCCCGCCCGTGATATGGCTGCAGCCTTTTATCCTGATGCCGGCGTCCCTTATCTCTTTCAATGCCTTCACATATATTTTGGTAGGCTCGATCAACGCTTCGCCCAATGTTTTTCCCAGCACATCATAATAGGTATCCAGGCTTTCTTTCGTCATATCAAATACTTTTCTGACCAAGGAAAAACCATTGCTGTGTACGCCGGAAGACGCAATACCGATGAGAACATCGCCCTGCCCGATATCCTGTCCGGTAATCAAATCCTTTTCATCCACCACACCTACTGCAAACCCGGCCAGATCATATTCGTCCTCCGGATAAAAGCCCGGCATCTCCGCCGTCTCTCCGCCGATCAGCGCCGCGCCTGACTGTTTGCAGCCTTCCGCCACTCCTTTTACGATCGTCGCGATCTTCTCCGGATAATTCTTGCCGCACGCTATGTAATCGAGAAAAAATAAAGGCTCTCCGCCCGCACATGCGATGTCATTCACACACATGGCAACACAGTCAATTCCTACCGTATCGTGTTTATCCATCAAAAATGCCAGTTTCAGTTTGGTGCCTACGCCGTCCGTTCCTGACACAAGAGTAGGCTTTTCCATATTTTTAATCGATGAAAGGGAAAATGCCCCGGAAAAACCGCCCAAACCGCCAAGCACTTCCGGACGCATCGTTTCTTTCACATATTTTTTCATTAATTCTACCGATTGGTACCCAGCCTCAATGTCTACACCGGCCTTCTTATAGTCCATTCCTTTTTCCTCCGCCCGCTTCTTTATTTCATATAACCTTTATAGCCCAATTCCTGAAGTTTCTCATCTTTTGCCTGTACGCTTTCTTTCAAAGAACTGCTGTAATCCTTCAGCTTTTTCAACAACTCCTCATCGGAAACGGCGAGTATCTTCGCTGCCAGAATACCCGCGTTAGCCCCGCCGTTAATCGCCACCGTCGCTACCGGAATCCCTGACGGCATCTGAACGATGGAATAAAGGGAATCCCTACCTCCTAAAGAAGTGGTATGCATTGGAATACCGATCACCGGCATCGGAAAAATTGCCGCGCACATGCCCGGCAGATGGGCAGCCATGCCCGCTCCCGCGATAATTACCTTAAATCCCTTTTCTTCCGCCGTATTCGCATATTCAAAAAACACATCCGGCTCTCTGTGAGCCGAAATAATCCTCATTTCATAAGAAATCCCCAATTCATCCAAAACCTGGGCGGCCTTTGCCATAACCGGCATATCCGAATCGCTTCCCATTACAATCCCAACCCTTGCCATAACCGTTTTATCTCCTTTAAACATATATTGTTCCATTTCTTAGTTTACTAAAAAATGTTTTCACACGCAACCCATATTTTCGCATATTTTCTATTCATCCAACGGGCGGTTCAAGGCTTCACAGCCTTTCAGAACAAAACGCCCTTCCCTGATAATCGTTTCCTTCTTTCCGTCCCTGGCCACCGCTGCCAATTCTCCCAGTTCATCATAGGGTATTGTAATATCCGTATGGCAGTTAAAATAAGCCTTTCCCTTGTCCGTATGGCGCAGCGCCGACACTTCGTTTTCTTTGGCAGCCATCGCCTTTCCGTCCGGATTGTAAGTGACCAGCTCTTCTTCATGGGAATAACAGGTGTCCCCTACCGCAAAGTGCGGCCCCATCTTCTCCGCAATCAATATGGGCAGTTTATCCCCGATCCCATATTTTTTCGCCATAACATAGGCAGCTGTATTGGTTCCAATGGCAAACTCACCCATAGGCAGCGTGTCATGCCGGAACAGAACATGATCCTTAATATATTTTTTGTTTTCCTCTTCCGACGCAAAATTTCCGCAGCGATAACTGCTTATCATTCCATCGGTAAAAGTCATTTCCAAATCTCTGTATTCCAACCCGTTTAAAAAGACCCGGCTTACATGGAGCAGACCTTCCGTTCCTTTTAAAAGCGGGGAGGTAAATACTTCGCCCACCGGAATATTCACATCCGCCACACAGTTTTCAAAGTTCGTTTCTTTATCCGGGTCGTTCAGTTCATGAAGTTTTATTTTCAAATCCGTCCTGTTTTTTCCCATCCCCTTTATCGTCACATGATCCGCTCTGTCCAATGCTTCGATCATTGTCTGCTGAATCTCCCGGTAAAGGTTATAGTCCAACGTATTGATCCTGACGGTCTCATCAAAGATTTCTTCATATTTTTCCCCGATCGAAGGAACCGGAAAAGCAATGATTGTATAACTCCGTTCTTCCCCTTTGATATATTCATTTCGCAGTTCTCCCGCTGCTGCCATGGCATCGACTTCCAGTTTTTGTTGCTTTTCGGAAAGCCTTAAAGCCTCTGCCTTTACCTCCGGCACAAAGGGCTCTTCCCCAAACACTTCCACTACCGCAGGTCCGCCAAGCAACGCAGCCTCTTCTTTGAGAGCCTCAAAAGCCTCTTTCATTACTTCCAGTCTGCGGTTGGTATACTGTCTGTCCAAATACAACGCCTGATCCTCTTTATGATCATACTCATACTGCCTGTTGGCGATCGCCCCGTAAAACCCATTTTTACGAATGCTCTTTCCCCACAGGACGCTTTCCCTTGCCCTGTATATGGCGGGACTCAGTCCCATTTTTGCAAAATTTTCCACCGCCGCCCTTATCATCCGTTCAAACCCAAGGCAATAGAGAATATTCACGGTTTTCTTTTTCGAAATATCCTTGTCATACACTTCAAAACCGATCCGGTATCCTTCGGTGTAAGTATCTGCCATCCGCCTAATCTCTTCCGGCCTCATTTCATTCAAATGTTTTGCTGTTTCCAGCTCTTCCTCCGTAATATATTCTCCAAAATAATACAGATACCGTATATCCTCCAAATCGCTGTCCATAATAATCCTCAACGCAAAGTCTTCCTCCGGGCAAAGCTGTTCCCGAAGGCGCTTTTTCGCTGACAATTCCGAATAATCGCTGACAAACCAATAAATGATCTGCCTGATCTCCTCATAATCTGGTGTTTCTTTCCCCTCTTCCTCCGCACAGGTAAAGGCGCTGTATATTTCGAGGAACAATTCCATCCGAATCGTCATTTCAAACAGATTCGTTTCATAAGCAAAAGCAATCAGGCTCCTTAACTCCGTATAAAGAAAAGAAAGAAGCTGTCCGTAGCCATCTCCCAATTTTTTTACGGCATAAGATGGATTTCCATAACTTCCGTCATAATTCCCGGGCAGGATGTCCCTGTACAGTCTCCGGTTTCTTTCCTGCAATTCTTCCAAAGATGCCTCATACAGCTTTCCGCTGTCCACATAATCATAGGCATCTGCCATTTCTCCTACAAAGGCCGCCGTTTTTCGGAAATATATGCCGTATTCCCCCCGGACGCCGTCCTCCTCCGAAACTTCCAAAATACGTTCCTTTGCCAGTTCATATCTTTCTTTTACATTTTCTGCCATATCCATACCGCTGTTCCGCTCCTGTTCCACTTATATTCCGGCATATAAAATAAAACTAATCATCGCAAGGCAAAGCACGTTCAGTCCTATGCCCAAATGGGGAAACAAATAATAGTTATCCTTCTCTATTCTGGACAATATGCCGAGTACCAACCCTGCTATGGAAAAAAGAGTGACAAGAAATACGGCAGCCCCATACTGCGGCAGCGCATCCCCGCCGTTCCTGTATGCCAGATAAACTGCAGCTCCCACCGAGAGAATCGAAAGCGTGCCTAAAATCGTTGACATAATTCCCTTTTCCGGATGCTTTCGTACCGTAAATATATAACCGCTCCTCTTTTTTCCCTTGCGGCCTTTTTTCTGAACCATTTTAACAGTCATGCCTCCATTATCGTTTAATCTCCGAATGGGCATTCCTTTTCCGGAAATGCCCACCCTTGCTAAAACAGTATCTTTGATTTGCTCGAAAGCAGCTTCGCTCCGCTTATAATCAGAAGAACTCCTCCTGTAATCCCGGCCACCAGAGTGACTACTCCCACTACAATATTTAAAGCTCCCGAGCCGCTCATGGTCTTATATATTTTTTCTTCCATGCCCTTCCTCCATTCCTGTTTTCCTTATTCTCTTGCGCCGTATTGCTTATAGTATGCGTCGATCGACGCCTTACATTCATCATCAATATATATTGTACCATGATACGGTCTGCCATACAAATATTCCACTACCTCCCCCATCGTTACGATGGCATTTGCATCAAATCCGTATTTTTCCTTGATTTCCCGCAGCGCGCTCATTTCTCCCTGTCCCTTTTCCATACGGTTCAAGGATACCATAAGCCCTTTGATCTCCACGTCCGCCTGTGCCTTCAATATAGGAAACGTTTCTTCGATCGACTTGCCGGAGGTAGTCACATCCTCTATGATTACGACCTTGTCTCCATCCTTTAATTTGCTTCCTAAAAGAATGCCGGTATCGCCATGGTCTTTTTCTTCCTTCCGGTTAGAACAATATTTTACATCTTTGCCGTACAACTCACTGATCGCCATAGCCGTCGCCACACTGAGCGGAATTCCCTTATATGCGGGGCCGAACAGTACATCGAAATCCAAACCGTAGTTGTCATGAATCGCCCTGGCATAATATTCTCCCAGTTTTCTTAACTGCGTTCCTGTCACATATCCCCCGGCATTCATAAAAAAAGGGGATTTGCGCCCGCTTTTCAAAGTAAACTCTCCAAATTTCAGTACTTGGCTGTCTACCATAAATTGAATAAATTCCTCTTTATACTGTTCCATATATCCGTAATCCTCCGCGTCACAGGTTTTATCTATTATCATTTATCATTCCATTGCGAAATATTTCCCCAATTTTACCATATTTACTATTAGGGTGCAACCGTTGCACGGAAATCAATTTTTATAAGGGCCATGGAGAAGGAAAGCCAACGGGGGCCGGAACAGCTGGGAAGGGGCGGACGGGAACCGGTTTTCTGCCGTTGCATACAATCAGCCATTTCACTTATGAAATGGTCGATGACCAGAGTGAACCCGCCAGGGACGGCGGGTTCAGGAAGCATAGGCATGGATGCCGTTGCTTCCGGCTCGTCTGGCTTTATCGCATGATCCATTTCATTAGTGAAATCTGATTGGAGGCTCCGGCAGAAAACCGGTTCCTGCCCGCCCCTTCCCAGCTGTTCCGGCCCCCGTTGGCTTTTCTTCTCTATGGCCTTTATAAAAATTGATTTCCGTGCAACCGTTCGATTTCCCCTTGACAATTTATCCTTTTCGAAGTAAAATCCATCTTTAACTGGAATTTGTACTGCAAATCAGTTTTAGGAGGATATTATGAATATTGAACACTTAAATAACAACGGAGCCGATCTTGCAGTTGTATCCAGTGACCAAAAAGTAATTGTCGATGTACAATCCGCTTTAGACTTGGCTATGACTGTCAAATACGAAACAGGTTCAAACAAAATCGTAATGGATAAAAAAGCCGTATGTGAAGATTTTTTTATTCTTAGCACGGGTATGGCAGGTGAAATACTTCAAAAATTTGTGAATTACCATGTGAAGATCGCCATTTACGGAGATTACTCGCATTACACCAGCAAACCTTTGCAAGACTTCATCTATGAGTCAAACAACGGCAAACATTTCTTTTTTGTATCGACCAAAGAAGAGGCTATACAAAAACTTACGGAAACACAATAACCATATCGTACAAATTCCAGTTTTCCACAACCCGTTATATTCACCCTCTCCGATTCAAAGCCGACATAATGTCGTCTCTCATATCTTCCACCGCCGCGCGGGCCGCTTCTCCAAAATGCTGCGCTCCGAACTTCGCGTATTTTTCCTGCTGATAAGCCGCAATAATTCCTCTGGAAGAATTGACAATAGCTCCCAGACCGTCTTCATGGAAGAAATCCACAAGATCCTCTCCTTTTCCCCCCTGGGCGCCATAGCCGGGCACGAGAATATATGCCTTAGGCATGATCTGGCGCAATACTCTTCCCATCTCCGGATAAGTCGCGCCTACCACTGCGCCCACATAGCTATAGGAATCCCCCATACAAGATTCGCCCCATTCGGCCACCTTTTCCCCAACAATCTCATACAAAGGCCGTCCATCCGCCAAACGATCCTGAAATTCGCCGCTGCTTGGATTGGATGTCTTCACCAAAATGAAAATTCCCTTCTTTTCCTGTTTGCATACATCGATAAAAGGCTTTATGCCGTCCGTGCCAAAATAAGGATTTACCGTGGCAAAGTCTTCATCAAAACCCGCATAGGATTTCCCCCCGACCTGGACTCTTCCCAGATGCCCGACCGCGTAGGCTTTGGAAGTGGAGCCGATATCGCCTCTTTTGATGTCTCCGATCACGACAAGATCTTTTTCCTTGCAATAATCCAGCGTTTTCTTAAAAACCTTAAGTCCTTCCAGGCCAAATTGTTCATACATGGCAATCTGAGGCTTCACTGCCGGAATCAAATCCCAGATATGATCAATGATTTCCTTATTAAACTGCCAGACAGCCTCCGCTGCCCCCTCCAACGTCTCGCCAAACTCCTGATACGCCTTCCGGGCAATATGTTCCGGGATATAATCCAGCATAGGATCCAGTCCCACCACCACAGGGGCTTTTGTTTTTTTGATTTTTTCCGTCAGTTTTTGAATCATTCCTTTTCTCCTCTTATCCCTCTATAGTTCCAAACCTTCCAAGTCATTCAGCACATATTTATTCTCAATATACTCCGGAAAACGGTCTCTTTCCACCCATTCCCATTCTCCATATTCTTCTCCAAGTATGATGCTGCTGTCATCTTCCAGAGAGCAGATGTAAGCGATTCCCACGCATTGGGAATCTCCGATCATATTGGACCATGTATAAACAATGCGCTCTATTCTTCCTTCCACCGAAAGAATTTCCTCAATCGCCCTGATGACAGCTTCGTCAGGCGCCTCCCCGTAGTTCACTTCCGCATCCACGAACTCCCATAAAAACGGATCCGGGATCCTGTCGTCCACCCATCTTTTGATCAAAAGATATTTGTCATCCTGCTTAATGATGCCTTTTACCCTTAAATAAATATTTTCCATCTCTTTTCGTACTCCTTTCCCCTGATCTGAATTTGATTTATGAAATAGAAGATTGTACTACAGCATCCATATACTTTCTTATATTTGAAACATTAACGTACTTTTTAAAATCGTCTCCGTTTACCACTACCAGCGCAGGTGCCTGCATGACTCCATACCTGTACGCCAGTTCCGTATTTTCTTCCGCATCTATCGTCACGTACTGTTCCCCCTGCAAATATTCCTTTGCCAGCTTACAGTTGGGACATGTTTTTGTCGTAAAGAGGTATTTTATATTCTCCGGCCGTTTTATCTTTACATCCGCCTTTTCAGCCTTCCCTGACAGCGTCACAAGGCTCGCCGACGGCCGCTTCAGGCAGGAATTCTCCGCATCGTATTCCTTGCGGTTTGCATATTCCTGGAGTTTTCCATCGTTCCAGTTCTGCACCGGCCGGTAATATCCGGTAATACGGCTGTATACCTCCGTCGCCTTGCCGCAATGCGGGCATATTTTTTTCTCTCCCGCCAGGTATCCGTGCTGCCGGCAGATCGAATAAGTCGGCGACATCGTATAATAGGGCAGCCTGTAATTCTCGGCAATCGTTCTGACCAGACCCGCCGCCGCTTTCCAATCCGGCAGTTTTTCGCCCAAAAAAGCGTGGAACACCGTACCCGATGTATATAGAGTCTGAAGTTCGTCCTGAATATCCAGCGCATCAAAAATATCCGCCGTATAATTCACCGGAAGATGGGAGGAATTGGTATAGTAAGGCGTATCCCCCTCGCTTCCCGCCGTCTGAATACCGGGCCATCTTTTTTTATCATGCTTCGCCAGACGATAAGCCGTGCTTTCTGCCGGAGTCGCCTCCAGATTATACAAATCCCCGTACATTTCCTGATAATCGGAAAGCCGGTTCCTCATATGGTTCAATACTTCTTTTACAAACTCCTGGGTCTTCCCTTCGCTCAAATCCGCCCTGAGCCAGTTGGCATTCAGGCCCGCTTCGTTCATCCCCACCAGTCCGATCGTTGAAAAATGATTATTAAAATTCCCCAGATAACGCCTCGTGTAAGGATAGAGCCCTTCTTCCAGAAGTTTCGTTATCACTCCCCTCTTGATTTTCAGGGAGCGGGCGGCAATATCCATCATCCGGTTCAATCGTCTGTAAAAATCATCCTTATTCGTGGACAGATACGCCAAACGCGGCATATTGATCGTTACTACGCCTACGCTTCCGGTGCTTTCGCCGGAACCGAAGAAGCCTCCCGTCTTTTTTCTCAATTCTCTCAAATCCAGCCGCAGTCTGCAGCACATGCTGCGCACATCCCCTGGTTCCATATCCGAATTAATATAGTTGGAAAAATATGGAGTTCCGTATTTTGCTGTCATTTCAAACAGCAGTCGGTTGTTTTCATTATCCGACCAGTCAAAATCCCTGGTAATGGAATATGTAGGAATAGGATATTGAAATCCCCTTCCATTGGCGTCCCCGTCTATCATCGTTTCGATAAACGCCTTATTTACCATATCCATTTCTTTTTTACAGTCTTTATATTTAAAATCCATCTCTCTGCCGCCCACGATCGCCGGCAATTCCGCCAGATCATCCGGCACGGTCCAATCCAGGGTAATATTGGAAAAAGGAGCCTGTGTCCCCCACCGGCTGGGCGTATTCACGCCATAAATAAAAGATTCAATACATTTTTTCACTTCCGGGTAAGTCAGGCCATCCACCTTAACAAAAGGAGCCAGATAGGTGTCAAAAGAAGAAAATGCCTGTGCGCCCGCCCATTCATTCTGCATAATCCCAAGAAAGTTTACCATCTGATTGCATAAAACGGAAAGATGCGCCGCCGGAGCGGATGTGATCTTGCCTGTAATGCCGCCCAGCCCTTCCTGTATTAACTGCTTCAGCGACCAGCCAGCGCAATAACCGGTCAGCATGGAAAGATCGTGGATATGGATATCCGCATTCCTGTGCGCCTCCGCAATCTCGTTATCATAGATTTCCGAAAGCCAGTAATTCGCCGTAACCGCCCCGGAGTTGCTCAAGATCAGCCCTCCGACCGAATACGTTACCGTGGAATTTTCTTTTACCCGCCAGTCCTCTACCTTTACATAGCTGTTCACCACGTCTTTATAATCGAGGATCGTAGATTTCATATTGCGCATCTTCTCCCTCTGTTTGCGATAAAGGATAAATGCTTTCGCCGTCTCCGCGTACCCTGCCTGTTCCAGCACCTTTTCCACGCTGTCCTGAATGTCTTCCACATGGACTCTCCCATCCCTTACTTTGCCTTGGAATTCCGCCGTTACACGCAGCGCCAATAAATCCACGATATCGTTCGTATATTGCATATCCGTCGCCTGAAAGGCTTTTACAATGGCATCGTTAATTTTAGCCAGCGTAAAATCCGCAACTTCGCCATCTCTTTTAATTACATGAAACATCCTAACCTCCCTGGTACCTATAAAACAACCTTTGCCGTGAGCGCAAATTGCCAATGCAAATTAGAAGTTCTTCTCGCACCACATATGGGAATTGTATCATCCGCCCAATCAAAAGTCAACAAAATGCACAAGATATCCCGTCAACATTTTTGTGCAGACACAACATCTTGTGCTATCTCTATTACCGTGTTTTTAAAAATGTATATTCCCTCTGTGCCGCCGCATCATCGGGATACGTGGACAAATAGCTGTTCATCAGGCTCGCCGCCGTCTGATACTGCCCCAGTCTTTCATAAGTGACGATTTCGTTAAATTTCAGTGTCTGCATGATCGTACAGTTTTCCACATTCATTCCTGCCTGAAATGCCGTAAGCGCTTCGTCATATGCTTTCAGCTCCATTTTGCACAGGCCAAGGCGGTTATATACGCTGGCATTCGTCTGGTCGCCTTCTATAAAACTGCTATAGACACTGATCGCGTAATTGAGGTCGCCGAGTTCTTCATAGGTCTGCCCCAATAAAAGAACTGCCTCAACCCCTTCCGACTTTCTGGCTTTTTCCAAATAATTCCTGGCATTATCGTAATCTTCCAGATAATAATAGATTCTGCCCCTCTGATAATCGGTCATAGTCTTCGTATCGCTGGCAAGAGCCGTCTGAAAATACTCCTGTCCCGCTTCTTTATAACCGTTCCTCTCCAACACCAGATAGATATCGATCAACTGGTCGTAATCCTCCGCAGCCAAAGAAATCGCCTTGTCAAAATCCGCCTTCGCCTTCTCATAATCGTCGGCAATCCTCACGCTTCCCCTCAGGCGGTAAGCCAGCCTGTCCTTCGGGTTCATGGCTATAATCGCATTGTATGCGCCAATGCTGCTATTGCTATCCCCCATCTTGTAATATGCAACGGCCAAATAATAATTGATATCATAATCGATCTCATCCACCCGCCCGCTGCCGGAACCGAGCGCTTTCCCAAAAGCTTCCACCGCCTTATCGTACTGGGTCAGCCCCATATAAGCAAGCCCTTGTCCTCTATATAAAAGCCGCAAATCTTCTCCGTCCACCATCGCCTTATCAAAACATTGCAGCGCCTCCACATAATCAAGGGCCGCCACTGCCGCCATTCCCTCATCAATGGAAGGCGTTTTGCTTCCTCCGCAGCCGCCCAGCATGACCGCAGCCAAAAGCGCCGCTAAGACAACCATATTTTTTCCTTTTCGTCTTCTCATCCTCTGTCCTCTTCCCGCTATCCCTATCTCCCGCCAGTTCCCCTTACCAAATATACTACTATATTTTATGTATCCAGACAAGCCCTCTTCCTGAAGAACAGGAATCAATTTTGACAGCCTAGGCAGCGGACAGAAGGGAGCGGGAAGAGTGCGGGAGGGGAGGGCAAAGAATGGGCAGGAGGCCGCCGGGCTGGGGGCTTGGCAGGTATATTTTCGCAGCTGCTTTGTGCAGGGAAATGAGATTTTCTTAATATTCCGTTCAGAGAGCAGCAATTTGGTGACATGGATGTCACCAAAAGCCCGCAATGAGCCCGGACGGCGAATCGCGGGCGGTTGCGTCCGGTTGATACCACTTTACCGGAATATTTAGAAAATCCATTTTCCGAAGCCAGCACAAGAAAATATACCTGCCAAGCCCCCAGCCCGGCGGCCTTCTGCCCATTCTTTGCCGTTCTTTGCCACTCTCTTCCTGCTCCCTTCTGTCCGCTGCCCAAGCTGCCAAAATTGATTCCCGTTCTTCAGGAAGAGGTTCTTGCCGTTTTCCCCACCTTACCTCGTATACTTGTTTTCATAAGGCGATAGCTCAAACCGGATAAAATATCCTCTGTCATGATCGCATACCGGACATTTCCCGGGAACTTTCTCCCCTTCGAAAACATAACCGCAGTTCAGACATATCCATGTCGTTTTTACATCCGATACAAACAGCTTATTCTGCTCCAGCAATTCCGCCAGCCGTCCAAAGCGATCCCCATGAATCTTTTCGATCTCCGCAATCCTGTAAAAAGAAGAAGCCACATCCAAAAAACCTTCCGCTTTGGCTTTATCACCAAAATCCTTATATACCGGATCATGTTCTTCATATTCGTTATGCTGGGCCATGCGCAGAAGCTTCGTCACGTCGTCCGCCAGATCCACCGGATAGCCTCCGTCCACCTGTATCGTTTCTCCGGCCAGCTTTTTCAAATGATTGTAGAATACTTCCGCATGTTCCTTTTCCTGATCCGCCGTATAACGAAATACCGCGCTGACCACATAAAGATTTTCCTTTTTCGCCTGTCCGGCAGCAAAGGTATAACGGTTCCTCGCCTGGCTTTCCCCTGCAAAAGCCCTCATCAAATTGTCCTTTGTTTCACTGTTCTTAAAATCCATTCCCATTCTGAACCTCCTGTATCCTTCCTAAGCTTTTTCACTTCCGGTATACAGTCTGTCCATTTTTCGCTGTCTTAATCCACAGAATCCTCTTCGTTTTTCCAGCCGATCTTCAATACGTTATCCAGCTCGGGGAACTGCTTCCTGAGAGCGATGGGGCTCCCATCCCGGCTCAGAAAGCAATGCCTGGACTCTCCCAGCGCGACAATATTTTCCGTATAGATATCCCTCATCACATACTTTAACGTCAATTTGATGCCGTTATACCCCTCTACTTCCATCTCGATCCGAATGCGGTCATTAAAAGTAGTGCTTTTTTTATAATCGCACTCCACGCCGATCACCGGGGAAATGATCCCGCAGTCTTCCATTTTGTCATAACCCCATCCGATTTGTTCCATAAAATCCACCCTGGCCTCTTCCATCCATCGTATATAATTGGAATGGTGGGTGATCCCCATCTTGTCCGTTTCATAATATTGCACCTTATGAATATATGGTTTCATTCCAAACTCCTTTTCTTTTTTTCATATTTTACTCCATTTCTGCGCGGCTTTATTGCGCAAAGCCAGCCTGGCTTTCAAGTTTGTGGATGCCGCGCAGACACAAACTTGATACCCCCACTTCCGGTCAAAAACACCGCCGCTCTTTTTACTTCTCCATATCCTTTGCCGCAAGTACAAAAATTCGGGAATCAAAATCCCCCTTGTATAATTCTCCTTCTGCACCCTCCCCGGAGGCATAATCCGTCGTAATCAGCCCGAGATTCATCAGTTCATTTCCAAAATACCATCCTTCCCGCCCAGCAATCTCATAGCGGTATTCATCTTTCAACCCTTGCAGCTTTATTCTCGTAAAAGGCATATTCACCCCGGACAAAACCCGATACCAGCCCACAAGAGCCACTGTCCGTTCCTCATTGACAACCATCCAGGCCGTTACATTGCCGTCAAAAGGGCTTTTTAAGCGATAAAAATCTCCGAACTGCAATACCTCTCTGTATTTTTTCATGAAACGGATCTGTTCCTTCACCTGCTCCTGCTCTTTGTCCGAAATCTTGTTCAAATCCAGCTCATATCCGAAAGTTCCAAAATATGCCACATTTGCCCTCGTATGCAGAGGGGTATTCCGATATACCTGATGATTCGGCGCCATTGAAACATGGCTTCCGATACTGCTGACAGGATAACAGAAGGAAGTGCCATACTGAATCTTCAGTCTTTCCACCGCATCCGAATCGTCGCTCGCCCATCCCTGAGGCGCATAATAAAGGATGCCGGGATCAAATCTCCCCCCGCCGCTGGCACAGGACTCGAACAACACTTTTGGAAATTTGGAAGTCAGCCTGTCGTACAGGTCATAAACCCCGAGAATATACCGGTGGAATACTTCTCCCTGCCGATCTGCCGGAAGAGCGCTGGAATAACATTCCGTAATGCTGCGGTTCATATCCCATTTCACATAAGAAACTTTCGCACCGCCAAGTATTTTTTCCATCATTTCATAAATCTTGTCCACCACTTCCTTGCGGGAAAAGTCGAGTACATACTGAAACCGGCCATGGGAGCTGTGGCGTTCCGGCGTTTCGATAATCCAGTCGGGATGTTCCCTGTAAAGGTCGGAATCTTTATTTACCATCTCCGGTTCAAACCAAAGCCCGAACTGCATGCCAAGCCCTTCGATCTCTTCCGCCAACCCTTCGATACCATCCGCCAGACGTTCCGGATTGGCCACCCAGTCTCCGAGTCCAGCCCTCTCATGGCTTCGCTGTCCGAACCATCCGTCATCCAGCACGAACAGCTCGACTCCGCACTCTTTTGCTTTTTTTGCTATTTCTATCAGGCGTTCTTTCGTAAAATCAAAATAAGTAGCCTCCCAGTTATTGAGCAGAACCGGTCTGGCTCTGTCCCTCCAGTATCCCCTTGCTAAGCGTTTGCCATATAATTTATGGAAAGTCCGGCTCATGCCGTTCAGCCCTTCCATAGAATAGACCATTACCGCTTCCGGCGTCTGAAAGCTTTCCCCTGCATCCAGCTTCCAGTCAAACCAGGACGGATGGATTCCCATCAAGATCCTTGTAGTATCATGTGTATCCACCTGGGCCTGTGCCAGAAAATTGCCGCTGTAAACCAGGCTGAAACCGATCGCTTCTCCTTGAAACTCATCTGCGGTAGGTCTTTTTAATGCAATAAAAGGATTGTGTTCATGGGAGGAATGTCCTCTCATGCTGTCCACCGCCTGGATTCCCTGCTCCAGCTTTCTTACCTTTACATGCCTTTCCCTTGCCCATGCGCCGGAAAGCTGTACCCATTCATAATCGCTGTCCGGCAGATCCATGCAAAGACTCATGGCCGTCAGCAAATGCACCGGCCCTTCTCCGTCATTCACAATTCTCGCACTTCGCGCAAGAGCGCCTGTCTCGAAAATCGTATACAACAGTTCCAGACGGATATGCGTTACCGCATCCTCCAAAAAAACAGTTAAAGTCATTCCTTCCTCCGGTGCTTCCGTATACGTTGCAGGAAGTCCTGAAAGTTCCGGTTTACCATGTGTGATGGAAAAATCCTGAAACCGAAAATCCGAAATCCTGCTTCCATTCCCCTGAAGAATCTCGATCGCCGGGCTGCGAAAATCCGTACTGCCGTATACTCCATACTCCTGCCTTATATGTGCCAGCGAAAACATCTTCTCATCATCAAATACATAAGAAGACATTGCACGGGGCATCATCTCCAGCAGATAGGAATAGTCCTTCTCCACCCCGATTCTTTTTCCAAAGTACAACTGCCCCAAATGACCGTTGGGCAACACCATCATAAGATAACTGATCTCATCGTTATATAAATGAAAAATTTTTCTTTCTCCCTGATAAATAATGTTCATAGCCTATTCCTCCGTCTTATTTCCTGTCTTTGTTTTGTTTAATATGCCATTATAAAGAAACTCGCGAAGGATTCCCAGCGTCCCTTGTTTAAAAAAACAGTCAAAATGTTAAATAATTGCCTTGTCTTTTGCATATACTGTTCCTACGACGCAGCGCAGCTGCAGTATGGAGGTAGTGTGGAAAGAAGTTCTAAAGCTCACGCCAGAGGGCGGCATGGAGGTTAGCGTGAAAAATAAATTATTCTTTTATACTTTAACCGGTATCATTTTTACCATTCTCATAGGAACACTTTCTCACTTTTTTTATGAGTGGAGCAGATACAATCCGTATATCGGACTGGTTGTTCCTGTCAACGAATCCGTATGGGAACATATGAAAATGATTTTTTTCCCTATGCTTCTATTTTGCAGCGTGGAGAATATCCTGCTCCAAAAAGAGTATCCCCAGATTTACAAAGCAAATGCTTGCGCGATTTACACCAGCACTTTTTCCATTCCCGTTATTTTTTTCACTTATACCGGAGTTCTCGGTAAAAATTATCTGGCCTGTGACATTGCCGTATTCTGCCTGAGCGTTGTCCTTGCTTTCCGGTTCGGTTACAGACTGGCAAAAAACGTCCCTCCTTCGTCCTGCAAAATAAAAAGCAAAATCGCTGCCTGTTATTATGCAGCGGTCTTGCCTCTTTTCCTTTGTTTTATCCTATTCACTCTATATCCGCCTACGAATATCGGGCTCTTCCAAACGCCCTGAATCATTATGCCCTATGCTCCTTTAAGCAGCTCCATCCCCTGCATTTTCTACATGCTGTCTTAAAATCTCCGCTACTTCTTCCAGGCTGAGATTGGAATCGTCGATCAATTCCTCGAGGCTTTCTAATCTGGCCATCCTCTGTTCATGGATCAGCTCCTGAAGCTCCTCCTTCTCCTTTCGGATTCTCTCTTCCAATGCCTCGATCACTTCCTGCTTATCGGCGATTTTCTCTTCTATCGATTTCCTGACGCCTCTTGCCATAATTCACCCCTTTTCTGCCATTCCAGCATTTTTACTGTGCTTCATCTTTTCCACTTTTCTTCTCTCCAAGCAGAATTAGTATATTATATGGACAAGATTGGAATTTTATTCCTAAAAAATGCAAAGTCCTGAATACTTTCACAGGCTTTGCACTTTTTTTACAATATATATTTTATGCCAGCTTCGCTTTTAACTCTTTTACATCCGATTCCAGCATTCTTACTTTAATCGCCAACATTTCCACTTCATTACTAGGTCTCATAGCCTCATGCAGATTTCTCGATAAATCCAGATGCCCTTCTGCAACCCGCTGGATATTTACACGAATTTCATTTTCAAGAATCAACTTAATATCTTTTACATCTGCCTTAACATTTTTTACATTCGTCTCCATAATATCCATTTTAGTTTCTATGGTATCCATTTTGGTTTCCATGGTACCCATTTTAGTTTCCATAATACCCATTTTAGTTTCCATAGTATCCATTTTGGTTTCCATGGTACCCATTTTAGTTTCCATAGTACCCATTTTAGTTTCCATGGTACCCATTTTAGTTTCCATAGTACCCATTTTGGTTTCCATAGTACTTACTTTTGCAAGTAACAAATCAAGTTTTTCGCTATCTGTCATATTTCCTCCCTTCTCTTATTTTCAAAACAAATTGTTGATTACAGTATATCACTCCCCGGGCATAAAGTCTATTCCATTGTTAAAAAAAGACCGCCAAAGTTCTTATTTATCACTTACCACAAAGCAAATACTTTATTTCGCCAAAAAAAATGCCCAAGCCATACGCCCGGGCATCTTTTCCTATTCTTCTATCATATATTACGGATTAATCACTACCGCGTACGTCCCAAAGGCCGTTGCGTTGATCGTAATTGTCGCATTGTTCGTATCAATATCTTCGAAGAGAGCTGGTGTCCCGTCCGGGTTCAGGCACAGGATGGAATAACTATGTCCTGCATTTGCCAGTGAACCGGGCAAACCAAAGGTTATCGTAACCGGCGCTGCCGTATTGCGGACATTCGTAATTACACCGGCTTTTGTAATCGTGTATAAATCAACATTGAGATATGCCACAACACTTCTGCCGCCTGTCTCTGCAACTGCTTTCAAAGCATCCTTCATCTCTCTGTCGCGGCTGTCGCAAATATACGTTCTTACGTTCGCACCAGCTGCCACGTCTGCTTCGCTGAGTCCTGCCGCTGCCGCCACTGTTGCGAGCGGAGACGTTACTGCAACATTGTTCATGGATGTCGCCGTGTAAATACCGCCTACCGTAGAAGCTCCTGCATTTCCGGCTGCTCCGCCATTGCCAGCAGGTGCTGCCGCTCCACCGCCGCCACCTCCTGCTGCCGGTGCTGGATTGGAAGAACCGCTGGAAGAACTGGAACTATCGTCAGAGCCGCCATTGGAACCACCACCCGAAGGATCATCACAATCCGGCGCTTCTGACAGCGGTGAAACCGTCAATTCCTTTGACATATCTCCTCTAAACTCTGCCACTAATCTATCATATTCCTGCCCACTCACCGTACTCGGCCTTATAATAATAGCCTCAGCATTATACACTTCACAAATAGGGTTCGTATATGCCGGATCAGGCACTGTAACCGTCGCTGTGAGAACATTCTGGTTAATCTCCGGATCCTCATTAAAATATGTTGTAAAAACATCAAATCCCAAATAATCAAGTTCCTCTGATGGTATTGCCGTTCCATCCGCATATTGGGGAGTCGCTGTCACATTTATTGTCACCTGGTCTCCAGGGCTCGCGCTTGTAATTTCCTCTCCTGCGGCATTCAAAAACTGAATCTTTATATCTACATATGCCTCTGCTGCCGCATTAACATTTGCAACCTTCAAAATCACAGGTATACAAATAGCCAACGTCAATACCGTCATCAAAGCTTTTTTTACAAAACTTTTAAAATTCATCTTTATCTCCTCCTTACCTATTAAGTAATCGCTAAATACAGTTTCATCCATTTCACCCCCCCCCGATAAAAAATCGGGGCAAATGAACCTAACGAAAAATCGATAAAATCAAAAAGTAAATTCCCTGCTACTTCTTTCCTTTTATCCTTTTAACCTTAGGAAAAAACTCTTTTTCGCGCATCCTCCTTCCTTAATATTAGGGAGTGATAAACCTGTCAGAATATTGAATTCATCTGTTTTCTGTAAGATTACCTTTGTAAATAATTTACCATATGCTGATATTCCCTGCAAGTCCTATTTTGTAAGGAATTCCCATTTCACCTTCTATTTTATCCTGTTAAATCATTGGTCTAAAAAAACGAAATACCAAATATAGTTCATTCACTGTCATAGAATCTATATCTGGTATCCTAAAAACATTTTGAACGTTTACATAAAATTATTATACCATTTTTAAAAATATAATATAATGTAACTGGTCATACAAAATTTTTATATTACTTTGGCTGCCACCGGCAATAACCGCATGGACTTCGCTTATAAGGTGTGGTACAATGAATTGCGCTGATGCGCAAGCAGGTCAGCAGCCTACGGCTGGTGACAACTGGTACAATGAATTGCGCTGATGCGCAAGCAGGTCAGCAGCCTAACGGCTGGTGACAACTGGTACAATGAATTGCGCTGATGCGCAGACATAGCTATTTTGCAAATTCACCTATTATAATATAGAAGGAGGCCATTTATGTCCGGTTCCACATTTGGTACTTTTTTCAAAATATCTACCTGGGGCGAATCCCACGGAAAGGCGCTTGGCGTGGTAATTGACGGCTGTCCTGCGGGACTTCCTCTTGTTGAGGAAGATATCCAGCAATATCTGGACAGGCGTAAGCCAGGGCAAACCAATATTTCTACTCCCCGGAAGGAGGATGACCTTGTGGAAATCCTCTCCGGTACGTTCCAAGGACTTACCACAGGTACGCCCATTTCCCTCATTGTCAGGAATACTTCCCAAAAATCCCGGGATTACAGCGAAATCGCTTCCTATTACCGTCCCGGCCACGCAGATTATACTTTTGACCGGAAATACGGCTTCCGCGACTACCGAGGGGGCGGACGCTCTTCGGGCAGGGAGACCATCGGAAGGGTTGCCGCAGGAGCAATCGCGGCCAAAGTTCTGAAAGAACTCGGAATACACATCCTAACTTATACAAAATCCATCGGCCCTATCCGCATCAATCCCGATGCCTTTGATCAAGAAGCCATCCGCAATACTTCCACCTGTATGCCCGATTATCAGGCAGATCAGGAAGCTAACGCGTATCTTGCCTCCTGTATGGCGAACAAAGATTCGGCGGGCGGCGTCATTGAATGCCGTATCCAGGGAGTGCCCGCCGGTATCGGAGATCCTGTCTTCGAAAAACTGGATGCCAATCTGGCAAAAGCTATGATGTCTATCGGTGCAGTAAAAGCTTTTGAAATCGGCGACGGTGTTCAGGTCAGTACGGCCAATGGTTCTTCCAACAACGATTTTTTCCTTTCCGAAAATGGAAAAATAGGAAAGAAAACCAACCATGCCGGCGGTATTTTAGGCGGCATCAGCGATGGCTCGGAAATCATCCTGCGTGCCTATGTCAAGCCTACTCCTTCTATTTTCCAAGAGCAGGAAACCGTAAACCGGAACGGGGAAAATATCCGTATCCAAATAAAAGGAAGACATGATCCTATCATCGTTCCCCGCGCCGTAGTCGTCGTAGAAGCAATGGCTGCCCTTACGTTGACGGATGCCATGATAGGAAATATGTCCTCCCGTATTTCTTATATAAAAGATTTTTATCATATTTGATGGAATATGATGCAATTCGGTTTATCCACCTTAACTTCCGGCCCATTCATGACAAGAAGCCCTTTTTCCATATCCACATTGAAAAATGTCATCGTGTCTGATTCGTGATTCAAAGACACCAAATGCCTGTTGTCCGGGAAAAGGGCGGCATCTTTCGGATAATCGCCGCTGATCGGCAGACAAAGTACTTTCTTCAGCAGACCGCTCTCATGCCCTATCCTATAAAGCACCACGCTGTTATCTCCTGCGTTGGAACTTACCATATAATGGTAATCCGTAGAAAAATTAAGGGCGCTGGCCGCCGAACCGCTGGCATGATAATCGTTCAGCGTGGAAATATTCTGTAATTTTTCAAATTCCGGGTTATTATTCACTTCCCGGTATCCGTATACGTCAATATAATTTTTCAATTCATGGACAATATAAAGCAGTGTACCGTCCGGGGAAAATTTCAGGTGCCTGGGAGCTGATTCCTGTTCGCTCCTGATCACATCCGCCAGATGAAGGGTTCCTTTTTCATGGTTCAGCCTGTATACCTTTACATGATCCATACCAAGATCCGCCGCACAAAGGTATTTGTTATCCCTCGTCATCTTTACGCAATTTACGTGGGGTCTGAAATTCCTCTCCGCAATGCTTCCCAACCCTTTATGGAATATCTCATCCGTAATCTCTCCCGGCTTCCCATCTTCTCCCAGACGGAGTACCGTTATTTTTCCGTCATGATATCCGGCCACGAAAAGGTATTTGTCTTCATAATCCGTCGATAAATAACATCCTCTCATCCCGTTAATGGATGCATGGCCAAGCAGATCCAGTTCGCCATCCGGCAGTATTCGGTAAGACTCCACTCCAAAATCCGTAATAGAATAAAGATATTTTTTGTTATGGGAAATCGTTACATAAGAAGAATTCGTAATTTCTACCTGGTCTTTCTCAAGCAATCTCCCATTTTCCATATCCACATCGTAAATCTTGATTCCATGGTTATCACCTTTCCCCATCGTGTAGGTTGAAACATACGCCACATATTTTCCTTCACCCATCGGATCATCCCTCCATCTAAAATCAATCGCTTATTACGCTTCAGCGCAATTCATTATATATCTTGTCACCAATTTCCACGGGAAATTGATGACCTACTTGCGCTTCAGCGCAATTCATTATATCTTGTCACCAATTTCCGCAGGAAATTGATGACCTGCTTGCGCTTCGGCGCAATTCATTATACCACATTTCTACTTTTTTGTCATTCCCTATTGACAACCGTTCAACTCCTAGTATAATGGATATCAGCGCTTGTTTAGTAAAAGTAAACTTTATGTTTATCATCATTTAATTCGCTGGTTATGGAAAGAACGTGGAGAGCTATATGGATATAGGAAACAGACTAAAGGAACTGCGAATACAAAAAGGGCTTACCCAGGAGGAACTCGCTGACCGCTGCGAGCTGTCCAAGGGCTTTATTTCCCAGCTGGAGCGGGATCTGACTTCTCCCTCCATTGCAACGCTGGTGGATATCCTCCAATGCCTCGGCACGGATATCCGGGAATTTTTTTCCGAAAGTCCTAAAGAAGAACAGATCGTTTTCCACGATTCGGACTATTTTGAAAAAGTGGACGAAGAGCTGGGCAACACAGTGGAATGGATTATTCCAAATGCCCAGAAAAATATTATGGAACCGATACGGCTTACTTTAAAGCCCGGCGGCTCCACCTATCCCGACAACCCCCACGAGGGAGAAGAATTCGGTTATGTTTTGTCGGGAAGTATCACGATTGTCGTGGGCAAAAAAACAATACGGGCTAAAAAGGGCGAGTCTTTTTACTTTATCCCTAATACCACCCATTACATAGAAGCAAGCCCTAAAACAGGAGCCATCCTTTTATGGGTCAGCTCACCACCCAGCTTTTAATGGCTGTTGCGGCTATTTTTTACGTAAGAATATTCATATACCGGAGGTATTTGAAATGAATAAAGAATTAATTAACCTTGTTGACATATCCAAAGCCTTTGACGGTGAAACGGTACTGGATGAATTGAACCTGAACATTCATGAGAATGAATTCCTTACTCTCCTGGGTCCCAGCGGCTGTGGTAAAACTACGACGCTGCGCATCCTGGGAGGATTTGTCACCCCTGACAAGGGACGCGTTATTTTTGACGGCAAAGATATTACTAATCTTCCGCCGAACAAGCGCCAGCTCAATACTGTATTCCAAAAATACGCGTTGTTCTCCCATATGAATATCGCGGAAAATATTGCCTTCGGCCTGAAAATTAAAAACAAACCAAAAACTTACATAGACGACAAAATCAAATATGCCTTAAAACTGGTCAACCTGGAAGGCTTTGAAAAACGTATGCCAGACTCCCTGAGCGGTGGCCAGCAGCAGCGTATCGCTATCGCCAGGGCTATCGTAAACGAACCGAAAGTGCTTCTCCTGGACGAACCTCTCGGTGCCCTGGATCTGAAGCTGCGCCAGGATATGCAGTATGAATTGATTCGTCTGAAAAATGAGCTGGGTATTACCTTTATCTATGTAACCCACGATCAGGAAGAAGCCCTTACCATGTCCGATACGATCGTTGTCATGAATCAAGGCTATATTCAGCAGATCGGAACGCCCGAAACAATATACAATGAACCGGAAAATGCTTTTGTCGCCGATTTTATCGGAGACAGCAATATAATCGATGCTGTTATGCTGGAGGACCGCCTGGTTTCCATCCTTGATACTAAATTCCACTGTGTGGATACCGGTTTCGGCCGCAATCAGCCGGTAGATGTTGTCATACGGCCGGAGGACGTGGAACTGACGGCTCCTGCCGACGGTATTTTAAAAGGAACCGTTACCCATCTTATTTTCAAGGGAGTTCATTACGAAATGGAAGTAACGGCAAACGGTTTTGAATGGCTGGTACATTCTACAGGCATGTTCCCGGTGGGAACGGAAGTCGGGATCAAAGTAGATCCTTTTAACATCCAGATCATGAACAAACCGGCATCGGAAGACGAGGAGGCAGCAGGAATTGAAGAATAGCAGATTAAAATTACTTTCTTCACCTTATATCGTTTGGGCGGTCATTTTTATTATCGTCCCTCTGGGAATGGTATTCTACTATGGCCTGACAGATAAAACGGGGGCCTTTACTTTGAACAATGTTATGGCGATGATGAGCGAGGAACATGCCAAGGCTTTATGGATATCTCTTGGATTATCCTTGCTCAGTACAGCGGTCTGCTTTTTTCTCGCTTATCCGCTGGCTATGATACTCGCCAATATGAATGTGAACCAGCATAGCTTTATCGTATTGATTTTCATCCTTCCCATGTGGATGAACTTTTTGCTACGTACTCTGGCATGGCAGACACTGTTGGAAAAAACAGGAGTAATCAACAATATCCTCTCCTTTTTCCATCTGCCCGCGCTGAATATTATCAACACTCCTTATGCGATCGTTCTCGGCATGGTATATAACTTTCTGCCCTTTATGGTGCTGCCGATTTATAATGCTCTTGTCAAGATTGATCCCAATGTAGTAAATGCCGCAAAAGACCTGGGGGCGAATAATATACAAACCTTTTTTAAAATCACACTCCCGCTGTCCATCCCCGGCATCATCAGCGGCATTACCATGGTATTTATTCCTGCCCTCACTACTTTTGTCATCAGCAAATTGCTGGGCGGAAGCAAAATACTCCTGATCGGCAACGTGATCGAAGAGGAATTTACCCAGGCGGGCAACTGGCATCTGGGCAGCGGCCTCTCCATCGTATTGATGATTTTTATCCTGATCAATATGGCGGCTTCCGCTATCTTCGATAAAGATGGAGAAGGAGGTCTTTTATGATAAAAACCACGGCAAAAAAAATATATATCATACTGATCTTTATTTTTCTTTATGCGCCTATCGCGACTCTGATGGTATTTTCTTTTAACAAGAGCCGCACGCGGGCAAAATGGGGCGGATTTACCTTTCAATGGTATCTGTCGCTCCTGGGGAACAGGGAAATTATGAATGCCCTATGGAATACGCTTTTTATCGCCCTGGTTTCCTCTCTTTCCGCCGTCGTGATCGGCACAGTGGCATGTATCGCGATCAACAATATGACGAAACGCAAGCGTACCGTTATTATGGGCATCACCAATATACCGATGCTGAATGCGGATATTGTCACGGGTATCTCGCTGATGCTCCTTTTCATCAGCCTTGGGTTTAAGTTTGGTCTGGGAACAATTCTTCTGTCCCATATCACTTTTAATATCCCTTACGTTATCCTGTGCGTCATGCCGCGAATGAGACAGCTCAATCCAAGCACATACGAAGCTGCCCTGGACCTTGGGGCCTCTCCCGTCCATGCCTTTTTCAAAGTGGTGTTTCCTGATATTCTTCCTGGCGTATTGTCGGGCTTCCTGATGGCATTTACAATGTCCCTGGACGATTTTATCATCACCCATTTTACAAAAGGAGCCGGAGTGGACACTTTATCCACCAAGATCTATACCGAAGTAAAAAAGGGCATTAAACCGGAAATGTACGCCCTTTCCACCATTATTTTTGTCACGGTGCTTCTTCTTCTGTTTCTTGTCAATAAGGCACCGAAGGAAAAAAACGAAAGGAGAATCTAAAATGAAAAAAATATTTCTTTTATCTGTATGTTCCGCCATCCTTTTATCGCTGGCAGCCTGCGGCAACTATTCTTCCGGTGAAAATGGAGAAGTTATCGTCTATAACTGGGGGGAATATCTTGATCCGGAAGCTATCGCCTTATTCGAAGAAGAAACGGGAATCAAAGTAATCTATGATGAATTTGAAACCAATGAGATCATGTATCCCAAGGTGGAAGCAGGGGCGACAGAATATGATGTTATCTGCCCTTCCGACTATATGATCCAGAAAATGTTGGAAAACGATTTGTTAGCCGAACTTAATTTTGACAACTTACCCAACGCAAAAGCCAACATCGGCGCGCCTTATTGGGAACAATCCAAAGAATTTGATCCCGAAAATAAGTATTCCGTTCCTTACTGCTGGGGAACTGTGGGAATCCTTTACAATAAAACTATGGTGGACGGAACGATCGACAGCTGGAGTGTTCTCTGGGATGAAAGATACAAAGACAATATTTTGATGCAGGACTCCGTCCGAGACGCTTTCATGGTCGGCTTAAAGCTGAATGGCTTCTCCATGAACTCCGTTGATGCCGGGGAACTGGAAACGGCAAAAAATTCCCTGATCGAACAAAAGCCTCTCGTTCAGGCATATGTGGTAGACCAGGTAAGGGATAAAATGATCGGCAACGAAGCGGCTATCGGCGTCATTTATTCCGGCGAAGCCATCTATACCCAAAGGGAAAACCCTGATTTGGAATATGTAATCCCCAAAGAAGGCACCAACGTATGGATCGATTCCTGGGTCATCCCCAAAAACGCTCCTAACAAAGAAAACGGCGAAAAATTCATCGATTTCATGTGCCGCCCGGAAATTGCCCTTATGAACTTTGAGTATATCACCTACTCCACCCCCAACGACGCGGCCAGAGCATTAATCGAAGACGATGATATCCGCAATTCGACAATCGCCTTCCCCGATCTCTCCCAATACCAGAATCTGGAAACTTTCCAATACTTGGGAGAAGATGCCGACCGCCTCTATAACGATTTGTGGAAAGAAATAAAGTCTGAATAAGGGGATTAGGGAAAATAAAAGATAACGGCCCGGGCAGGAGTCCGGCGGACTGGTTTAAAAAAGATGGTGCAAAAGACTTTTGCACGATGGAGATGAGACTTAAAATCGTGGAAGCCAATGCTGAACACGATTTCGCTTTCAAAGGCTCATCGGAATGTATCGTGCAGTGTCTTTGCACCACTTTTTTTAAACCAGTCCGCCGGACTCCTGCCCGGGCCGTTATCTTTTATTTTTTTCCTGCCGGAGCATTATATTTTCCTTACGGGCGTATTTGTCCGGTTCCTTCTATGGTATATTTATAGGAGGTTAATTCCTTTAAGCCCATAGGGCCGCGGGCGTGCATTTTTTGGGTGCTGATTCCGATCTCGGCTCCAAAGCCGAATTCAAAGCCGTCGGTAAACCGGGTAGAAGCGTTGGCATAGACACAGGCTGCATCCACTTCATTTAAAAATTTCCGGGCATTCTCTTCATTTTTCGTGAGTATGGCTTCGGAATGCCTCGTACTGTATTGGTTGATATGCGCAATGGCTTCATCGATATTGCTCACTATTTTGATGGATAGAATATAATCCAGATATTCTTTTCCGTAGTCTTCTTCCGTAGCGGCCAACGCATCTCCGATCACGCCGCACACTTCTTCGTCCCCTCGCATTTCTACATTTTTTTCCCGCAAAGCCTGTGCCAGTTTTGAGAGAAAACTGTCTTTCAGCGCCCGGTGGATTACCAGGGACTCACAGGCATTGCAAACGCCAATACGCTGCGTTTTGGCATTTATAATAATAGGAAGCGCCTGATCCAGATCGGCATATTCATCCACATAAATATGGCAATTCCCTGTTCCTGTTTCGATAACGGGAATGGTACTGTTTTCCACCACGCTGCGGATCAGTCCCGCGCCTCCCCTCGGTATCAGCACATCCACATATTGGTTCAGCTTCATAAACTGGGAAGTAATTTCCCTGTCTGCGGTCTCTATCAGCTGGACAGCATCCGCATTCACTCCGCACTCTTCCAATACCCTTCGAATCGAACCGGTAATCGCCTTATTTGACTGAAGCGCATCGCTTCCTCCCTTTAAAATCACCGCATTGCCCGATTGGAAGCAAAGGCCGAAAGCATCCGCCGTCACATTGGGCCTCGATTCATAAATAATGCCGACCACTCCAAAAGGCACTCTCTTTTTCGTGATTTTGAGACCGTTCGGCCTGGTAAAAGTCTCCAATACTTCTCCTACAGGGTCTTCCAGCTCCGCCACCTGCCTCAATCCTTCCGCCATAGATCGTATCCTGTCATCTGTCAGCCGCAGACGGTCTATCATACCCGGATGCATTCCGTTTTCTTCTCCCCGTTCGATATCCTTTGCATTTTCTGCCAGAATCGCCTCCGCATCCGCGATCAATCCTTCTGCAACTGCCTCCAATGCCTGGCGCTTTTTCGGCGAAGGCAATTTTTGCAGCTCATATTTCACTGATACCGCTTTTTTTCCCATCCTATTTAAGTCCACAAAGTTCATAACAGCCCCCTTTCTCAACTTTATCTTTCATAAATCCTCTCTTCCGTAATCACCATGTCCATTTTTCGATCGTATGCCTCCGCAGGAATTCTTTCCTGCATCTGACATTCAAAACATATTCCAACAGTTCTGATTTTAAAAGTCAAACCGGCATTTTTTTCGGATACAAAATCAAGGTATTTATCATAGTAACCTTTTCCATAACCCATTCGATTGCATTCTCTGTCAAAGGCGCTGCCTGGTATAATCATCAGGCAACTGTCAGAAGACGCTTCATGCACGGAAAAAAGAGTTTCCGCTTTCGCCAAAGGCTCCATGATCCCTCCATATCCCTTTTCCAGATCATCCGGGGATAAAATGCAGTAAAAGTTCATCTTCTCGCCTTCCACTCTTGGGCAATATACCTTTTTTCCATGCAGCAAAGCCTTTTTGATCAGCTCTTCGGTGTCCACTTCACTTCGAAAGTTCACATAAGTCAGTACAATATCAGCCTCGCGATACCAGTCAGACCGGAAAATTTTTTCCATAATGTCAGCACTTTTTCTGTCCCGCTCTTCTTTTGGCATTCTTTCCCTAAGAGCCAGAGCCTGTCGTCTAATGGGTTCCTTTTTTTCCATATTTTTCTCCCAGATTGGTGATTGATCCGTCCTTTTCCTGAATATCTATATGATCCAGCTGTCCTCTGAGATTAGCGCGTACATTGGCAATATATTCGCTCCGCAGAGCTGCCTGTTCTCTTTTTTCTTCTTCCGTCAGGCCCTCCGCTTTTGATTTGTGGTACAATTCATTGATCCTCGCTATCTTTTCGCCCATCTTATTTTCGTCATTCATCATTTTCCTCTTTTCTGAACTTCTACATTCTCTATACCGTATCCGTTCCTTTTCTTTCCGCCATTCTCAATACCGAAATTATCGGCACAATTAGTATCCCGCAGAAAAAATTGCTGATACCATGGATGAAATCCCAAGGCAGCCCCGCTACAATCCAGGCTATCATCCCTTGAAAGCTCAATCCATAAAGGATCGCCTGTGCCGGCGCATATAAGGTTCCGAACAAAAAACCATGAGCTGCGCACAATATCATATATACCAAGGGTTTTGCCTTCCCCGGTATATTCTGCGGCAGCATCATAGCCGCTCCCCAAAGAACTGCCCATATATATAAATACGGAATCCACCACGTCGCAAATCCATAAAAAATACCGTTCAATATGACATATGTATAAATCGGATACAATGCCTTTTTCCTGTAAACTACGGTATATGCAATCGTAAATGTGCCGAGCAGATGAATGTTCGGGGCAAACTCCATCACGACCTTTGAAGCATACATAACGGCTCCGAGCATTGCAAATATAACGGTCTCTCTGGCAGTCAGCTTCATGTTTATTCCATTCTGAAGGAGTAAGCTTCTCCTTCCTTTATTTCAGTGGCATCCACGCCTGTCTGGGCATATTCATCGTTAATATAAAATGCCCAATACTTTCCATCCGTATCATAATCCGCGGTTATGCCGTTGACGGTCTTCACATAAAGCCCGTATTCGCTTTCTTCTCCGGCAATCAATCCAACCTCTGTCAACGCTTCTCCCACCGTTCCCTTATCCGTATGGATCTCAAACTTCGTTTCATTGCCGTCCTGATCCATCACGGAAAAAGCAAATTCCTTACTTCCTTCTCCCAGAACCCCGCCATCCGACTGTACGGTTCCAGCCTGTTCCGCCGGCTCCGCCACTTCGTCTCCAGCTTGTTTCTGGCAACCCGTAATAAAAAATGTCATGGTAAATACCATACAAAGAATCAACAACGACGTCCTTTTTTTATACCTCTTCTGCATCATTCAACACTCCTCAATTTTCATTTTTATTCAACAAATTACCCTCATACTTAAAAAAGTATAATATCTCTTACCCGTTCCGTCAAGATGGGAGTATAAATGAACTGTGAAAATCAATTTTGGAAGGGCTGGAGGATGGCATGAGGGAGCCGAAGAAAAGGGGCGCCGGAACTGGGAAGGGATTTTCTGACT
>ERZ808054.577-NODE-577-length-31601-cov-4.521000_pt1 | contig 31601 bp, 28 predicted proteins | sample MGYA00380201_ERZ808054 | MGnify/ENA primary metagenome ERZ808054 (study PRJEB31490, sample SAMN06133419) | mouse gut metagenome | isolation source: Z5_2 | host: mice | place: China: Chengdu | collected 2015-05 ...
GAAAAAGTGAAATTCAGGCATCCATCAAGGAAAAGATTGTTACCAGACTGGTTAAGGAGGATATTGGAATACAATTGGTAAATATTACCATACAGGATGCGGAGCCGCCTACCCAGGAAGTAATCAATGCTTTCAAAAATGTGGAAAATGCAAAGCAGGGAAAAGAAACCTCGATTAATAAAGCCAACCAAAAGCGAAACGAGGACATTCCGGCAGCCAGAGCTGCAGCTGATGAAACTGTAAAAACAGCACAGGCACAGGCAGAAGAGAGAGTGAATGAGGCGAAGGGACAGGTTGCCAGGTTAAACGAGCTTTATGCGGAATATCAAAAGTATCCGCTGATCACCAAGCAGAGGATGTTTTACGAGACCATGGAAGAAATTCTTCCTGATATGAAGGTGATCATTGAGAGAAGTGACGGAAGCACACAGACTATGCTGCCTTTAGAATCCTTTGCAAGCTTTTCGGGAACTGCCGGAAGCTCGGGAACTGCAACAGCATCAGGAACCACAGACAGTGCAGTGACAGGCAGCAGCCGGAAGGCGGCAGATTCCGTCGGGGAAGCAGCCGAAGAAGATGAGAATTAGTGAAGGAAGAAAGGAAGGTTAAGGATTATGAAGAAAAAATCTTTGTTGATGACAGTGATTATCGTGCTTTTCCTTGCATTTATCGTGGTTAATGCAGGTTTGGTAGTTACCTATCCCAATGAATATACAGTGATCAAGCAGTTTGGAAAAATTGAGAGTATCAGGAGCCAGCCGGGCTTAAGCATGAAGATCCCTTTTATCCAGACGGCGGAAAAGATTGAGAAGGAAGTGCTTTTGTATGACCTTGCGGTAAGCGATGTCATGACGAAAGACAAGAAATCAATGATTGCGGACTGCTTTGTGCTCTGGCGGATCGACGACCCTTACAAATATACCCAGACCTTAAGCGCCCAAAAGAGCAATGCGGAGTTCCGTATTGATACCATTGTTTACAACAGCCTGAAAAATGTGATCAGCAGCTTAAGCCAGGAAGAAGTGATCAGTGGTCGTGACGGGGAACTGGCACAGGCGATAGAGGATAATATCGGGGATACCTTAAACCAGTACGGCATCACTTTGCTGGCGGTGGAGACCAAGTCTTTGGACCTGCCTGATGAAAATAAAAATGCGGTCTATGAGCGCATGATCTCTGAAAGAAACAATATCGCAGCAACCTATCAGGCGGAAGGACAGGAGGAAGCAAAGGAGATTTCCAATAATACCAATGCGGAGATCATTGTCATGCAGTCTGAGGCAGATGCCCAGGCAGAAGAGATCATTGCAAAGGGCGAGGCGGAATATATGCGTATTTTGAGCGATGCCTATAATGACCCGGAAAAAGCAGATTTTTACCTGTTTCTCCGGTCGCTGGATGCGGCAAAGAAGACCATGACCGGGAATAATAAGACGTTGATCGTGGATGAGACGTCGCCGATTGCGCAGATATTCTACTAGATCTTCATTTTAGCTGGGAAAGGGATATAACGTATATCCCTTCCCCCGCTAATTAAGAAATTAGGATTGTCAAAAAAATAACGATATGGTATGATTACATCGTATTGTATCTCACAAGAGAATAATAACAGGAGGATTGTACCATGAAAAATGAAAAAACCTATGAACTTGTGCTTACGGCACTCTTCACCGCCATTATCGTCATAATGGCATTCACACCGCTGGGATATATTCCTTTAGTAGTGATCAACGCAACGGTCATCCATATCCCGGTTATCCTTGGAGCACTATTTTTAGGACCGAAAAAAGGTGCATTTTTAGGATTTGTATTTGGTCTGACGAGTTTTATCAACAACACATTCAAAGCAGCGACGGCTTCTGCGTTTGTGTTTTCGCCGGTGCTGGCGGCAAATGTGGTAGGCACATCCGGTATTTTTAAAAGCACTTATATCTGCTTTGTGCCGAGAATCCTGGTGGGGATCATTCCCTACTTTGTGTACATTTTGATCCGCAATCTGTTAAAGAGCGAGCAGAAGGTATGGCGGATTGTGGTCAATGCGGCAGCGGCTCTCATCTTGTTTGTTTCCGTGAGGGCTTTTGTAAACCGTATGACTGATTTGGCAGGTGGCATGCTGGGCACGATCATCGGGCTTGCAGCAGGCATTATATTGTATATTGTTTTGACTGTGACAGTCGGGAAAAAGAGTGCGGCGAGCATTTCGCTTGCCTATGCGGGTCTGGCAGGAGCGTTTACCAATACATTGTTTGTGATGAGCGGTATCTTTGTTTTATATAAAGAGGCCTATGCGCAGGCAATAGGAGTTGCCGGGGATGCGGTTATTGATGTGATCATGGGAGTGGTCAGCTTTAATGGCATTGTAGAAGCGGTAGTTGCGGCAATTTTAGTGGCAGGTGTCGGACTGGCATTGACAAAAGTAAAACCAATTAAGGGTTGACAGATTAAGAAGGGAAGAAAAAATGATTCTGGCAGTGGATATCGGAAATACCAATATTGTTATTGGTTGTATTGAGCAGGAAAAGGTTTATTTCGTGGAGAGGGTTTCCACGGACAGCTCCAAAACGGAGCTGGAGTATGTGGTTGCATTTAAGACGCTTCTGGAATTGTACCGGATCAGGATAGAGGAGATCACAGGATGCATTATTGCCTCTGTTGTGCCGCCCCTTATCAACATTATGAAAACTGCAATGGAGAAGCTGTTGCAGATTTCCCCTTTGATCGTTGGACCGGGGGTGAAGACGGGCTTAAATGTGCTGATGGATAATCCGGCGCAGGTAGGCGCGGACCTGATAGTCAATGCAGTTGCCGGGCTGAGATATTATGGGGCGCCGCTTATCATCATCGATATGGGCACAGCGACCACGATCAGTGTGGTGGATAATAAAAAGAATTACATCGGCGGCATGATCTTGCCCGGGGTCAAGGTATCCCTGGAGTCTTTGGTGAACCGTACTTCCCAGCTTCCAAGGATCAGCCTGGAAGCGCCGAAAAAGGTCATTGGCACGAACACGATAGATTGTATGAAGGGCGGCATCATCATGGGGCAGGCTGCTTCCATGGACGGTCTGATCGAACGCATTACGGAAGAGCTGGGGTATCCGGCACAGGTGGTGGCAACAGGAGGTCTGGCGGGATGTATTATTCCTTATTGCAAAAAAAAGGTTATTTATGATAATGAACTGACTTTAAAAGGCCTGGGGATCATTTATCATAAAAATGTTGAGAATTAAGATGGAGAATCACAATGCTTGAGGGAAAACACATAGTGCTTGGTGTGACGGGAAGCATAGCGGCTTACAAGATCGCTTCTCTTGCCAGCATGTTAAAGAAACAAAAAGCAGATGTTACGGTCATTATGACAGAAAATGCCTCTTATTTCATAAATCCGATCACTTTTGAAACACTGACAGGGAATAAATGCCTGACAGATACCTTTGACAGGAACTTTCAGTTCAATGTTGAACATGTGGCGTTGGCAAAACTGGCGGACGTATTTATGGTGGCGCCGGCTTCGGCGGATGTGATCGGCAAGGCGGCTAACGGGATTGCAGATGATATGCTGACCACAACCCTTCTTGCCTGCCAGTGTCCGCGGATTTTTGCCCCGGCTATGAACACCCGGATGTATCAGAATCCGATCGTGCAGGACAATATGAAGAAGCTTGAGAGCTATGGGATGGAAGTGATCGCTCCGGCAGCCGGTTATCTGGCCTGCGGGGATACCGGGGAAGGAAAGATGCCTGATCCGGAGGTTTTATTTGAATATATCATAAAGGCGCTGCGGCCCAAAGACATGGCAGGTGTGAAGGTTCTGGTCACTGCAGGACCTACCAGAGAAAAGATCGACCCGGTAAGGTATATTACGAACCATTCTACCGGAAAGATGGGCTATGCCATAGCGAGGGCTGCCATGATGCGGGGGGCGGATGTGACTCTTGTGACCGGAAAGACCGAATTGACGCCGCCTATGAATGTGAATGCTATAGAAATCGAATCTGCTGCGGAGATGGCGGAGGCGGTAAAGGGCTGCGCCGGGGAGCAGGATATCATTATCAAGGCGGCAGCAGTGGCAGATTATCGTCCGAAGGATGCAGCGGATGAAAAGATAAAGAAAAAAGGCGGCGACATGTGCATTGAGCTTGTGCGCACGGAAGACATTCTGGGATATCTTGGCACTCACAAAAAGGAGGGTCAGTTTTTGTGCGGTTTTTCTATGGAAACGGAAGATATGATTGAAAATTCCCGCAGGAAACTGGAAAAGAAGAACCTGGATCTGATTGTTGCCAATAATTTGAAAGAACAGGGTGCCGGATTTGGCACGGATACGAATATCGTAACATTGCTCTCAAAAGAAGACACAATACAGCTTCCCATTATGAGCAAGGAGAAAGTAGCGGATAAGCTGTTGGATTATATTGAGGAATTCCGTTGCAAAAAAAATGGCGCTATGATATAATGAGGGCTGGGGCAATGATAAAAAATTAACAATCATTGTGGGCTTTAAAAATATGATCAAATAAATTAAACGGAGGAATGTAAAAATGGCAAAGAAAGTAGTTTTAGCCGGCGCATGCCGTACTGCAATCGGCACCATGGGCGGCTCGCTCAGCACAACACCTGCTGCTGAGCTTGGTGCAATTGTCATCAAGGAGGCACTAAACAGAGCAGGGGTTGCTCCCGAAGCAGTAGACCAGGTATATATGGGATGCGTTATCCAGGCTGGTCTTGGACAGAATGTGGCACGTCAGGCATCCATCAAAGCAGGATTGCCGATCGAAGTGCCTGCAGTTACCATGAACGTAGTCTGCGGTTCTGGTCTTAATTGTGTGAATCAGGCGGCACAGATGATCATGGCAGGGGATGCAGATGTCGTTGTGGCAGGCGGTATGGAAAATATGTCTATGGCTCCCTATGCAATTCCTCAGGGACGTTATGGATATAGAATGAACAATGGTGTTTTAGTGGATACCATGATCAAGGATGCTCTTTGGGATGCATTCAATGATTACCACATGATCATGACTGCTGATAATATCTGCAGGGAATGGGGACTTACCAGGGAAGAGCTGGACGAGTTCGCTTTAAAGAGCCAGCAAAAGACTGAAAATGCGCAGAAAACAGGCGCATTTGATGCAGAGATCGTGCCGGTTATGGTCAAGAAGAAAAAAGAAATGATCGAGTTTAAGGTAGACGAAGGACCGCGTCCGGGATCCACGATGGAAGGACTTGCCAAGCTCCGTCCGATCAATCCTGACGGATTTGTTACTGCAGGAAATGCTTCCGGTATCAATGACGGTGCAGCAGCGATTGTAGTGATGAGCGAAGAGAAGGCAAAAGAACTTGGCGTTAAGCCTATGGCAACTTTCGTAGCTGGCGCACTTGCAGGTGTGAGACCTGAAGTTATGGGTATCGGTCCTGTTGCAGCGACTAAGAAGGTTCTTGCCAAGACGGGCATGAAGATCGAGGACTTTGATATTATCGAGGCTAATGAAGCATTTGCAGCACAGTCCGTAGCAGTTGGCAAGGAGCTGGGAATTGATGTTGACAAGCAGCTCAATCCGAACGGCGGTGCAATCGCACTTGGACATCCCGTAGGAGCTTCCGGATGCCGTATTCTTGTAACTTTGCTTCATGAGATGCAGGCAAAGGGCGCAAAGACCGGTCTTGCTACTTTGTGTATCGGCGGCGGCATGGGCTGCTCTACAATCGTTAGAATTGAGGATTAATTAACGCATAGTGAACGATAAATGTCGTTTGCTATGATATGATAAGCAGGCTTAAATTTTAGGTCTGCTTATCAGAATGTCTGGGAATGGTTATCGGGCGCCGGGATTCGGCGCAGAAAAGAGGTTAGAATGGAATTTATCGTATATGAGCAGAAAGGCGCGTACGGCGTTATCACCATCAGCCGTGAGAAGGCGCTGAATGCATTGAATTCACAGGTTCTTGAGGAACTTGACAAGACACTGGATGAAGTAAATCTTGATGAGGTAAGGTGCCTGATCTTAACGGGCGCAGGGCAGAAGTCCTTTGTAGCCGGTGCGGATATCGGCGAGATGAGTACTCTGACCAAAGCAGAGGGCGAGGCATTTGGCAAGAAGGGAAATGATGTGTTCCGTAAACTGGAGACTTTCCCTATTCCTGTGATTGCGGCAGTTAATGGCTTTGCTTTAGGCGGCGGATGTGAAATTTCCATGAGCTGTGACATCAGGATCTGTTCTGACAATGCAGTATTTGGACAGCCGGAAGTCGGGCTTGGCATTACACCGGGCTTTGGCGGCACACAGAGGCTTGCCCGCCTTGTGGGTGCAGGCATGGCAAAGCAGATGATCTACACAGCAAGAAACATCAAGGCTGACGAGGCATACAGGATCGGTCTGGTAAATGCTGTTTATACGCAGGAAGAGCTGATGCCCGCAGCGGAAAAGATGGCAGCAGGCATTGCAAAGAACGCTCCCATTGCAGTAAGAAACTGCAAGAAGGCAATCAACGAAGGGCTGGACGCAGATATGGATCAGGCAATCGTAATTGAAGAGAAGCTTTTTGGCGACTGCTTCGAGACAGAAGACCAGAAATACGGCATGGCATTTTTCCTTGACAAAAACAAAGAAAAAGTGAAAGAGCCTTTCAAGAACTGCTAGTTGCTGCTCTTATAAAGATACTTGTAAGTGACAGCGAAGGAGCTGCTTTGGAACAGTAAATTCGTTGTTAAGAATAAATAAAAATTTAGGAGGAAAAGAAATGAAAGTAGGTATTATTGGCGCCGGTACCATGGGACAGGGCATTGCTAAGGCATTTGCCCAGGTTGACGGATATGAAGTTGCTCTCTGCGATATCAAGCAGGAATGGGCTGATGGCGGAAAAGCCAAAATCCAGAAGGGCTATGCAAAGCTTGTGGAAAAAGGGAAAATGACGCAGGAAGCAGTAGATGCAATTCTGGCAAAGATTACTCCTGGATTAAAGGAAGATCTTTGTAAAGACTGTGATCTGATCGTTGAAGCTGCATTTGAAAACATGGAAGTTAAGAAGACTACTTTTGCAGAACTCGATAAGATTGTGAAACCGGAATGCGTATTTGCATCCAATACATCCAGCCTTTCCATTACAGAAATTGGAAACGGATTAAACCGTCCGATGATCGGTATGCACTTCTTCAATCCTGCTGACCGTATGAAGCTGGTTGAAGTAATTGCCGGTGTAAATACTCCTGTTGAAACGGTAGATACCATCAAGAAGATTTCTGAAGAAATCGGTAAGACACCTGTACAGGTTAACGAGGCGGCTGGTTTCGTAGTAAACCGTATCCTCATTCCCATGATTAACGAAGCGGCTTTCATTAAGATGGAAGGTGTATCTGATATTGCAGGTATTGATGCAGCTATGAAGCTTGGGGCAAATCATCCGATGGGACCTCTTGAACTTGGAGATTTCGTGGGTCTTGATATCTGCCTTGCGATTATGGATGTTCTTTACAATGAGACTGGTGACAGTAAGTATCGTGCATGCCCTCTTATTCGTAAGATGGTTCGTGGCGGCAACCTTGGTGTTAAGAGCGGTAAGGGATTCTATGTTTACAATGCAGACAGAACAAAGACCCCTGTTGATGCACAGTAATATAATTGGATAAATGTGATTCCAATATCATGATATAATGGAGGAAATAAAACATGGATTTTATGTTAGACAAGCAGCATGAAATGGTAAGAACTCTTTTCAAAGAGTTCGCTGAAAAAGAAGTTAAGCCTCTTGCACAGGAAGTAGACGAGACGGAAAGTTTCCCTCGTGTTACCGTTGAAAAGATGGCTAAGGCAGGATTTATGGGTATCCCGATCCCGAAGCAGTATGGTGGACAGGGAGCAGATGTCCTTACTTATGCAATGTGTGTAGAGGAATTATCTAAGGTTTGCGGTACCACAGGTGTTATCGTATCTGCCCATACCTCTCTTTGCTGTGACCCGATTCTTACTTTCGGTACTGAAGAGCAGAAGCAGAAATACCTTGTCCCCCTTGCAAAAGGCGAGAAGTTAGGTGCATTCGGCCTTACTGAACCCGGAGCCGGTACAGATGCACAGGGACAGCAGACAAAGGCTGTTTTAGATGGTGACGAATGGGTATTGAATGGCTCCAAGATCTTCATCACAAACGGCAAGGAAGCTGATGTATATGTGATCTTTGCCGTTACCGGCATGATTGAGAAGAGAGGAAAGATGATGAAAGAGATCTCTGCTTTCATCGTAGAAAAAGGAACTCCTGGATTTACTTTTGGTACAAAGGAAAACAAGATGGGTATCCGTGGTTCATCTACATATGAACTGATCTTTACCGATTGCCGTATTCCTAAGGAAAATATGTTAGGAGCACAGGGCAAAGGATTTAATATCGCAATGCATACTCTGGACGGCGGACGTATCGGTATCGCCGCACAGGCTCTTGGTCTTGCAGAGGGCGCTCTTGACAGAACGGTTGAATACGTTAAGGAAAGAAAGCAGTTTGGCCGTGCAATCGGTGCATTCCAGAATACCCAGTTCCAGTTAGCTGACATGGCTACCAAGACTAAGGCAGCTCAGTTTATGGTATATGCAGCAGCATGCAAAAAGGATGAATATACAAAGAATCCTAAGATCTCTTACTCCGTAGAAGCAGCCCAGGCTAAGCTTTACGCAGCAGAGGTTGCTATGGAAGTTACCACCAAGGCAGTCCAGCTCCACGGCGGATATGGTTACATCAGAGAGTACGATGTAGAGCGCATGATGAGAGACGCCAAGATCACCGAGATCTACGAAGGAACGTCCGAGGTTCAGAGAATGGTTATTTCCAGCGCACTGCTTAAGTAATGTGGCAGCCGGTAACAGAACGAAAATTAACAGATAATAAATAAGGAGAGAAATACAATGAAAATTGTTGTTTGTGTGAAACAGGTACCTGATACCAAGGGTGGAGTTAAGTTTAATCCCGATGGTACGCTTGACAGAGGTGCAATGCTTACGATCATGAATCCTGATGACAAAGCAGGTCTTGAAGCAGCTCTTAGATTAAAGGATCAGTATGGGGCAGAAGTTACCGTAGTAACCATGGGTCTTCCCAAGGCAGAAGAAGTTCTCCGCGAGGCAATGGCTATGGGTGCTGACAAGGGAATCCTTGTAACAGACAGAGTACTGGGCGGAGCAGATACATGGGCAACTTCCCAGACATTGGCAGGCGCTATCCGCAATCTGGAATATGACCTGATCATTACGGGACGTCAGGCAATCGACGGCGATACCGCCCAGGTTGGTCCCCAGATTTCCGAGCATCTTGGAATCCCGGTAATTTCTTATGCACAGAATATTAAGATTGACGGCGACAGCGTAATCGTTGAGCGTCAGTATGATGACAGATATCATGTATTAAAGGCTAAAATGCCCTGCCTGATCACAGCGCTTGCTGAATTAAATGAGCCTCGTTATATGACTCCCGGCGGAATCTTCGATGCATACAATGCAGAGATCACTGTATGGGGAAGGGCTAATCTGGTTGATGTAGAAGACTCTAACTTAGGACTTAAGGGTTCGCCTACCCAGATCGCAAAGGCTTCCGATAAGGTAAGAAAGGGTGCAGGCGAGAAGGTCAACCTTGATCCCGCAGAATCCGTAGATTACATTATCGATAAGTTAAAAGTAAAACACGTCATCTAATAAAGATATTAATGGAGGTTCAAAATGAATATTCAAGATTATAAGGGCGTATTTGTCTTCGCTCAGCAGGTTGATAATGAGCTTAGCGGGATTGCTTTGGAATTAGTCGGAAAAGGCAAGGATCTTGCTAAGGATTTAGGCACAGAAGTAACAGCAGTACTGGTTGGCTCTGGCGTTGGCGCACTGGCAGATACGCTTGGGGAATACGGTGCTGACAAGGTTATCGTAGTGGATGACCCGGAATTGAAGGAATACAGAACTGAGCCTTATGCACATGCTTTGGCATCTGTGATAGGTGAATTTAAGCCTGAGATCTTTTTGGTAGGCGCTACAGCAATTGGACGTGACTTAGGTCCCAGAGTATCTGCAAGGATCCACACAGGACTTACAGCAGACTGTACGCAGCTTGATATCGGTGATTTCCCGATCAATCCGGTTCCGGGCAAAGAGCAGCTTCACAACCAGCTCCTCATGACTCGTCCGGCTTTCGGCGGAAACACCATCGCAACCATTGCCTGCCCGGAATTCCGTCCGCAGATGGCAACGGTACGTCCCGGCGTTATGCAGAAAGCACCCAGGGAAGCTGGCAGAAGAGCAGAGGTTATTGATTACAACCCCGGCTTTACACCCAATGACAAATATGTAGAGATCTTAGAGGTTGTCAAGGCAGTTTCTGACGTGGCTGATATTATGGATGCAAAGATCCTGGTATCCGGCGGTCGTGGCGTTGGAAGCCCGGAGAACTTCAAGATTTTGGAAGACCTTGCGGCAGTGATCGGCGGTACCGTAAGCTGCTCTCGTGCAGTGGTAGATGCAGGTTGGAAGCCCAAAGATATGCAGGTAGGACAGACCGGCAAGACGGTACGTCCCAATGTTTACTTTGCAATTGGTATCTCCGGCGCGATCCAGCACGTAGCAGGTATGGAAGAATCTGATATCATCATTGCGATCAACAAAGATGAGACCGCTCCCATCTTTGAAGTGGCTGATTACGGAATCGTTGGCGATCTGAACAAGATTGTTCCTGCACTGACAGAGAGATTGAAAGTGGAATTAGCTGAGAAATAAAAGAAGTGTCAGCACAAAATAAACGTAAATGAAACCGGCAGAGGGATTTTCTGCCGGTTTCATTTTTAAGAGTAAAAGGTAGTATCATAAACTAAATTCCTCAAAAAGAGTTTCTTGATATTTTTTATCATTAGCTGCCCATATGATATCCTCCGTACGACCGGCTTCACTTAACTTAATGTTCAGTGCATTTACTTTCTCCTGTCCGCCATCATATCCGCTAACATAGCCCTCATCATAATCTTCACAGCTCCGTCATTATATGGCACTGCGGGTCTTCTTTGCATCCGTTCCTGATGCCAGAAACTGTGTGTTGATACTGTGATCGAAGAGCTTCAGAGACAGTTTGATGAACTATATGGCAAGTGATTTTCTCTCTTCATAATTCCATTGACAAAAATTATTCATATGAAATATAATTAACTTGAAAGTAAATTATTTGTAATTCACTTAGGAGAGATGACAGTATGCGTGAAGTTTTTATTGGCAGAGAAAAGGAACTTGCGGATTTAGATGGGCTTTATGCTCAGGATAAGTTTCAGCTTTTTATTCTGTATGGTCGCAGGCGTGTCGGAAAGACGACGCTGCTCAATGAGTTCTGCAAAGGAAAGGATGCCATTTTTTATTCTGCTGAGCAGAGCAACAACAAGCTTAATCTTGAAAAATTCTCGCTGCTTGTTTTTGATTTTTATGGTGAAAATAATATAGAGCCGTTTTCATCATGGAGTAACGCACTGTCATATATTGATGAACGTCAAAAAAATAAAAAACTGATACTTGTAATTGACGAGTTCCCCTATCTTGTAAGGAAAAACAAAGCTTTGCTTTCTGAGCTTCAGCACCTGATTGACCATAAGCTTGCAAAGGGAAAGCTTTTTATGGTGCTCTGCGGAAGTTACATGGGATTTATGGAAAAGGAAGTCCTCGGCTCAAAAAGTCCGCTTTTTGGAAGAAGGACCGCACAGCTTCACATGAAGCCCTTTGATTATCAGACAAGTGCAAAATTCCTTGACGGTTTTTCTGACATCCAAAAGCTGGAACTGTATGGAGCGTTCGGCGGAACTCCGCTTTATTTACAGCAGATAAATGCAAGTGAAAGCTTCGAAGAAAATATAAAGAGAGCGTATCTTAAAGTAACCTCGTACCTCTACGAGGAGGCATTGCTCCTTCTTCGCCAGGAAGTACAGGAGCCGGGAGTTTACAGCGCAATCATTGAAGCTATTGCAGGCGGGCATACAAAGGCAAATGAGATTTCTACCAAAATTGGCGAGGACTGCGCAAAATGTCTGAAATATATCAAGACGCTGTGTGAGCTTGGAATACTGCACAAGGAAACTCCCTTCGGTGAAAAGGGAACTTCACGAAAAACGATTTACGGTATTTCTGATTTTATGTTCCGCTTCTGGTACCGCTATGTTTTTGCAAACAGAACGCTTATTGAGACGGGCGCACAGCAGGCAGTGTGGTTAAAGCGAATCGAACCTGATTACAACAGCTATATGGGGCTTGTTTTTGAAAAAGTCTGCACCGATTACCTGAGTGCAAAGAATGCAAAAGGTGAATTGCCGATACTGTTTACCAGCGTAGGAAGATGGTGGGGAACCAATCCTGCCACTCATAGTCAGGAGAAAATTGACCTGGTTGCAAATGACGGAAAAGATTATATTTTCGGTGAATGTAAGTGGCGCAACGAGAAACTTGACCTTTCTGTGCTTCGCGGGCTGAGAGTAAAGGCTGATCTGCTTGGCAGGAACAGAAACAATACCTATTATGTCCTTTTTTCAAAATCGGGATTTACTGAGGCTGTGATAAACGAGGCAGAGTCCGATGGCAGTATTATGCTTGTGGGTTTGAATGAGATTATGAATTTCTAATAGACAGGATTTTTCTAAGATAAGTTTACGAGCTGCGTGGCTGTTATATCGCCCCGCCACTCGCCTTCTTGTGCCCTGTAGCAAGTCAGTTTCATAAAAAAAGAATATAAAGATTGATAAGGTGGTGAAAAGATAGGAATGAAACAAAACGAGGGAATATGTAGCACAAAGAGCAGCGGTATTTTGCTATGTGTTTTAGTTACAACAGCTAAAGCAATTGATGTTTTGACAAGACGATTAATTGGAAATGTTGTAGATCAAGGGATTGGAAGTGATTTTGGCGTTGGATTGTTGGTTTGCATTGCAATTATTTGTGCTATAACACTTTTGCTTCAGTATTTGCAACCTTATTCTTGTGCTGATTATGAAGCGAAATATACTTCGGGATTGTTCATTAAAATAATTAATTCCTTTTTATTATCTAAACAATGTGAAATAGATGAAAAGAACGCAGGGGAAGTAAGCACATGTTTTTTTTCTGATGTAAATGGAGCATTTCAGTTTGCTAAGAGAAAATATACAATTTTTTTTCCTGATGTGGTTTCTTTTATTGTATGCGCTTTTTTTCTGATGAAAATGCAATGGTCATTAGGTATTATTACTTTATGTGTTGGTTTTGTTTCAGGTTTTTGTATGACGAAAATCAGTAAAAGCATGTTTCCCAAGATGAATGATTACCAAAATAAACTGAAAGATATTAATAAATTTATGTCAGATGGATTGGCTAATGTTGAAATGATTAAAGTGAATTTATTGACTGAAAAACTTGAAGATCAATACGAACAAGAATTAACCGATTTAAATAATATTAAGAAAAAATTAGCTATGAGACAGGCATTATTATCCGCCCCCTCTATGATATTATCCTTTTCAACTTTGATGACGGTTGCATTTTATGGTGGATACTGTGTACTTAATAATTCTATGAGTATCGGTTCTCTTCTGTCTGCAATTATCATGGCTGACTATATTGTTTCACCAATTATGAGATTGGAGAATACTCTTGTACAATACAGAAGATCTTTAGTTAATCAAGCGAACATTAATAAGATTATCGAAATGAATTTGGAAGAGGAGGAATGTAATTGTTTTTCAAATTCAGAAAAATTTTCGTTTAAGAATGTAGGCTTTTCATATCCCGACAACAGGATGGTATTTGACGATTTGAACCTAGCTTTTACAAAGGGGGAAATCAATTATATTTTGGGTAAGAACGGGGTGGGGAAAACCACATTTATTAAGCTGCTTAACGGTGTATATGTGCCGGATAAAGGGGAAATAAGCTTACCATTTAGCGAATCATCATTGAGCAAAATTAGAAACAGGATATCTGTAATGTCCCAAGAGCCGTTATTATTTGCAGATACAATTAAAAACAATCTATTCCAAGGAGGAGATTCTGGGGATAAATTTCAAGAACTGTGCAGGAAGCTAAGTTTAGAGTCAGAGATTATGAGTTTTGAGAATGGTTATGATACAATTCTCCAAGAGAATGGAGACCCTCTGTCCGGAGGTCAAAAGAAACGTATTTGCTTTTTGCGATGTGTTATGAATGAAGCTGATATATACGTATTTGATGAGCCTACCGCTAATGTGGATAAGCTGAATGCAAATGTTATGATGGATTACATATTTTCATTGTCAAAAGATCATTATGTGGTTTTGATAACTCATGATAAAGATTTGCTAGACAAGTATCCGGGACATATCCAGAAGATTAATGGGGTTTGATTGTATGACAAAAGATATTAAAAAATTGTGTATATTCTTTTCTTTGTTTCAAACACTATGGTTGCCGTATATAGTTGTAATGTTCGTGGTAGCAAGCAGAAATTTGATTATAACTGTACTAAATGCGTCTATCAGTAGTAAGGCTGTGGAAATGGCAGGGCAGGGAAGATTTTGCTGGAACATATTGGTGCTAATGGGAATTTGGATCGTTATATTTGCTTTCTATGATTCTGTGGGAATATTTTTGCAAACTACCATCATTCATAGGATAAGGTGTGACATTGAGAAAAAAATGTTTTCTCATGCATTACATGCGAAGGTTGAGAAGTTAGATTTGTTTGGAAACAGACAGGAATTGATATCTCGAATGAATAATGATATAGATGGTGCGATAGGACTTCTTTCATATGGTGTATTGTCACCGGTAATGTGTTGTATTTCCGGCGTTGGGGCTTCTGTTATTGTATTCAGAGTTGATTGGAAACTATGCATAGCTATTTATTGTCTGGGAGCAGTTATTTTTTTGTCTCAGTGTAAGTTAGCAAAAGCAATTAGAAATCGCGCTGATTTAGTGCAGAAGAGAAAAACAAATTTATTTTCCTTTTGTATGCAAATATTTAACAATTCCTCACTTATACGTGTGTCGAATTTATGTAATTCTTTGAGTGACAAACTAAAATTGCAAACAAATCAATATTACAGGGAGAACATGGATAAAGGAAAACTTGATGGAATATATGGATTCATACAAGGAGTGCTTCGTTTGGTTTGTTTTGTGGGCATATTTTGTTATTGTTATTTTGCTTCAAAGATGAGATTAGCGGATATAGTGTATATTATTCAGATTGCGCCATTGATATGTACTATGATTTTATCGATAGCAGATATGTATGCCTATTTTCAAAAATCGATGGTAAATGTGGACCGAGTACTGGAATTATTTGAAATACCATTAGAAAACGAAGACGGAATAAATTTTGAGATCCGACAAGAAAATTTGCTGGCAGCAAAAGATGTTGTTTGCAAGTATGAAGATTGTATTGTGAAAATACCAGATTTTTCATTAAATGAAGACTGTGGGAATATGATTGCTTTTACAGGACCAAGTGGTTGTGGAAAAACAACTTTGTTAAGAATGTTGTTAAAACTGTATGAATATTCTGAAGGAAGTCTTTTGCTGTTTGACCAGGAAATCAAAGAATGTAATAATTCCTCGTTGCGTTCAAAAATATCATATGTTCCACAAGAAAATATGATATTTCCGGGATCTGTACGACAAAACATACTTTTTGGAAATAGGAATGATCATATTTCTGATGCTCAGATATATGATATTTTTAGCAAAATTGGTGCAAATGATTTTCTTGACTTAGTTGGCTTGGATACATCATTAACAGAAAATGGAACAAATCTTTCCGGAGGTCAAAGACAGATTATTGCTATTGCAAGAGCTATCTTATATGACAAACCAATAATGATTTTAGATGAGGCATTTGCTTCAATAGATGTTAAGCATACATCTAGTGTTTTGGATTATCTGGTTCAAAGTGAGAAATATATAATAATTGTGTCTCACTCGGATAACATTCTTAAAAAATGTAGTAAGGTTATTGTCATGAATTCAACTGTGCATAAGCAGGAAAGTTTAGAGAAATGTGGATTTTTTGATTGAATTTTTTACAGCCTCTACCACATTATTTCTGGCTTACAACGCTGCAAGCCAGGCTTCTTCATCCGAAATCATGGACGCCTGGTATGCAGTTTTGATGATCAGTTTTGGGGAGCCTGTAGCCGCCCCTTCATATCCATGTTTTTCCAAAATGTCTTTCATCAGCTTTCATGCCTGTTCAAAACAGATTTTATAAAGAACGATATGGAGCGGCTATTCCTAAATGTCTAAACCCGCAAAGAAATCATCATAGGTGCAACCATATATTTTGTGTAATTCTATGAGGACGCTAACTTTGATATTCAGTTCGCCATTTTCATATTTAGCGTAGGTGGAGCGACCGATATCACAACCGTGGTGCTGTAATAAAGCACAGAGTTTTTCTTGTGAAATGCTGTGCTTTTCACGAAGGGCTTTTAGGTCACTGCCTTTGATAAAAGAAACGACTAAGGTTGTTTCCTGCACAAAAATATGTTTGCAAAATGTCCGGCAGGCAGACCGGGAACGGTCGAAAGAAAATGTGTCAAAAGGGCTTTGTGTATTGCGAAGCCTTTTGTTGTGCCGGAGGATAACTATGTTTGTCACAAATCACAAGGCCTTCTATACTTGCCTGATATTTACCTGTAAGGTTAATTTTATATTGACGCATTGAATAGAATATGCTATTATGAATTTACCTCAAAGGTAAACAAGAAGAGGTGATGAATTGGAAATCACGTACAAGACCAGAAAGATTGAAAAAATATGTACAAATGCCAAAATTGCTGAACGAATTTATGGTAGAGAGATGGCGGATAAAATACACCAACGTATAGACGAAATTTCAGCTATAGATGCTGTGGAAATGATGATACAATTCCACATTGGAAGATGTCATCCCCTGTCGCAGAATAGGAAAGGTCAATATGCTGTTGATTTGGTTCATCCATATAGATTGGTGTTTGAAAAAAATGGAAATGAAATTCAAATCGCTAATATTGTAGAAATTGTTGATTATCATTAAAAAGATTGAACAGGAGGCAGTATTATGGTGAGGAGCCGCAGTTATATCGCAACGCCACCCGGCGCAACAATTAGAGAACAGTTAGAAGATCGAAGAATGAGCCAGAAAGAGTTTGCAGCTAGAATGGATATGTCCGAGAAACATATTAGCAAACTCATTAATGGGGATGTGCAACTTACGCCGGATGTAGCAGTCAGGTTGGAAATGGTATTGGGGGTGCCTGCAAAATTCTGGGGTAAACTTGAAATAATTTACAGGGAAAAACTGATAAAGGCTGAAGCCGAAAATGCCATGGATGCGGATGAGGAATTAGCGAAAGCACTTCCGTATAGTGAAATGGCACAGTTTGGATGGGTTCCCAAAACACAGGATATAAAGGAAAAAGTTGTTAATTTACGAAGGTATTTTGAAGTTGTTGAGTTGTCTCTTCTTGAGAATAACCAGATTACACGGATTGCATGCAGGAGATTATCAGTCACAAAGAAAAGCGATTTGGCATTATTGGCGTGGGCTCAGGAAGCAAAAATTAAAGCCAGAAGCATAGAAACAGCACCGATTAATATTAAAGGATTGATTGCTTCTATGCCAGAGATACGTAGAATGACGATTTTGAAACCGGCGGAGTTTCGTCCGAAGCTAAAGTCTATATTTGAGGATTGCGGTGTAGCATTGGTTTTTTTGCCACATTTGAAAGGTTCATTTTTGCAAGGGGTATCATTTATGGACGGTGGGAAAATTGTTGTTGGACTAATAGCTAAAGGTGAAGACGCAGATAAATTCTGGTTTGGCCTTTTTCATGAATTAGGACACATTATTTTAGGACATATTGGACAGTCTGGCGGTACGTCGGAACAGGATGAAGAAGCGGCTGATAACTGGTCAAAAGACGCACTTATTCCAGCGGATTCATTTGATTTTTTTCAAAAGGGTAGTGATTATTCCAGGCAGAGAGTGTGTGCATATGCCAAGGCACTGGAGATTGCGCCAGGGATTGTGGTTGGAAGGCTTCAAAATGAAGGAATAATTAAGCACAGTGCGATGAATGATTTGAAAGAGCATTACACGATTGCAGTATAAATAGAACGAAAAAATACTAGAAATGTAAATATTTAATGTATTTCTAGAATAAAGCAATAAGGCTTTATTTTTTTAGTCAGATGTGAGAGAATAGGAAGGTAGATTTGAAGGAAAGGGAACAACTTATGGCAAAGAATAAAGAAATAAAAACCAACGCAATGCGGATACTGGAAAGAGAAAAGATTCCCTTTACCCATTATACCTATGAATGTGATGAGTTTGTGGATGGGCTGCAGATTGCGGACAAGCTTTCCCTGCCATATGACAAGGTATACAAAACACTGGTGACTCAGGGAAACAGCAAAAACTATTTTGTGTTTGTGATTCCTGTAGCAGAAGAGCTGGATTTGAAAAAGGCAGCCAAAAGCGTAGGAGAAAAGTCGGTGTCCATGATCCATGTAAAGGATATCAATGGGATCACCGGTTACATCCGTGGCGGCTGTACTGCGATCGGGATGAAAAAGCAATATGTGACCAGACTGGACGAGTCGGCAAAAGAAAAGGAAACGATCATAGTCAGCGGGGGAAGGATCGGGTCACAGATTGAGCTGGCACCGGAAGATTTCCTTAAAGCATGTAAGGGAGAATATGGAGACATTGTTGCAGAAATGGGCAGTGGAGAATAGAAACCAGAGGAGTGAAAAGGAATGACAAGCGCATCACAGGAAAAGTTAAGAAGAAAACAGGAACGTGAAAGAGAAAAACAGGAAAAGAAAAGGGAAAAACTCCGCCGAAAGAGGTGGAAGCGGATCAACACACGGATTGAAAGAGGAATTATCTTTTTGGCTGTGGTGGTGTTTGGGGTCAGCGTGCTGCTTGAAATTGATGAGATAAGGAAGGGGAACCGTCATGAGTGAAAAAAGCATTTTAGATTATGAAACCGTGGAACTGGATGATGATGACAATAGTGTCATAATTATTGACCAGACCAGACTGCCCGGAAAAACAGAGATTATAAGGCTTCATACTGCACAGGAAATATGGGATGCCATTTATCTTCTGAAAGTGCGCGGTGCACCGGCAATCGGTGTGGCAGCTGCTTTCGGAATTTATGTACTTGCCAGGGAAATCGTCCGGGAATGCGGTGATGGAATGGCGTTTGAAGACTTTTATAAAAAATTTAAAGCACAGAAGGAGTTTTTGGATTCTGCCCGCCCTACAGCGGTGAACCTGTCATGGGCGCTTAGGCGGATGGAACAGTGTTGTCTGAATGCAGGCAGGGAAGAGGGAAAGAGTGTCCCGGAAGTATTGGAAAGGCTGCATGAGGAAGCGGTGGAAATGAAAGCCGAGGATATCCGTGTATGCCAGTCTATCGGGGAATATGGTTTAAGTCTGCTAAAGCCCGGTGACGGAATCCTGACCCATTGCAATGCCGGGCAGCTGGCTACCTGTAAGTACGGAACTGCTACAGCGCCCATTTATTTAGGGCAGGAGCGAGGATATGGGTTCCGGGTGTTTGCAGATGAGACCAGACCCCTTTTGCAGGGAGCAAGGCTGACTGCCTATGAGCTGCTCTCTGCCGGTGTGGATGTGACGCTGATCTGCGACAATATGTCTGCAATGGTGATGAAAAACGGATGGGTCAACGCCGTGTTTGTGGGCTGTGACAGAGTAGCTGCAAATGGAGATACGGCAAACAAGATCGGCACCTCTGTGGTGGCTGCCGTGGCAAAGCATTATGGGATTCCCTTTTATGTATGTGCCCCCACTTCCACCATTGACTTAAATACACCTACCGGAAAAGAGATCAAGATTGAGCAGCGGCCGGAAGAAGAAGTGACGGAAATGTGGTATCAGGAGCGGATGGCGCCGGAAGGAGTAAAGGTGTTTAATCCTGCCTTTGACGTGACGGATCATGAACTGATCACAGCGATCGTAACGGAGCATGGGATTGCAAGAGCGCCCTATGAAAAGACTTTGAGAGAGGTTTATTGAAAAATGGGGAAGGTACTAAAGGACAATAAGATCACGGAAGGAGTAATCTGGAAACAGATTCTCTTTTTCTTTTTTCCGCTGCTCTTTGGCTCTTTTTTTCAGCAGCTTTACAACACGGCGGATGCGGTCATCGTAGGGCGATTTGTGGGAAAAGAGGCATTGGCAGCGGTAGGCGGCGCGGCAGCAATGATCATCAATCTGCTGGTGGGATTTTTTATCGGCGTATCCACCGGTGCAACCGTGACGATCTCCCAGTTTTATGGAGGAAAAGGGACAAAGCAGGTGAAGGAAGCCATACATACGGCGGTTGCGATTTCAATCATCGGCGGCGTGGCAATCATGGTGGTCGGGCTCCTGATCGCTCCGGCAATGCTGGAGTGGATGAACACACCGCCGGAAACCATGGAAGCTTCTATTGATTATATCAGAATTTATTTTGGCGGAATGATCGGGAACCTGCTCTACAATATGGGAGCAGGCATTCTGCGGGCAATGGGGGATTCCCGAAAGCCGCTTTACTTTCTGATTGCAAGCTGTCTGGTGAATATTGTTTTGGATATCTTTTTTGTGATCGTTTTGGCTATGGGTGTAAGGGGTGTGGCAATCGCAACAATCTTGTCACAGTTTTTCAGTGCGACACTGGTATGTATTGCTCTTGGGCGCCTGGAGGAGGATTACCGGCTCAGGATCCGGGAGATCCGCGTTCATGGCTGGGTAGTGAAAAGGATCATTACGATTGGTTTCCCGGCAGGGATGCAGACTGTGATGTATTCGCTTTCCAATATGCTGGTGCAGGCGGATGTGAATTATTTCGGGACCGGCATGGTGGCAGCATGGACGGCTTACAGTAAAATTGATTCTGTTTTCTGGATGGTGGTCAGCTCTTTTGGTGTTTCCGTGACTACTTTTGTAGGGCAGAATTATGGGGCAGGGCTTTATCAGCGGGTGCGCAGCGGAGTCCGGCAGTGTCTGCTTATGACGGCTTGTGCGACCCTGCTGATCAGCAGTGTGCTGGTTCCCTGTGGAAAGGTTTTGCTTGGTCTGTTCACGAAGGATGGGGAAGTGATTACCCTTGGCATAGAGATGATGCGGTTCCTCGTGCCTTTTTATATCACTTATATTTGTGTGGAGATCTTTTCCGGGGCGCTGCGCGGCATGGGAGATGCGCTGGTGCCCATGCTGCTGACTTTTGGCGGGGTGTGTCTACTTCGGATTGGCTGGCTTTTGGTGGCGGTGCCCATATGGACTGATATCAAAACCGTTATGTTCAGCTATCCGATTACCTGGATCACCACATCCATATTGTTTGTAATTTATTATTCTTTTTATGTGAGAAAAAAGAAAATAGGATAGGATAACCAATGATAGAAATTGAGAATATAAGTAAACGATTTGGAAATTTTACCTGCCTGGAGCAGGTGAGCCTGACCATCCCCGATGAGAGCATTTACGGGCTGGCAGGGGAAAATGGGGCAGGGAAGAGCACCCTGCTCCGTCTTTTAGCAGGCGTATACAGGGTCGATGAGGGTGTGATCAGGATAGACGGAATCAGGATGCCTTCCGCAGCGGTTAAAAAAGAAATTTTCTTTATGCCGGACCAGCAGTATTATGACAGAAACGCAACACCGCTTACGATCGGAAATTTTTACAGGATTTTTTATCCGGATTTTGCCATGGAGGAATACCGGTATCTGCTGGAACAGTTTGGGCTGAATGAAAATGCACTGGCGGATTCCTTTTCCAAAGGGATGAAAAAGCAGATGTTTATTGCGGCGGCGATCTGCGCCAATACCAAATATCTTTTTTGTGACGAAGTATTTGACGGGCTGGATCCGCAGATCAGGAAAACTGTCAATGAGCTGCTAAAAAGTGCTGCAACCGGCAGGAAGATGACCATCCTGATCGTGTCCCACTATTTGGAGGAGCTTGACATGGTCTGCACAGAGAAAGGTTTTTTGCACCAAGGGAGGATCGTAGTAAGATGAAAAGATTTCTTGGTTTGCTTGGAGAAGATTTAAAGAATAAATTGTGGCTGATCGTAGTAAGCTGGTATGTATTTGGTATGTTTTGCCTGCTGTTCGCCACGAAGGTCACATTGCCTTCGGGGGAGGTGCGGAGCCTGTATGTGGGGGCTGGGAACACGTCTTTTTTTGCGGCAATGATTTTGCTTGGAATTGTGATGGGAGCCACCGCTTTTCCATATTTGTATTCCGAAAAGAAGAGTGATTTGTATTTTAGCCTGCCCTTTTCCAGAGGGCAATTGTTTTGGGCAGGTTATCTCAGTAATGTACTCATTTTTACTGTTCCGGCAGTTGTATGCAAACTGCTGTTTTTCAGGATTTCCCTTTCTAGGGGATATAGCCAGTATGCGGACAGTATCCGAAGTGTTTGGATCAGTTGTCTGTTTTTGGTACTGGGATTTTTGATGGTGATGAATCTGGCGATGCTGGCATTTTTCCTGGCCCAAAATGCCGGTTATATGTTGGGACTGCTGGTCTTCTTTTTCTTTGGACCTGCATGGGGAGTTAAGCTGACAGAACGTATGCTTGGTGTGTTTATTCCATCCTTTTACCGGTCAGAGCTTGTGGACGGATGGAAAGCTTATCTGGCACCATTATCGCTGCTGGAGCATGGAAGCGGTGTGAAGGAATATGTAGATGGCGCCTATTGGGATATTGGAAGCCATTTGCCTTACATTGGGTATCTGGCAGTGCTGGCACTGGTTTTATCCGTACTGAGTTTTTTTGTTTTTGAAAAACGCCCTGTGGAGAGAAGAAACGGTGTTTTTACTTTCCGGTGGGTGGAGTGGCTGGTGAGATACGGCTGTACCGTTTTGGCAGTGCTCTGGCTGGTAGACCTGTTCCAGATTTTTGTGGTGGAGGGATTTTCCGTAATGCCGGCGGTGGTAGGGGCGTTGTTTTTTCTGCCGCTGGTGCATGGGCTTTTGAACACTGTGATTGCTTTTGATGCCCGGAGGTTTGTTTCCGGGGGAAAACATTTGCTGGCAGAATTATTGCTGGTATGTCTGGTGATCGGAGTATTTATGTTCATTGGAAAACAGGAAGCGCAAATGCCGGAGCTGGAGCAGGTCGATTCTATGGCGCTGGTGGTCACAGCGCAGAGAAGTGGCGACGATCCTGATGATGTGTTAGCCAATATGAGGCTGACCGGGAATGAGCTTTCGGCAGCCTATGAGCTGATCAGCTTTTGTGGGGAAAGGATGGAGCAGCCGGGAGAAAGCTACGATGTTCTGGTGAAATATGAATTGAAAAACGGTCAGAAGCAGTATCGGAGTTGCCAGATTCCCTTGTATCTGGTCAGTGAGTTTAAAACAATTTTTGATGGTGAAGAATTTAAGCTGGGAACTTATGCTGTCCTCAGGATGGAAGGGATGAAATATTATGAGATTCAATGGAGCAATGGGCTGGAAAGCTATACGCTGGACCTGAATGAGGAGGAGCGCACAGAGCTTTGGGAAGCTTATAAGGAGGATCTGGCGGAACTTACCTTTTTAGACATCTGTCTGGATAATCCCACCGGGGTATTTACCTTTGCTTCCGCCAAAAACCAGGGAGATGTGACAGGGTACATTTACCCGAATTTCAGGAAAGTCAATTCCCTGCTTAAGGATTATGGGATTGATGGGAAAAAGCGGGTCAGGGATTATGAGATCACAAGGATTGTTGTGGACAGGTATCTGTTTTCGGAAGGCTTGCTTTATGATACCCGCTATTTGGAAGCGGAAAAGACGATAACGGACCCGGAAAAGATTGGGGAAATCTCACAGAATCTTTTCCCGGAGGAATTTTCCGTGGACTATCTGCTGAACGTAGTGGATCTTGATACAGAGTATACGGTATATTACAGGGATTCCGGGGGAAAGACGGTAAAGAGCGTAAAATGTCTGTCAGCCATGCCGTAAGCCTTTACGCATGGGAGCAGGGAAAATCTTCCCTGCTCGATGATTACACTTTCAATTTTGCCGTTTCTTCCTCAATTACTTTTTTATCGATTCTTTGAAATAGAATTTCTATTTCTGGGAGCCGGTATCCTGAGGGAACAGACTGGGGCTTCCAGTTGTTGGTAATCTTTAGCCACCTGCAGATTTTTTCCGAGGAAAAGGGCAGGAAGGGGTACAGAAGAACTGCTAAATTGGCGATGATCTGGACGCATTGATACAGGGTGTCTTTACAGGCAGCTTCATCGGCGGTTCTGGTAACCCATGGCTGTCTGGAATCAAAAAATTTATTAGCGGATCTTATGAAATCAAACAGTACCTGTAAAGCATCCTTGAAAGCGCCTTTCTCAATCAAGTGACCGGTATCCGGATATAAGGCTGCTATTCTTTTAGACAATTCTTCATCTAAAGCTCCTTCTGGAACGATACCGCTCCAATATTTGTTGATAAAGCTCAAAGAACGGTTAACAAAGTTTCCGTAAGCGCCCAGAAGCTCGCCGTTGTGGCTGTATACATAATCCCGCCATGAAAAATCCGCATCCTTCTTTTCCGGTCCGTTTGCAAGGAAATAATACCGGACAGAGTCCGGTTCATACCGTTGCAGTAATTCCTTGATCCAGATAGCGTAATTTTGGCTGGTAGAAATTTTCCTGCCCTCCAACGTAAGGTACTCGCTGGATACAATCTGATCCGGCAAGTGCCAGTTGGAAGCATTTCCAATTAAAAGCGCGGGCAGGATGATGGTGTGGAAAGGGATATTGTCCTTTCCGTGGACGTAGTAATGCTTGGCATTTTCACCCCAAAGCGCCGCAAAGTCGCCATGGGATTTATCAGCGGCAAGCTTGCTTGCGGATAAATATCCCAGCACATTTTCCGCCCAGATATAAATGGTTTTGTTTTCATATCCTTTCTTCGGCACAGGGATTCCCCAGTCCAGATCTCTGGTCAGAGCACGGTCCCGCAGTCCTTCCTCAATATATCTGTTGGTAAAGGCAATAGCGTTTTTCCGCCATGAGGGATGAGAGCTGACGAACTCCTTCAGCTCCTTTTCCAGGGCAGAGATGGCAATATACAGGTGCCTGGAAGGGCGGAAGCTGATCGGTTCGCCGCACAGGGCGCAGATGGGCTCTGACAGGTTTTCAGGCTCCAGCACGGTTCCGCAGGCATCACATTGATCCCCGCGGGCAGCTTCGCCGCATTTGGGACATTTTCCGGTGACAAAGCGGTCTGCCAGAAAGGTGTTGCACTTTTCGCAATAGGCCTGTGGCACTTCCTTTTCATACACATAAGGGCTTTCATAAAGCTTTTGGTGAAATGCTGTCACGAATTCTTTATGCTCCGGGGCAGAGGTTTTGGTATAAACATCATAACTGAACCCCAGCTTTTGAAAGCATTCTTCAAATTCCTTATGGTAGAAATCGCTGATTTCCTGGGGGGATTTCCCTTCCTTTTTGGCACGGATTGCAACCGGAGTTCCGTGGCAGTCACTGCCGGATACGAAATATACGCGGTCGCCGATCGCCCTGTGATATCTGGCTAATACATCGCCCGGGAGCAAGCCTGCAATGTGACCGATGTGCAGGGAGCCGTTGGCATATACCCAGGCATTTCCAATTAAAATATTTTTCATGTCATTCCTCCGTGTTTTCTAAGTTTTTAAGTTTGGGTGTAAGTGTCATTTCATCATCAAAAAAGCCCTCCTCTCTGAAAATTTCTTTTCAGGGACGAGAGCCTGCGCTTCGTGTTACCACCCTAAATTCACTTAGACCTCACGGTATAAGCCTTATCAACTACGGATGAGAAATGATTCATCGATAGTCTATCACTGTAACGGGTGCACCCGTCGTAGCCTTGGCAGGATTGCTTCGGTACGCAGCTCCGGGACCATTTTCAACAGCTCCTTCCGTGCCTGCTTCCACCCTGACAGGCTCTCTGTGACGTATCTAACTGTTTACTTTTCCCTTCATCGCTTTTCTTTTGCAGTATTATAGCATGTCAGCAGGAAATCAAGCGCGAATGCAATGAGCATTTGATTTCACCTGACATGATAATGAAAGAATCTTTGAGCACGAAGTGCGACAGACGCGCAGCGGCTGGATTCTTGAGTGTATTATAGCATTTTTGGAAATCAGGGGAAGTGGTGCAATTAAAAAAAGTGGTTATTTACTTTAGCGTGCTAATGTGATAAAATACAATTCGGGCTTGCGGCGGTAAATGTCACAGGCAAAAAGAGAGGAGAAAACGATTATGAAAAAGAAACTTGCACTTATGCTGGCTGTGTTTATGGCAGTTGGCACAGTAATGACAGGATGCGGCAATGCATCAGAGAATGTGGCAGATGATGCCGGTGCGGCTGGGGATGCAAACATTGTATATGCGGTAGAAGCAGGTTCTGCAGGAGAAGCAGCAGCGCAGGAGAATAGTTTTCAGACAAATGTAGTGGCATCACAGGCAGATGCACTGATGGAGGTTGCGGCTGGTACTTCTGATGCGGCAATCATCGATCTGCTGATGGCAGGCGCCATGATCGGCGAGGGCACCAGTTATCCAAATCTGACTCACACCACAGAGCTTACAACAGAAGAGTATGGCGTGGGCTGCCGTAAAGGATCTGATCTTGCATCTTATATCAATTCTGTATTTGGAGAAAGTTATGCAGACGGTACCATGAAAGAGATTGCAGAAACTTATGGTGTGCAGGAAGCATTGGTGGAGCAGTCTGCTTCTGAATTTTCAGAATCAGCACAGGACAGTGACGTGGCTTATATTAAGGATAAGGGCACATTGATCGTAGGCATTACAGAGTTTGAACCTATGGATTACAGGGATGAATCCGGCGAATGGGTCGGATTTGACGCGGATATGGCTCGTATTGTGGCAGAGAAGCTGGGCGTGGAGGCACAGTTTGTGGTAATTGACTGGGATAACAAGATCATGGAGCTGGATTCCAAGAACATCGATGTTGTGTGGAATGGTATGACATTAACTGCTGAAACCACATCGGCTATGGAATGTACCAGTGCATACTGCAACAACGCACAGGTAATCGTAGTGCCTGTTGAATAAAATCGTAAACGACCCCAGGCGTTAAATGGTCTTGGCAGTTTAGCGCCTAAGGTCGTTTCCCATACGAGGAGAAGGTACCATGTTTTGGAATGTTACACGTTCACTGCTCGACGGATTATTGACATCATTTCAGATATTTATTTTTACGCTGTTGTTTTCCCTGCCCTTTGGGCTGATTTTGGCGGTGGGTTCTATCAGCAGATGGAGACCGTTGCGCTATCTGATACAGGTTCTGGTGTGGATCATCCGTGGCACACCGCTGATGCTGCAGCTTATCATCATTTTTTACGGACCAGGATTGTGGCTTGGGCATAATATCTGGAGTGGAAATGAGACAGGGCGTATCACAGCTACCGTAGTGGCTTTCAGCATTAACTATGCCTGCTATTTCTCAGTGATCTTTCGGGGAGGTATTGAAGGCGTCCCGGCAGGACAGCGGGAAGCGGGAGAAGTGCTGGGTATGACAAAGAGCCAGATCTTCTTTAAGGTAACGCTTTTGCAGATGGTGAAACGTGTGGTACCTCCTATGTCCAACGAAGTGATCACGCTGGTGAAGGATACTTCTTTAGCGCGTATTATCGCTGCCTATGAGCTGACCTTTGCCGGATATTCTTTTATGAAAAGTAATGGTCTCACATGGCCCTTGTTTTATACCGGTGTGTTTTACCTGATTTTTGTGGGCGCGTTAACCCTGCTGTTTAATTACATTGAGCGCAGGCTGGACTATTTTAAATAAAGAATTTAAGCAAAAGGTGCATGGATATGGCGATTTTAGAAGTAAAAAATATAGAAAAACAATTTGATTCCACGATGGTGCTGCATGATGTGAGCTTTTCTCTGGAAGAGGGGAATGCTCTGGCGATCATCGGTTCATCGGGTTCCGGCAAAACAACACTTTTGCGCTGCCTGAATTTCCTTGAAATTCCGGATAAAGGCTCTATTATTGTCAAAGGAGAGACGCTTTTTGATGCTTCCAGACCACGCAAGGAGCAGGAAAAGGATCTTCGGACGAAGCGTCTGCATTTTGGAATGGTGTTCCAGTCTTTCAATTTGTTCCCGCAGTACACGGCGCTGGAGAACGTCATGCTGCCGGAAAAGCTCTTGGCGAAGGAAAGACCGGACTTTAAACAGAATAAAAAAGAAATCTATGCCCGGATTCAGCAGCATGGCGAGGCATTGCTGGAGAGAATGGGATTAACGGAACGGATGGGGCATTATCCCCACCAGCTTTCCGGTGGGCAGCAGCAGCGCGTGGCGATTGCCAGGGCGTTGGCGCTCCAGCCGGATATTCTGTGCTTTGATGAACCTACCTCGGCGCTGGATCCTGAGCTGACAGGCGAGGTGTTAAAGGTGATAAGAGGACTGGCAGACCAGAAAACGACCATGATCATTGTCACACATGAGATGGCTTTTGCCAGGGATGTGTCAGATCAGTTGATCTTTATGGATGAGGGCGTGATCGTAGAGCAGGGAGATCCAAGACAGGTGATCGACCAGCCGAAGGAGGAGCGGACAAAGCAATTCCTGGCAAGATATACACAGGGGTAAACATTATATAGGAAACGGCAAAATATTTGTCGTTTCCTATACTTGACAAATGGTGTCTACGGATGTAAACTTATAATGTCTACAGAAGTAAACAACAGAACACCAGCAGGAGGTTTGCCATGGAAAAGAAAAATACAGTATCCGATGCGGAGCTTGAAATACTGGAGGTATTGTGGGAAACAGGGAAAGCTTTAAATGCTTCCCAGATCAGGGAAAAGTTAAATGAGAGGAAAGACTGGGAGCGCACCACAGTGCTTACCCTGATCCGGAGACTTTTGGATAAAGGGATCATTACCCAGGAAAAGCGGGAAGTCTATTATTATTTCCCGGTATTTTCACGAGAAGAATATATCCGGCAGGAGACCAGAAGCTTTGTGGATAAGTTTTTTAGGGGAAGCTCCAAAAATCTGGCAGCGGCACTGGTGTCGGATGAACAGTTGACCAAAGAGGAAATCGGAGAGCTTCGCGATTTCTTCAACCAGAATATATAGGAAGAAGGTGGTCATATGGGAAATCAGATTTTTTTGATGGTATTATCGCTGTCTTTGTCAGGAACCTTGATCGGTATTTTGATCCTATGTCTCAGACCATTGACGAAACGTTTTTTCTCAAAAAGGTGGAACTATTATGTCTGGCTTGTGATGGTGGCAAGGCTGCTCCTTCCGGTCAGTCTGGGAATCAATCTGACAGGGGCTTTGTTTGCGGCTGGCAGCGCGTGGCGCAGTGACAGGGCAGCAGGTCTTATCAGGGAAGAGGCAACAAATGAAGAAAATCCCTTAGGCGGAGGAATTGCAGATTCTGGGGAAATGACGAAGCCTGCAGGAATGGTGGAGCCTCTGGATGCGGCAGAACCTGTAAGGATGCCGGAACCTGTGGAAAAGACAGGACCTGTCAGCTTTGTTAATGGCGGCAGACAGTCGCTGTTTTCTTATCTTTGGATGGTCTGGCTGTCTGGCGTAATTTTGACAGCCTGCATCAAAGGAAATGATTACAGGAATTTTGCCGCTTATGTGAAGGCGGGCAGGCGGGAGATCGGGGAAGGTAGGATCAGAGAGCTTGCAGACGAATTGTCTCAAAAGCTGGGCATAAAGAAAAGAGTCAAAGTGTATGAAAGCCCTCTGGTCAGCGGACCAATTTTAATCGGGCTTTGGAACCCCTGCATGATTCTTCCGAAGGATATCTGTTCTGAGGATGGATGTGATAAGGATATGGCAGCGCAGGAAGATGTTGTCCTGATTTTGCACCATGAACTGATTCATTGCAAGAAAAAAGACTTATGGTATAAGTGGCTGTATCAGGCGGTGCTTTGTATCCATTGGTTCAATCCGGTGCTTTATCTGATCGGGCGGAAATTAAATATGGATTGTGAGCTTGCCTGTGACGAGGCGGTAATGAAAATCCTTACGCTGGAGGGGCGGAAAGCATATGGAAATGTATTGATCGACGCAGCAGAGCACAGCCTGAGCTTTAAGAAAAGTGTACTTTCGACCACTCTTCTTGAGGATAAGAGTACGCTGAAGGAGCGGCTGAATGCCATTCTCCATTATAAAAAGACAAAGGGTATTCTGGCAGTGTTTTCCGTCGGACTGCTGGGTGTGATCGTGATGCTGGCTGGTTTTGCAGGCGTCAGAGATAACAGAAGAGAAAATACCAATTCCCTGCCCGGAGAGGTTCTGACAGGCGGTTATGTTTCCGGCTGGGATACTTTGGCAGATGCTTATACTTCTTCCTGGGATAATGTGTCTGCCGGATATGGAACGCTATGGGATGATATCGGCGAAGCTGTTGGAACGATGTGGGATGATCTGGGTCAGATGTGGTCAGATCTGGGAGATACACTTTCCGATGCGGTAAGCGATCTTGGGGAAGAAGGATCGATATGGAGTTTTTATGATAATGCGGACCAGTTTCTTCCCCAGTCCTGGAAGTTTGACAAACAGGGAGATGCGTGGAAGCTGTATGATAATGATGAGATGATTGCCAAGGAAGATCTTAATGACTGCTGGCAGGCGCACCAATACATGGGAAATGGCGGAAATGTCAGATGCAAGGAGCTGATTTTAAATGGTTCCGATACCTATGAGATCCTTTATGCAAAGGAAGCTTTTTCCCAGACAGTGGATGTGGAGACGAAGCTTGTATCCGGGCGCATGAAACTGGTCCATATTGGGGCGGATGGAAGCGTTACGCTGCTTGCAGAGCTGGAAGGAGGCGATTCCTTAAACAAAAGCATTAATATTTCCCTGACAGAAGGACGGAATGTGGTAAAGGTTGTAGGGCAGGGAGCCAAGATCCAGAACCTCAGATTACAGTTTGGAAATCAGGACAGTAAGAAGGTTGAGAAGCTTTATGCATCAGATACTGATGAAGCGGCGGCGCAGATCTGTGATGAATTCCGCCAGGGCAAAACAGATGTTGACAGGTTTATGAATGCCATGCCATATATGAATGAGGATGATATTTGCGAATGTGCAAAAATACTTTTTGATGACGGCGAAGAGCTGACTGCGGAGCAGATTAGTTACCTGCTGATATACGGAAATGAAAGCGTGGGGACTTATCTGGCAGACGCAGTGGAAAAGGGAACAATGCGGCCGCGCACCGGCGAGGAGATCAGAGGGGAACTGGTTTATTATATCAGTTCGGCAGATGCCGTAAGGCTGGTGGAATGCATGGATGGGACTCTGGATTTCGAGACACTGAAAGATCTCATGTATTACCTAGATGAGGCGGATAAAGAGAAATGCCTGGATCTTTATCTGAAGCAGGGAAGTACACTTTCCTATGAGGAGTTTTCGGAGCTTTCTTATTTTTTGGATGAGGATGTGGTGAAAAGACTGTATGAAAAGAGAGAGTAAATTTTTAAATTAGCGGGATTCGGCAATCAGGGAACTCAGATATTTATCTGGGTTCCTTTTTTACTTTATAGGAAATTCCGAGGTTTGAGGGGGCAAAGAATAAGCAGAAATTTACCGAACATATGTTAGATAAATTTCTG
>ERZ808054.578-NODE-578-length-31533-cov-6.938040_pt1 | contig 31533 bp, 34 predicted proteins | sample MGYA00380201_ERZ808054 | MGnify/ENA primary metagenome ERZ808054 (study PRJEB31490, sample SAMN06133419) | mouse gut metagenome | isolation source: Z5_2 | host: mice | place: China: Chengdu | collected 2015-05 ...
ATCTGACAGGCGGCTTGCAGACGGTAAGCCTTTATATAGTCTACGGGGGTCATGTGCAGACAGTCATGGAACACTCTATAACACTCCCTTTCGCTTAGGTATGCTGCCGCCGCAAGCTCCGGGATAGAGATTTTCTCTCTGTAATGTTCGTGAATATATATCATCATCAGCTTTATTTTATCGTTGCTTTTGTTTTGTTCCCCTTTCTTTTCACGCATAGGGCAGGATAGTTCAAAAAGCATAAGCCATATTTCCGTTAGGGCTTCCCGCAATTTTATTTCATATCCAAATTCATCATTGGATAAACGAAATGATGCGGCAATCAATTTCAAAATCCGTTTGTCTTCTGCATTGCCCGGAAAAAGCGGGATTACCTCAATCTGCGGGGCTGTTATGACAGGCGCAATATATTTTTGTTCAATCCTGTTTCCCTGTTCCCCGGCAAGTAAGGAAACATCGAAAATATGAAGTAGCTGTATATTCTTTTCTCTCTGAGATATTGCTCTTGTCATATGGAGTACATTGGAATTTACCATGCCGCCGCTTCCAGCAGGAAAGAACAGTTTTCCTCCCGGCGTATCATATTCAATGCTGCCGCTTTCCATGTAAAAAAGCTCCACTGTCTTGTGCCAGTGCCACGGTACATAATGTCCGATATACTTGTCAAGTTCTGCCCTTGAAGCGATATAGGGAAAATCCTTTTCAAAACCGGGAAGCAGTTCTTCCTTGCTTCCAGTATAAAATTCAATGCTATGGATATTTTTCATGTCTGTTCACCTGCACATCTGCGATTTTGTATCTGCTTTATGGATTAAATATACTGGAATAGCTCGGTAATTGTCAGTATGTCCGAAAGGCTGGAAAATTTCCCGGAAACGCAAAATTTCCACGCTTTCGGAAATGCCCTGTGCTATAATGGTCACGAACCCTGTTTTGAGAGGAGGGGCGCAATGTATATAAAACTGACGCTTCAGGAGAAATTGAAGGACGAGAGAACCAGCCGCCACATGACGCTTGCGGAACTGGAAAAGGCAACGGGCATAGCAAGAGCCACGCTGGGAAAATATGAATCCGACAAATGCACGGATATAAGCCCGTTCAACCTTGCAAAGCTGGCGGAATACTACGGCCTTTCCATGGATTACCTCATGGGGCTGACCGAAAATAAGAACCACCCGAACACCGCCCTGCATGAGCTGCACTTGAATGATTCCACGGTTGATTTGTTAAAAAGCGGCGCACTCAACAACCGGCTTCTCTGCGAGTTTGTCTGCCATCCGGGATTTTTGCGCCTGCTGACGGATATGGAAGTCTGCATTGACCGGATTGCGGATATGCGTATCCATGACATGAACTTAGTTCTGGAAAAAGCAAGGCAGTCCGTCATGGAACAGCGGCAGCCCCCTGAAAACGACCTCTATATGCGTACTTTAGAATTAGGGCAGGTCAGCGAGGAACTGTTTTTCAGCCATGTTATCCATGATGACCTTGACCGGATTGTAAAAGACCTCCGCACCCGGCACGAATCCGACAAGACCACTGCCGAGCCGGAAACCCCCGCAGCGGATTTTGCCAGAAACATTCCGGTGATACTGCTGGACGCCCTCATGCACAAAGGCACGGCGGACGAAAAACGGGCGTTTACTATCTGCCGGGTGTTCGGCATTGACTATATGGGCCTCCCGGAAGAGGAACGTGCCACCCTTGCCCGTGTGTTAAAAAAATCCCCCCTGCTCCCCGTAGCTTCCAGCCAGCGTGGAAAATCAAAGCTGCTGTCCCTGTTTGGGAAGAAAAAGACGAAAGAATGACGCAAAAAGGGCTGCCATTCCCGTAAAATCCGGTTAGCAGTCCTCTTTACTGTATCGTGTGTCCCATGTTCAATTTTCCGGCTTTAGAGCCGCTTTTTCCAGACAGGAGCCAGCCGCATTATACATAGACCAGTTCCGCATAGATAATTTCCTCCGCCCGGCTGCGGATAGAATTGCAGCGGCGCACCCATTCAAGCTGGTCATCCGCTTTCAATTTCTCCGTCACGCCCTCGGCGGCTTTCATCTGCTCCATGATAAGGTCAAGCCGCTCCTGTGCCTGCTCGTCCACGTCGGCAAGGTGCGTCCAGAGTTTCCCGGACAACAGCAGGCTGCAATAAAGGGCGGGGCGGGCTTCTTCCAGATAGGCTTTACGCCTGCGCCCCCAATGCCCGATTGGGCGGGATTCCTCCGTCAGCCGCAGGGCGGGAATGTAATAATCACCCACAAGAACGTAGTCAAGACCGTTGGTATCGTCATGGATTCTTTCTGGCAGTTCTTTCATTTGTGACCTCCTGTATTCAGTTTTCCAGAATCCAGTTGTTCGTGTCCCTGTTCATGTGAATTTATTAGGCAACTGAACTCTTCACGAACAAGTATGGCATATCCTTTCCCAGCTTCTGGAAATTCTGGCCGTGGGATTCCTGGGTGCCTTTGGTGACGCTGGTGTTATACATGTCGATGGTCTCCTTTCCGAGCAGGGAGTTCCAGCTTTTTAAGGTGGTTTCTTCCTTGCCTCCCAGGAAAAGGGAGGCGTCACAGTTGCCGATGATGGTGTCCATGTTGTCCTTATAAAGCGCCTTTAGCTGGCTCTGCGCCTGCAGGACCAGACAGGCCGAAATCTCCCTGGAACGGATCGTTGCCATCAGCTTTTCCAGGTTTGGAATCTGCCCGATATTGGCGGCCTCGTCGATCAGGCACCGCACATGTACCGGCAGCCTGCCGCCGTACTTGTCATCGGCACGTTCACACAGCAGGTTGAACAACTGCGTATAGGCCATGCTGACAAGGAAATTAAACGTCGCATCCGTATCGCTGATGATAAAGAACAGCGCCGTTTTTCTGTCCCCGACCAGATCAAGCTCCAGCTCGTCATACATAGTGATCTCCCGGACTTCCTTAATGTCGAAGGGGGCAAGTCTGGCACCGCAGGAAATAAGGATTGATTTTGCGGTCTTGCCAGTGACGTTTTGTAAAGGACTTTTTAATCAAATTTACAAAAAACTTTCAAAAGCTTTAATTTAGTTGGAATATCTTGACAAACCATCATATTATCTCTACTATAAAAGAGGTGTCTTGATGTTAATAGCACCACCTAAGGGTAACTAATTTCAAATTATCAATAGTGAAGGAGGATTCTGCCATGGGACGAGACAAATACGGGAATTATGTTAACGAAAAAGGGGTAACTATTAAAGTTGACCAGGATAAGAACGGAAAAGATCATGTTAGCTTTTATGATGGCCCCGTAGATGGAGACCATTCAGCGGTTCATGTTAATGTGGACTACGACAATGAGCAATGGACTTCTACAACACACGGCGAAAATCATTCTGATACAGAAAAGGGATCAGGTGGATGTTATTTAACATCAGCATGTATGAAGAAATATGCTGAACAATTTGATGATAATTGTTACGAATTGAATTTACTTAGATGGTTTAGAGATAAATTTGTTTCTAAAGAGGACATTGAGCACTACTATTGTGTTGCTCCAAATATTGTTTCTCAAATTGACAAATTGAATAATTCTAACGAAATATATAAAAGAATATATGAAAACGTCATTTGTGTTTGTGTAAAAGCAATCGAAGATAAAAAATATGATGTAGCTTATAACATATACAAGCAAAATGTTCTAGATTTAGAAAAAATGTATATTTCTCTAGCTTGATGTTGCATTATTAAGTATCTATAATTTGTGGGGGATTACGCCCAAAACATAGCGCAATTCCCCACAAAATTTTTACTTATACTGTCTGCTCTGTTTTTAGCTTTTTCACCTCATCAAGAGAAAGGCCAGAAATATTTGCAATTTCTTCCAAAGCATATTTTCCAGCTGACAGCATACGAAGTGCGACCTCTTTTAAAGATTCAATTCTCATATCTTCCATAATTTTACACATCTCACTCACTCCTTTCGGGTTCTCTTTTAGATACCGTGTTCGGTTAGCCATCAATTCAAAATTCATATCATCTGCCTTGGTGCAATTAAAATCGTGCATGAGTTTTCCTATAGCGGAATCCCCACGATATTCACCATTCACATAAAGAATATGCTCCCCATCTTCAAAAGATTTACCCGTTGCAAGGTTGATTCTCTCAATCGGATAAACTGCTTCGCCCTGACCATAAAAATCTTTTTCAATGATAAAAATTGTATATGTGTCTGGCAATTCTTTAAATTCCTGCCCAGAATAGAGATTTTCTATATCCATTACACTTGAATGGTACCTTGCCCTGTGTGGGTCTGCTCCCTTATCCTGCCTCTGGACTTCCAAATCATATTTTTTCCCGTCTGAATCCGTTCCATATGCGTCCAAACAGATAGAACGTGCGCCAGCAAGTCTTTTCATATCCTTCTGTGTTTCACAATCAGTAATAATTAAATCTGGTTTATCAGTGATAATGCGTAACACAAATTCAGCCAGTGGAATATTGTCTTTAAATAGACAACGCATGAAATCATCATCGATTGGCCGTAAACCTCTTAAACGCTGTAAATCTTCCTGATATTGCTGTTCCGTCACTGTCAATCTTCCCACCTGCTTTCCCTCTCGTTTTCGTATCTCCATACTACCATAAACCTCCTGATTTTACAAGCCAGGAGCCAGTGCCTTTCTGATTCTCGGCCTGTTTCCGTTATCGCTTTTTTACATCTTCCGTATGATGTTGTATCATTTTAGTTGACACCTTATACGCAAGGATTTGATGTATAATCAAAGAGAAATAAGGAGTCAATTAAAATGGCAAAAAAACAACTAAAATATGACATGGAGTACAAAATTCAGGCTGTAAAGCTGGCAAAGGAAATTGGAGGGGCAAAAGCGGCTGCTGAATTAGGGATCCCTGAAAACACCTTGTATGCATGGATGAAAGCCGCAAGAGAGGGACGGCTGGACATCGGTTCCGGATCGCATACGCCACAGACAGCCATGAATCTGGCGGAAGAACTTACACTCTTGCGCAGAGGGGCAGAGAATGATGTTTATTGCCTTAAAAACGGAGGACGGCGTTATCAAAGGAAAGATTTCTTTCTACTGCCGGATGTTAAACGTGACACGGCAGGGATTTTATAAATATCTGGCAATCAAAGACCGTCCGTGGAAATACCAGGCTCTGGCTGATGCCATGCGGGCAATTGTGGCGGAAAATGAATGCAATGACACTTATGGAAGGACCCGTATGTATCAGGCTCTTCTGCTGAAACAGCCGGAAGACGTCCGCATTCCCGGAGAGCGGACAGTTTACCGCGTCATGGAGAAAATCGGACTCAGCCACCGCTCAAAGCGCAAACCCAACGGGATTACCAAAGCTGACCGTGAGGCGTATAAATCCGATGATCTGCTGAAACGGGATTTCACATCCGCAGAGCCATTAAAAAAATGCATTACAGACATAACTGAAGTCAAAGCAAAAGGCAGGAAACTCTATGTGTCCGCCATATTCGATTGCTTTGACGCCGCGGTCCTCGGACTGGCAATGGACACGAACATGAAAACGTCGCTGTGCAGACAGACGCTTGAGAACGCTGTCCGATCGATCCTATCCGGCGCTCCGGGAAGCCGTGACCATTCAGACCGCGGAACACAGTACACCAGCGGAACCTATCGTAAAGCTGTTGATAAATACGGAATTCTTCAAAGTATGAACAGTGCGGGAGGGCGATGCCATGACAATGCCCGCTGCGAGAGCATGTGGGCGCGGATGAAAGAAGAGCTCCTCTATGGACGTTATCATACTGAGGAAATGAGCATAGAGGAATTGAAAACCCTCATTTGGAGATGCTTCATCAGTTATTGGAACAACAGGAGGATATGCTCCGCAAATGAGGGGCTCCCTCCTATGGTCAAACGACAGAGATATTATAGATCTCTGGATGCTGCTGCTTAGGCATAATATCCTTGTAAAAAAGTGTCAACCGATATTGACAATATCAGAGCTGACTCAAAGTCCAGTACATATCCTCCGGCATGGCATCAGGCAGCTTATTCAATTCGTTGATAGCCACTCTTGCAACACACTGTACATCGTAGCTGTCATTCTTTTTGTACTGGGGTACGCTCTTACGATAGGCATAGGACAAAGCAGAGTTTACATCCTTTACAATGTAATCTCACTCAATTAATCATGTAGGCAATGCTCTTTCATAGTCGTAGAAATTCTCTAAAGCAAAAATAATTCCTTTTCCGCCAATACAATACCTTTTACATTTGGTGATTAGTTTTCCAAACTCGGAAAGTTTATTTTGAAACATAATCTCCTTCATTGTGTATGATATTGGCTCAAAAAAAGAAATGCTGCAAGTAAATTTTTCGATTGGGGAGCATTTTTTCGTTTTAACCACTAAAAATGAGCAAAATTAGCTTTATGTCAAAGGACGGCACAAGCCAATAAATGCCCACAAGCATTGAATTCTTCGGCATCGTATATTGTCAAGAAGGAAGGGGCATTTCACGATGAACATGAACATTTTTCAACTGTTCTTCAATTACTTGGAAAAACGGCCTTATAACAACATACATCAAAATATGAAGCAGGAAGCCGCAATGCAGGAAACTAAACTCAATGATCAGTATAAGAAACTCGATTTATCGGATGAACAGCGAACGGTCATAATGCAGCGGTATCTTACATGACATTTAAAGTCATAAAAATACCGCTGATACTGTGTTTTTATTTAATTGCAAAAAAACTTTTCTCCCCCTTATCCCCCTAGTGAATGCCATTGTACCATGGGCATCTGAGATCATCAAAAAAATTTATCTTACTGTTGCAATCTAATAATTACATTTTATTGCAAAAACTCCTTTGTATATTCTGTTTCTTCAATTTTCAATTGTCCAGCTTCATGTTTAACTATTAGCGTGACTTTGGGCATCGTCTCCGCATCATTAACTAAACCATTAGGTTTTACACTACTAGGTTGTGCAAATGCGCATTCATTACAAGATAAAATAAATCTTTGTAACTGCAATTTTTCAAGTGACAAATTATTCTCTAAACAAAACGGGGTCACATATGCAATCGCCAATGCCCTTTGTAGTTCTTTCTCCATTTTTCTTTGATTTATTTTTTCCATATATTCCATTCTCCAATCTCAAATATCTTATACTCTCCTCGACTATCCAAAATAACACTTTGCATTTGATTAAATTGCTTCAAGATATACATATCGCCTTCTGATGCAAACTTTACATTTATACCTGTTCCAGGATGTGTATGCCCACTCCACTTAAATCCTCTATTATATAACTCTTGAGCCATAGCTCCATTGATATTTACAGCTCTTGCATTGCCACGAATAATCATTCGCTGACTTCCTCGTGTGAACATCGCAAACTCATCACCTGTCTTAGCGGTTAATGCTGCTAAATCCCTCAAACTTACATCACCCTTTTTAATAATAATTGATGAATCACAATCGGGTAATTGCTGTAACAAATTTTTCTGCCTTGTACTTAAATCAACATCAAAATGCAATATGGCATTAGGGTTGCCACGACCAGAATTTCTTGACATAATTGTCAAATCGGTTGCCGTACCACCCTTAGGTACCTTTCCTGGATTCTTGACCTTCCCCGGCGTCTTCATCCCTCCTGGCAATTCTGGCTTTCGCTTTCCTAGCTTCTTACATCCATCCACTGCACAGTCTATCAGTACACCCGCAGCAAAGTTCATCGCCATTACTCCCGGATCAAAAGTATATGCTGCCCACTCTTCAAAGGTCATATCTTTTGTGGCCGCTGCAAGGATTCCCCTCTCTGCCGTGCTGAGTACCGTGTCAATTAACCCTGCAACCAATTTATTCATCTTCGGAAACTTCACTCCCAGCGCCCCCGTGATAGCCCCGCTGATGGCCGCCACTCCTATCTCCAGTATTGCTGCTTCAGCGCTCCTTACATTGCCGCTAATAGCATCTTCCACTGACATACTTATAGTTGTCATCCCTGCCCCAATGGCAGCTCCTACAAAGGCTCCTACCGCCGCAGCCGCACCCCCGGTTGCCACTGTTATTACCGCTCCTACAACACAAACTGCCACTACTGCAAGCCCTATCGCTATATTCCTGAAAAATCCCAGCCAGTCAAAATGCCCTTCCTTGGGCGCATCATCAAAAGGAGCATAGGTTTGATAGGCATTCCCTCCCAGCCATGTTCCAACCGCAAGATAATCAAAGCGTTCATTGATGCTCATATACGATGTGGTATCTTTAAGAATCGTTGCGAAAACTCCGGACAAGGCCTCCATATCCATAATTTTTCCGCTTTCCAGCCGGATACTTCCTTTCGCATAGACAACCAAACTTCCTGTACTGGAAAGAATAGCTCCGCGCGTATCATCAAAAAGCAAACTCCCTGCCTGTCCCCCCGCAAAGCCCATGCTTTCAGGATGCAGTTCCAGCCTCTTATCGTACTCCGTGTGAAAGTTCTTCCTGGACGGGTCTCTCATGCCCTCGCATTCTTCCCCATTCTTCCTGATACACCCGGACACCATGGCACCTGATTCCGTTCCATCCCCCAAGTCCAAGTATACCCGCTCCCCCTTCTGCGGCATACAATACATGAGATTGCCTGTCTCTGATGCAAAGGGATATTTCTGTCCCCCGCCCTGCTCCGGTTCCAGATCCAGCGCAAGACCGCACATCTCCGCTTCTGTTTCCGTAACGCTTCCTGACAGCCCAATACCGGTCATATCCTCGTTCTGCTCTGATGATACAAGACTGTAGCCCGGAGCCGCCAAACGGTAATGAAACTCTATGGTACCGCCTTTTAATATCATCTCCTTTCTGCTCACGAACCATTCCTTCCCATCCATCTTGGTCCGTTCACCAAGCTCCAAGTTTATCCATGTAGCCACATCATAACAAAAAAAATCCCCCCTTGCAATGTCCGTCCCATTGCCCTTCCTCTCATAGTACCGCTCCCCGTCAAACAGCAAAGTATAGCTGCTTCCCCGGGGGATATCCCTTACCATCCCGCGGGGCAGTCCTATATAAAAACGGGGATGATGATAGCAGGAATCCGCTACAAGAGGAAGCTCCAAATGGCTGCTTACCCGTTTTAGAAACTCCCAATCCGTTTCTTCGTACTGGAAGAATGGTGTTCCTGGCTTTTCGTCAGGTACCGTCATTATGTATGCGCCATGCTCCGTGTCTTTTACCACTCGTTCCGCGATATCCCCATAATTCTGCTCTACTGTCTGAAATACCCGGTTTTTCTTTTTGCGGTCGTACATGGCTGTTCCCGATAAAACCGTAATTTCCGCTTCCCGGTACCCGCCGGCGGAAAACAGGCTGATTTCATCCGGATAACCGCTGAATAATGGAGTATTTTTGAGATTTCCATTCTCATCCCTCTCCCGCAACACAACCGGAGTATTCCGTACCATTTCCGCTGTCTCCATGCCTTCCATCCCTGCTTCCAGCCTCACGCGGAATACGCCTTTCCCATGTTCTCCCGGCCTTTCTATGGTTCTTAATCCTAGCAGACTTTGTACCGCCATACCGCACTGAAGGTACAGCCTTCCATACTCGATTCTCTCCTGGTTGATTTCCCCCATACCATTCTCCTTTGTCTCTTACTCTTCTTTCTCATCCTGTCCGCTTGTCATAGGCTGTATTAACCCGCCATATGCACATACTAAAAAAGACTCCAATGTCAACGCGGATAATTTATCTCCTTCAGCCGTTCCATCCGTATGATTCCTTATTATCTTCTTTGTTTCATGCACATCTTTCCATGTCCCCACAATACATGGCGTACAGGCATATCCCTTAATATTGCTCCCGTCCTCCTCCGACACCAGCATGATTTTCTTATACTCTCCTTTCCGGCCAGGAGCGTGTACCGGATGCCCCTCACTCTCACAAATTCCAAATGCTGCAATATTACCGTCGTCACCCACTTTGCAGTCCTCCTCATGCACCGCCGGATTCTTTTCAATATATACTCCATGGCATAAAGGCAGATTCAACTTCCTTTTATGTGTGCCGCATGTGCAGCAAAGCTGCGCCCCTCGCACGAGATAAGGAAATTCCATAGTCTCTCCCTCTTCCAATCCCATATCTTTCAAAAGCTGTTTCATTATTTCATCATGCAGGTTTTCCTGTTCCTGTACCGTTTTCCCCGTATCCTGCCAGGCATCCTCCGCTTTGCCGGCAAACGTTACCTGCCTTCCTTCTTTAAAATTATCAGACCGTTTCATAACAATACCTCTCTACCTAAGTTCCAGTTCTTCCAACTTTATTCCTTTAGCCCCTCTTCTCAGGATGCTTTCTACAAAATCCAATCTGCCTATGGCATAATCCCTCTGCATTCCGGCAACTCTGAAAAAAGGCGGGAATTGACCGGACTTTTCTTTTTTCAATATCAGCTTTTTAATTACCGTACCGTCATTATTAAATTGCGTATCCGCATGGAGGCATGAACATTCTTCCGGATTCAACAAATAATAAATTTCTGCGAATCCATACACTCCATCCAGCAGAACTATTTGCCTTCCTTCCTGCCTCATATCATATTTTTTCATAACATCCCAAACCATTTTTGATACCAGAAAAAAAGGGCTGTTAATAATATCCGAAAACACCGTGTCAGGATTGTTTTCTATGTATAACAATGTGCGATGCGGCAATTTATTTATTTCCCTTGTTTGTATGGCATGGTAATCCAGCCTTGCCCTCCAATTTACTATACGGGGAACGGGATTTCCCCGCTCTTCCCAACTGATCAAAAAATATTTCATAAGCTCTCTTTCTTTTGCCTTATTGGTTAATTACGACATACCTACCCATATATTCTCCGAAAAAAACTTGAAAATCTTCCGAAATCCGTATCCCATGCTTATGCATCTGCTCTGATGCGTTAGGCATTTTCTGGCGCAGAAACTCCAGCAATACGTACATATAATTTCTCATATAGCCCGTCATAAACTGCTGTTCCTCGTAAATTTTTATTTGAGGAATTTTTTGCTTTATTGTTTTCCTGAAATATTCCATATCTTTCACCAAGTACGATACAATAAAATCAGGTTCCCAATATACGCAGCATTCGCTCTCGTCCAGATAAAATTCTTCATTATATAAATCTATCCGCACCTCATAATTCCCTGTGTAAACACTGCTTAAGCAATAACAGACCCCGAGGGAAGACAATGAATCTTTTTTCCCGATGAATTGCATTTCTTTTGCCTTAAAATACAATTCCTCCAAAGCATCTTGAAATGTTCCAAGTATTATTTCTTCGTCTTTCTTATACGCTTGCAGCAATTCCTCGATACTTTGGTATAATATAGGTTTCATGAATTGGTTTCCCGTATTTTTTATCCATTCCTGTCTATCCATTACAAACCTTTCCCGTCAATGACTGCATACAAACCCGGGCAATAGCGTCCCATTTTTCATGCTGCTCATATCTGCAATTCATAGTCATTACTATAGTTTTTTCCGTAGCTGCATAAAGCATAAAATTATATATTTTGCGCCCGTCCAAAGAATTGCTCATGTAAGTAAACCAACAAACCATGAGGTCCTGTATATATTCCTGCCCTTTTTCATAAAATACGAGAGAAGGCATGTATCCGCGCAGTCCCTCTATGCATCCCTCTATGCAGGAAGGCATATCCTTTTCCGATACGGATACTTCCAGCTCTGAAAAAGTAAAATTCACATCTCCTTTTCTGTTGGTCATGACAATCTGCGGCTGAGGGTCAAACTGATATTTTTTATCAATCACGCTCTCCGGCATCGGGAATAAATTGATCGGAATCTTAATTTCCGCCACATTGCCTATACTAATTTTCTGAAACAATTCATCCACCGTTGCATACTGCTGCCGGATATACCGGTTCAGTTTTTCCTTTTTCTTCTCTTTCCGCGCTTTCAAAATCATTTCATCTAAATATTCCTCTGCCATTTCCCCCCCTATTGAATATTGACCTTTCCGCCATGCATTACAATATCATCCGCCAATTCCAGGCTTGTCGCATTCTGTTTCAATGATACTTTCTCCGCGGCTATCATCTGCAAATCCTGTTTTTCACTGATGAGTCCGATACTCTCTTCTGCTTTCATCAGGATATCCTTATCGCTCTCCATAATAATGCCCGCCTCATCATCTATCGTTATCGTCATGCCTTTATTATTGGTAATGACAAGCTTGTCCGGCGTAAAAAGAATTTCTTTGCCTTGCTTATTTTTTATAGATTTATGATCCGGGTTGCTTCTTGCCTCAGGATCCGACGGCTGCATATTTACGGAACTGCTGACATAAGCCGAATCTTCCACTTCATTCGGGAAATGCAGCTGAATCGAATCATCTTTCTCCGGCATGCAATACCAGCCGGTTCCATCCGGAGATGAAAAAACCGTCGAATAAGCAAACCACTTTTGTCCTCCCTGATTACCGTTTTCATCCTTATGAATCGTTATCTTTACCAGATCCTTCTCTACGTCTGTTACAACCCCTTGCAGCGACGCCCCTATTATTTTTTTATTATGATGCTCTACCATCTGCGTCCCTTTGAGCGTCTTAAGCACATAACGATTCCACACTTCCTTTTTGACCCACGTTCTGTGAACTTCCGTTACAAGATAATTCTTTTCCCCAAAGACAACACAATCGCCCAAAAAGAAGATTTCCCGGCTGTCCACCGTATAACCTATTTCATCGCTTTCCTCTATTCCGCTGATTCCATTTTGTTTCTTTATCTGATATTCCCCTATCTTCTTATGCATTTCCAGCTTATCGTAAGAAACCAGCTTTTCCGCATTCTTCTCCGCAAGTCCAAACGCATATTTAACCCCTTCGCTTTTTTCATTCGGAACTATCACCGTATTTTTTCTGCTTGCCAGCCTCTTTGCAAATTCCCAATCCGTTTCCCTGTACTGCACAAGCATTTGATCCGTATTGCTGTCGGAATTTACCATCAGGCATTCCCCCATTGCATAACCGGGCAAAAATGAGTTCTGTATTTCACCGTATGTCGTGCTTCCGCTCTGAAAAACCCGTATATGTTCTTTTAAATCCATGAGATAAGTTCCGGTCTTTAATTCCAACGTCATAAGATAGCAGTCATTCTCTGTCTCTATCTGCATATTGACTGCCAGCCCGCAAAACAATATGCCGCTTTTCCCGTCCTCGTCCTGAAAGCAAACCGTTCCCCACACATCATCCGCCATCAGCCCAAGCGCCTCGTTCCTTTGTTGTTCTGTCACATAACCGGATATTTTTGCATATCCATGCTCGTTCAGCATACTGCCGCTCTCAAAATCAGTAATGGTTTGAAATGAAAATGGTGTCATTGTAATCTGATGGATTCTCATAATGCTTGTCCCCCCGCTTCTTGTATGGATGCAATGGAGTAAAGCACACGATCAGTCCAAATGTCCTTATCCTCCAATATGCAGTTAAATGCGCCATACATCAGTTTGCCTCCAATATCCGTAAGGTAGGCTACGTTAAACAATTTGCCATCCATCACCGGCGTATCATAGGCAAACCATGCCGCTTTCCCGTCCACCCTGTCTATTATTTTTATCTCATCGAAAATCCCCTTCGGATATGTTCTTTTTATATTGATATAAAACCCTTTTGCCGCGTTTTCCAATTCTGCCTTGGGAAGCGGCTGCTCCATTAAATGAAATAGATAGTTTACCGTGGTATCTTTGTTCATCATAATAACCGGCGGCCTGAATTTGGACGGGTATTTCTTTTTTGCAATATAATCCGGCATATCTTTAAAGTCCGGCGGCAATGCAACTGACATTCGTCCCCTAAAAAGTTTTACGGTTTCAAAATCTTTTCCTGTCATATCTTCTCCTTTCATACCTCGCTCATTCTATATAGATCACTTTCCTGCCTGTATCCGAAGCCTCCGTGCCGCTTTGGTATCCCAAAATACTTCCCAGGCTGTCAAACAGTTTCCCATTATCCCAATTACAAATTTCACCTGTGGTATACCCCCCTTTTCTGTCAGACAAATACGCTGCAATCAATTCTCTTGTTACCGCTCCCGCTGCATTGGCGATTTGATAGCCGAATACATAATCCGCCGTTTCCTTCTCTTCCCGTTTCTGCAATTCCTTCCAAAAACGATCCACTATCCCCGGATGCAGTCTCTCCTGCCCCTGCCCTGCCATCGTGGCATAAAGGAGGTTAATCGTATCATATTCCGTCCGCATATCATGAAAATCTTTATAAGTATCCCTCAGCACGGAACCCGTCCGTAAGTGAAACCGGCATAATTCTATCTGGTCTTTTTTTCGTTCCTCATTATCGTCGAGAAAAAACTTCACACTATAGGCCAGGTAATCGGGATTGCCGGCCTTTTCCTCAAATTCCGCCTTTAATACTTTCAGCCTGTTTGCCGTCTCATAAGGAATCCTTGCTTCCTCCTGCAACAGATAAACAAAATCCCCGCATTTTATCATTCCTTTTCCAACGACTAAGTCCATACCCTCCGCCCGGATCCCGCATCCGCTGATCACTCCGTCCGTATAATCCGCATAGTGCAGCTGCCAGCTTTTATAGGAATAATCCCTCAAATCCCAAAGAGCCTCTTTTTTTAATATTCTTCCGCCTACAAACAGTGGATAACGATTCTCCATTCCCTTTACCACCTCTACTTTGTACCGTCATAAAAACTGTTGATCCAGTTATCATTTTCAAAACAGTAAAATGCTTGTCCACCCAGATAAAGCTCATCTTTTTTCCGGCAGACAGGAACTACCCGATACCCCCATTCTTCCTGAACCGCCTGGACAAAGAACTTCACTTCCCCGTTCATAATGGTATCCGTTTCCTTTTGCATGATGAAATCATCATAAATTTCCATGATTTCTTCATTTGTCCGCAATACAAATTCTTTCGGCCGGCACAAATACTGGAACCGATAGCGTTCCTCCCCATTTCCGTCCTTCAAATACATCTGTAAAGTCAGCTCGTCCATATTTCTTGAAATACAGCCGGCCTGTTTCCAGTCCTTTGTGCCGTTTAAGAGGGTTACTTCCCTGCCGTCATGGGTAAAGGCCGTCACCTGATAAGGAATCACGGCGTCCGCCACGTCCACTTTTACGTCTACCATGCCGTATCTCTTATCCCGCAAATATTTCAGCACACCGTCCACGCAGGTCATTTTCAATTCATAACCGGCATTCGCCGCGCTGGCGTTTTTGCGGAACCGGATCATTTTTCCCGGTACAAATTCCTTCAAAGCATCCTTAAACAAATCAATTTTGCAGGATTGCCCGGTCAGTTTCAGAAAAGAAAACTTGTTAATTCTGTCCTTTTCGTACATCTCTTCCATAAATTTATGGATAATTCCATAGATTTCGCCCTCTAAAAGCAGTTCGATCTGAAAAATATTGAAGGTAATATCAGGAATCTCTTTTTTTGTGGCCAGCGCATCCTTTTCGCGAAATGATATCTTCCATTTGTCCAAAAGGATTCTTTGCTCATCTCCTGCTTTCCGGGATGTTCCAACGGTCACCTGCAAACTTCCCACATGCCCGAAAAACTGTTTTTTTATTTGTTCGGCCAAGCCAAAGAGCGTATAAAAATTATTTTTCACTTTATAATAATCGCTGCGGTTATAACGCTCGTATTCCGCAAACCGTGTGGGAAGAATTTCCTCCGCCTCCCCATAAACTTCATCCAAATGACGGTAATACGCTTTTACTCCGTACTCATCCACAAAGCGGTCTACGTCCATATCCATCTGTTCCAAAATACTTACTGTCGATGCCCCAGGCAGCAACCCGCATAAATGTAAAATTTCTATTTTCAATATCTGCATGATACGGTAAGTCAAATTATTTCCGCCGAAATCAGTATCGCCGTTTTCATACGCAGTCTGCATCTCAATCCGGTAGGAAGTCCGGTCATCATGAATCCGAAAGCGGTAAGAACAAAGATCCGTAGTGCCTCCGCCGCAGTCGATGACCAGCGCTTCATACGGTCTGTGATCCATCGTTTTATTTTGAACGATCATATTGGAAATGGTATTGTAAAGCACTGCCATTCCCTCATCCAGCATATCCTGCTCATTTATGCCGTATTCCGGCAGAATACTTTGGAACATCCTCCGAAACCGGTATTTTTGTTTTACCGGGCTTGAAATATGTACCTGCGTCACACGGCATTTAAAGCGGTTTTCCGTTTCTTTGATAATATAAAGGAAAAAACGCCTCAGGATTTCCGCCCTGCTGACCTGTCTGCGTCTGCCCAGGCGGTCTACAATTTCTTCTTCTTTTTCATAATCGCTAACCCAACGTTTAATATCATAAAAAATGCAAAATCCCTCATCTATATAACTGGCAGCCGCCAGCCTCACAGCTTCCCGGCCAAACGCAAGCTGGTAGTCTTCGTCTTCCACTGACTTAACCCCTACTACGCTGGGAAGCAGCATACTTTCATTTTCTTCCCCGTCAAAAAGCGTATAGTTCACCGCATTTTCTTTTAAGTTTAAAATTTCTGCCATCCGGCCCATTTTTTCCATATAGGCAGTGTCCAGATAAACCCCCGCCGCGGTATTTACGGAGCCAAAGTCAATGGCCATAGGCAAGGGCAGGGAAACCGGTTCTTTTACTTGAAAGTCAATCAGAGGCAGCCGCCATATGCGGAGATGCTCCGGAACCGAAGACTGCTCATTTTTATATATCCTGTACAGTTCATCCGAGGCGGATTTATCCACACAGTAAAGGACATATCCTTTTCTTTCCGCCTCCTGTGCCTCCAGACCGGCAGGTTTTGTTAAATAAAGGCTGTCCGCATCCCCTCGTTTTTCCCTTACGTTTAAAATAGTGCATAAAGTTCCGCTTTCCGACATCACAAAGGCATTCGTTTCCGCCAACTGTTTCCTGTAAGGAATGGTATATGCATCTGCCGTTTCTATCGCCAGCCCCCGATAAGCCGTAAGAATAGAATTGCACCTGATTTCTTCCGTATCCTGCGGCAGCAGCTTACACGCCCTAAACAATTTAGAAAGCCGTCCGCATCCCTCCGGGTCGGTTTCCGTAATGAACAGCTCTTCCTTTTTTCCCATGCTCCGCAGGATGACCCAGATCAGCTCTTCTTTATCCAAAGGATTTACCACGCCGTTCATAATTTTATTTTTCCTGCAAATCTCCCGCAGCTGATGGGTTGTCATCAGTTCCAAGTCAGCTTTATCGTATAAAAACCGGTCTTTTGCGCTGTCCATTTTTTTCATCCCCCCTTTAGATCAGCAATATTCTGTCCAACCTCATAGTCTCTTCTACATCTACGACCCCAAAATGTTCGTCATAAAAAATTTCCACATCCGTACTTAAAGGCAAAAAAGTGTCTACCAGATAATGAATTCTTTTTCTTTCATATTCCGTTTCCTTTCTTCCAATATAGAGAAGATTTGTCTCCGCTTTATCCCTGCCTTCATAGACGATAACATTTTTATATATCTTCTTTACTACCTTTATGAACAACTCTTTATAATGGGAAGAACGGTACAAGCCCAATAAAAAAGTAATGATGATACGTTGTTCCTCTTTATCAAACAGCGCAAATGCTTCCGCTGCCCTTTCCCCGAAACCTCCGCCCTCCATTTCCTCCTTAAGAAGCCAAAAGTAAAACTCTTGTTTATGCATTCCCGAAAGCAAATCCGTCCTTGCCATATAATGCATGACAACATCCAGAAACATATATCTTGTATCCTGGTATTCACAAAGATCAGGGGCAAACAGTTCCGAAAATATATCGCTGAATCTATATAAAGGATTGACCTCTATCTGTGTTGTTTCCAACGAAGCCGTATTGAGATCCGTAAAAGAAGCCTCTACATACGGGCCCGGATTCCGGGCCGGCAAAAACCTGAGTTCGCTGCTGTCCACATTGCTGTTCTCTGCCGTCAACAGCACTTCCCAAATATAATTCATGTCAAAACTCCTACGCACTTATATTCATCCAGAAGCAGTTGTATTTGAGAAATTACATACCGCGTCATATCTTCTGCGTGATAGTCTCTTTTTTCACCGCTCTCCTGGCCGGCAAACTCAATTTCCAGTATCCTTCTTGTCTCCATAGGAAATATTTCTTCCTGGATAAACCAGTTCATATCGGCGGAAAAACTGTCTTCCCGCTCCTCTTCCCGTATCCGGCAATCCGTCATCTTTATGTATTCACCCACATCCAGCCCTTCCACAAGACGGAACAGTTCCGTCTTGCTGTGGATGCCCTGCCCATATTTCTTTACAAGACAATCCGTAAAGCCTCCCTTTTTCATGTTTCCAAGAATCCTACGATGATATCCATAGGAGTCCACATCGATCCGGTCTCCAAACCGGTATGCACGCCAATTTTCAAAGGTCTCTTTCGGCGATGTCATAATAATTTTGCCTTTTTCATAGCGGATGCTTAAAATATCATCATTGTTTTCCACCACATAGCTGCTGTCCGCATCATAATCTTCCAGATTGAGTTCATGTTCATAGTATTTGCCATCCAGGCAAGGCACCATGAATTTCATGCAATGAAAATAAAATTTTTCTATATTCCATAATGCAATATAGTCGCTGCTTACTCTGTTCTCCCATTCATCATAGGAAACCGTCCATCCGTTCATATCTTCCCCTTCTTCCAAAGGATATATCTCATAAAACCTGTCTAAGTCCCCGGTATTAACCGTACTCCATGTAAGACGGTTCCATACAAATATGCGGTAAAGAGCCTCCACTTCCCGTCGGTAATCTTCCGCTTTCCTGATTCCCACATGATGCACACTTCCCGATGCATCTCTTGCATTGAGATATTGCTTCTTTTCAAATGCCTTTTTCTCTCTTTCGTTTCCCTGAAAATAGATTCGATGATAAGATCCCCCATTTTCCTGCACATCCATTTCACAAACCGGAAACCATGTACGGTTTGTCGGGTCATAATCCTGGCGCCTTACCAGCATCGTCATCACGGCAAACCGGCCGCTTTCCACTTCCACTTCCTGTTTCACACGGTCTTCCAATTCCTGATACCGCTCATTCATGGCATGAAATGCCGGAAGCAGACCTTTTAATAACACCTCTTTTGCAAAACTCCTCTCATCGACATCCGCAATCTCTTTTATTCTCTGTTTTACATAAGCGTCCATATCAAAATTCCGGTTATTCATTCCTCATTTCCATCCTCAAGAGCATTTTGCGCAATCTGCTGCTGTTCCACAATCATGTCAATTTGAGCGATCAGACCGGAAACTCTCTCCACATCTTTATCGCTTCCAAGTTCCGAATAAAGATTCATGGCTTGCAAAAGCTCGCTTTTGGCTCCCCAGTAGTCCCCGGCATCCTTCAACTCAATCCCATGGTTTTCGATTTCTTCCACACTTTTTCTTTTTTCTTCCTGTTCCGTCAACTTCTGCCCTACCGAATCAATCTTCTGTTTTGCATATTGCTCGTTAAGGATGTCCCCCATTTCCTGGTATTTGGTCAGAGCCATGGTATAATATACATTCGCTCCCACAAAATCCTGCTCCAGACAGGCTTTATCTCCGCTCGCAATCAATTCTGCAGCCGCCACTTCTTTTTCCATCTGTTCATCCGCTGCCTGTTTTTGCTCTTCCCTGGCCTCCGCCCATTCCTCATAAAGTTTTTCCAATGCGGCCATTGCCGATTCTTTTCCTTCCGTATAATGACCGGCAACTGCCAGTTTTTTTGCCAGCAGATATTGTTTTTCCGCTTTTTCGTATTCCTCTTTTTCCGCTAAAACATCGCCCAAAGCAATATAATCCAAAATCGAAGCATATTCCGCAATCTTATCCAATTTGGATTTTATATAATCCTCCCCGACGAAATCCACATATCTTGTCTTGCCCATGGCATTCGTATAGTAATTCTGTGCGGCATCGTAATCTCCACTGCTAAAATTTTCGTCAGCAAGAATAACCGTTTCGATCACATATGAATATTCCTGAAGCCTGCTTCTCATATCCTTGTCTTTTACCGCATCCGCCAATTCCTTTGCTCTTTCGCATTCTTGCTGCGCGCGGACAAAATTTCCGGTCTCGGTATATGTCACCGTATTGGAAAAATAATAATTCATATCGGCAATCTGCCGCTGCTTTCTCCTATATAAGAAAAAGCAGATACAGGCAATAACAGTAATGACGACAATAACCACCACCGATATGAGGATAATTTTTTTTCTCTTTTTTGCCCTCTGGGGATCTGAGTAAACTTTGTTTACAAAGATGGCAGCAAATGTGTAATTTTCCAGATTCCCAGGCTGCTTGGATAAAAGCAAATCCTCTATATTATCCAAAGAATTCTGAACTTCGTTGTCGGCTTCGGAAAACACGTCATCCAACTCGGCGGCATCTATGTTTTCCCATATTCCTCTGGTATATATAGTAATAATATCCGTATCTAACAGCTTAATCTTTTTCGATATACAAGGCTTGGCTCCCTGCCGGCCCAAATAAGAGTACAGATTATTTCTTTCTTCATGTTTCTGCAAAACGTCTTTGGAAATCCGTTCCTGATCCACTAATTCCTGAGACAGCGACATATCTTCCGTCTGCCGGAAGGGCTGCCCTCCGCGGTACATTCTTAGCCTGGTATTTCCCAAATATCCATAACGGAACTTCCGGTAGTCCGTCACAATTACAGTCAGGGACGCTTCCTGCCTTTTATAGCTCTCTCTGCCAATGAGCGCCTTATTCGCCTTAGAGATCAACCGCTTCATAGTCCGTTTAGACAGGGAAGGACTTTCTTGAAAATGCAGGATAACCGTTTCTATGGCCAGTCTTGCACTGTCCGTATCCGGTAAATCCGTAATGCCGTCGGCAATGACATAACAGGCATATTCATCCAGTTCCACAAAGCCAAAATAGTCATTATTCTTTAGTTTATTTCCTGCTTCCGACAAAAAAGCCGTCCGAAAGTCACTATTTTGCTTTCTCATAGCAATTCTCCTATTTTGATCAGCACAATACTGGCATTATCTTTTGCTCCTTTTTTCCCGTTGATATACTCCACCACGTCAAGCGCAATCTGCTGGCATCCGGCTTTCCTGCCCAAAAATTCCTCCAGTTCCTTCCACTCCATGCCTTCGTAGATTCCATCGCTCATGAGTACAACAACATCATTTTTCCTAAGCTGTATAGGAGTATCATAAAACTCAATATTTTTAAAATTATCTCTTCCAATGTAATTATATATGCGTGTTGTATTCAGCATCGCCAGGGCGTCTTCCCTCGTAATGTCTCCGTGGTAATACTTGTCCTGTGCCAACACGTCTATGGTATGTCCGTTTCCTACGGGAATTAATTCTCCATTGCGGAATACCGCAATCTTTACATTTCCCACGATCGCATAATACATCATGGGAAATTCCCCCTGTCTCGGACTTTCCTGAAGCATGACAGCGCTCGCCACTGCACTGCCCCTTTCATCGTCAAACAGTTTCAATATTTCCCTGTTGGCGGTCTGAAATGCCTTCTGAAAAAAATAAAAAGGGTGATCCGCTGCATTGTACTCGCCAAACAGTTCTTCAAACACCTCTATAATTTTTTTTGCTGCAATCTTTCCGCCCAGTTCTTTTCCCATACCATCTGCAAGAACTGCCAGAAGCCCTTCTTTGCTTTTTGTTATCCCAAAAAAATCTTCCTGTACTTCCCTGCTCCCGATCGTCTTGCAGCTGCCTGTTTCGCATTTCTTTTCCCTTTCAGCCAATGCCATTATGCAGCGGCAAAGCATAAACAAAAGCAAGAGAAGCGCCAGCACCGTAATCGTCAGGCTTGGTACGCTCATTTGGCGCCCTCCCACATGAAATGCTCCCCACAAAAAGGAATAAACAGAAATTTACTTTCCCCCAGCTCAATGACATCGTAAGCATTCAGGTTCTGGGGTACATATACCGCCTCGTCATTCAAATACACCAATCCGTTGCTGTCTCCGGGCAGCAGCATATTCTCCTGTTTTTTGGCATCGAATACAATAACCGCATGATTTCTTCTATCTATTTTGTTATCCCCCAGTATTTGGATATCCATGTCGTCCGCACGCCCTATAAAATTCTTGCCGTCCATGACCTTATAATCTTTGCCCTTCCTTGGGCCGCTGACACATACAATCCAGCCGCAGACAGGTCTTTCCTCTTCTAAAAAAAGAATTTCTTCAATATCCTCCTGCGTTTTTTCCACATTTTTCTTTTCCTTCGTCGCTGTTTCAATGTTGCAATAAGGACAAACCGTGCCATATCGTCTGCTGGAAAAGAGATGTCCGTTCTGACAACGAATCAAGTTGCCTTCCATATATATCCTCCACCTTTCATGCTATATTGCCGCTAATTTTGTAAGACCAATAAACAAAATATCGCCTTTTTCAATCAAACACGGCTGGGTTTTCGCTACCTGATAGATTTTATTATCTTTCCTCTTCTGTACCCGAATCCCATTCGTGCTTTCCAAATCTTCTATATACCACTGCCCCGCAGTATAGTTCATGACTGCGTGCTGTTTATCAACCATTCCGGCAAAAGCCGTATTCATCAGATTGACATCTACATTTTCTTTGTGCGTATCCCTCCCGATCAAAACAGAAATTTTTCCGGCTATATTCCATTCGGATATGACCTGGTTATTTTCGTCCAATAGGGCAAGGACATGGATACTTCTTTTTCCCCGTCTGCCTCTCCTGTTTTTTCCGCGGACTCTTCCTTCCTTACTTTCATCTATAACAGCCAGCACCAGAAAAACCAGAAACAAAACACCGCATACTACAGAGACAAACTGCTTAACAGTGTCTTCTTTCAAATATAAATATCCCGCTATCGCAATAGCCGCAGAAAGGCTGCATGCCATAATATCTACAAATCTTTTACCGTTCATATAAACATCCTTCTATTATTTAAATCCCATATACTTCTCAAACAAGGCGCTTGTATCTATGGGATTGATTTTCTCTTTCTTATCGGAAGCCTTTTTCTCCTGTCCTGCAAAAGAAAAAAAGTCAGCAAATCCGTTGGAAAAACCGTCGGGCTTATAAGGCTGCTTCGGAGTCCTGCGTTTCCCTGCCCTGTCCTTGTCATACTGCTTCCGCTTTTTTTCATCGCCAAGCACTTCATATGCCTCAGATATCCGTTTAAACCGTTCTTCCGCCGTCTTATCATTCAAATGCGTGTCCGGGTGGCACTCTTTTACCAGTTTTCTATACGCCTTTTTAATCGTTTCTGCATCTGCGTTCTCTGCAACGCCCAAAATCAAGTAAAAACTCATTCCCTGCTCCAACTCTTATCTCTCATTTCTAACACACCTGCTCCGGTATTTGCAGAGCAGGTGTGTCTTCTTCATTTATTCTGCCGTATAATTCCCCTCTACAGCTACATGCCTTATCCTATCCTTTTTCTGTTTCAACACCAGCGTAAAAATACCTGTTCCTTCCTGATCATCGTATTCTTCCTGGTAATCCACAACAAATGCATTAGGGAAGCAGTATTTTCTTTCCATCATGCTTCCGGCAATATGGTCAACCGTTACTTTGCGGTAACAATCCGCTTTTTCTGCCGGTATTAATGACCAAAGTGCAAGTTTCCTCGTGCTGTCAGTAATATCACCGTCAAGCGCCGCCAATATCTTGCCTGTGATTATCATCGTTGCGCCCACGTCCTTTGTTCTCGCATTGGAATCCAGAGGAATATCCGTAGTTACTTTTACACTTTTGACACACTCTTTTGAAACCTCAAAGCTATCCAAACCTTCCACTTTTACCAAAAAAGACATCTTTCATTTCCTCCTTTACTCTTCACTGTATCCGCCTTCAACCTTTACCGCATTGTTCTCATCCTTCTTCTGTTTCATATGAAGATAAAATGTTCCAACGCCGGTTTCATCGTCCAGATGTTCTTCATATTCCATCACAAAAGCACTTGGAAATACATACTTTCTTACTACCTGTCCTGCAGAAATTATTTCAATTTCCGCGCTGCGGTAACAATCTGCCTGCTCGGAAGGAACCTGAGACCACTTAGACAATCCAAGAGTGCCGTCTTCGTCGCTGCCACCCACTTTAAAAAGCATTTTTCCTGTGATTTTTGCAGCCAGCCCAAAATCTGTCGCCCTCGCATTGGAATCTTTTGCCGATTGGGAATAAAAAACCACTGTCTGTATGGTTTTCTCATTCAACTCAATCTTTCCGTTCATACCGCTAACACTAAGTCTAAAACCCATTGTACTTTCCTCCTTCTTACCATTTAAATAGGTTACTTTTTATTAGATAAATCAGCCTTCGTTAGTCAGCCTATTCACCTCAACCTCAAGATTTTTAACGTTACCGTTAAATAAAATATCTACATTACAATACCCCGCCGCCAGATCTACGGAATAACGGATATCATCCCCGCTGCCCAAAATAGCATTTACGCAGTCTTTTTTCTCCAGCCAGCGGTTCTTCTGGCTGCTGGGTTTATTTGAGAAAAATTCTGCAATGCTTTCCTGTTTAAAGTCTCCGGTGGCATGGCGCATTACACGTTCTATGTAACTCGTTACCTGCGTTTTATAAATGGGTTCATAACTCTTCCCATCGCTCAGCAGATTTCTTGCTTTATAAACCATAATATTTTGGATATTGATATCTTTCAGCATGGCATTCTCGGAAGAGAATACAAAGCCAAAATTCCTTCGGTTAATATCGCTTTTGATCACATTGGTAAATCCCGTGATTTCCTTTGCCATTACCGTGCGCACTTTCAAATCGTGGTCGCCGGCCTCAATATCAAACCGGACGCCGGGAAGGTTTTCATCCACATTTTTCTTAAATATTTCCTTTAAGTATTCCGGGCTTTGATATGCGGAAACCAAACCTGCCGCAACATAGGCGGCCCCGATATACACGCCGTCAATCCACAGCTTCATAATATCTTCTTTTTCCCTGGACAACTCAGCGGTATTATTTTCCGTAACATGCATTTTTTTGTCCAAAATAACGCCCGATTTATCCTTAGGAATAATTGTAAAATTAGGAATGCAGGGAATTGCGTACTCGCTAAACGGCTTTCCTACCAGTTCCGCGCATTTATTTTCATAATTTTCAATTCCTTCCGTCGCCATCGCATTAAAAGTTGTACGGTCCCCGGTTTCATAGCTAAAGAAACATTGTACGGAATAGTCCTTCAATACATCCAGAATTCTTGATAAAGACTCTACGCTGTTCACATCTTCCTTATCTACATTTTCATTTCCTTTGAACCGTTCCCTGACCGCTTTCATCTTTGAATGACTGTCCAGGGAAACGGATGGGAATATTCCATACCAGATTGTATTTTCAAAATCATTCTTCGCATTTACGGAACTCAAATAGGTCGCCAACCGGGCAATGTTGTTGCTCCTGGCCAGCAATTCGTTGCCCACATTTGCAACAATCATGGAAGGACGCATTGTTTTAACAGTTTTGGGGAACTGCTCAAAAAATGCCCATACCCCCAATATCTTCTCCACCAGGGGCTTTACCACCTTAATAAAATCATCTTTGCTGGTTTTATAAAATTCCAGGTAGGAATTGTAGTTTGCCACTTCTTTCTTTACGTCCACAACGCTTTCCATGGTGGATGCAAGCGGGCAGAATGTCCTGGTTACGAGAGCCATCACGTATTCATTTCCGTCTTCGTTCAATGCCTGGTAATCATCTTCCAAGGCCGCGATCAAACCGGTATTCGCCTTGTCATCCAGCACGAGAAGTTCCTGCTTTTTTTCTTTCGGCGCTTCCAAAATCTTAAGTTCGCCTTCTTCATTCATGCTGAGGACGCCGAGCGCCAGCGGAGCCTCGTCCTGGGATTTCTGCCCGTCCCCAAGCAATAATCTTGTCTTGATATCTTCGATCGCGAGCGGCAGCATTGCCATAACATTGTTATAATTTTCGCTTGCTTCCTCAAACATCACATTCAGCTTGTCCGCCAAATCCAGTTTTTTCGGATCGCCTTCCTCCAGCTTTGCATACTCGCTATACGTATATTGCAATTCCTTTCTGTTTTGGCGAATGTCATCCATCACCTTTTTCGGCGAAATCATATCCGTCAGTTTTTCAAACTGGAAATCCACATTGATCATTCCCTGGGAACGTTTCGTTTCCACCAGGGTCATCAGCATTTTCAGGAAATCATTCTGCCTGTTTAAATGGATTTCCGTAATCAAATCCTCCGAAACACTCTCCGGTTTTTTCAACGTATATAAAACTTTCTGATTGTTCGCATCAAAAAAGGAATATACTACCGGCTCAAACTTTTCCAGAAACTCATCAAAACTTCTTACCAGCAATGCCTCATTCAAAGTTTTGATCTTTTCGTCGCTTAAGCTGTTAATCCCCCTTACATCCCCTACCAATGTCATAAGATTATATTTTTCCGGATTAATTTCTTCAAAGAGAATTGTCCGGTTTGTCTGGCTGATTATATTCATTGCCATCACCTCTCCCTTTCACATGATTTTATATTTTTATACTGGATTTCCAATTCGATTTCCCCGTCCTGGAAAATCATTAACAATTTTTCATCGTAGCTTAATACATGCTTCTTGTTTTTCAGCAATATATTCTTTCCGTTAAGCAAAGTGGCGTCCCCATTGTTTTTTATACATAACGTATGATTTTTGCCCCCGGAAAATATAATTTTATCCGCGTCCCTTAATCCCATATCGATCCGGCATTTATTTTTAATCCATTCAAAGCTAAAGGGCTCTTTGCTTTCCCTCTTATATAAATTGACGCTCATGGGCTGCATATTTTCCCCGCCCGCTCCCTTCCGCATATGGACGACTAATTCACCGGAAAAATCATATTTTAGTATCTCGCCAGCGTCTTGTAGTCTTTGTACGGCTTTTGCCGGCCCTTCGTTTTTTTTTTGGCCCTCATAAGCAAAAACAAAAGTACGGCAAATATAACGCCAACGCCCGATACTATAACGCACAGCCAGAAATATTGCATACCATCATGACTCCGCGCTTTTCCGGTCGGCAGCTCTATCAATAATGTCCCCTCCGCTTCACTGCAAAAAACCGTACTGTTTAAATTATCAAAGTTCACTTTCACAGAAACCTCTTGTGGATTTTCTGCCGGATATTCGATCATCGCCGATCCCTGTTCCACGGTATAATGGCTCCTGTCTCCATTTATGTAAATTTCAATTTTTTCGCACATATCTTTATCCGCAAAAAGGCGGCTTCCCCTGGCATCCGTTATGCAGACATTGATTCTATGCTTTGAAAGTTCCTCTTCATAAGCAGAACTCATATTTACCGACAGTCGGTATTCTTTTATTAAATATGCATTTACTTTTCCTTTTTCCGCCAATGTATATTGAACCTTCACATTTTCTTCCATAGGGTTGTCCAAATCAACAACGGCAAACTTTTCCCCCTGAATCATTCGAATATTTTTGCATTGGCAGGTTGCCCTGATATCTTCCATTTTGCTTTCCGCTATCAGCAGGATTTTTGCATTTTCGGAAAAAACATCCTGAAGGCAAATGTCGGCTGCATACTCCGCCGCGTCCGATGTGCCCAGCATAATTCTTTCCAGCCCTAACTGCTCAAACAAATAATGTTCGGCAAAGCTTTCCATCGGCTGCCCCTTGGTCTCCCTGTACACAAAACCGCCTGTAGTTTCCGCTCCGTAGGAAATCTGTTCTTCGATTCCCTCTGCTTGAAACAATAAAGTATCTATCTTTATATTTTCCTTTTTCGCCGTTCTGGCAGCATTTTTGTAACTCATAAGAGCTTCTTCCGTTTCAGACTGTCCTTTCATGCTGATTTCCCCGTCAGAAATAAATACGATTCTCTTATGATATGACGTATCTTTCGAAAATTTCTTCATCGCATAACCGACTGCCAAACCTGGATTGGTATATCCTCTCTGCCCGGCTTCCTGCAGTGCCTTTAACTGGCTTTCCCATGTCTGGCCAAAATCCGTGCAAAGCACCACATCTTCGTTATAGACCATTACCGCCGTTTCATAATTGGACGGCAGCATAGCCTCAATCATGGAAACGGAATCAACTGCCTCCTGCCATTTATCCCCCGGCATGGAAGCGCTGCCATCCAGAGCAAATATAATCTGATGCTTATCGACATTTTTATTATCCCCTGCCGCCTGAACAAAACTTCCGTTTATCAGCAGCATCAGCAACAGGCAAATGGAAATCCATCCTTTTTTATGTATCTTAATGCTTTTCATTATTTATCCTTATTCTCTCCCCAACAAACCATGCCGCATACCCTGCCGCACACCAGATCACGGCGCTCCACACCGTATAAGCGGCACTCGGTTTTACAATCAGAAGAAGCCAGCCGGCTATCCATTCCAAACATACAATGCATCTGGCACGTTTCCTTATGCACTTTCTATCATTGCCCTCGATGGGTTTATTTTTGCTGTCCAATGGGGCAAACAGGAAAATACATACGAAAGAAACAGTCGCCGCTGCGGCCACGATAATTGTTTTGTTCATATTTTGTTCTTTAATCCCGAGCATAGTCAGGATCAAAGACGCAAAAGAAAGCAGATAGCAAATCAACATATCGGAAGCATGATATCCTCCGGCATCCGATCGCAATGGAATAAGCGCGCACAAAAATAATGCACAATACTCCGGCATACCCATACCGATTCCGATCAACAGGCTCAGAAAAATATTGCCTCCTAATATCACCATGCTTTCTAAAGCATACTGATAAGCTGCCTCATTTTCTTTACTTATATTTCCGTTTTCCACCAATGCTTTCGTTACTTTTCCAAAGAGTTTCTCCATTGTTATTTATTCTTGGAAAAATCCTTCAAATTCTCCGGCACCCGAGGCTGATAATATACAAAATAGCACCCTAGCGTTGCAACCCCAGTCAGTATGCCGGTAAGCAGAAAAGCGGTTGCGCTGCATGCATGCTTTTTTAACGATTGTTTTAACTTTACCATTGCTAAAACCTCCTCTGAAATTTTGTAAATTATACCATAATCCGACATTTTATGAATGTAAATGTAAAAAACACTATGGTTATATGTAACTTTTTCACATGCACGGAACTGCAAAGACGGGCACAAAAAAAGTACCTGTTCCTCCCCAGATACTTTTGCTCTTACTTTAAAAATCCAAACATTACAATTATCACATCAAATTTCCCATTTTTATCCTGTATTGTCATTTTCCCTTCATATTTTTCAACAATCTGCCGGACAATCAACAACCCCAATCCATGTCCCTTGCCTTCCCCCTTACTGCTCAAATAACGGCCTCCCTCTTTCCGTATCATGCCATCGCTGTAAGCATTTACAATATGAATAAACAGATTATCCTGATCCGCACTGACGCATAAATGAATCTCCCTGTCATCTTTCCGCTTTTTTACCGCTTCTATCGCATTATCTAATAAATTCCCAAGGCAAATCGTAATATCTTCCGCATTCATTTCCGCATCTCCCGGCACTTTTATATCAGCCAAAAGCGAGATTCCCTCCTGATCCGCCACATCCGCTTTATAATTCACAATACTGTCAATATAAAGATTTCCCGTATTGGAAACGCCGGCTTTCGCATCCAGAAAATTAAGATTTTTATTGCAATACTTCTCTAACGCGGTATAATCCCTATTTTCCAAATACGTTTTCTCCAAAATAAAATGCTGGTTCATATTATGCCGGAACCGCCGCAGGGCTTCCAGCCAATCCTTGCTTTCCCTGTCCTGGCGGATATAATACGCACATTGCTTCGCCAACGCTTCCTGCCTCATACGGTTTTCCATTGTTTCCTTTGCCTTATCATATAAATAATAGGTAAAAAGATTAATCATTAAAATCATTGCCGTAGCAATAAAGCCAAAAACATAGTTTTCCAACGTTCCCGTCATATAAATAGCAAGCATGATCCAAATGCTTCCGGTCGGCACAAGAAACACTTCCAGCCAATCCCGGCCGCTTAATTCTGTCTTCCTGCCCATGATTACCAATGCGGAAACCAATTTGACGATAAGAAACCATACCAATTTGGAAACAACGATGCACAATAATTCCAGTTCTGTTTCATCCGCCGAAGAAAGTAATTCTTTTGCATAATAAACCAATAATTCCGCACACATACCGCTCAAATACATAAACGCGGTTACTGCAAGCAATGTTCTGGCCGGATTGGAATATAAAATTTTAATCGTAAGAAAGAACGCCAAAACAACTATAAGCAGATTAAGCCATGCTATATGAAAATATTCCGTAGCCGCATAAGTAACAAAATTAAAAACAATAAAGTAGCAGCCCCATACCGCCGCATTCAAAGACTTGCTCTCTTTCCCGCGCAACAATGTTCTTTCGCAAAAAGTACGTTGTAAAACTACTGAAAACACTTCTATCACAAGCAGCATTATGTTGATCCCCATTTTTCATTTTTAGTCTTATCCCTCAAAAACGCAGCATAATGCTGCTTCACCGCGTCTTTATAATTCTTACTGATTTCAACTTCCATGCCATTATCCAGGACTACCTGATTCGCCGAATACCGGATAATAAACTGCTGATTCACTAAAAAAGATTTCCGTATTCTTAAAAATTTCGCATTCGTTTCATTGACGGCCTTTTCCACTTCCTCTAACTTTCCATAAAACATATATTCTTCTACATAACGATCCTTATACAAAGTATCCAGCCTGATAATTCTCTTATCGCTTTGAAAATACCTGATATGCGTCAACGGAATCTTATATTGCCTTTTATGGTATGTAAAACTATAATCTTCGCTCAAAAAAAATCTCGTTTCCAAGACATACTTTAACACCTTCTCCAGCCTCTTTTTCTTCATCGGCTTATCGATAAAAGCAAAAGGTTGTACCTCTATGATTTCCTTACAATACTGATCATGGCAGGAAACAAAAATCAAAACCACCCTTGTATCCCTGTTCCTGACCGCTCTGGCAGTTTCCACGCCATTCATCCCCCGCATTTCGATATCCAAAAAAATGATATCCATATTTCCTGTAGTATCTATCTCAAACAATAAATCTTCCCCGCTTTGAAAACAATATAAATCTACATTCTTAGACAAATCCCCCATCATTGTTCGAACCATTTTCCCCTGCCTTTGCAACTCTTCCAAAACATCCTCACATATCCCAATCCTTATCACCGATCATTCTCCCAAATACTATATTTAAGCCCAAAATCTATTTATCTTTTTTTCAAATCAATATTTGTTCCACACCATTTATTCATAATATCCCACACCCCCTTCATGAATAAATACTCTACATAAAAAATATATTCATACAGTTTAAATTTCCCAAAATTATTTTTACACAAACGCAGAAATGCACATGATCATTTATGGCCGGGGGAGGAACCGGGAGGGCGGAATCGGCAGCGGGGGGAGAAGGGCGGCAGAAGGAAGGAGACGGTCAGGGGCGAACGGTTCGGGATAATTTCGCGCTGCTTTGCGAAGGAAAATGAAATTTTCTTAATATTCCGTCCAAAAAACAGCAATTTGGTGACACGGATGTCACCAAAAGCCCGCAATGAGCCCGGATG
>ERZ808054.579-NODE-579-length-31511-cov-7.039511_pt1 | contig 31511 bp, 25 predicted proteins | sample MGYA00380201_ERZ808054 | MGnify/ENA primary metagenome ERZ808054 (study PRJEB31490, sample SAMN06133419) | mouse gut metagenome | isolation source: Z5_2 | host: mice | place: China: Chengdu | collected 2015-05 ...
GAAGTAATAAATCAATAAATAAGACAGGTGTAAATCCTGTCTTATTTATTGATTATACCCAAAGTTCAGAAAGAACCGGAAGATCAGGATACCATCAGCAAAGTAGTAATTGATAAAGATATTATTGTTGCCAAGAGTAAAAGTTTGATAAAAGTAATTGATGCAAAAACAGGAAATCCTGTGGCAGATGCCAAAGTTTGGACAAAAGGAGTTGTTGCTACAAATGAAAATGGAATTGTAGAACTGGATGAAACTGGTTTAACAACTATTCGTGTTGAGATGGAGGGGTATCATACAAAGTCAGCAAAGAAAAATCTGGAAAAAGGAAAAGCTGTTGTCATTACGCTCTGTCCTGATACTGGCGAGATAGAACTTTTATCTGCATCATTAAATTTGACAGGGGAAGATAAGGATGTATTGAACAATACTGTTTCCATTATGCATAGGGATTTTGATGAAGAGTTTATCGAGGGAGGGGAATATGATGCAACATTTACGCTTCGCGTAGAGTCCTCTGGCAGTCCCACAATGTATCAGCTTATACAAAAAAGTAAAGTTATTCAGGAAAATGCGACTGGTACGTTTGAATTAAAAGGAAAATGTATCAACAATAAGGATGGTACAGTGACTTGTTATACAGATAAGCTTTCTGCAGGTTATAAGGTATCAGTAAGAGTATTTGATGGGAATCAAAAATCAATAAAACATAATATAGGAATCCGCGTTTCAGAAGGTTCATCCACAGCATTGAAGTTTAAAGATATGGATACAGACTGGAAACTGGAACCGAAAAAGAATCAATTGGGACTTAGTATTGTTGTTCCGAAAAGTGTACCACTGATAGGAAATTCTGAACTTGATTTTGGATTTGAAAAAGATATACCAATAAAGATCAAATATGATTCGGAAGACGGGAAGATTAAAATAGCATTAAATCTTTTTTCCAAATCACAATCAGATAAACCTGATTCGGTGTGGGAGAAAGCAAAAAAAGAATATAATAACTTGGCAAAAAAAGCAATCAAGGCTTCAAATGCTGCAAAGGCATTTGGAGGAACACCAAATTCTTTCGGAGGGGGGATGTGCTCTTTTGGAGGAAGTATTGTAGGGTATGGAGAAGGATATTGGGATGATGATGGTGACACATTATGTGTGAATGTTGGTATTATTATGAAAGTAAAAGGAGAGGCAAAATATACGCAATACTTTTTTGTATCATTTATTCCTTTTTATGTTACTTTTGGTGGGGGTGCATCTTTAACAGCATCAGGAGAATTTGCTTTAGCTTTTGATGGTAAGAAATTAATTTGTGAACAAGGTGGAAATTTGGAGATAGAACCATCTATATATATGAATGTCGAGGGAGGGGTAGGTGCAGATGGTATTTTGTCTATTGGTGCTTATGGAAAAATTAAATACTCATGGCTGCATCGATTTATAAATAATTATGACCGGATTTCTTTAAACGGAAATGTCAAAATTAAAGCGAAGGCTTTTTTGTGGAGTAAAGTGTTGGCAGAACTGGATGGTACGTGGGTCATTTTTGACACCAATAAAATACAAAAAGATTCTGTGGAGGTATTAGAACAATTAAACATTGATTATCAGGATTTTTCTGGTGCAGAGTTGATTTCTATGGATTATTTGTCCAAGCGCGCAAAACAATCAGTAAATTATGGGTCTTCCGCACTTTCTGATTCTGCCCATATTTTAGATTATGCATTCGAGAATGCTTCGCCATATTTGTTAAAGACAAGAGACCAGCTTTATTTGTTTTATCTTGATGGAGTGGAAGAAAGAAGTGTTCAAAATCAAACAGCATTATTTTATCGTACTTCATCAGATAATGGCATTACATGGTCAAGTGCAGTACGAGTGGATAACTATGCGAATGAGACCGCAGATTATAATTTTGACGTTGCAACAGATGGAACCAATATTTATGTAGTCTGGTCTGATGCGGGATTAATCTATGGTGATGAAATTCTTACTATGGATTCTTCGGAGTCGATTGCAAAGGTTGGAAAAGAAACGAATCTGATGTTGTCAGTAATCAATAGCAGTACTGGGGAAATTGATACGCGTACACTTGCTACGGATGATGCAGATTTGCAACCGCAGATAATGGTTCAAAGTAATGGAACGGTTTACATAGCATGGATTACTAATGATGTATCGGCGAATGGAGGGCTTATATCAAATGAAAATCAGATGGCAATTTGTTACGCATCATCTGGAGAAAATTATGAAATACATCGTTTCGCATTGGAAAGAGGGTATTATCCATTAACATTGGATTTGGGGATAATGGGAACAGAACCTTACATTGTAACGGATTTAGATTTAGATGCTGATTTAAATACGCAAGAGGATAGGGAACTTTATATTATCAATTTGGAAACAAATCAAAAATTAACAGCATTTACTACCAATAATATAATTGATTCGGTCCCTTTATTTGGCAATATTGGAGGAAAATACTGCCTGTTTTGGTATCAAAATGGCAATATTGTGTACACTGATGATGGACAAAGTGTTAATTATGTATTTGATAGTGAAAATTTACCCTCTATAGGCCAGGAATTTGCTTTGCTGGAAGGTGATAATGGCAAGGCTGCTATTGTGTGGACCGCAACTTCTGTGACAGAAGATGTAGGGGTGGATGTGTATTGTGTTGATTTTGATGGAAGTAATTGGACATCTGTATATCGTTTAGGGGAATTGGATAGTGAATACATAACTTCTCTTAGCGGTCGTTTGGACAATTTGGGGCATCAAATGGTTTATTTAAGCAGTATCTATGAGGGAGAGGAACTATATTCGCATATTTGTATGTTTCAACCACGTGCACATATAAAAACCGATATTTCATGGATATCACAGGAAGATGAAAGAACAGGGGAAGTATATCCTATTGAACTGATTGTTTCAAATATTGGAAATACAACAATAGAAAGTCTGGAAATTACTTCAAAGGATGGCAGTATTCAAGATGAGATTACAGGACTTTCTATTGCGCCGGGGACTTCATATACATTAACGTGGAATGGATTATCTATTCCAGAGAAAGTAACAGAGATATATTATTATACATTAACTGTCAAGGCAGAGGGTGAGATAGCTGGAGAGGGAAATACATTTGATTTGACTTTGGGAGCATCTGATTTTTCAGTTGATGCATATGTAGATTATGCTGGCGGAGATCATTTCGCAGGTGTTACAGTAACAAATAATGGGATATTAACTTCGGATGCGGAACTGATTGTGTATGCTGATGCGGAACATTCGAAAGAGCTTCATCGTATAGAGTTAAGTCAAATACCAGAGGGAGAGTCAAGAGCTGCAATTTTTGATCTGACAGCATTGGATAAAACAGTTCAGACATTTTACTTTGAAGTATTGGATAAAAATGGAGGAGAAATTTATATAGGTGACAACGAAACACTTCTTTATATTGGAAAGGGTATTTATCTTGAGTATGGGAACGAAAATGCGAAACCATCTCGTATATCTGCTGCAAAATTACAAACGGATTATGAATATGGAGATATATTATATAAAAATGATTTAACAGTAACTCTGTATTACGATGATGGTACTTCTAAGGAGATAACAGATTATAGTACAGATGCAGATAATATTGATATGTTTACATTGGGAACAAAGGCTTTGACAATATCTTATAGAGAATTGACAACAACAGTAGATTTGAAAGTGAAACCAAGAATACTGGACGCAAGAACAACTGTTGTGCTGCCTTATACATCTTGTAAGTATGACGGAACAGCAAAAGAACCTATTCCATCATCTGTTATTGCAAATGGTATAAAATTGATTCAAGGAATAGATTATACGATTGAATGGAGTGATAATGTAAACGTTGGAGAAGCTGAAGTTCATATCATAGGACAAAATAATTATCAAGGAACACTAATATGCAGATTTACTATTTTAGAAAATGACTTATCAGAAGAACCTTCCACAGAGGAAACCTCCACAGAAAATCCATCAGAAGAATTTACGGATACAGAAAATCAAGGTAATGGTTTATGGGTTTCCGGTGTGAGTAAAGCTGGATATGCATACACGGGTGAGGCAGTAAAGCCAGTCATAAAGGTATACAATAAAGATATGCTTCTCACAGAAAAGACGGATTATACAATTTCATACAAGAATAATATAAAGGTTGGAAAAGCCACAATTATTGTAACCGGAAAAGGTAATTATGCTGGCAGGGAGACAGTAAATTTTGAAATCAATCCAATTGATATAGAAAGCAAAGAAGTACATGCTATGGAGTTCTATGTTAAAATCGGTAAAAAAACGCAGAAACCAGTTCCAGAACTTTATTATATGGGAACCAAATTAAAATATAATAAGGACTTTACAATATCATATAGCAATTTGTCAAACATATATTCTCAAACTGGAGAATATACTGTAACAGTTACCGGCAAAGGCAATTATAATGGCACAAGAACACTGAAATTATTAGCAGTCGAAAAAATAGTGAAACCGAAATCAGTAAGTATTACAAAGGCTGTTCTAAATGGTTTTGAAAAGACATTTACCTATACAGGGAAAGCTTGCAGACAGGAATGTAAACTGATTTTAAATACTTCTGAGGGTGAAAAGAATCTGAATGAGGGTGTGGACTATACTATACAATATATTAATAATATCAGAGCAGGTACTGCAACAGTTATATTCTATGGCAGGAATGGTTATACAGGAAAACTGAAAAAGACCTATAAAATACTTCCTTATAATATACAAGAGGATTACGATGCAAAAATAAAGTTAGAAAATAATCTTAATTGTGTTTTTGCAAAAGGAGGTAGCAAACCCAAACCAGTCATAACTTTCGATGGAAAGAGAATGAAGGAGGGAATGGATTATACACTTAACTATAAGAATAATAAAGCAGTTTCAGGTAATGGGACTCCATGTGTCGTAGTGAAAGGCAAGGGAAGTTTTAAGGGCAAAATCGCTATTAATTTCACTATCACACCACAAAATTTGTCTCAAATGATGCTTGTTTCAGGTGACAAAGTTTATAGGAACAGAGCAAATATATATAGAATTACACCAAAGCTTATGGATTTGGATGGTAAGCTGCTTTCAGCAGGAAAAGATTTCGATCGACAAAGTATTACATATACTTATGCAAACGAGGTTGTTCTGGAAAATGGTGTTTATAAAAAAGCTGGAAGTAAGGTGGAAAATACGGACATTATTCCAGTAGATACACAAATTTGCATAACGCTAAACAGTGGAAACGGTGATAATTATACGGGGGAATTTATTGGAGCATATCGTATTGTGAAAGCTAATATTAGCTCTGCAAAAGTGAGCATACCCAAACAGACATATACAGGAGATGAAATTCTTTTAGATAAATCTCAAATTACAATAAAGCTTTCGGGAGATATTTTAAAACCAGAAGATTTTGAAATTATACGATATGACAATAATGTAAAAAAAGGTAATGCGTCTGTTACAATTCAAGGCAAAGGGAATTATGGCGGAATAAAAACAGTAAAATTTTCTATAGGCACAAGGGGATTTTTATGGTGGTGGAGAAAATAAAATAGTACAAAGCCAGAACATTTTTCTATTTCAGAAAGTGTTCTGGCTTTATTATAGACTTTGTATGTAAGTCATGATATACTGAAAACATGAAGATTTGCAACCAGAATGTTCATAAAATACCATGAAATGAACAACTTAAATAATGGAGCAGTATATGATGAATCGGCAGATTGCAGATACCAGCAAACTTGTTACTGATGCGTGGGGGACAAGGTGTAGAAAACCGCTCATGGCTTGAAAAAGAAACACTTCGTGTATGAAATGATGAAAAAGATTTTCCAAATCTTGCGCAGAACTATAAAAAAGTGTATACTTGAAAAGAGTATTCACACAGTACTTATATGGAATGTAAAAAAAGAAAAAGGAGAATAAATCAATGAGCAGGAAAACAACAGTTTTAATGATTCTTGACGGTTACGGATTAAATGAAAAGACCGAGCACAATGCGGTATCGCTGGGGAAGACGCCTGTGATGGACAGGCTGATGAAGGAGTATCCGTTCGTGAAGGGAAATGCAAGCGGCATGGCAGTGGGACTTCCTGACGGACAGATGGGAAATTCTGAGGTAGGGCACCTGAATATGGGCGCCGGAAGAATCGTGTATCAGGAGCTTACGAGAATCACGAAGGAAATTCAGGATGGCACGTTTTTTGAGAATCCGGCTTTGGTGGAGGCAGTGGAGAACTGCAAGGCAAAAAATTCAGCGCTTCATCTGTTCGGACTTTTGTCAGACGGCGGCGTGCACAGTCACAATACACATTTGTATGGATTGTTAGAGCTCGCAAAGAGAAACGGTCTGTCTGACGTTTATGTACACTGCTTCCTAGACGGACGTGACACACCGCCTGCGTCGGGAAAAGGCTTTGCGGAGGAGCTTGAATCAAAGATGGCAGAGATTGGTGTCGGCAGGATTGCATCTGTGATGGGACGTTACTACGCCATGGACAGAGACAACAACTATGACCGCGTGCAGAAGGCTTATGAGGCGATGACAGAAGGAAAGGGCGAACAGGCATCGTCAGGACCAGTGGGAATACAGCAGTCTTATGACAATGACAAGACAGATGAGTTCGTACTTCCGACGGTTGTGGCGGAGAACGGAAAAGCGATTGCGACGATCAAGGACGGCGATTCGATCATCTTCTTTAATTTCAGACCAGACCGCGCAAGAGAGATCACACGTGCGTTCTGTGACGATGATTTCAAGGGATTTGACAGGAAGCGGCTTGATGTGAAGTATGTCTGCTTCTCTGACTATGACCCGACAATTCCGAATAAGACAGTGGCATTCCACAAGATTGCAGTGACAAATACATTCGGTGAGTGGCTGGCAGCAAACAACATGACACAGGCAAGAATTGCAGAGACAGAGAAGTATGCCCATGTTACATTTTTCTTTAACGGCGGCGTGGAGGAGCCAAATCAGGGTGAGGACAGAGTGCTTGTACCTTCTCCTAAGGAGGTGGCTACGTATGATCTGAAACCGGAGATGAGTGCCTACACGGTGTGCGACAAGCTGACCGAAGCGATTAAGTCCGGCAAATATGACGTGATTATCATCAACTTCGCAAATCCCGACATGGTGGGCCACACAGGTGTTGAGGAGGCCGCAATCAAGGCGGTGGAGGCAGTTGACGAGTGCGTAGGAAAGGCAGTTGACGCCATTCTTGAAGTGAACGGTACCATGTTTATCTGCGCGGACCACGGCAATGCAGAACAGCTCGTTGACTACGAGACAGGTGCGCCATTTACAGCCCACACCACAAATCCGGTGCCATTCATTCTTGTCAATTATGATCCCGCATATACATTGAGGGAGGGCGGATGTCTGGCAGATATCGTTCCTACCCTGATCGAGACGATGGGAATGCAGCAGCCGGCAGAAATGACAGGAAAATCCTTGCTTGTGCGGAAGTAATGGACGAAATATAATGTATCACACCAATGTGTGAATGGATTGCAGTTTACACCGAGAATGACGGGTGTGAACTGCAATCGTTGTTTTCGGTGTAAAAGAAGCATTTGATTGTCTGTGAGATGAGATAATCGTAGAATGCTTGAAAGGGGAATGCAAATAAATGGGAATGTTTTTAAACAGTATAGTGCCCTTGGAGGCGTATAAATTAGTCGTGACAAGCCCTTATTTTGTGGATAAATCGGCATTGATTGAGGAATTGATACCGGCTTTGGATATGGAGAGGCGTTATATTTGCATCACTAGACCGCGCAGATTCGGAAAAACCGTCATTGCTACAATGATCGGAGCATTTTTTGGGAAAATCAAAGAGGAGGACAGCCTGTTTGACAGTCTTGTCATCTCCACGGCTACAGGATATGTCCAGCATTTGCATCACCATGAAGTATTTTTTATTGATTTAAGCCGTATTCCAGAAAAGTGCAGCACCTATGAATCCTATATTACGCGCATTCGTGATGGGATGAAGAAAGATCTGTCGGACAGATTTTCGGACTTGCAAATTGACTGTACAAGATCTGTATGGGATATTCTTCAATTTGTTTTTGAGGAGACAAAAACGAAGTTTATCTTTGTGCTGGATGAGTGGGATGCCATTTTTCATATGCCGTTTGTCTCGCGAGAGGAACACATAGAATATCTTTTATTTTTGAAAAATCTGCTTAAAGATCAGGTGTATGTGGAGCTTGTGTACATGACAGGCGTTCTCCCGATCGCAAAGTATTCCAGCGGTTCAGAACTAAATATGTTTGCGGAGTACGATATGGCGACGAAGGAAAAGTTTGGTTCATATTTTGGATTTCTGGACTGTGAAGTTGACAAACTGTATGCTGTTTATCAGAAAAATACAAGAAATCAGAGAATTACGCGCAAAGATTTGTGTCTGTGGTATGACGGATATCATATCGCCTCCGGGGAAAGACTTTACAATCCGCGATCTGTTGTGCTTGCTTTGTCAGACAACCAGCTTTCTGATTATTGGACAAGTTCAGGACCGTATGATGAGATTTTTTATTATATCAGGAATAACATAGACGATGTTCGGGACGATCTTGTTTTGATGGCAGCAGGGGAACGGGTTGCAGCGGAAATCGGACAGTACACAGCGGCTTCCTTGGAAATACGCACAAGAGAACAGATTTACTCTGCGATGGTAGTATACGGACTTCTGACATATGAGGATGGGGAAGTTTTTATTCCTAACAAAGAATTGATGAATCAGTTTGATGAATTGCTGTTAACGAAGGATTCCCTTGGGTATGTGTATCGTTTAGCCAGAAAATCAGAGCAGATGCTCAAGGCGACGCTTGAGGGTAAAGTTGAAGTGATGGAAGAAATTCTGCAATATGCACATAACACAGAGTCTCCAATTTTATCCTACAATAGTGAAACTGAATTGTCGGCAGTAGTCAATCTTTGCTATCTTGCAGCGCGGGACAAGTACCATGTAGCGCGTGAAGATAAAGCTGGAAAAGGTTTTGTAGATTTTATTTTTTATCCAGAACGCAGGAATCTGGATTGTATAATTCTTGAATTGAAGATAGATAGTACGCCGACGCAAGCAATCCGCCAAATCAAAGAGAAGGCGTATGCCCTTCGCTTGAAGGGAAAGTTAGGCGAAATATCCAAATACACAGGACGGATTCTGGCGGTTGGGATCAGCTATAGTAAAGAGACAAAAGAACATCATTGTGAGATAGAAGTGTTAGCGTAGATGGGTGCAACAAGATGAGAAGATCAAAAAACAAGATATGGAATAAAATGGTAGTCAGTGCAGTTCTTGCTGTGGTGTGTATGAGTGGCTGCGGCAGCGTTGCGGCAAATGTGGAAGACGTTGGTATGCAGCAATCGTTCGCTGGCAGCATTTTGAATAAAAGTGTGCAAGGTGGCGACAGTGCGGACGGCGAATCATTGTCCAATGCCCGTGATCTCCAGACAGAAGTTGTTAAAGAAAATGGATTGAACACAGAGATAGAGAATGCGACAACGGGCGAGTATGATACGGGGGAAAAAACACAGGCTTTGGCAGCAGAGAATGCACCAGAAGCAGCGTCCGAAGTAACTCTCATCATGGTAGGTGACGTTCTACTGCACACGCCTGTGGCAAAAAGCGGTGTGCAGCGAAATGGCAGCTATGACTTCACCGCTCTTTTTGAAAATGTAAAAGATGAGATCGCAGCGGCAGATCTCGCACTGGTGAATCAGGAGGTAATCATAGGCGGGGCAGCGCTTGGCATCACAGGATATCCGAGCTTTAATGCGCCCTATGAACTGGGAGATGCCTTGGTGGAGGCAGGATTTGATGTTGTGCTTCATGCCACAAACCACACATTAGACAAAGGCAAAAAAGGTGTCACAAACTGCCTTTCATTTTGGGCGGAGCAGTATCCACAAATCACAGTGCTTGGCATCAATGAAAGTCAGGAGGCGCAGGATCACAATATCTTTGTCTACGAACAGGAAGGTATCCGTATCGCAGTGTTAAACTATACTTATGGAACAAACGGTATCCCGATGCCGTCCGGGATGCCTTATGCCGTTAATTTATTAGAGGAAAAGAAGGTTGCAGCAGACATAGCGAAGGCAAAAACAATGTCGGATTTTATCATAGTCTGTCCGCACTGGGGGACAGAGTATCAGCTTACGCCATCGGCAGAGCAGGCGCGGTGGACACAGTTTTTTCTGGAAAAAGGTGTGGACCTTGTAATTGGCACGCATCCGCATGTCATCGAACCGGTCGAGTGGGTGCAGGACGACAATGGAAACGAGATGCTGGTCTACTATTCGCTTGGCAACTTTGTGAACTGGACATCTAGTTCGGGAAAAGGCATCGCAAACAGAATGGTCGGCGGCATGGCAGAAGTTACGATCGCAAGAGAGCCGGAGGGTGATGTGGCAGTGAAATCATATGGCGTGGAGCCGGTTGTCTGCCATCTAAGCCAAGGCGCAAACGGGGTGACGACTTATTTCCTCGCTGAGTATACGGAGGAACTGGCATCGCAAAATGCGATACTTGGGCAAGATGCGGCATTTTCAAAGGAATACTGCATCAATCTATGCGAGCAGGTCTGGGGAGCGTGCGGGCAGGAGCTACAGGAAATAAGAAAGTAATAGAATGATAATTTAAACGCCTTGAATTTTTTCCGTCTTTTTGGAGATACTGTTGATGATATGTTACTGTTCAGACAGTACTTCGTTTTTACTTGCTGCCAGAACAGTGTGAGCAGTAACGATACGATTAAGATTCATAGTGACAGGAGGGCGGTTATGAAAACAGCATATTTTAAGATTACAGATGTTCATGCAAGGGAAGTACTGGATTCAAGGGGAAATCCGACAGTCGAGGCAGTGGTGACAGTCAATGACTGCTGTGAGGGAAGGGCAAGTGTGCCTTCCGGTGCGAGCACTGGAAAGTTTGAGGCGGTCGAGCTTCGAGACGGCGAGATGCGCTATATGGGGCTTGGCGTGGAGAAGGCAGTCAACAATGTCAACACCAAGATAAAAGATAAACTGATTGGCACAGATGTATGCAATCAGAAGTTCATCGACCATATATTAGTGGATACAGACGGAACAGACAACAAAGGAAATCTGGGGGCGAACGCCACCTTGAGCGTGTCAATGGCTGCCGCGCGCGCAGCCGCAAATGCCTTGGGAATGCCGCTGTACAGATATCTGGGCGGTGTCAAGCCAGACAGGCTTCCAGTTCCGATGATGAATATTTTAAACGGCGGCAGACATGCGACAAACACAGTTGATTTTCAGGAATTTATGATCATGCCAGTCTCGGCGGCAAATTTTCGGGAGGCGCTGCGAATCTGTGCAGAAATTTATCACAACCTCAAGAAAATATGCCACAAGAGAGGCTTGTCCACGGGTGTGGGCGACGAGGGTGGTTTTGCGCCGGATCTTCCAGATGCGTTTGCGGTGCTGGACTTGATCGTGGAGGCTGTCAAAGCAGCAGGATATGTGCCGGGGCATGATATTAAGATTGCGTTGGATGTGGCTGCTTCGGAACTCTACAATGAGGAGGACGGCACCTATCATTTCAGCGGCGAGACAGAGTTAAAACGCAGAAGGGCGTCTGTGGACGGCAATGGCGCATGTGCGTGCTATGAGGCAGGCAAGGAGTTTGACCTCAAAGACAATGAGCCGATGATCACGCGTACTACGGAGGAGATGATCGCCTATTACGAGCAGTTAATTGAAAGGTATCCTATTATTTCTATAGAGGATGGTCTTGCGGAGGATGACTGGGATGGCTGGGCAGAGCTAACCAGACGGATTGGTGATAAGGTTCAGCTTGTGGGAGATGATCTTTTCGTGACAAACACAAAGCGCCTAGATGCTGGTATCAAGAAAAAAGTGGCAAATGCGATTCTTGTCAAAGTGAACCAGATCGGTACAGTGAGCGAGGCAATTGAGGCAGTGGAAATGGCACAGCACAACGCTTACAAGGCTGTGATCAGCCACAGAAGCGGCGAGACAGAGGACGCTTTTATCGCAGACCTTGCAGTGGCGATGAACGCAGGACAGATTAAGACTGGTGCGCCGTGCAGGAGTGACAGAGTGGCGAAGTACAATCAATTGCTGCGGATTGAGGAGGAGATTGCGCTCACCTCAAAATATTTAGATCCATTTAATAAAATATAGAAACGAGCGCTTTCGAAAAGCAGGGCTGTCGGGAAATGAGCAAACAGTATCATTTTCTGACAGCCCAATTACTTGAAGTGTGTGTATCTATTGAACACGCTTTTGTCAGAAAATAATAAAAAATTACAAGAATTATCTGGAATATTTATGTAAAATGCGAAATTTACATAAATATTTGAAATAATATAAACAATTACCAAAATTCTCCGATATATATAATGCGCAGCAAAATATTAGTTAAAACAGTGGTAAGAGATGTGCAACAATACCCTAATATGCCAACAAGCATTTTTTATGACTGTTTAATGAAGTATTTTCAAGATAGGGTGTCTAATGGTCTGGATGGGTATTCAGAGTATTAGATACCCTATTTTGATCTGTCAATCTAAAATATAGACTTTACGGATAAAGTGCTTTTTTGTATAATAAAGCTATGATAAAAAGTGATTGGCAAGGAGGAGTCTGCGATAAATAAGAAGAGGCATGAGACGATAAAGCAGAAAAATAAGATCGTTGTGAGTATCTTGCTGGCAACCGTACTTTTCCTGTCAGGCTGTGCGAAAGAAACCATACAGACACAGGCTGGCAAGGGATTTTATCCGTTTAAGAAGGACCGAGTGTTTAACGCGGCGGTGGACGCATTTTTGGCGGCAGTGGACGAAAGGGATTCAGATGCGATCAAGGCGCTGTTTTCTCCGAATGCATTAGAGCAGGCAGAGGATATTGACGGGGAGATTGAGAAACTGTTCGCTTTTTATCCGGGACCGACACAGAAGTGTGAGCGGGACGGCGTCGGTTCAGAGTCGGGCAGCAGTGATCATGGAAAGCGGATTCGCAGGGGGAGTAACTGGTTTGCGGTGGTGTGTGACGGCGCCAATTATTATTGTAATTTTTCAATGGTTTTTCGAAATGACATGGACGGGGACGAGGTGGGGGTCTGGAGTATTGACTTTGTGTCTGAGAAGGTGATCTGCGCGGAGGATTTCAAGTTTAACGCGAAGCCCGGACTTCATGCGGAATCGGAGGCGCTGGGAGACTACCAGACAAGGAGAATCAGACATTATCCAGAAGTGTTTGTCCCGATTGAGCGGGAGCTGGCCCGGGAGGAGATTCGTATATTTTTGGAAAAGGAGACGGATTTTGATGTGTTTCGGGATACATTTGGAGAACCCAATGCAGAGACGAGCAAAAACTCGAGATATGCGTATGAGCTTCCCGACGAAGCAGGTGAAAAGCGGTATTTGATCTTGTATGTGACAGATGAACGAAAAGTCAGGAGGGCATGTATTGTAAACGATACAGACATAAACAATTTAGAAACGTTGTGGGAAGCATAGAAGAATGTGGAACAGAAATAAATAAAATTTGAGAAGAGGGATATAAAAGATGTGTGATTGTATGATTTGTGAGCGGATTGACTGGATTAAGAACAACAAGAATCCATATTTTGTGAGAGAGCTCGATACAGGGTATGTGGTGATAGGCGACCATCAGCGGATCAAGGGATATGCACTGTTTCTGTGTAAACAGCATGAGACAGAACTGCATTTTCTAAAGCCCGCATTCCGCGATGCGTTTCTTCATGAGATGGCAGTTGTGGCGGAGGCAGTCTACAATGCATTTGAACCGGATAAACTCAATTATGAGCTGCTGGGGGCAGGCAGAGGGCTGCATATGCACTGGCACTTTTTCCCAAGAAGGGCGGGCGATACGCCAAAACCCGGTCCCGTTTGGCAGCTTGGACAGGAACTTTTAGACGACAGGTTTCTGCCAGATGAAGCGGAGCTGGAGGACTTAAAGCGCCGGCTGAATGCGGAGCTGGATAAACTGCTATAGAGTAATTATTTATAAATATATCGAGGAATGACCACAATGAAAACAATACTGTTAATTGAGGACGACAGGGACTTGAATGCAGGGCTGACATATGATTTGGAGCTGGAGAAGTACAAGGTATTCTCCGCGTTTACCTTGGCAGAGGGACGAGAGATTTTGGCGTGTGAGGCGCCAGATTTGATTCTGTTAGATGGAAATCTGCCAGATGGGGACGGATTTGATTTTTGCAGAACAGTCAAATCAAAACACGACATTCCTGTCATTTTTCTGACGGCAAGGGATATGGAGCAGGAGGAAATGCAGGGCTTTGACTGCGGTGCGGACGATTACATCACAAAGCCGTTTAAAATGCCGATTCTCCACCGCAGAATACAGGCAGCGCTTCGAAAAACAGGAGCGCGGGAGGAACGCAGCCTGTACGATGACGGATTTCTGCGGATAGACTTTGACCAGATGATCGCGGTGCGGGGCGAGGAGACACTCACCATGACGCCGACGGAGTTCAAGCTGCTGCGGCTTTTGATTGCGAATGCCGACAACGTACTGACAAAGCGTCTTTTATTGGAAAAAATCTGGGATCAAAGCGGCAATTTTGTCGATGAACATACCGTGGCAGTGAACATTAACCGGCTGCGGAAAAAAATCGAGACACCAGAGCATGTGTACATCAAGACGCTGTACGGCGTAGGATATCAGTGGAAAAACGGATAAGAGCTATATGAAGGAAAGTGTAGTGTGATGTAAGGTATCTGTGGAAAACGGGAGTTAAAGAGAAATGAACGAGATCTTGTTAGGAAGCTCGGTGGTATTGCTTGTGGTGTCTGTCGGCATTTTGCTTTATGTCAGATATGGGCTGGTGCAATACACAACGCAGTTGATGTACAGTCTGGACGCCATTCTTGCGGGAGATAAAGCGATTGATTTTGGGGAAAATAAGGACACGCTGAACGGCAAACTACAGGCGAAGTTATACCAGCTTGGCGAGGTGATGGAGCAGAAAGCGAAGGAGAATCTGCGCCAGCGCCAGCAGCTAGAGACAATCATTGCGGATATCTCCCATCAGGTAAAGACGCCGATTGCCAGCATACGAATGTACCATAACCTGCTGGAGAGAAAAGAGCTTGAGGAGAAAAAGAGGGAAGAATTTCTGGCGGCAGTGGAATATCAGGTGGACAAGCTGGAATTTTTTATGAAAAGCATGATTCGCATGTCGCGGCTCGAGACGGGAATTGTGCAGGTGCATCCTGAGAAGAAGGCAGTGTATGAGCTGATTGCGCAGGCGGTCTGTGATGTGGCACTCAAGGCAGAGCAGAAAAAGATAGATATCGTTATTGACGAGAGCATCTTATCGGATAAAGCCGATGACGGGGAACTGACTGCTTATTTTGACACGCGCTGGACAGCAGAGGCAGTGTTTAACATTCTCGACAATAGCGTAAAGTATACGCAGGACGGGGGAAGAATTGTCATTTCTGCCAGAAAGACAGACTTTTATGTGCGAATCGGCATAAAGGACAGCGGGAGGGGGATTGCCGAAGCGCGCATTCCGATGATTTTCAAGCGGTTTTACAGGGAGCCGGAGTCCGCGAATGTGGAAGGTGTCGGCATCGGGCTGTATCTGGCGCGCGAAATCGTGATGAGACAAAAGGGCTTTATCGAAGTGCATTCCAAGGAGGGGAAAGGAACGACGGTTTTTGTGAATCTTCCTGTGGATAGGCAGTAAGGAATAGAATGGATTATCTCAAATCTGTTACTTTTTTGAGAACAGTTTGAGATAATCTTTTTATATGCTTATTTTATCAAAAAGATATCCAAGACTTCGCTTGCAGGATTACGGCAGGGAACACAGAAGTTGTGGATACAAAACAGAAACGGTAAATTTGTGCTTACGACCAAATTCGCAGATTTTGGTAAAAATGGAGGTTTTTTATGGACTATATTTTAGAGACGAAAGATTTAAAGAAATATTATGGCAGTGAGCCAAATGTCACAAGGGCGCTGGACGGTGTCAGTGTGGCTGTGCGGCAAGGCGAGTTTGTTTCCATTATTGGCACGAGCGGCAGCGGAAAATCGACATTGCTCAATATGCTTGGCGGGTTGGACATACCGACTTCGGGAAGTGTCAAAATCCGCGGAAAAGAAATTGGCAGGATGAATGACGAGCAGTTGACTGTATTTCGCAGGAGAAATATCGGTTTTGTGTTTCAGAATTATAACTTGGTGCCAATTCTGAATGTATACCAGAATATCGTGCTGCCAATCGAGCTTGATGGCAACAAGGTAGATAAGGCGTATGTGAATAAAATCATACAGATGCTGCACTTGGAGGAAAAACTCGATCATCTGCCCAACAATCTTTCAGGCGGACAGCAGCAGCGTGCAGCGATTGCGCGGGCGCTTGCAAGCAAGCCAGCGATCATCCTTGCGGACGAACCGACTGGAAATCTGGATTCCAAGACGTCTCTGGAGGTTATGCAGCTGCTGCGAATGACCAGTGTGGAGTTTGGACAGACACTGATTATGATCACGCACAATCCTGAGCTGGCGCAGATTGCAGACCGTATGATTCATATTGAGGATGGAAAAATAGTGGAGGTTCGAGAGAGATGAAACTATTGGAAAATAATAATCGTAAATTTATCAGGACATTGTCGAACAATTGCCTGAAGGCAAACAGGGGAAGGAACAGCATTGCGGTCATCGCGGTCGTTCTGACGGCAGTGATGTTTATGGCACTGACGACGGTACTTGAGGGGACACAGATTTCAATGAAAAATCAGATGCTCCGTCAGGTTGGGTCAAAGTTTATGGTGTCATTGAAAAATCTGACACAGGAGGAAGCCGAAAGGCTGCTTATGGAGCCGGAATTTGCCATTGCAGGGATTGAACAGTCTGTCGCCAGCGCAGTAAACAGCGCATTGAACAATGTGTCTGTCAGCATCGGCTGGATGGACACTGTGGTGACGGAAAACAGCTTTATGCACTTGGAAGCAGGGCATGCGCCGGAGAACATCAATGAAATTGCATGCGATACAGAGGTTTTGCGTCTGCTGGGGCTGCCGGAGGAGGCGATTGGACGTTCGTTTGTATTGCAGTATACGGCAGGCACGAAGCTGATGGAAAAAGAAATGACCGTCTGCGGAATCTGGAAAGGCAGGAAATATGAGCAGAGTGCATCAATGCTGGTTTCGAAACCTTTTGTGGAGGAGGTGCTCTCAAACTGTGACGGAGAGTATGAATGGCTTCGCACAACGAGTTACTGCGTTCGCGGTAGTTTTGCCAGCGAAAAAAATATTGCGGAGCAGCTAGACCGTATGGTCGAAAAAATCGGGTATAATCCGTCGGCAGAGCGCGGGGAGGATGGATTTCTGATTCATCATGTCAATCCCGTATACGAGAGCGCTTCCATGGGAGATACTATGGCGGTGTATGTTGCGGAAGGGATTGGTGTACTGCTGATTCTGTTTGCAGGGTATTTGATTATTTATAACATCTTTAAGATTTCGGTCGAGAAGGATATCCGTCTCTATGGTCAGCTAAAGACCATCGGAACATCGCCGCGGCAGATTCGCTACATGGTTATCCGCCAAGGAACTGTGCTGTCCTTGACCGGGATTCCTGCCGGGCTGGTTCTCGGCTGGCTTCTGGGAAATGCACTGCTGCCCATTGTGATGACGAATTTCACCATGAGCGAGGCGGAGTTTATCATTCCCCCCGTGTGGGTGTGGGCGCTGTCCGGCCTTTTTACTTGGATTACCGTTCGCATTAGCTGCGGCAGACCGGGCAGGATTGCGGGAAGGATTTCTCCGGTCGAGGCATTGAAATATCACGGTGTGCAGAATATTGCAAGGAAACATCAGCGCGGTATGGATTCCAGCCACAGGATTGCGTCCATGGCAGCAAAAAATTTAGGCAGAAACAAAGGAAAGACTGTGCTTGTGGTGCTCTCGATTTCGCTTAGTGCGGTGCTGCTCAACAGTATTCTGAATTTTGCAGGCAGCATGGATCAGGAGCTGTATGTGCGGCGTGGCAGCATTACGGACTTTGACGTGCGGAGTGCGGATTATAACAAGCCGATGCTGGAAAATCACGGAAAAGTAGTGCCGCGGCATGCAGTGCAAACGCTTAGGGAGATGGAAGGAATCGGGGATTTTGGCCTGTCATACTGCTATATGCTGCCGGATGCGGAAAATGTCTCAAAACAGGAGGATTTGGCAAAAATAAAACGTGTCAACGGACAGGAAACCATGCAGTTCGACATGGGGTTTGATGAAAACTGTATGATTTATGGATTTGATGCGCCCGCCCTTTCGCTGGCACAGGTGATTGAGGGCAGTGTGGACTATGAGAAGCTTTGTAGCGGAAACTATGTCGTGATGGTGGGGTATCTTGACGACCGCAGTGAATTTCACGATGAATTGCAGTACTATCATGCAGGGGATGTGATTGCGGCAGAGATTGGCGGAGCAACACAGGAGTATACGGTTTTAGCAGTTCTGGGAATGCCCAGTTCGATGATGATGAGCTACAGCAGCGGTGGTTATGAGTGCATTGGTTTTGCAGAACCTGTCTTTTTGGAGAAATTTCCCATGATGCAGCAGCCGATTCATTGTCTGTTCAACGCAGGGGAAGGCGCTTTTGATGAGGTCAATGCACAGGTTGGTGCGATTGCGCAATATAGCGGCTTGACAGTCCAGACGAGACTGACCGCGGAGGCGGAATTTAAAGAAACCCAATACACTTACAGCATGGTTGGAATTGTGAGCGCGCTGATACTGGGGGGAATCGGTGTACTAAACCTCATTAACATGATTCTGACAGGCGTGATTGCCCGGCAAAAGGAGTTTGCGTCCATGCGCAGCATCGGCATGACCAAAAAGCAGCTTCGGAAGATGATTGTCTATGAAGGAATGTACTATGCGGTGATAGCAGGCGTGGCCGGGATTGCGGCAAGCGGTGTTCTGTCGCTGACGCTGGTGCGCGTGCTGGCGGAAACGATGTGGTTTATGAAGTATGATTTCACTGTGCTTCCGGCGGTTCTGACATCAATTATATGCCTGCTGCTGGCAGTGTACATCTGTGCGATGACAGACAAGGTCTGGAACAAGGGAAGCATTGTGGAGCAGCTTAGGGAGATTGAATAAAGAATATACAAGATACATTTTGACACAAAAAACAGTTGAAATATACATGTATGTATGTTAAACTGTTTTTTGTGTATACGGACAGCAAGAAGAGGCTTGCCAGCAGGCTGATGGATGTCCGCGCGAGGGCAGGGGAAATGGTTTCCCACTACTCGATTCAGTGTGCTTTTATCTGTTAGGCGCACAGGTCATCGATAAGGAGGTGTGGAGATGGCAGCGATCAGAATAATTCTTACAATTATTTTAATACTCGTTTCGATTGCATTTACAGTGATTGTGTTGATGCAGGAGGGCAAATCAGCAGGGCTTGGCGCGATCAGCGGTGCGGCTGAGACGTATTGGGGCAAGAACAAAGGGCGTTCCATGGAGGGCGCACTCGTCAAGTTTACGAAGATTTTGGGCATTGTATTTATGTTGCTTGCAATTGTTTTAAATATAAATTTTTAGACAGTGATATATTTAAGATAAACCCGCGAAACACTCTTTTTACAAGGGTGTTTTTTCGTAATTATACACGAGCAGTTCCATATAGAAGAATATGCCGCGAAGGCGGTGCGGTCACGGACAAAAAGGAGGGATTTGAATGTCTGATAAGAGAAAAAAAGTGATATTGGATTTGATGGATGCGGAGTTTTATGTACCGATGAAGGAGAAGGAGCTTGCAGTCATGCTTCAGGTATCAAAGGAGGACAGAGGCGAGCTGAACCGTATTTTGAATGAATTGCTGGCAGAGGGGAAGCTCTCACTTACCAAGAAGGGAAAGTTTATCAAGGCAAAACACTCAGACAGGGAACTTATTGGTACTTTTATCAGTCATCCAAAGGGCTTTGGCTTTGTCGAGATTGAGGGCAGAGATGAGGATTTATATATTCCTGAGAACTTTGTAAATGGCGCTTTTCATAAAGATACAGTCAAGGTGGCGCTTTTGTCAACGCAGAGCGCGGGACAAAACGGCAGGCGTCAGGAGGCGCAGGTAATAGAGATTCTGGCAAGAGGCATGAAGCAGATTGTTGGGATTTATGACAAAAATAACAAAAATTTCGGTTTCGTGATTCCAGACAACACGAAGATCAGTGAGGATATTTTTGTGCCTGTCGAGCGTTCCAAAGGGGCGGTGTCTGGTCACAAGGTGGTCTGTGAGATTACGGATTATGGGAAAAATAACCGAAAGCCGGAAGGAAAGATTACGGAGATTTTAGGGCATGTCAATGACCCCGGCGTAGATATTATGTCGATAGTCAAAGGGTATGAACTGCCGACTGAATTTTCTGAGAAAATTATGCATCAGGCAGAGCGGGTGGCAAGTGAAGTGTCTGAGGCGGACATGGCAGGGCGGCGCGATCTGCGAAACGTGCAGATGGTGACGATTGACGGGGAGGACGCCAAAGACCTCGACGATGCAGTCAGCTTGACAAAGGACGGCACGCAGTATCAACTGGGCGTGCACATCGCGGATGTCACGAACTATGTGCAGGAAAACTCTGCATTGGACTGGGAGGCGCGTGAGCGCGGGACAAGTGTCTATCTGGTGGACAGGGTGATTCCCATGCTGCCGCATAAGCTCTCGAATGGAATCTGTTCGCTAAATGCAGGGGAGAACCGTCTGGCGCTGAGCTGCCTGATGACGATTGATGAAAAAGGCGAGGTCGTAAGCCACGAGATTGTGGAGTCCGTTATCAACGTAGACAGACGAATGTCCTACACGAGTGTCAAGAAAATTCTGGAGGACAAAGACGAGGCAGAGATACATGAATATGAAGCGCTTGTGCCGATGTTTGAGCTGATGCGTGAGCTTGCGGGAATCCTGCGGGAAAAGCGCAAAAAGAGAGGCTCTATTGATTTTGATTTTCCGGAGAGCAAGATCGTGCTGGACAAACAGGGACATCCGATCGAGATTAAGCCGTATGAGCGCAATGTGGCGACAAAAATCATAGAGGATTTCATGCTGATTGCCAATGAAACTGTGGCAGAACATTTTCACTGGATGGAGTTGCCGTTTGTGTACAGGACGCATGATAATCCTGATCCAGAGAAGATTGATAAGCTTAGCACATTTATCCGCAATTTCGGTTATTCGATCAAGAGCAGGCAGGAGGAAATTCATCCCAAGGAGCTTCAAAAGCTTCTGGCAAAGATAGAGGACACACCGGAGGAGGCACTGATCAGCAGACTGACGCTGCGCAGTATGAAGCAGGCAAAATACACAATTGATTGTACGGGACATTTTGGGCTGGCATGTCAATATTATTGTCATTTTACCTCGCCGATCAGAAGATACCCTGATTTACAGATTCACCGCATTATGAAAGAACAGCTTCGCGGACGGCTGAATGAGAAGCGCATTGACCACTATAATGCGATTCTGCCAGAGGTGGCAAAACATTCCTCAGAGATGGAGAGGCGTGCAGATGAGGCAGAGCGCGAGACGGACAAACTCAAGAAAGTCGAATTTATGGAGCGCCATATCGGTGAGATTTATGAGGGAGTCATTTCCTCAATCACAGCATGGGGCGTGTATGTGGAGCTGCCAAATACGATTGAAGGCATGATTCATGTATCTATGCTGCCGGGAGACTATTTCTATTATGATGAGGAGACGTATGAGATGGTGGGGCAGTCTACAGACATTCGGTACAAGCTGGGACAGACATTGAAAATCAGGGTTCATGCGACGGATAAGATCTTGAGAACGATTGATTTTGTCATTCCTCAGGAGTGGGAGATAGATGAAGATAAGGAATGAAAGAAGGTAGCAGAATGGCAAAAAATGAAGCAATGAAGCTGGTTGCCAACAACAAAAAGGCATACCATGACTATTTTATAGAGGAGAAATATGAGTGTGGAATCGCGCTTCATGGCACGGAGGTCAAATCTCTGCGCATGGGAAAGTGCAGCATTAAGGAGGCATTTATTCGTATCGAACATGCAGAGGTGTTTGTGTATGGTATGCATATTTCTCCTTATGAAAAAGGAAATATTTTTAATAAAGACCCGCTGCGTGTAAAAAAACTTTTGTTGCACAAGCAGGAGATTAACAAGTTGTTAGGTAAAATCAAGGAGAAGGGCTACACACTGGTGCCGCTTCAGGTTTACTTTTCAAATGGCAGGGCAAAGGTAGAAATCGGGCTTGCGCGCGGTAAGAAGCTCTATGACAAGCGCGAGGATATTGCAAAAAAAGATGCACGGCGTGAGACAGAGCGTGAATTTAAAGTAAAGAACTTGTACTAAAGACAGTGGGTGAAATCAAAAAGGGGAGTGAATCCCCTTTTTGATTTCAGTATTCTTTGAGTTTAATCCTCTCTGCTTCTCGCAGTGATAATCCAAGGCGCCGGGTCGGACTTAAAGGTGTTGTTGCTGCGGAGTTTTGTCACAGACACCTGTATCGTCTCCACGTCGGCAAGTCCAAGGTCGTGCAGCGTATCGGGCAGGCTGGCAGCAGTCTTGAAGTCCAGCGTATAGATCACGACGTTCATGTTTGGATTGAGTTTTAGCAGGCATTCAAGTTCTTGTTCTGTGCTTGCGGACGCAACTAAGAACACGAGTGAAGGAACTGGACACTGGGACATTGTAGTCTCATCAACATGGTCGATGATCTTGATATTGTGGAGGTCAAAGTGCGATACATTGTCCTCAAGGGTAGAGCGGTCAGCCCTGCTGTATTCCACGGCGATGACAGAACCCTCAGCGGCGATCAGCGCAGCCTCGATGGCGATGCTTTCTCCGCCGATGACACAGATGTCGTCCTGTGGGTCAACCATCATTTTGCTTAGAATGATAGAGCGGATCTCACTGCCGACATAGTTGATGGAGCCGCGCTGGAGTTTCTCATTGCTCAGTCCGATGCGCGTCGAATTTCTGGCATTTGGGTTGAGAATGAGCATACCAGCCGACGCGTTGATGCCGCGGTTGATCATATCCTTAATCTGGTTATGCAGAATGTCGCCGCTGGGGTCGGAGCCTTCATTGTACCATACCTCGCACTCGCCCAGACCAGCATTCCACAGGCGGTAGAAAATGTCGTCGATACCAGCATTGGTAAATATCAGTGTGGTCTTGTGCGCCTCGACGGTGGGGATAACGTTTTTGTTTTTCTTTGTGATGTCAATGATTTTGACATGCTCCAGATCAATCGGCGTATTCTGCGAATAGTATTGCAGCCAGCTTAAAATGATCTCATTTGTAAAAATTTGTTTTTCCATTGCGGAGCCTCCTTGTTTGTTGGTAGTTTATACGTTAATTTATAGTCTGTTCCAGAATATCCGAATCAAGCTTCGCTTTGATCTTATTGCGCTCTAAGACAATCGCGCCTATTTGTTCCTGTGCTTTTATTGTAAAATCAACATCGGAAACATGGTCATAAAAGTCAGGTGTCACACTGTTTATGTACAAATTTCTGTCCGTATCCATTGTCAGTATAATATCGGAGAACGGGACAGCATCGTCGAAAACAGTAAATTTTCTCCGTTTGGGGTCAAAGTATCCGATTTGTGAACGGTGTATGCCAGAACCCCAAGAGAACGTGTAGTACAGTTCATATCGTCCATCTTTATTCAGGTCTGCGAGCGCCATGCTGGTAATGCCAAACCCTCCCATGTGATCATCAATTAAGTAAACTTCGTCATCATATAGTAAAAAAGATGCATTGGACGCTTCATATTTGAAGATCGTAAAATCGGAATTGTTTGCTATAAAGTTGGGAGTAATATTATAACATGCATCATCAGTAAAAGGAGAACAGTACGTCTTGTTTTGTGCTTCAAATTCTGAAACCTGTGCCTTGGATGGCGTAATGGTCATTTCTGATTCTGCCGCGATGGTGTCAAGAACAGTTTTGGCTGAATAGGAAGAATAAGCTGACAATACGAAGGGGATGCAACTAAAGATAAATATTGCGTTCTTCGTGGTGTTCATCGTTTTCGCTCCTTGCTGACATTTCATCGTCTTACTTTATTTTATATATATCACTATATCATATTCGCCACAAAAAAACAGCAGTGTACAATAAAATTTATCCTAGTTTTTTTGCTGTAAATTTGTTACACTATAAAAAGTGTCAGAGTGTCATGAAAAATTATAGATACAGAAAGGACGATCATACAATGGGGAAAATATTTAAGTTTGGGCAGGATGTGGACACAGACCAGATTATTGCGTCGCAGTATATTATATATCCTACAATTGATGAGATGAAGGTACATACGTTTGAGTCTTTGGACACGGAATTTGCATCACAGGTGCAGCCGGGGGATTATGTTGTGGCATCAGAGAATTTTGGGTGCGGTTCATCGAGAGAGCAGGCGCCAACGGTGCTAAAAGCGCTGGGCGTCAAGGCGGTTGTGGCGAAGTCTTTTGCGCGCATCTTTTATAGAAACGCGATCAATATCGGACTTCCAGTCATTGTCTGCAAGGAGCTGTACGACAATGTCAATGCAGGTGACGAGATGGTGTTATCCATGCAGGAAGGGATTGTGCGTGTGAACGGTAAGGAATATGAGTGCACGAAGCTGCCGGCGTATATGCAGGGGATTCTTGATCAGGGTGGACTGATTGCGTCACTTGACAGAGAATAAGAGGAGGATTTGGAGAAAATGGGAATGACAATCGCTGAAAAAATTATTGCGGCTGCGGCGGGTGTTTCGTCCGTCAAGCCGGGAGATATCCATACCGTAGTGCTTGATCGTCTGATGAGCAATGACGGGACGACGCATCTTACAATTGATATGTACAATCAGTTGAAAAACCCGCGTATCGCAGATGTCAGTAAATTAGTGTGGATTATGGACCACAATGTACCGTGCGACAGTGTCAAGACTGCGGCATCACACAAGAAGATGCGTGATTTTGCAAAGGAGCACGGTATCAAATTCTATGAGGGTGCTGGCGTCTGTCATCAAGTGATGATGGAGAATCATGTCACAAGCGGCGAGCTGATCTTCGGCGCTGACAGCCATACGTGCGCATACGGTGCAGTTGGTGCATTTGGCACTGGTGTGGGCTGTACAGATTATCTCTATGCGATGGTGACGGGGAAATCGTGGCTTTTGGTGCCGGAAACACTGAAATTTAATTTGACAGGAGCATTGCAAGAGGGCGTATACGCCAGAGATTTGATCCTGTCTATTATTGGGAAGATCGGTGCAAACGGCGCAAATTATATGGCGATGGAGTTTGGCGGAGAGGGCTTGAAAACACTGAACATGAGTGACAGGATTTCAATCTGCAATCTCTGTGTAGAGGCAGGCGCAAAGACAGCGCTGATGGAGGTTGACGAGATCGCGCTCAACTATCTAAAAGAACATGGCAGAGAGCCGAAGCATTGTTTTAAGAGCGATGAGGACGCTCAGTTTGCAAAGGTATATGACATCGATTTGGGAGACATTCGGCCAATTGTGGCAAAGCCGCATTTTGTGGACAGTGTGGTCGATGCGAAGGCGTGTGTGGGCACGCATATTGATCAGGCATTTTTGGGCTCTTGCAATAATGGGCGCATAGAGGACTTGCGGGTCGGAGCTGAGCTGATCAGGGGCAAAAAGGTGCACCCGCTTGTCAGATTTTTGGTGGTTCCAGCAAGTGCAGCAGTGTACCGGCAGGCGCTGGCTGAGGGGATTATTGATACTTTTATGGAGGCAGGCGCGATTGTCATGAATCCAAACTGTAGCGTGTGCTGGGGAAGCTGTCAGGGCGTGATCGGTGAGGGAGAAGTGCTCATAAGTACTGGAACGCGCAACTTCAAGGGACGCGCAGGCCACAAGGATTCGTTTGTGTATCTGGCATCTGCGGCGACAGTGACGGCATCTGCGATAAAGGGTGAGATTACGACAGCAGATTTGCTGGCTGTGTGAACGGAAGTGAGTATTACGCCAGCTGCGAAGCACCATACTTCCTTATGCGGCTGTATAGCTTCGGGATATATTGTATAAACAGAAGAGAGGAGTATTATAAATATGGATCAATTCACTGGAAAAATATGGGTTCTTGGCGATGATATCGACACGGACATCATTATTCCTACAGAATATTTGGCACTCAAGACGGTGCAGGACATGGCACCGTATGCATTTTCGCCACTCCGCCCAGAACTTGCAGGGCAGATAAAGGAGGGGGATATCATCGTGGCAGGGAAGAATTTTGGCTGCGGCTCTTCGAGAGAGCAGGCGCCGGAAATCATTAAGGCGCTTGGGATTCAGTGTGTGATTGCGAAATCCTTTGCACGTATTTTCTTTCGCAATGCCATCAATAATGGTCTGCTGCTGATCGAAAACGACAAGCTGCGTGACGCGGTAAGCGAGGGCGATGAGATCACAGTTACCATCAACGAAGCGATCATGCATCATGGAAATCAGTATCCTATCACGTCCCTGCCTCAGAATCTAGTCGATATCATCAATGCGGGTGGTCTGGTCAAGGCGATGCAAAAGCTTAACAATGTAAAGCAAGGTTAAGTCAAACAGCTTAGAGTAGGAGGGAATGCAATGAGTTTAACGATTATAGAAAAGATTGTGAGAGATCATATAGGCAAGGAGGCTCATCCCGGTGAAATCGTGACGGTGAATGTGGATCGCGTGATGATTCATGACATTTTTATTCCGTTTGTGGCGTCCAAGTTTGAGGAGATGGGATTTACAAAAATCTGGGATACAGACAAGGCTGTGCTCATCTATGACCATCTGGTGCCAGCAAGTCAGGTGGACGATACCAGACATTTCCGCATAGGGAATGCGTTTGTAGAAAAGTATGGAATGAAAAACATTCATCGGGCAGATGGAATCTGTCACCAGCTCATGACGGAGGCTGGTTATGTGAAGCCGGGGGATATTGTGTTTGGCACGGACAGCCACACAACTACCTATGGCTGTGTCGGCGCGTTTTCGTCCGGTATTGGATATACGGAGATGGCAAGCATTCTCGGCACAGGAACACTCTGGATTCGCGTGCCGGAGACAATCAAAGTAAATATCACCGGGAAGCTTCCTGAAAATGTCATGGCAAAGGATATTATCCTAAAGTTAATCGGAGATCTGGGGGCAGATGGCGCTACCTACAAGGCGCTGGAATTTGCGGGAGACACCGTTGAAAATATGACAGTGGCGTCAAGAATGTCCATGTCCAATATGGCGATTGAGGCGGGCGCAAAGTGTGCACTTTTCACACCAGATGAAAAGACTGCCGAATACTGCGGCATCGAATTGACAGACAAAGAGCGGGATTTGGTCGGCGATGCGGATGCAGTGTACTGCAAAGTGATAAATTACAGGGCGGAGGACTTTGTTCCCGTGATGGCGTGTCCGTCCAACGTTGATAATGTAAAACCCGTCTCAGCGCTTGTCGGAAAGGAGATTGATCAGGTATTTATCGGCTCATGCACCAATGGGCGGCTCGAGGATTTAATGGCGGCGGCGGCGTTTCTAAAGGGGAAGCATGTGGCGCCTTTTGTGAAGCTGATCATCACACCGGCAAGCCGCAAGATTTATAGAGAGGCGGTCGCAAATGGGACGATGGCAGTGCTTGCGGAGGCGGGGGCTATCATCACGCATCCTAGTTGTGGTCTGTGCTGCGGCAGGACTGGAGGCATTCTGACCGATGGAGAGACAGTGATTGCCACAAATAACCGTAATTTTCTTGGACGCATGGGTACCTCAAAAGTAAATATTTATCTGGCATCGCCCAAGTCGGCTGCGGCTTGTGCAGTGGCAGGGAAAATTGTTGTTCCATAAAGAGTGTGGACAATCTGTCCAATGGACAAAATGACTAGAATAGGATATCCTTTTATTGATACATGTATTGATGAAAGGATATCCTTTTTATGCACACGGGCACTCCAAGGAAGCATGTCAGCAGAAGCTGACGGGTGCCCGGCGCGCGAGTAGGGAAGAAGGTCATTCCCCTACTCGATTGTATGGCTGCACACGGGCAGAGGAAAATACAGCGCAATAATTGACATAGGAGGAGTTTATGAAGGCAATAAAAATCGGAACCAAAATTGAGATTTACAATGACACCGTCATGACTTTTAATGAACTGCCGGCACGAGCCTATATTGTGAGGTTTGAAAAAATGACAGGTTTTTATCTGGATGAGTATGCAGAGGTGGAGATTAAGGAGGATAAAATTTATGGAGAACACATAAATAAGGTCAAGAAGGTATTGCGGACATACAAAGCGTTTAACCGCAATCTGGGGGTGATTTTAAGCGGTTATAAGGGAATCGGAAAGTCGCTGTTTGCCAGACTTTTAACAGTGGAAGCGATAAAGAACGGCATTCCAATCATTGTGGTGGACAAGTATATTCCGGGGATCGCTTCTTATTTGGAAGCGATTGACCAGTGTGTCATGGTATTGTTTGATGAGTTTGACAAGACCTTTGGCGATGTCAAGGCAGTGGAAGGAGAGACTGAGCCACAGGCTGCACTGCTTGGCCTGTTCGACGGGATTTCTCAGGGAAAGAAATTGTTTGTCATCACATGCAATGATGTCAGGAAACTCAATGATTTTATCGTGAACCGTCCGGGACGTTTTCACTACCATTTTCGCTTTGAATATCCAACTGCGGAGGAAATTAAGACGTATTTGCGGGATAAGCTAAAGAAATCATTTTATGGTGAAATCGAGTCGATCATATCATTTTCAAGAAAAGTGGACTTAAATTATGATTGTCTTAGAGCGATTGTGTATGAAATCAACAGCGGAGAAAGTTTTCACAGTGCGATTGAGGATTTGAATATCATGAATCTGTCAAAGGAGAGCTACCACCTCATGATATATTTTAAGAATGGTTCGCCGATGCGCATTGAGAACAAGCATATTGACTTTTTTACGGAGGAAGAAATTATTGCCTGCTTTTCGGACGACGGCTTTAATGAGATTCTGACAGTCAGTTTCTGGATTAAAGACAGTACATATGATGTGAAGGAGGACTGTGCAGTCATTGCGGCGGAACGATTGAAGATTACGTATGATGAAGAGTATGATGAGGAACGCGTGCGAAAGATTAAGACACTGATAGTGGACCGTCTGGAAATCAGAAAGGTGCGGGAGAGGAGCCTGCACTATGCAGTGTAGGCTCAGCTTGGTTCAGGTTTCGCTTAATTCAGTTGGTCATGCTCAAGAATATGCTGGAGAAGTCCGTCACAGCCTTCCATGATATCCTTGTAGGTGGTGTCAAAATCTCCGGTATACCAAGGGTCTGCTACATCTCTGCCAGAACCGGCAAAGGTGAGTAGTTTATAGATTTTGCTCTCGCTGTCACCGCCTGCGATGCGGGTCATATTGCGGATATTGGCGGTATCCATACCGATCAGATAATCATACGCTGCATAATCCTGTGCCGTCATCTGAACTGCGCGGTGCGGAATCAGCGGTATTTTGACCTCTCTTAATTTGTTCACTGTGCCGTAGTGGGGCGGATTGCCAATCTCCTCGCGGCTGGTGGCAGCAGAGTTGATGTAAAAGGCACTTTCCAGTTTTTTTCGTTTTACGAGGTGTGTCATGACGCTCTCAGCCATGGTGCTGCGGCAGATATTGCCGTGGCAGACAAATAATATTTTAATCATCTTGAATATATCCTTTCATAAGCCTTTAAACCTTGATATATTGGGTTTCTTGGCACTTTTCTTCAATTTTGTATTTTGCCCTGACTTCACGCAAATCTATATAAATCTACGCAAATTTATGGGCAAATGATGTAGTAAATGGTGTAGTAGATTGGTGTATTTTTAACTTGATTTTCTTTGTTTTCCTTGCATATCGGTATCTTTACATACAGGATTCTCCTGCGTTGTCCGGCACTCGTCAAACACATTTGCAAGCAATGTGTTTCCTCGTTGCTCGCTCAAATCAATGATTCTCGCCATTTGCTCCGCTGCACGGTCAAAGCTGGCATGAGTAAATACATTCAGCGTAACGCCTACATCGGAATTGAAGTGCCTATTCATTTTTCATAGTGTCTCCTTACTGATTTTACATATCAGGCTTAATAATTACTGATGCAAATCCCTCATGCTGATTATTCAAATCCGCCATCAAAATTACTACACCATATTATCCCGATTCTGTCCATTGTAAAGAAATCTTCTAACTTCCATAATCAAATCATTCGGATTATCATCTATTATTGTATAGTAAATAGTATAATCGCGTACATAAATACGATAATAAGCGTATCTGCGTTCTCGTATCGAATAATATGGCTCAAAAGATTCAGCCACTGGAAGGCGTTCCATAATAGCTGCTTCCACATTATCTAATAAATCATTTGCCGCTTTCGGATTCTTCAGTTTCTCAAGGATATAAGTTACTTTTTCATCAAGATCCTCATAAAAAAGCGGCAGATACCTCAACCTGTATTTCTTACTGAGCATTTATCTTTCTCCGTAAATTTCCAAATACTTCCTCATGGCTCATTCGGACAGTACCTTCTGCCGCAAGCTTATCTGCTTTATCCAATGCCACTTCCACACCATCCGTCAACTTTGAATACTCTTCAAGACTAAGTACCACCATTGCTCCATATCCGTTTTTTGTTAAATATACGGGTTCACCTGCATTTACAATTCTCTCAATATCAGGAAACTTATTTCTTAAATCTGAAACAGGTCTAATCTGTAACATTTGCATTCACTCCTTATCAATATTTTATCTTAATTTTATCATTATCCATATTGTATTCTATTATTCTAAAAAAAGCAACCACTGTTAAAAATCTTTCTTCATTATCACTACGTTACCTGATGCAGTTCTTCTTTCACGTCATCAAAGTTCACATGGGTTGATTACTTTATTACATACTTAGTACCCCTTCCTCTGCCTTCAATTTTTACAACACCTTTTTTACCCATCTCTTTTAGTAATTGTGTTGTCTTTGATTTACCAAACGGGGCGTAAGGAGCAATTTCGCTAATTGATTTCAGCATTGTTTTACTTAATATTTTATATATTTTTCTTTCGTCTTCCGATAAATTCAGGTTTTTCTCAAAAACCGGAAGTACAATCTTAATTGTATTTTCCGATATTTCAAAAACCGGCTGTTTCAATCCTTCCTCATAGAGTTGCTTTATCCGCGTAATTCCTGTACCGAATATTTCGACAAACCCCAGCCTGTAAAATACATTTGCAAGATTTCTATTTCTTAAAACTGAAAGTTTCCCCGATAAATACTCATCTTTTGTTATTCCAGAAGGCAGTCCTCCCGGAGAAATAATTTCTATTCTGTCGTCAAACATCGAAACTTTTATCTGTGACGCCACATCCCACGCCCTATGAATCAGTGCGTTTGCAATTGCTTCTCTAAACGCGGCTTCTGGTATTTTTTCTGC
>ERZ808054.580-NODE-580-length-31502-cov-4.640573_pt1 | contig 31502 bp, 27 predicted proteins | sample MGYA00380201_ERZ808054 | MGnify/ENA primary metagenome ERZ808054 (study PRJEB31490, sample SAMN06133419) | mouse gut metagenome | isolation source: Z5_2 | host: mice | place: China: Chengdu | collected 2015-05 ...
TCCGGGATAGAAGCAGCAAAAAAACTATACGATACATGCAGGGATATGGATATAGAGGAGACCATGGAACTGGTGCTGAATGCCGAAACCGAGGAAGAGGGAGAATTCTTTTCCCTGTTAAGTGATTTCATTTTACAGAGAAAGCAGAAAGAAGTCATTGCCGGGAAGGAGTTTTAAATGAAGCGGTATATTTTATATGCTGGTGTAAACGGTGCCGGGAAATCCACGTTATATCGAACAACTCGCTATAAAGACAGCATGCCAAGGGTTAACACGGATGAAATCCTTCGGGAATTCGGAGACTGGAGGAATTCTTCTGATTTAATAAAGGCGGGCAAAATAGCAGTGGAACGTCTCAACGATTACTTGCTGCAGGGCATTGCCTTTAATCAGGAAACTACATTGTGTGGGAAATCAATTTTAAATAATATAACTAAGGCTAAGGAAAGAGGATATTTTATAGAGCTGCACTATATTGGCGTTGAGGATGTAGATATTGCTAAAGAAAGAGTAGTGATGCGCGTAAAACAGGGTGGTCACGGCATTGCCGAGAAGGATATTGAAAGAAGATATATTGATACGTTTATTAATTTGAAAATTGTCTTGCCAAAATGTGATTTGGCAGCGTTCTATGATAATACAATTGAATTTCGCAGGTTTGCGATTTATAAAAATGGAAAGCCGGTAAGAGTTTCGCATGATGTGCCGAAGTGGTATGAAAAATTCATAGAAAATGTAAAATAGAGAGTGATAATTTATATGATGAAAAGCTGTGAGGCATTATAAAATTATGTGGGTAAGTGACACGTAACTAACCAAGCGCTTGAAAATGCCGTATTTTAGGCGTTTGGAACCATGCAAGAGATAGAAATCAAATTTACAGATTCAAGAATACGGACTCCGCAGGTTTTTCCTGCGGAGTTTTTTGCGAAACAAGAAGATATTCAAAGTGTTTACAATGTAAACATATGGTGCTAGAATAAGCTTATGGACAATGTTTACAATGTAGACTGACAGGCTTGAAGATATATAGTGAATGAAAAAAGGATATTTATTATGAAGGAATTAAGTGTGGCGGAATGGCATGTGCTTGAATGTCTTTGGGAGGATTCTCCCAAGATAGGAAGCCGGATCGTGGTGGATATGGCGGAGCGGAGAGGATGGAGCAGAAGCACAACTTTGACCATGCTTCGGAGAATGACAGAAAAGAAGCTGATTTCCTGTGATGACAGCGGAAAGGTGAAAACTTATACGCCGCTGGTAATCAGGGAAGAGGCAGTGAAGAAAGAAACGGAGAGCTTCATGAACCGGGTTTACCATGGGAGTGTCAGCATGCTGATCAATAGCTTTGTAGGGAAGCAGAAGTTGGCGGCAGAGGACATTGAGGAGCTCAGGAAGATTTTGGATAATGCGGAGGGGAAAGATGAGTGCTGAGTGGATATTATCGTCCTGCGCCATGATTTCTTTGGTGGTGCTGATCAGGCATATATTCCGGAGAAAAATGCAGCCCCATGTGCGTTACGCTGTGTGGTTAGTGGTGGTTCTTCGGCTGCTGATCCCTGTTTCTTTTTCGGAAACTGCTGTCAGTATTTTAAATCTTCTTCCAGAATGGGCTGAAACGGAAACCAGGCAGGAAGAAAGTCAGGCAGAAGGGAGTCTGGATCAGGCTGTAACAGCGGGTTCTGAAATAGATTCTGAAATTATGGATAATCCATCAGACGGGGAAAATATAAAGGCTGAACTGCCTGTTTTTAAGGAGATTTTTTTGGCAAACAAAGGCAAACTGGATACAGGCAGGATACTTCGTCTTGTCTGGCTTTTGGGCGCTGTATTTTGGGGCTTGGTGCTTTTGGTTGTGAATCTGGATTATGCAAGACGTCTTAGAAGGAGCAGGAAAAGGATTGACGGTGCAAGTCTGCCGGAACATCAGAAGGTGCCGGTGTATACCACAGAGCTGATCGATACGCCTTGCCTGGTTGGCTTTTTTCATCCTGCCATTTATGTTACGGAGGACGTAGCAAAGGATGAGCAGGCATTTGCATTTGTGCTTTGTCATGAAAATGTTCATTACAGGCACCTTGATCACTGGTGGGTCTTGGTGAGAAATTTGTGTTTGTGCCTGCATTGGCATAATCCGCTTGTGTGGCTTGCCGCCCGTTTATCCAGACAGGATGGGGAATTGGCATGCGATGAAAAGGTATTGCAGATACTTGGCGGCGGAATCCGTGTGGATTATGGGAGGATCCTGTTAGAACTCAGCACGGCAAAATTTTCCGGTATGGGCGGATGGCGGCTCTCCGCCACGATGGGAGGCAGCAAACGGCAGTTGTCCGAACGGCTGCAGATGATCATAAACACTCCCGGAAAAGCAATGGGTATAAAGCTTCTGGTGTTGATTTTGATGGTGCTTGTTCTTGCGGTTGCATTTACCGGAAGAGACAGGAAAAGCTTTGCGGCGGAGGAACAACAAGAAGAGGGTAAACGGCAAGAAGAGAACGAACAGCAAGAAGAGAGTGATGCGCAAACGGAAGCTGCGGATTCTTTGCAAACGCTGGTGCATGAGGAAGAAATATATTTGCCTGTGGGCAACGATCAAAATCTGGTGATCGATTTGAACTTTGACGGCTGGGATGATCTGTGTCTTCCGGTACAGCATAAGGGCGGCGAAGATGTGCCTTATTCCTGTATGATCTGGGATCAGGAGAAGCACCGGTATGAAAAAAGTGTTATTCTTTACAATGTAGAGACGGATAAAGAAAATGAGTGGATCATCAGCCGGGCAAAGGAAGCGGAAGGGCGGTATTCGACGATTTATTGCCGTTATGATGAGAATAATCAGCTGCACATGATAAGATATGTGGAAGAGGATCTGTCACCGGATGCAGTTTTTGAAAAGCTGGACCTGACTTACGTGGAGAATGACAGCATTTACCTGCTTCCGGCAATCATTGATGAAACGGAGCTTTACCGAACCTTGCTTGCTATGGCGAAGCAGTCTCTTACGGAGCTTTACCAGTGGACCGGGGAAAAGGTGGGCACAGCCTGTTTTCAGGTCACTGATATGGGCAGTGTATATTTTGGCGTGACACCGGAAGATATCGAGCATTCCAGAACATTTTTGGACCGGAGCTTTGGCGTGGATACTATGTACAATTTAAGTAATTATGAGAAAAGCATTTCTTCCATCCGTGTGGTATCGGGAAGAAGCGTCTGGTATTCACCGATACTCTGGAGGGTTTTTCCGCCAGAACTGGATGAGATGGAAGACGGAGAAATCATAGTCTGGTATTTTGAGAGCAGCCCATTTGTGAAAGGAAGCAAGGTAAAAAGCGTGGAAAAGCGGTATGAAGATATGTGGACGATCCAGACAGAAGAGGGTGCCTGGTACGAGGTGGTATATGATGTGCAGCTCAGAGAAGTCAACAGTATTTACGGACCTTATCCAGAATATCCCATTCATTGAACTGTGCTGATGCCTATAGTGAACGAAATTTCTAATGTCGTTTACTATAAATTTGCAGGCGTTGGCAGCATGGAGGATTATTATGAAAAAGAAGATAATCATGGGAACTTTAGGTGTTATAGCATTTCTGCTGTCTGCCTGTAGTTCGCAAGAGGATGACGGCACAGTAATAGTAGAAAATGTGACACCAACAATTGCACCGGCAGGTGGGGAAGAGGAAACAGAAGCCTTAGACAGTGCTCCTGAACCAGAGGAAAAGGATCAAATTTATGGTGAAATTTATGGACAGGTAATCAAGGAAAAAGAGGGAGAAGGCTTTCTCTTTTCCCTGATCTATCTGGACGATGATGAAATTCCGGAACTGGTCATTTGTGACAGGGGCTATGGCACTTACTCTGTTTATACGGTAAAGAACGGTACAGCTTTTTGCATGATAGATTCCATGGCTACGGTGGAAATGTCTTATTTTGAACGGAAAGGGGTCGTATCCTGCTTTGCAAGATGGAATGGCGGAGGCGATGAAGGCGGATATAGCTGGTCTTATTATCAGGTGACTGAGGATAAGGCGCTTGTGGATGGGGATGTACCTGTTTTACATGACAGCTATGATGCCGTTTATGATGAAGAGGGAAACTGGACCGGTGAGGGCATTACGAAATACTATCACATGGATCAGGAGATTGACGAAGCATCCTATCAGAAGCTGCTGGGTGATCTGGGGATTGAAGAGGAAGATAGAAAGTCCTGTGCGGATCATGCTTATGGAAAAGAGGAAATATTGGATCAGATGGGGCTCACAGCTTACAGGGAAATAAAAGAAGCAACTGATCCTCCGGTAGTCATTCATCTGGCAAAGAATGAAATTTATGCCCGGCATGGTTATATTTTCAGGAATCAGGATCTGTACAATTATTTTATGGGCTGCCTCTGGTATACGCCTGCAATTGCCCCTGAAGATTTCAGCGAGGACCTTTTCAATGAATATGAGAAGGAAAATCTGAAGCTGCTTAGTGAACCGGATACGATTGCTTAAATCCAAAGCTGCTTCCGGTATGCACTGGGGCTTACTCCGACAGAAGCGTGAAAAACTCTGCTGAAATACAGCATATCCTGATATCCCAGCCTGAGACTGATTTCTTTGACAGGCAGCAGGGTGGAGCGGAGCAGTTTGCATGCAAGGTTCATTTTTTGCCGGGTATGGTAAGTCTGTATGGTCGTTCCGGTAGATTTTTTAAAGCAGGCAGCCATATGCTTATAGCTTAAGTGAAAGTGGTTTTCCAGCAGGGAAGCAGAAAAGGGCTCCTGTACGTGATCTCCCAAAAAGCGGCAGATCTGGTCAGCAAGGGAATCCGCCTTTGGAACATCGGAATAAGCGTGGAAAGCACATTCGGAAAGCAGTTCAAACAGCTTGGGGTTTAAATTCCACCTGCGCAAGGGATCAGTGGAATTCATATAGTTGATAAACTGAACGATCATTTTCCCTGCCCGGGAATGTTCGGGAACATAAGAATGCTTGGGCAGGGACAGCATATAGGCAGCTTTTGCGGAGACGAGCCCCTGGTTGCCAGGTTCGTTTTGGATTTGAAAAGGTTCGCAGGCGAAAGCGGGAGCAGATGTGCGGAAATGGACAAAATACCAGGCGGTTCCCTGTGGAATCGTAGTTTTCCCATAGTGATGCAGCCCGCTTTTTAAAAAAAACAGTTCTTCCTTCTGGATCAGATAATCCTGTTCTTCTTCGGTTACACCAATGTAGCCGTCTGTCACATAAATCAGCACATGAAAGTCAACATTGCGGTCAGCGTGGATAAAAGGAGCGGAAGCGACCTGATAAGCTCCGGAAAGCGCAACGGGCAGGGTACAGGTATCTATGATTATTTCATTCATCGGAATATTCTCCATATTTTCAAGAATAAAGTCTATTTTTATAACTATATAAAAGGATTATAATGCATATACAATCATATTTCAACCAAAGTATTTTTGAAAAGGAAGGGGCATTACATGAAAACACAAAGACAAATAGACGTCAAAAATTTCGAGAGCAAAAAAGGTTTTATTTATGATTATCAGAAGCTGATCCGGGATGTGGCGATTCCCTATCAGTATGCCGTTTTGAATGATCAGGTGGAGGGTGTGGAAAAAAGCCACGTAGTCGCTAATTTTGAAAATGCGGCAAAAGCCGTGAAAGGTGAGGAGACAGGGGACGGATTTTATGGCATGGTATTTCAGGACAGTGATGCTGCCAAGTGGATCGAGGCAGCAGCCTATTCCCTGGCTGTTTTTCCAGACAGCAAGCTTGAGGAAAAAGTTGATAATCTGATTGACAAGATTGCCGCTGCACAGGATGTGGATGGTTATCTGAACACTTATTATACCATCAAGGATAAAGAAAAACGCTGGACCAATCTTTTGGAAGGGCATGAGCTTTACTGCGCCGGGCATATGATGGAGGCTGCAGTTGCTTATTATGAGACAACCGGGAAAGAGAAGCTGCTTCGGGTAATGCAAAGGAATGCGGCACATATTTACCAGAGGTTTGTGACGGAAGGAAAGGAAGGCTGTCCGGGGCATCCTGAGGTGGAACTGGCGCTCCTTAAATTGTATCGTGCCACCGGCGACAGGAAATGCTTAGAGCTGGCAAAACATTTTATTGATGTGCGTGGTGTGGATCATGACTATTTCAGGAAGGAAGTGACAAGCCGTGACTGGACGGTGTGGGGAAGCGAAGCTGCGGATGATGATTACCAGCAGTCGGGAAAGCCGGTGCGGGAGCAGACGGATGCTGTCGGACACAGCGTTCGGGCAGTCTATCTTTATACCGGAATGGCAGACCTTGCCACAGAGACTGAGGATGAAGAGCTTTTGGAAGCCTGCAGGAAATTGTTTGATAGCATTGTAGGCAAGCGGATGTATGTGACAGGAGGAATCGGTTCTACAGTGATTGGAGAGGCATTCACCGTGGACTACAATCTTCCTAACGATACCGCCTATGCGGAGACCTGTGCTTCCATCGGATTGATGTTCTTTGCATCCAGAATGCTGGAAGCGGAGGTGGATTCCCGCTATGGGGATGTGATGGAGCGTTCATTTTATAATACGGTGCTGGCAGGAATGCAGCTTGACGGAAAGCGGTTTTTCTATGTAAATCCGCTGGAGGTTATCCCGGGAATTTCCGGGGAAGCTGCAACGCATAAGCATGACCTTCCAGAGCGTCCCGGCTGGTATGCCTGTGCCTGCTGCCCGCCCAATGTGGCAAGGTGCCTGACTTCTATCGGAAAGTATGCTTATGGGGAGAATGAAACCACCGCATTTATTCATTTGTTTGTGGAAGGAAAAGTGTCTTTTGCCAATGGTCTGGTACTGAACTGCGAGACCGCTTATCCTTACGGATTTCAGGTTTCCTATCAGGTTTTGAAGGGAAGCGGCGCAGTGGCAGTGCGGGAACCGGATTGGAGCCGGGAGAAATTCCAGCTCTGTGTAAATGGAAAAGCATGGGCAGGGGAGAAGAAAAAGGGATACTGCTATGTGGAAGGATTGAACGAAGGCGATGTAATCCAGATCACTTTAGATGATCAGGTAAAAAAGGTTTATGCATCTGCTAAAGTGGCGGATGACAGCGGGTGTGCAGCTTTGCAGAGAGGACCTCTTGTGTATTGTGTAGAGAGTGCAGATAATGGAGGAGATGTGCTTTCCTTGTCCTATGCGGAAGGCGGAAAGGTCAAGGCAGGGGAGTTTGAGCCTGAGCTTTTAAACGGAACAGTCAGACTAAAGGCAGACGGTTATAGAACATCTGAAAGCGAAGCGCTTTACTGCTATGAGAAACCTGAGAAGAAGTCCTGCAGCATTACAGCCATTCCCTATTATACATGGGGAAACCGCGGGCTGGGGCAGATGAGAGTGTGGCTGCCGGAAAGATAAGCCTTAACAGGAGTTCCTTTTTCTGATAAAATGATTATTAGTTAAAATGCAGGAAAGGGATGAACTAGATGAATTGTTATGAACTGGAGTTGCTTGGAATCAAAAGGAAATTGCCGCTTATCCCGATTGATGATGATAAGGCTTATGCAAGCTTTGTTATTCTGGGGGATGTAGAGCTGATCAGGGTGGCGGGAAAAGAGCTTGCAAAAAGGATAGGCGGTGTGGATTATATACTTACGGCGGAAGCGAAGGGGATTCCTCTCTCTTTTGAGATGAGCCGTGAAATGGGGTTGAAGGAGTATATTGTTTTAAGGAAAAGTGTAAAAACTTATATGCAGGATCCTATGTGTGAAGTGGTGCAATCAATTACCACAAAAGGCAGCCAGCATTTGTATCTTGATGAGCGGGATGCAGAAAAAATAAAAGGGAAATCCATTTGTATTGTAGATGATGTGATTTCTACCGGGGAATCTTTAAGGGCAATTGAAAAGCTGGCAAAAAGGGCAGGAGCTTTCGTAAAGTATAAAGTATGTATTTTGGCGGAAGGAAAGGCAGCAGACCGGGAAGATATTATCTTTCTGGAAAAGCTGCCGCTGTTCCACAGGGATGAAAAAGGAGAATATCTTCCAGTGTGAACAATATGATTGGATATTTGCCTTTTTCTGATCGCATGATTGTATTTTGTAAAGAAGATCAAGAAAAAATCAGGGGAAAATGATCAAATGAACATAAAATGAGCAGAAAGCAATCAGCCAAATGAAAACAATCCTAAATTTATTGTTCACAAGTTACAAAATGAGAAAATATGATTTTTTATAAAACATAAAAATTTTACAAAGTTGAATGTAAAAAATGAAATAGTGTGCAAAGCATTGAAGTATTTTTTGAAAATTTTATAATGAAATCAAAACAAAGATGTTACAAAAACCGCGGAATTTTGTGACATCTTTTTTTACTAAAACTGGTACCGTTTAATAAGAAAAAAGGAGAGAGGACAATAAATATGAATTGGGCGACTAAATTATTTGGAACAGAAAAGCCTATTATTGCTATGTGCCATTTAAGAGCCCTCCCGGGAGATCTGGATTATGATGAAAAAGGCGGGATGGGGTATGTAGTGGAAAAGGCAAGGGAAGATTTTCTGGCTTTACAGAAAGGCGGTGTGGACGCTGTCATGTTTTCTAATGAGTTTTCCCTGCCATATCTGAAGGAGGTAAAGCCTGAAACGACAACTGCAATGGCGCGGGTAATAGGGGAATTGAAAGCCGAAATAAAAATTCCTTATGGGGTGAATGTATTGTGGGATCCATATGCATCTCTGGATCTGGCAGCGGCAACCGATGCCTGTTTCGTTCGTGAAGTTATGAGCGGTGTGTATGCAGGAGATTTGGGGTTATGGGATAATGATGCCGGAAAGATCAGCAGGCATAGAAAAAACCTTGGAATTAAAGATAAGGTAAAGTTACTTTACAATATTTATCCTGAAGCAGCGGTTTATCTCGGGGATAGAAAACTTGTAGATATAGCAAAGACAAATGTGTTTAATAACAGACCAGATGCGCTTCTTGTATCAGGGGCAACAGCAGGAGCCAATACGGATACTTCCCTTCTTAAAATGATTAAAGATGTGTTGCCGGATACCTATGTTTTTTGTAATACAGGATGCAAATTGGAAACGGTAGAGACTCAGCTTTCTGTAGCGGATGGGGCTATTGTGGGCACTTATTTCAAAAAAGATGGGAAATTTGAAAACTTTGTTGAGTATGACAGAGTGGCAAGATTCATGGAAAAGGTCCACAGTATCAGATAAAAAAAGAAAAGAGGGCTAAAATGGTTCAATATTGGAAAAATATAATCAGTGTAGATTTTGAAAAAATTGATAAGGATAAGAGCATTGTTTTGCTTCCTATAGCGGCTACGGAGCAGCATGGAAAACATTTGCCGGTAGGAACGGATAGCATGATCCTGGAAGCACTTTTGGAGAAATTTGCGAAAGAGAAGGAAATGCCTGTTGGGAATGTGATCATTGCTCCGCAAGTCTGGGTCGGAAAGAGCAATGAGCATATGAGTTTTCCGGGAACTCTTACTTTTAAAGCAATGACTTTATACAGTATGATCGAGGAATTGACGGATAGTATTGTGGCTCATGGTTTTAAGAAGATCATGCTTACCAATGCCCATGGGGGAAATACAGATCTTTTGAACTTAATTTCAAGGGATTTAAGGATAAAGCACAAAATTGAAGTTTATGTGTTTGACTGGTGGTTTACTTCATTTTGGCAGGAACTGCTTTCAGAAAAGAAAGATTCCCAAAGTCCTTATGGTGTTTTCCATGCCTGTGAATTAGAAACATCGTTGATGATGGCAATCGCACCGGAAACGGTAAATGAGGATGCAATTGTTGATGAGACGCCGGATGCAATGTTTGAGGGAAAAGAATTTGTCTCGCTATATGGACCAATTACAATGGGATGGGAAACAAAAGATGTGACGAGCGGAGGAGTAATTGGATGTCCTACTTGTGCATCAGCCCAAAAGGGAAAAGAAATGCTTCAATATGCAACAGATAAGCTGGAGAGAATCTTGGTGGAAATACTGGGTTTTCAATATTAATGTTCAGGAGGAATAAGAGATGAAGAAAAGGTTATTGGCAGTAATCATGGCAACAGTGATGGTAACAGTTCTTTTTACCGGATGCGGCAGTGCAAAAGGTTCAGAGACAGAAAATCAGGAGCCGGTACAAAAGACAGAAACAGAAGAAAATGAGGAAGCCTCTTCCGATACAGAAGAGAGCGGAGCTCAGGTGGAGGAACAGACTGGTAAAGATGCAGGTAATATGACTATCGTTAATATACCGAAGCTTCTTGGTACTGCGTGGTTTGACCAGATGTTGCCAGGACTTGAAAAATGGGTTGGTGAGCATGGCGGTACTTATTATCAGAGTGGTCCATCTACTGCTGATGCAGCGTTGCAGCTTCAATCAGTAGAAGATGCAATTACAGAAGGCGTAGATGCAATTCATGTGGTTCCTAATTCAACGGAAACATTGGAGGTTGCATTTAAAAAAGCAAAAGATGCGGGGATTATTGTAATTACCCATGAAGCTCCCAGTGCAGAAAATATTGATTATGATGTAGAAGCATTCCAAAATGCGGCATATGGTGAGCATTTTATGGAAGCACTTGCTGGATTTATGGGGGAAGAAGGGGGATATGCAATTATTTTAGGTTCTGTTCAGGCACAGACGCATGTAGAATGGGCAGATGCAGCAGTTGCATATCAGAAAGCCAATTACCCTGACATGCATCTTGTAGCTGATTATGTTGAGTCAGGTGAGGACCACGATACGGCATATAATAAAACCAAGGAGTTGATTAAGACTTATCCTGACTTAAAGGGAATTATCGGATGTTCAGTGATCGATCCGGCTGGCGCTGCTTTAGCGGTAGAGGAAGCCGGAATGGAAGATACCATTTCAATAGTAGGGACAAGTATTGTGGATGTAGCGGGAAATTATCTTGATTCTGGAGCTATTGATATGATCAGCCTCTGGGATACGGAACAGGCAAGTTACGCTATGTGTGAAGCAACAAGAATACTTGCAGAGGGCGGCAAAGTAAAGACAGGCGATAATTTGGGCGCACAAGGATACGAAAGCGTGACAGTGGATGGACATGTTATATATGGTACGGCATGGATCGATATCACAAAGGATAATAAGGAAGCAGATCCTTATATTACAGAGTAGGCTTTGACACATTTAAGGGGCAGGATATGTGCGGGATATTGATATATCCTGCCCATGATAGGAGCAGCAGTTTATGGGAAAACCATTTTTAGAAGTAAAAGGTATTAGTAAGTCCTTTGGCGGAGTTAAGGCACTACAGGATGTGGATTTCAAAATTGCAAGTGGAGAGATATATTGCCTGATGGGAGAAAATGGTTCAGGAAAATCCACTTTGATTAAAATTATTTCAGGGGTATATATGCCTGATCAAGGCGAAATTATTTTGAACGGAAAACATTATAAAAAAATTACACCATCAGAATCCATTAAGGAAGGGATTCAGATTATTTATCAGGACTTTTCGGTATTTCCTAATCTGAGTGTAGCCGAAAATATTGCGCTGTCTGTAATGGCCAGCCATAAGGATAGAATAATTGATAAAAAGAAAATGGATCAAATTGCATTAGCCGCGCTTGAGAGAATTTCAGTTTCGCTTCCTTTAAATAAACCGGTAGAGGAATTATCCGTTGCAGGAAAACAGGTAGTAGCAATTGCAAGAGGGATTGCTCAGGATGCAAAGCTGCTTGTTATGGATGAACCTACAACAGCCTTAACTTACAAAGAAATAGAAGCATTATATAAAATTGTAGATATGTTAAAGCAAAAAGGAATAGCTGTTATTTTTGTCAGCCACAAACTGGAGGAAGTATTTAAAATATCCGAAAGGATTGCCATTTTAAGAAATGGCAGAAAAGTGTTAGATGACAAAACAGAAACGTTTGACAAAAACAGCCTTGCATATCATATGACAGGCAGGGAGATCCCAAACATACCTTATGAATACATAAAGGATGAAAGTAAAACAGTACCAGTAATGGAAGTGCAAAATTTGTCAATGAAAGATGCATTTGAAGATATTTCTTTCTGTCTATATCCACGAGAGATCTTAGGTATTACCGGACAGTTAGGATGTGGACGCACGGAGCTGGCGAAAGCGCTGTTTGGCATAGGAAAATACACTGGTTCCATTTTAGTAGATGGAGAAAAGGCGACTATAAGAAATATACTGGATACAAAAAAATATGGTATTGGTTATGTACCTGAGGACAGGCTTAGTGAAGGCTTATTTCTTGTGAAACCACTGACTGATAATATTACAGTATCTTCTATGGATTCTTATGGGACTAAAATGTGCTGTAATAGAAAAGAACTTATAAAGGCAGCAGAGGAATGGTTATTCTCTCTTGAAATAGCAGCAGAAAATTCTGAAGTTCCGGCATCTAATCTTTCAGGTGGAAACCAACAGCGTATCGTACTTGCAAAATGGCTTGCAACGAATCCTAAAATATTGATTTTAAATTGTCCTACAGTTGGAGTGGACATAGGATCTAAAAATCAAATACATGAAATTGTAAAGGATTTGGCGAAAAAAGGAATCGGGGTCATAGTAATTTCAGATGATATTTCTGAGATTCTCACAGTTTGTAATCGAGTCCTTTTAATGAAAAATGGCAGAGTCACAAAAGAAATTGAAAGTAAAGATACAACGGTGGAGGAGCTCGAAGAAGATTTGATTACGGTAGAGTAAGCGGGGTTATGTATGCAGATTAAAAAAATAATAAAAACAAATGAATTCTTTTTATTCATGATCATTGCATTGCTTTGTGTAGTATTTGGATTGATAAATCCAGCTTTTTTCTCATTAGGCAATTGGTTTGATATTTTAAAAAGTATGATAGAAACGGGAATTCTGGCAATGGGTGTTCTGGTGGTACTTATTTCCGGCGGATTTGATATGTCTTTTATGGCTGTAGCAGTATTTTCCATGCATTTTATCTGCTTATATTTTGGAAAGTATCTTAATGGCATACCCTTCATAATTTTACTCGTGTGCGGGATGGCAATTGGAATGATATTGGGAGCATGCAACTCTTTTTTTGTCGCAAAGTGTAAGCTTCCCCCCTTTATTGTGACACTTGGAACCAGTAATATCATATCAGGGCTGTGCCTGGCATTTATTGGCAGCAAGCAGGTAAATAATATACCGGCTGCGTTAATTGATTTTTCCAGATGGAATATTGTTTCTGTTGGAAATGCTATGGGAGGCAAGGCTAATCTGCATGGTGGTATTTTAATCTTGGCAGCAGTGGTGGTTTTGACGACAGTGCTTTTGACAAAGACAATGCTTGGCAGAAGCATTTATTGTGTAGGAGGTAATCCGTTTTCCAGTATACGTGTTGGTTTTCAAAATAATAAAATATTGGTATTTGTTTATGGTCTTATGGGAGCATTGGCCGGTCTTGCAGGAATTCTTCATGCATCCTTTCAACGTATGAGCAACCCATATGATATGGTAGGAAATGAGCTAAATGTCATTGCGGCAGTAGTGATTGGAGGACCGAGAGTGGGCGGAGGTTATGGAAATACCGTCGGTACCATATTGGGAGTTTTGTTGATCACTATGGTAAACAACAGCCTTGTCATGTTAAAAATACCTACTTTTTGGCAGAAAGCGGTTGTGGGAATTATCATTATTCTGGGAACTACTATCCAGATTTTCCGCTATAGAAGAAGCCGGGAGAAATAGGAAGGGGAAGAAAATGAAAGAAAAAATACATGCAATAATGGACAATCCTCTGGCAAGATTATTTTTGATATTTTTGATAGCGTTGGTCAGCATGAGTATTCTGGTGCCTTCTACTTTTCTGACAGTGGCAAATTTCAGGTCTATGTCTGTACAGCTTCCGGAACTTGGATTTTTATCGATTGCGGCAGCTATGGTTTTGATCAGCGGAGGAATTGATTTGTCAGTAACTGGTACTGCAATTTTTGCCGGAATTACTTCTGCTCTGATTTTAAAAAAGTGCGGAGGAAGCGAGGCAGCCTTGGGGATTGTGATCGTTGCTATTGCTTGTGCATTGGCTATTGGTGTGCTATGCGGTGCATTGAATGCTATATTGGTGACAAAATTACAGATTGCGCCGATGCTTGCGACTCTTGGAACGATGAATCTGTTTACCGGTTTAGGGATTGTGCTTTCGGAAGGATCTGCCATTGCAGGATTTCCAAAAACCTTTCAAAAGATTGGTAATGGCAGCGTTTTTGGAATACCGGTTCCGCTGATTCTGTTTGTTTTGGCGATTTCTTTTATGGCATTCTTGCTGAACCGTACAAAATATGGTTTTAATCTCTATATGTATGGAACGAATCCGACAGCATCTTTTTATTCCAGGGTCAATAATACAAAGGTGGTATTCGTGACATATATACTTAGTGGAGTGATTTCTTCTATAGCAGGTATTATAATTGTAAGCAGGATCAATACGGCGAAGGCCGATTATGGTTCATCATATGGTTTGCAGGCGTTGCTGGTGGCAGTTCTGGGAGGAATCAGTCCTTCTGGCGGAAGTGGAAAAGCGCTGGGGCTTTTGCTTTCGATTGTTACTTTGCAGGTTATCTCAAGCGGATTTAATTTGCTTCATGTAAATTCATTTATAAAAGATTTAACATGGGGAGCTTTGCTGGTAATCATTATGCTATGGAACCAGAAGAGAAACGGTAAAAAGGAATGAAATGATGGATGGAATTGATTTTTCACAGGAAATATTTCATGGCAGGCTGATAGCGATTATGGAATATTTAAAAAAATATGGCAGACTTACGGTTCAGGATATGGCAGAATATCTGGATGTATCTCAGGCTACTGTAAGAAGGGATCTGCAGGAGCTGCAGAAACAGGGAGTAATCAGAAGGACCCACGGCGGTGCAGTGCTAAATGGGATTAGTACGACCTTTGAATATCAATATCATGACAAAGTGTCTATGATGATGGATGAAAAGGAAAGGATTGCCATTCAGGCTGCTTTGGAGATAGAGGATGGGGATGCTGTTTTTTTGGACTCAGGCACTACAACTTATCAGATTGCACAGCATTTACAGGAAAGAAAAAATTTAACGGTTATTACTTATGATATGTCCATTGCGATTGCACTGAATAACCATCCTTCGGCACAGGTTATCGTGACTGGAGGGGCGGTACGCACCAATTACAATGTGCTGGTTGGGTCTATTACGGAACAGTTTATACGGAATATGATGGTGGATAAGGTTTTTTTAAGTGCAGATGCCATAGATCGGAATTTTGGAATTTCAAATGCCAATTATATAGAGTCGGGGATTAAAGCACAATTGGTAAAGGCAGGTAAAAAAATCATTCTTGTTGCAGACAGAACTAAATTTGATAAGCTTGCGGTAAGTAAATTTTGTGATATCAAGGATATAGATCTGATTATTACAGACAAGGATATTTCTCCGGATATTGTAGAAGTCATGATGAGGAATAATGTAGAAGTAAAAAGAGTGTGAGGGTAAAGAGGAGAATTTTGTATGGATAGACAAGAATTAAAGAAAAAGCTTAAGGAGTATATGGAAATCCCCAGAATGTCCGGTTATGAAAAGGAAATGGTAATGCATTTTCTTAAGGATATGGAACAATACGCTGATCAGGCATACGTTGACAGAGCCGGGAACGTAATTGCCAGGTTTCAGGGAAATAACAAAAAAGCGCCTTCTGTAATGGTTTTTGCCCATATGGATACCATTGGTTTTGTCATTACATGTATTACGCCCGAGGGCTTTATAAAAGTGGACCGCGTAGGTGGTGTCCCGGAAAAAGTATTACAGGGCAAGAGCGTCCGGGTAGGGTCTGAGTCTGGGAAATATTATCCCGGGGTATTTGGAATGAAATCGTATCATGCTTTAAGTACAGAGGATAAGCAGAAGGCAGATGGAATTGGTAGTTTGTTTATAGATATAGGCGCTAATTGCGCACAGGAAGTTTATGATATTGATATCCATGTAGGGTGCCCGGTTTTGTATGACCATGCATTTAAAGAATTGTTGAATGACCGAATATGTGGTGCCTACACGGATGCCGCTTCAGGTCTTACGAGCTTGAACCAGATTGCGGAGTTACTTGCCCAAAAGGAGCATGGGGCAACTGTTTATCTTGTAGGTACAGTAATGGAGGAATATCATGCGCGAGGAGCAATGCTTGCTCATAGAAATATTAAGGCAGATATGGGAATCTGCCTTTTAGGAGCAGGAGCTGGTGATACGCCGGATTTAAAAGGAACAAACAATGTGGCTTTGGGAAAAGGGGTATCTGTGAATATGTTTAATTTCCATGGAAAAGGTACTTTAAATGGAAATATCATTCATAGGGGTATGTTTGAACTTTTAAAGAAGAGCGCGGAGAATAGTGGTATTTCTATTCAACGTCAGGCAGCGAGAGGAGCACTTTCAGATACGGCATACTTGCAGCTTGAAGAAAAAGGGATTCCATGTGTAGATCTCGGAACACCGGACCGTTATAGCCATAGCCCGATGGAAGTGTTGGATTTAAATGATTTAGAAAAAACAGGGAAATTGGTATATGAATTTATCTGTGGACTGGATGAAAACTTTTCGTTGAACAGATATGATGTTTAGAAAGAATAGTTTTGTCATCTGGATACAGCCATTTGGGAGGAAGAAATGATGCTGGACATTTTATTGGGCATTGATTTGGGAACGACCAGCCTTCGGGTAGGGTTTTATGATAGGTGCGGGAAAAATTATGGTTTTTCGATAGAAAGCTATGAATTGCTGTATCCTGAGCAGGGATTTGCAGAGCAAAAACCAGAAGAATGGATTCGGGCACTGAAGAATGCTGTTCAAAGAGGGATGAAAAATTTTAAGATCCCCCGAGAAAAGATTGTAGGGATGGCAGTAGGTTCAACTTGTTGTAGCGTTGTTTTGTGCGATAAGAAGGGAAATGCGCTACGAAACTGCATCATGTGGATGGACATTCGGGCATCCAGAGAAGCAGAAGAAATTGAAAAAATGACAGGGGAACGTCTTTCTGCGGAGTGGATGGCGTGTAAACTTGCATGGCTGAAAAAGCATGAATCGGCAACTTATCATGAGGCGCAGATTTTTTGCGAATGCCAGGATTGGATTACCTATTATCTTACAGGCATCTGGTCTGTTAATATTAATACGGCATGCAACTGGGGATACAATGATGAAGAAAAAGGGTTTCCCGAATGGTTTTATGAGAAAATTGGACTTAAAGAGGCTTTAAATAAATTTCCTTCTCAGAATTGTTACGCTGTAGGGGATAGAATTGGATGCTTGACTAAGGAAAGCGCTGAAGCTTTAGGGCTTTCAGAAAATGTATTTGTGGCACAAGGAGGTGTGGATTCTTCCATTGGCATTTTAGGGATGGGTGTTTGCGAAACAGGCAGGGTAGCGTTGATGACCGGTTCTTCTAATTTGACCATGTTGCTGACCAAAGAGCAAATGTTTACGGAAAGTACTATTACAGCAGGTCCTAATCATTTACTAAAAGGATATTATACTTCTTTTAGGGGGCAGCTCAGCGCAAACTCTATCATTGAATGGTTTAGGAAGGAAATTGCAGAGGAAGCTGATGCCAAGGCTTTTTTTGAGAAGATGGAAGAAGCAGTCAGACAAGTACCTGTGGGCAGCAGAGGATTAATGGCACTGGATTATTTTCAGGGGAATCGTCATCCTTATTTGGATACAAAAGTGCGGGGAATGATTTACGGATTGTCTCCTAAACATACAAAAGCAGACATTTACAGATGTTTGTTAGAAAGTATTTCTTATGGAACAGAAAATCTGCTACAGCAATACCGGAAATCTGGAGTAGAGATAAATGAGATCAACATATCAGGAGGAACCACAAACTCTGATATTTTTATGCAAATACAGGCAGACGTAAGTAATGTGAAGATTAACGTGCCGGATGATTGTCAGTCAGTTTGTATGGGAGCAGCTATTTGTACGGCTTATGCGGGAGGTTATTATGACAGCTTGCAAAGTGCTGTCAGGGGGATGGTTTCTTATAAAAAAGTAATTTACCCGGAAGTTGCCAATGTTAGGAAATATCAAAAGTTATTTCAAAAATATCAGGAAATTTATCCAATGATGAAGAATTGGATGCATGAAATGTGGGAGATGATGGTGTAACGGATCGTGATTTCCAGGGCTTAAATTTGTCTATGCCGGTCATGGGAGCCATGCGGCTGCCGGTGATTGTTCAATTATCGGGACTGGTCCTTTCAGGATGCAAAAGCGAAAGTGGAATTGCTGAATTCTTGCAATATCCTTGATTGAATAGATTTTACATCCAAGTCGTGATATACTGCTTGCATAGCAGTATCGGCAGTAATAAAATCACAACAAAAGGCGGTGATAAAATGACAGATAACGAATTATTACTTGCAATTTCTGAAATGATGGATACCAAATTAAAATCGGAGTTGCAACCATTGAAAAATGAATTGCAATCTGTAAAAGAAGAGGTTCATCAAATAAAACTGTATCAGGAAAATGTGATCCTTCCAAGACTTGGAACAATTGAATCTTGCTATACTGATACATATAACCGCTACAAAGATTATGCTGATAAAATGGATGCTGCTTTTGCGGTCTGACTCAGCGCACGATCAGGGAAGATGAATCTCCCCTGATCGATTTACCCGCAGGAAGTATAATGTTTTACTCCGATCTTCCACAGCAGCAGGCAGGGAAGGATAAACAGGCAGGCTGCAATGGGCAGCAGGGCATAGTAGCTTTTTCCCCTGCCAAGAATATACAAAAGGGGATAGTACTGGATCAGCGCATACGGCACCACAAAGGTGCAAAGAAGCAGGACATGTCTGCCATAAATGCAGACTGGGTATTTGCCATATTCTCTGGCACCATCTGTAAAAATATTCATAAATTCCAGCCCCTCTATGGTAAAGAAGCAGATGGAGGCATAGATCAGGAAAAGTCCGCTGAAGACCACTGTGCCGCCGATCAGCATCAGGACCACAGTCAGGATTTTGGGGAGTGTCCAGTGCACGTCGCTGACCGAAAATCCCCAGACGAACATGACAACTGCCTGCAAGATGCGTCCGACCCGGGTAAACTCTATGCGGCTTCCCAAAACCTGAAAGATTTCATTTCTTGGACGCACCATGATCCGGTCAAATTCGCCGCCTTTGATCATGGAGGCAAACATATCAAAGCCTCTGGCGAAGGCTTCTGCCAGGGAAAACTCCATCAGTGTAATGCCAAAGCAGAGCAGCACCTCATTGTAGGTAAAGCCTTCGATTTTTGAAAACCGTTGAAACATAAAGTAAATTCCTAAAAAGACATTGAAGGATACCAGAAACTGCCCGATACAGGTAAAAATGAAAGAGGTCTTGTAGCCCATAATGCTTTTTAAGTGAATCATAAAGTACTTTCCGTATAATTTCATTTGTTTCTCCTTTCACCCGCCCTGCACGGTAATCTGTTTCATTGCCAGCATATTTAAAAGCTCTCCCAGCATAGTTAGTATGACCAGCCAGAAAATCTGCAGAAAAACGGCATGCCACATGGCGTTGCCGGAAAGATCGCCGCTGTAGATCCGCAGGGGAACATTTTGCATGGAAGCAAAAGGCAGAAGTTCCAAAAAGCGTCTGATCCTATCGGGAAAAAAGGGCAGAGGAATTACGCCGCCTGACAGGAATTCCACGCCGGAGACAGCTACCATGCGGATTCCGGCAGGGGAAATGGTGAAGAAGGATCCCATGTAGATCAGCATACAGAAGGAAACCGTCACTCCGGTACCCAGAAACAGGGTCACGAGAGAAAGTGCAAAACGGCCGGGACTTACCGGTAACATCAGTCCATAAGGGGCAGGAAGGAGCAGCGCCACCATCAATAAGGGAAGGCTGCGAAGCAGTGCCTTGGAAAAGCGGCTGGCAATGCTTCTGGCAAACCACATGCGGTAAATATTGACAGGGCGGCAGAGTTCATAGGCAACATTGCCGTTTACAATAGAATCAAAAATTTCATTTTCCATCATCCATGCCATAAATAGAGCCAGAAATGCCTGCTGCAGCCATACATAGGAGACAGTTGCCTGAAAACTCATGGGAAAAGCAGACGGATCGCTTTTGTAAAAAGCGCGGAACATGAGAATTTCCATAGCTCCCCAGAAAAACTGTGTGGCGATTCCTGCAAAGGCGGCAGCACGGTACTGCAGCCCCATGGAAAAGCGCAGCCTGAAAAATGCAAGATATTTGTTCATGTGGCACCCCCTTAGATCTGGTGGCTGCGGTAAAAATCAGCCAGTGCCTCTTCGGTGCTGTCAAAGTTTTGGCGAATATCGTCAATGGTGCCGTCTAACAATATTTGTCCCTTGCCAATCAATATGACTCTGTTGGTCAATGCTTCGATATCCTGCATGTCATGGGTGGTTAAAATGACAGTGGTGTTTTTTTCCTTATTTAGCTGCAGGATGAAATCCCTGACCGCCAGCTTGGATACGGCGTCCAGACCAATTGTCGGTTCATCCAGAAACAATATTTTAGGATCATGTAAAAGGGAGGCGGCAATCTCGCAGCGCATCCGTTGGCCTAAGGAAAGCTGCCGTACCGGAGTCTTTAAAAGTTCTGAAAGATTTAACAGATCGGTAAGCTGCTCCAGATTGCGGCGGTAGGTAAGCGGGCTGACCTGATAGATTTCTTTCAAAAGTTCAAAGGAATCAAGGACCGGAACATCCCACCATAGTTGCGAACGCTGACCGAAGACAACACCAATATTCTTCACATGCTGGATACGGTTTTTCCAGGGAACCAGTCCGTCCACCTGGCAGATGCCCTCTTCCGGGGTGAGGATACCGCTTAAGATTTTGATCGTAGAACTCTTTCCGGCACCGTTGGGACCGATATATCCCACCATTTCACCTTCTGAAATGGTAAAAGAAACGTCGTCAAGAGCATGAATGTACTCGTATTCCTTATGGAACAGAGCTTTCAGCGCCGGGCCAAACCCGGCATTTCGTTTAGAGACCTTGTAGGTCTTGCGAACATGTTCGACTTTAATCATGTCTGCTTCCTCCTGGTAGTATTATAATGGTTTATAACTTTCCAAGACGGTCTGCTGCCGCCGGATTTTGCCGGCAGGCTACCGCAGGTAAGTATGAAGTTGGATTCCTTTTGCTATTCTAAAATCAAAAGGAATTTAAGGATACCACTAAGGGGATGGAATGTCAAGGGAATTTGTGATAAGAAAAGTCGTACATAATGTATAAAAGAATCTAAATGACAATTGGGATATTTTGTAGTAAAATTAATTTGGTGGATTATATATGGTAGATTGTCTGTTTATTCACGATAAACACAACGATATGTATGCGACAATGTATTTGTTGATTATATATTTAATCTAACTTTATAAATGAGATAACTTGGAAAAGAACGAGTGCTCATAATGATGCAGGAGATATTATAAAAGTTTTATATAAGGTGGTAAATTATGCCCTATTTTGAATGCAACAAATCTGCAAAAGATGTTGAATACTACGAAATTCTCGAAACCCTCATGCAACGTTGGGAATATGAGATTGTTGAGTTTAAGGAAGCCAAGAGCAGTTACGATACTGATAAAATTGGCAGATATTTTTCGGCAATCAGTAATGAAGCAAACCTGCGTCAGCAACAATACGGTTGGCTTGTTTTTGGTGTAGGTGAGGAACAGAAAACAAAGATAAAGAAGATCGTCGGAACATCATACAAAAAGGGCGATAACAGTCTGTTAGAGCGTTTCAAATATGAAATATCCAGAGATACGGCTAACGGTATGACTTTTTATGATATTATCGAGATATTTCCAATCGTAGACGGTAAGGAATACCGTGTGCTTATGTTTAAGATTCCGGCAGCGGCAACAGGCATACCGACTGATTGGAAAACAAATTATTATGAGCGTGCCGGAGAGAGTCTTGTACCGTTAAAACAGTATAAGATAGATGCAATCCGTTCACAGGAGCGCAGGGACTGGTCAAAACAAGTGCTGGAACAGGCAGGCATAGAGCATTTAGACAAAGATGCGGTTGCTTTAGCGAGAGAGAAGTACAAAGAAAAAATGAATCAGGAGCATATTTCCCAAGAAGTGGATGCCATGAGTAATGAGCAGTTTTTAACAAAGATAAAGCTCATGATAAATGGTAAAATCACACATGCTGGAATGCTTCTGCTAGGCAATTCGGATTATGATTATATGTTTCAGTCTGCACCGAGCATTATGTGGAGATTATACGGTGCTGACAATATGGACAGGGATTATGCCATCTTCAAAATCCCATTCATCAATGTGGTAGACAAGGTATTTGCAAAGGTAAGAAATTTGACTTACAGATATATGCCGAATCAGATGACATTGTTTCCGATGGAAACGGAGCAGTATGACAGTTGGCTGATGCGTGAGTTACTCAACAACTGTATCGCTCATACGAATTATCAGTTAGGCGGCAGGATTTATGTGAATGAATTTGAGGACAGGCTTAAATTTACTAATCCGGGCGATTTTATTCCGCAGAAAATTGAGAATGTGCTGGAAGCAAGCTATAGCCCGCCATTCTATAGAAACCAACTGCTGGCGGAATCTATGGCGGCATTTCATATGATTGATACCGCGACATTAGGAATCCGCCGGGCATACAACATTCAGAAAGCAAAGTATTTTCCTATGCCGGATTACAATGTTTCTTCTGGAACACAGGTTGAAGTGACAATCTATGGGAAAACGTTGAATGACAGCTATATGCACATATTGTACGATCATCAGGATTTAGATTTGCAGACAGTCTTTTTGCTCGATCGGATACAGAAAGGTTTGCCGGTAGAAAAGGAAGATGTAGACAGGCTGCGTAGCCAGAAGCTTGTAGAGGGTAGGCTGACGAGCTTGTACCTTTCGGCGTCAGCAGCTAAGAGCATTGATGAAAGTACAAATTATATTAAAAACAAAGGTTTTGATGACAAGTACTATAAAGATTTAATTGTTGAGTATTTAAAACAATATGGAAAGGCAAAAAAGAAGAACATTCGGGAGCTGCTATGGGATAAACTGCCGGATGCGTTGAATGATGTTCAAAAAGAAAACAAGATTCGCAATATGCTTACTATGTTGAAAAAACAAGGCATTATTGACAAAGACTCAGAAAACCAGCAGAAATCTAATTGGATATTGAAGTGATACCTTGTTTAAAGTTGTGAAATTAAACAAGGTTTATCCAAGATTTAAACAAGGTTTATTCAAGCTTATGCTTCTAAAATGTTTCTAAAATTTTCAATAACCAGAAAAATTGGAGGATATTTTGGATAATATAGATAAAAAAATCCCGTCTTATCATGGTTTGCGATATAGACTAACACACCGTAGCAATGTGAGGGCGAACATACAGTAGGTTCTGGTTGTTCCTTGTCTTTGTGATACTGTAATTTGAACTGTATTGTTTCCACTACTTCCTTTCTTGCTTCATCGTCTAACTGATAAAACGTTTGGAGCGTCATTTAGGCAGAGAGCAGGTGCAGTTGATAGTAGAACGGTCAAAAGTATTAGAACATGCAGAAAAGGGAAAGAAACGCCCGAAACGTGCCTTTGAAATGAGACGATAGGAAAGAGAGGATTGACCGGGTATGCCTGTCGGAGCAGATAAAGGAAGACAATAATACAATCCGCAATCTGGCCGGGGAATATAAGAGAGAAGATTGAGTAGTTGTTGGAACGATAAAAAATATAGGGCGTGGCGGTTGCCGCGCCCTATATTTTGTGGTAAATAGAAATTGGAAGTGGTATAATCAAATTAATTAAATATGCATTCATGGTGGTGTTAGTGTCATAAAGAAAATATTTGTCTTACATTTGGCGTTTGAAAAGAGGTAGAAAGGCGGAAAAGTATGGAGGATAGGGTTAAAGAAGTGAAAAGACACTGGAATAGTGTATCTGATTCTGATTGGTATATGTCTTTGAGAACAGATGAAAAAATATTGAGATTACAAGAAAATCCAGCTTTGGCATTTCATCCTGCGGTCTTTGAACTCATTAAAAAATATATGTGGGAGATAAGCGGAAAGTATATTTTATTGCCATCCAGCGGAGATAATCATGCAGCTTTTGCCTTTGCGATTATGGGCGCTAAAGTAACTTCAGCGGATATAAGTGAAAGACAGTTGGAAAATGCGAAAATGATTGCAGACAGGATGGGGTTGGATATAGAGTTTGTATGTGACAATACAATGGAATTGAAGCATATAAAAGACAACACCTATGACCTTGTGTACACCTCAAACGGAACGCTTTCTTGGATAGATGATTTAGCTGGAATGTATAAGAATATTAACAGAGTTCTGAAAAATCAGGGATATTCTTTTATGTATGATGTTCATCCGTTTAACAGACCTTTCTCTGGAGAGGCCTGGAAAGAGCCCAAAATCATAAAATCTTATTATGACGTAATGCCGGATATTCATTGGCGTGTACAGGACATAGTAAATGCAAATATTGTGGCAGGTTTATCCATAAAAGAACTTGCAGAGTTACCGGCGGTTGATGCGTCATTTTGGTTTACATATGATGAACTTATTAAAAAAAGTCAGGATGAATTGGTAGATATTAACGATTGGAATAAAAATCCAATGTCGGCACTTCCGGCATGGATGGTATTGGTCTCAAAAAAGTAGAGACGGATAATGTCCGGTTTATTGCTTAGCGGCTCATCTGCACAAATTAGAGATTCATTGAGCAGATTAATGATATCATCGGCGTATGGGAGAAATATTTTTTGTGATAAAGAAAAGCTAAATTTTCAGCATATTGCAATTCAAATACAGAAAAGGAAAATAAAATGAAGCGTGAAATAGATTTGAATGAAATATCCGATGGCAGGCTGTATACGGCAAATGACATGGTGAAGATCGGCTGTAATGATTGTGCCGGCTGTTCGGAATGCTGCCGGATTGTGGGGGATACAATTTTGTTAGATCCCTATGATATTTATCAGTTAGAGCAGGTATTGGAAATCGGCTTTGAAGGGCTGATGGCAGAGTATTTGGAGCTGCGGGTGGTGGACGGTCTGATCCAGCCCCATTTAAGGATGCGTCCGGAAGAGGGATGTGTCTTTTTAAGCGGGGAAGGGCGGTGCCGGATCCACAACCACCGTCCCGGATTTTGCCGGATGTTTCCTATGGGAAGGATTTACCAGGAGCAGGGATTCAAGTATTTTCTGCAGGTTCATGAATGTTCTTATCCCAATAAGACAAAGGTGAAGCTCCGAAAATGGCTGGGGATTCCATCGCTTGATACCTATGAAAAGTATATCAGGGATTGGCATGCCTTTGTGCAGGAGCTGGTGAAAATTGTGGAAGGCACGGAAAGCCAGGAAATGATCAAGAAGCTGAATATGTATGTGCTGAATCAGTTTTATGTAAACCAATATGATGGAAGCAAGGAGTTTTATTGTCAGTTTTATCAAAGGCTGGAAGAGGCTAAAGCGGTGGCGGAATTGTATAAATAACAGGAGTATGGCAGTTAAATGAGTATCAGAAAAAGTGTGAAGAAGTTAGGAATTTTGTCAGGAATGTATATCATCTTTCTTTTCGGGTGCGGACGAGGAAATGACAATAATGTCATAAACGAAACGGCGCAGGAAAATGAAGCGGATGGGGATTCTGAAGTAAATGGAGCATTGGAGACGAATGAAGCTCGGGAAGCGGAAGGGGAGTCTTTGGTGGAAAATGTGATTTTAGAGGAAATCAGGGAAGAAGGCTCGCGGATGGATTCTTTTTATCAGGAATCGCTGCTGTTAGAGTATGATTTTTATATGCCTCAGACAGAGGGGCTGACCGAACAGGCAGCAGGGGAAATAGCCCAATGGCGGGAAAACGAGTTTGATCTGTTTATGCGAGAGGTGGAAGAAAGGGTTTTGTCAGCGGACAGTGACTTTCTGGAAAGGCAGGCTGAGACAGATGAGGAGCTGCGGGGCTGGGGAGTGCCCGGAAGTTATTCCGTGGGATATGCTGTTTTTCAAGGTGAAGGTCTGGTCAGTTTTTTGAGGACAGAATATCAATACTATAGTGGCGCTGCCCATGGAAATACTGCCTATACAGGGTTTGTTTTTGACAGTCATACCGGGGAAGAGCTTACATTAGACTACTTTTTGGATGGGGAAGAGAACGGACGTGTTGCGCTTGCGCAATATCTGATAGAGCAATTGGACGGAGAGGAATTGTGGGCGGATTATGCGGAAAGTATTATGTACAAGATTGTTTTTGATCCGCAGTTTTATGTGGAGGACGGTTCCCTGATTTTCCTTTTTGATGCCTATGAGCTTGCAAGCTATGCGCAGGGACCGTTTTTTCTGGAGGTCCCTTTGGAGACAAAGAGGGAGCTGAGGGATAAGGTTGCGGTAGAAAAGTGGATTCAGGAGCTGCAGATACCCGGGGAAGTAAACCATTATTTAGTGGAAATCCCGGCAGGACAAATAGCAGAAGTGGATCTGGATGGTGATGGACTGGAAGAAGAAATTCTTTATCCGGCGAAGGAATCCGCTGGGGAAGATGATGCAAGGGAAATTGATTTAATGATAGGGGGAGAGGAATTTCAGCTCACAGTGGATGATAATATAATCAGGGAATCCATAGGATTGGTTGATATTGACAGCGGAGATGGGAAGTATGAGCTGGCAATCCGGGCAACCGGGGCAAGTGACGACTATGTCACAGCATTTTATAGATATGACAGTGGTGAAATAAAGGAAGTTGGAAGGGTAGGATGTGTCATTGACCGAAACAGTACGAACACATGGCAGGCATATTTAAATGGTGATGGGAGCATTTATGGAGACAGGGTGCTTGGAATTTTAGAAATCCGTCAGGTGGATGCCCGGTGGGATCTGGATCCGGAGACAGATACATTGCAGCTTTATGAAAAGACGGAATATAATTACTTTTCAGACAACTGGCTGGAACCTTTTGTAGGCTGGCGCGAGGAGCATCCATATGTGCTGACAGGGAAAATACTGGTCTATGAGCAGATGGACCGGACATCGGAGCGTCAGGTGATCACCGGGGAGGATACCCGGCTTATTCAATTTTTATCCACCGATGGAAAAAACTGGGTGGAGGCAGAGTTTTTTACAGATGGAGAATTTAAACGTGGATGGCTGCATGTAAAGGATGATATTTATATAGAAGTGGATGAGGATCAGTATGCACCATGTTTTGAGTGCATTGAAAATCTGCAGGGAGCGGGCTGACCGGAAAGGAAGTTTGTGGATATGAAGGAATTAGAAACATCAAAGCTGTTTCATTCGATTACGGAAGGAGAGCTTGAACGGATATTGAAATGCTCTAAGTCAAGAATCAAAAAATATCCGCAGGGCAGCTATATTTTTGAACAGGGAGGGCTGCCTACTAAATTGTTTTTATTGCTGGAGGGGCAGGTGCAGATCTGTAAAGATTTTACTTCCGGCAAGAGAGATGTGCTTTATCTGGTGGAAGAGGGAAATGTATTTGGGGAAATTTTCTTGTTTGGTGACAGACGGCATTACTGGTACGATGCGGTGGCAACTAAGGATGTGACGGTGCTGGAAGTGCCCTGGGATTTCTTTTATCATTTTTGCTCGAATGCCTGCGACCATCATAAACAGCTGACGCAGAATATGCTGGAGATTATGTCGGAAAATAATTTTAAGATCACTAGAAAGCTGCATATTGTCAGCACTTCATCCCTCAGGGAGAGAATTGCAATCTGGCTGGTTGATTCCATGGATGGAAAGGGGCTGGTGGAGCTTCGGATGAACCGGGAACAGCTTGCGGATTTCCTTGGAGTGGCAAGACCGTCCTTGTCCAGAGAGTTGATGCGGATGCAGGCGGACGGTCTGATCGAAGTTTCCAAAAAGAGCATTACCGTTCTGGACAAGGATGCAGTGGAGCTTTTGTACGAATAGTGGTAAAATAATAAGGTATAAAGCTGAAGGAGTGTGCGGATATGGGTCTTTATCTGAATAGCAAAAAACCTCATAATAACTATCAGGAAATTGTAAAGTCAGACTATTTTGTGGATAAAACCGGTTTGCTGGAAGAACTAATCCCCATAGTAGGACCGGGGGAAGATGCATCTTCTGATAGTTTGCTAAGCGGACAAAGTAACAAATATATTTGTGTTACACGCCCTCGGCGTTTTGGAAAAACAATTGCCGCTAATATGGTTGCTTCGTATTTTGGCAAAGGACATGACAGTCATTATATTTTTGACGGTTTAAAGATCAGTTTTAATACATCATATGAAAAACACTTGAATCAGCATAATGTCATTGCAATTACCTTTAGTGAAATGCCAAGGAACTGTTATGATTATAACCAATATATTGACCGCATCCAGAGCCGTATGTTAAAAGATTTGGTCCGCGAATTTCCGCAGGTGCAAATTGATGAGGAAGATGCGCTTTGGGATGTATTTAATAACATATATGAGCTGGAAGAGGTGTCTAAGTTTATATTTGTACTGGATGAATGGGATTTTATATTTCACAGAGATTTTGTGTCAGAATCTGATAAGAATGCATATATCAATTTTTTGAGCAATTTGCTGAAGGACCAGCCATATGTGGAGCTGGCATATATGACAGGAATACTGCCAATTGCAAAATATTCCAGTGGTTCGGAACTGAATATGTTTTTTGAGTATACCATGGCTGCAGAAAAAAAATTCTGTGAATATTTTGGCTTTTTGGAATCAGAGGTGGATGAGATATATGCCCAATATTTGTCCAAGGCGGATGCACCAAAGATTGAAAGAGAAGAGCTTCGGATGTGGTATGATGGATATCACACAATGTCTGGCCACAGGGTCTATAATCCTCGTTCTGTTGTGGCGGCATTGACGAACAATAATTTGGGGAATTATTGGACCAGCTCGGGACCATATGATGAAATATTTTATTATATTGAAAAAAATATTGATGATGTACGAGATGAAATTGCCCTTTTGGTATCGGGGATTGCGGTGCCGGTTAAGATCAGGGAGTATGCAGCTACTTCCATGGAGCTGACAACAAAAGAGGAAATATTTTCGGCTATGGTAGTTTATGGTTTTTTGAGCAGTGAAGATAGAAAGGTATCTATCCCCAATAAAGAATTGATGGATAAGTTCGAAGAGATGCTCAGGAAGGAATCATCGTTAGGATATGTACATCGTCTTGCAAAAGAATCGGACAGAATGTTGAAGGCTACATTGGCAGGAGATACGCAAGAAATGGTCAGAATTCTGGAATATGTCCATAATACAGAGACACCTTTACTTAGTTATAGTAATGAAGTGGAACTGACGGCTGTGGTGAATTTAATTTATCTTTCGGCAAGGGATTTTTACAGAGTTGAGCGAGAGGATAAAGCAGGTGTCGGATATGTGGATTTTATATTTTATCCTAAGGATAGAAAAGCTGATTGCATTATTCTGGAATTAAAAGTCAATCATACAGCAAAAGAGGCTATATCGCAGGTTAAAAAACGAAAATATGCACTTCGCTTTGAGGGGAAATTAGGGGAAAGGCCAGAATATGAAGGGCGGATTCTTGCAGTAGGAATGGCATATGACAAAGAAAGTAAAAAGCACAGTTGCAAGGTGGAGGTGCTGAGGGAGAGAGCTGTGAAAGCAAAATAGCAGAGAGATGAAAAAGAAAGGGGAACGCCATAAAAGTTTTGCGGCGTTCCCCTTATTATGCGCAAGGGGCGTAAGGGAAATTGTTGTCAAAGCAGCATGCGCCCCGCATGGCGAGTAGAGGAAACTCTTCCCTACTCGATTTAGTCAGTCAATTGTTCAACACAAATCTTCCCCTCATGGTAATAAACAACAAAATCCGAAAATGCGCTGAAATGCAGGTCAATGGACAGTCTGACACTGGGGATCTGCATGAGGTCCTGCACGTCGCCGTCCCAGGTAATGTATTTGCATTCTGCAGAATCCCCATTTTCCCGGAAAGCAAACAACCCGGTATCATTGCAGGTGCCGTAATTGAGCACATATCCTGCCTTTTCAGAGGAAAAAAGAATCCGGTCCTCCTTAAGGTCAGTCCATGGATTCAGGACAATATCAAAGTCCATGGTCTGGTAGACGATGCCTGCATCACAGATCATAACATCCCCTAAGCAGTTTTCTTTTTCCAGAATTTCCTGCGACTGGGTGTTGCAAATGTATAACCTGTGGTTTTGGCTGTTTACCAGTGTAAAGGTCGAATAGTCAGCGATAGAATGGATAAAGCCAAAGTTCATGCGGTATGTGTTATCAGCAGCTATATTAAAAAGGTTGATTGTATGCTGGATCTGATTATCTGGATCCTCAAGTCTGACTGGCTGTCCGTCTTTCAGCAGATAAGCCTGACAGGATTTGTCCATTTCCAGATACAGGCAGTCATCCTTGATGAGCATACTGGTACAGTCCCGGAGTTCATCCGTCCATGGGATAAGGAGCTCTTCTGCCTGCGAAGACAGGTTTATCCGGTAAATTCCGGCTTCATCAGCCAAGGCAGCAGGCGTATTGCTTGAAGGAGCTTCTGCATTGCCGGAAGCTGTGGGAGTTTTCAGGTAATAAAGAAAATGGTCTGAAACATTGCCGAGGCGGATGTTACCGCTTGCCAACAGGGAGATTTCGCCTGTTTTCATATCCATGCCTTGCAAAGCATCCGCTGTTCGGTAGTATAAGATGCCGTCCGCGTATTTGACAGGGTTGTAGTAATGATTTTTTACAACATCCGATGTTGTAACATTGGATGTTATAACATTGGATGAAAGTGTTTCCTGTGGCATAGCCGGATTTTCTTCGTTTTCTTTTGAAGCGATTTTGGTGGTCGGCTGGCTGCTTTCAACGGTATCTGCCGTCTGGTCAGTAGCATATGGGCGTACCAATGCGCATCCGGTCAAAAGAAGCATGCTGGCAAGGCAGAGGAGAGCGCTTTTCTTATTTTTAGGAAATGGTTTTGACAATAACTGGATTCGTTCTTTTATCATGCTTTTGTGTCCTTTCATGGTGGTTCCGATGGTGAACCCTGTGTCTTTTTGCTTTTCTTTGATCAGTTGTAACAAGGTAAGTCCGTATTCCCGTCGGTTTTCCCTGCCGATCATGCGGATCACGGCTTCATCGCAGGCAAGTTCGCAATCCCTGCTGATATAATGGGCGGCAAGCCATACAAAGGGGTGAAACCAGTACAGGGCAAGACAGATATATTTCAAAAGATTCCGGAACAGATCGCCCTGTTTAAAGTGGCAGAATTCATGTAAAACCATATAACGCATCTGCTTTTGATTTTCTGGCGCGGCAGGGGGAAGGTAAATGTTCCGCCCAAACAGGAACGGTGTATTGGGGCTGTGGATGAAATAGATGGTCAGGCCTGTCTGCTTATCCTTTTTATAAAATTGCCGCTTTTTTGCCAGGCGGAGGGCAAAGACTATATTGCTTATGGAAAAAAGGGCAAGCAGTAAAAGCGTGACAAGTATCCTTACAATATTCCATGAC
>ERZ808054.581-NODE-581-length-31346-cov-5.133935_pt1 | contig 31346 bp, 29 predicted proteins | sample MGYA00380201_ERZ808054 | MGnify/ENA primary metagenome ERZ808054 (study PRJEB31490, sample SAMN06133419) | mouse gut metagenome | isolation source: Z5_2 | host: mice | place: China: Chengdu | collected 2015-05 ...
CACAGGGTAGTCAACGACCGTATCGTCTATCTTTACCCAGCCGATCAGTCTCTGGTTCTTCTGATGCAGTAACTGGTACTCCGGCAGGATATCCGGCGTCTCAACCGTATCATCCGTGAGGTGTATCTTGACCTCCCTCGTCCCGCCGTACTGTATACCTGCCTCCTTCAGCGCAGACAGCTCCTCAAATTCCCTCGCGCTCTTGGCTGATACCTGATAGTACGCACCCAGATATCCAAAGCTTATGATGCACATAAACAGACAGCCTGCGATCAGCATCTTGCGCTTCTGCTCCTTCTTTTTGAGCACTGCCATGATCTGCCGCTGCATATTCTTGTCAAAGTCCTCCAGTCTCGTCCTGCTCTCTGTCTTATCCTGCTTCTTTCGCTTTTCTTTCCGCGCTGCCTTTCTCTCCGCCTTTTTCTCCGCTTTCTCCCGCTCTTCCCGCCTGATCCGCTGGTACAGTTCATAGATGTTATCGTCGAACTGTCTTCCCACGATGGATTCAAACGTGTATTTGCCGTTCTTTAATTCCATGTACAATTTTTCAATGTCTTTTGGATCGTCCAAGTCCAGACTGCCAGTAATGGTATCGATAAGCTGTTTATCCCGCAGCGCCGCCCGGTATTCCTCTGCGTTTCTAAAGCGCCTGCCATCAACAGTCCATTTTATTTCCGCCATTCTATCGCCCTTTCTTCCTCTCAGTATCGTTCATTATTGACATAATTTTTTGCATATACATTATTATTGTACTATATTTTCAGTCAATTTCAAGCTTTTTATCAATTTTCGCAACAATTATCGAAAAACTTTTTTGGAACACTTTCTGCACGCTGTCATATAGTATAGAAAAAAGCTTCTTCGGAGGTACTCAACATGAGCGAATTATCAGCAAGCCATTGCGGATGCAACCAAACAAATACGATGCCGGAGTGTGGCTGCGGATGCGGCAACAACGGCGGAAACAACTGGATCTGGATTTTGATCCTGCTTTCCTGCTGCGGCGGATGCGGCAATGGTCTCGGATTCTTCAACAACGGCGGCTGTGGCTGCGGCTGTGACAACAACAGCGGCTGCGGCAGCTGGATCTGGATCCTTCTGCTGCTCTGCTGCTGCGGCAACGGATGCGGCAGCAACAGCGGATGCGGATGCTGCTAATGTTCTGATCACTGAGGGTCCGTGTATACGGGCCCTCACACTGTAATAACGGATATCCTGTTTTCATATATATGATTAGATACCGCTGATCGATAGCGCGGCTATTTGTCAGCAGTTCCTTATGGTAGAAAAGAATGGAGGTTTATTATGGAGGATAACGATTACGTGCTGGCTTTTGACCACTTTTACACCACGAATCACATCCAGATCTTAAAGTCCCTTCTGCCCTTTATGGACACCGACAACTTCCGGATGCTGCCTGCCCTGATCAAATATATGGAATTGAAATACACGCTGTCCCAGATCGGCAGGGGAACTTCAGGATTTACAAGCGGTATCCACGCCAGCAGTATCGACAACGACACGAGATCAAGCACTGATATGGCAGAAAATCTTGAAAATATCTACAAAGCGGTACACAGATACCTTGCCCCGGGCGAGGAAAAGAGCTTCAACCAGATCCTGTCTGCCATGCGGACGATGCGGAATGTGCGCGAAATGCAGCAGATGATGGAGCTCTTCCAGTCCATGAATCCCGATATGAACTCCAATATGGATATCGGTTCTGTGCTGGAAAATCTGTCCCCCGGCGGCGACAGCCCGAACGGATTCAATATCAATGAAATAATGGAAATGATGAAACTATTTGGAGGCAATGACAATGGAAACCAACAATGAATGGATGAATGACCCGGAGTTAAAGAATATTGACAGAGCCAAGCTGGACTTTCTGGGCAGGATGTTTGTACAGAGCACCTCGATCAACAGCACCGGAACACAGGAAGAACGGCAGAAAAACATGATGGCATTTTTGCTCTCACTCAGCAAGCTGAGCAGGGAAAACAACATCTCTTTCCAAAAAGAGGAGGTTGAGCTTATTTTTTCTGTCCTGAAAAAATACTCAACCTCCGATGATATCGCTAAGATGCAGAAAGTCTCTTCTTTTTTCCATTCCCGGTGAGAACGAGCAGTACGCCCACCGAGAACATCGCGCATACGATCAGCATACGGTACTGTAGGGGATCTCCTGTCTTTGGCGTGGAATCCTTTATGTGTTGTGTGCTTTTTGGTGCGCTTGCGGACGTCGTGTTCTGCCTCTGTGTCGTCTTTGTTCCCTGTGACGTCTGCACGGAGGAACCTGATGTACCCTGCTGTGCAGGTACTGTGTTCTGGCTCACTGCCGCATTCTGGCTGCCTGCGGACGGCTGTGACACCACTGTCGTCTGGGTGCCTGCAGTCCCTGTCGTGCCCACACTGCCGGTTCCAAGCGTGATCGTCCCTGTCTTTGAAGTCCCTGACGGCGCTGCGGCTGTGTTGTTTCCTGTTGGCCTCACATTCCCGGAGAGCGTCGCTCCCAGCTTGATGCTGCCCGATGCAGCCTTGGCGACAACAACGGAACTGTCTTTGTCCCCGTCCGCGATCTCACTGCCCTCGTACACCAGTCTGGTATACTGTTCGGCAAGTTTCTTTGCCATACTCTGTGCCTTCTCTGTCTTTCCTGTGATGACGATATCCTTTGACACCTTGTTCACACCGCTGAACGCGTTGTCCTTCACCTCTGCAATATTGTCGGGCAGTGTGATCTTTGAGATGCCTGCGACGCTGGCAAACGCATCGCTGCCGATCACCGTCACAGAGTCCGGTATGATGACATCCTCCGCGCCGCCGCTGTATTTGTACAGTGTGCTGCTCGTCGAACTCATCGTAAAGCCCGATGATGTGTAGTACCACTTCTTATATAATGTGATGTCGCTGTTAAGAGCCGCGTCATTTTTGTAGGCTTCGAGACATTCTTTGTCCTTGTACCAGTTCCCGTCTGTCGTATAGTTGGAATACTTGAAGGCGCTCGATGTACCGTTGCCATTTTCCGGGTACGCCGCGGTCGATATCTTCTGCCCTGTCGTGACCTTTGCCGTCAGGCTCGCCGCGTCCGTGTAGGAGCTTCCGTTGTAGCTTCCCGTGAACCCGCCTCCGTTCATGTGGAACACGACGCTGTTCGTCTTTCCCTCGAAGTGGGCGTAGAGCGTCATGTCCGCTGTCACCCGCTTTCCCCACGAGGTGTACTCTGAACCGCCGGATGCACTTGTATACCAGCCCTTGAAAGTCTTATTCGCAATGGAAGGCGTGGCTGAGGGCTTTTCAAGCTTCTGATCCTCGTACAGTTTCTGTCTGCCCGGTATGTTGTCTGCCTTCTCATTGCCCTGCGTCGCGCTGTAGGTCACATAGAAATATGCCCTTGTCTGGCTGTCCCACTTCGCATAGATCGTCGTGTCCTTCTCTATGACATCCTTCGAGAAATCCCACTCCTCTGTGCAGGCATTATCCTTGTACCAGCCTTTGAACGTGTGTACGACCTCCTGCTTTTTGTCTTCGACGTCCTGTTTGATCTCGTAGCTGCCCTTTCTCAGGATCCTCGGCTCATCACCGTTCACGGACACAAGCTCGGAAACCGTCTTCCCTTCGACTACCTCTCTTTTCTCGCCATCCACACCGGAAATACCTGTGTCAAATGTGACAGTATACCGCTCCTCCGGCTCGATCTCGATCACAGAGGATGAACTTGATTCCTCTTCCTCTGACTCCTCATCCTCGGTCGATTCCGTGTCACTCTCATCCTCGGTCGATTCTGTGTCGCTCTCTTCCTCAGTCGATTCTGTGTCGCTCTCTTCCTCGGTCGACTCCGTATCGCTCTCTTCCTCTCCCGATTCCGATTCAGTCGGTTTGGGAGCGCTGTCCCCTTCTGTCCCATCACCGCTCTCCGACGGTTTGTCTATATTCTCTGTCGTTTGATCATTTTTATCCGACGGTTTATCTGTATCCTCTGTCGATCCTGCATGATCGCCATCACCGGACTGCGAACCGCCCTCCGGCGTCGCTCCCGCTTCTTCCGCATCTGCATCAAGATAGTTGATCCCTACGATCTCCTCCGTCTTCTCAGGATCGAGATAGTCGCTGTATACAAGCTGTTCGTATCGCGCCGCCAGCTGCTTTCCATACGCTTTCGATGCCGCCGTATCAGAGTCATAGAGATATACGATACCGCTGTCCGCGACGCCCTGAAACGCATTGTCTTCAACAGTTTGGATCCCTGCCGGAAGTACGATCCCCCTCACCTCCGACGAGAGATCATCAAACGCGCCGTCCGCGATCGTCGTCACAGTCGCCGGGATCTCCACCAACGTCTCGTCCCCGTCGTACTGATACAACACCGTACCGTCGGCACTGATATGAAACCCTTTCGCTGCCAGCGTCGAACCGTCGGACGTGATATTGTACCATTTCTTATACAGTGTAATACTTCTGGTCACGGAGCTGCCCGCATCAAATTTTGTCAGACACTCCGGATCGGTATACCAGGTGTCCGCCTCTGTCTTGTACCCGGAATACGCCGCATGGCTGTCATCCGGAAAGCTGCTTATCGCTTTTCCGTTATCGATAATGAGAACCGGCGTTTTCTCCTGGAAGCTGTAACCGTTATAGTTTCCCTTAAAAGTCCCGCCGTTCATGCTGAACGTCACCACATGCGCCGACGTATCGTCGACCTGCATGTCTGCAGCCGTCATTTCCTTGATGATCTCCGCCTGCGCTTCCGGCATCGGTATCTGCGATATGACGACCGCCAGCACCATCAGGCTCACGCCCAAAATATTTTTTAATCTCCGATACATGTCAATCCCCTCTTACCTTCTTAATTATTTTATATGTATTTTAAATTTTTTTATTTTTTTTATTTTCTACTTTTTTCCTATCAGAACGCTATATTCTTTTGGCGATCAGCACAAACCGACCGTCCTCCTTATAATTGTCACACGTGGACAGGATCAGGCAGGTATCGCCGTATGCGATCGTCTCATCGGTTGTGTAGATCGCATTGCTCATCACATTATCCCGAAACGCATTGAAATTCTCCTCCGTGCTGATATCGATCGCATCATAGTAGCGGAACACATCCTCATCCTCGTACGCGACACCGCTGAGCATCGCTGCCACCACCTTATACTCACACTCCTCATACAAGGTGTCAAAGATGATCGTCATGTGCTCCTCGCAGAACGATTTCTCCTTGTAATTTTTCAGCGTACCGAACATGACGCCCGTTCTCATATTATGCCCGTATATGATAAGGTTCTGCCCGCCTGCCGCCACATCGTTCCTGTAGTCGAGTATCAGCGAGCCGTTCTTGTCATGCTGCTGTTCAAAGTTCTTGTCAAGGTAGTAATTGTTGTCCCCTGCCCTGGACATCACCGGATAATCGATCTTTGTCCCCGGAATCCTGAGCCACCCGGCAAAATCCGGATTCTCTTCGTGCAGCTGTGTGAACTTGAGCAGGACGCCGCCGTCAGATCGCCCCTGCGCGACCAGATCTCCCTGATCCGCCTCATCCGCAGCCTGAACGCCCTGCGAGACATCCGACACAGAAGGATCCGCATGCTCCGTCTCTGCGCTCGATGCCTGGTCGTCTGACGCAGCCTGAACCTTTTCGATCCTCTCCTGCAGCTTCTTAGTCTGATAGTTCGTTCGGAGATCCATCAGCAGATTCCAGTTGATACATAATATAGAAGAGACGAGCACCAATACCGACACGGCACAGGCGATCCCCCGGTTGATCCTGATCAGCTGTCTTCTGTTCTGCTTTTTCTGGTTCCTCCTCCGAATGATTCGGTTAACCTCCTGGATCTGCGCGTCTGTCATATTCTCATATAGTCTTAACAGGAACTCCTCGCCGGTATCACTCTGAAATTGTATGTTCTCTTTCCTGATCTTATAGTAGATCTCCTGCGCCTGCTGCATCGTCAGATTCTTCTTATTATAGATCATGCCGTGTGTCAGCTGGCTGATGATCTGCAGGTCATGTTCCACCGCCCTCGGATTGTAACCAGTACTGTAATCGTTATGATCCCTTTTGTTGTTCCTCATTGATCACACCTTTTTATATAGGGAACTGCGGATAAATAACTTATGCATCCGACTTGTCTAAATCTCCATACTATTTATCACCAGTTCCTAACCGCAAATTGTGATTGTTTTGTATACTTTTTATGTAACCCATTCAATTATTAATAATATATCACAAAAAAAGGAAATTGTATAGACAATTCTCGAAATTTTTATCATGAATTTATATTTTCTTTTCCCTGTGATTCTGCTATACTTGTTATGTCACAGATCTTATTCGGAAATCAAAGGAGGATGCTATGTTACCAGACAGAGACACGGCGGAAAGATTATTAACAGACGCAGGGCAGTGCAACCCGGGAGCATGGGTGGATCACAGCCGGATCACCGCACTGTGCGCGGGGCAGATCGCTGGCGCATGTTCGGATATGGACAGCGAAAAAGCTTATGTTTTGGGACTATTGCACGATATCGGCAGAAAATTCGGCGTAAAACATATGGGACATATCTATGACGGTTATCATTACATGCTGGAGCTCGGCTACGATGAAGCCGCCAGGATCTGTCTGACACACTCTTTCAGTATCCAGAACATCAAGGACTACATCGGCAATTTCGACATCACGGAAGATGAAGTCCTGGAACTCACGGAGGCACTGGCAGCGGTAGCATACGACGACTACGACCGCCTGATCCAGCTCTGCGACAGCATGGCTGGCGCAGAGGGCGTCATGACGATGGAGGCACGCATGTCAGACGTGGCGCGCCGCTACGGGAACTATCCGCAGGAAAAATGGGACAAGAACATGTCCCTGAAAAAGTATTTCTCGGAGAAGGCAGGAAGGGACATCTACGAGATTGTAAAATTGTAAATATGAAATTGTAAATACGAGATCATAAATACGAGATCATAAATCATCAAAACTGATGTTCAGATATCCCTCCTCGAATTTCGCCCCTGCGACCTCCATCCGGGCAAACTCCGGCGGTATCGGAAATCTGCGGCTTTCGTTGCGCACGCCCACCAGCAGTTCACCGCTCTCCTGCTCCAGCCGCAGCTCTTCCCGGGATGCAAACGGCAGATAGATCCTCATGCTTTTTTCCGCGGCGCTCACCTCATAGATTTTCTGTCGAAACAGCACATCATTGGGATCACACCCCTCGAAGATCTGATCGCCTACGCATTCCAGCATCTCCAGCGTGCGAAGTTCCTGCTGCTGCAGCTCCACGTAAAAGCGGGGGACTTCGCTGAAACACTCCGCTATCTCCCGCAGCGCCTCCTCCTGCATCTTCGTCCATTTGTTAAAATATCCCTCCATCGCCCTCGCCGGATAGATATGGTTGACGATCACTGCGTCGACATTGTAGTGATACAGATACAGACAGGTGAAATTGCGCTTCGCCTCGCTGATCACGATCTTTTCCGGTGTCGTGACCACGCGCAGGCTCACGGTATCTTTGTCCAGCAAGAGCCTCTGCAGGTTCTTCATGCGTTCCATCAACGATTCGATGTCGTCAAACACATTGTCCTTCGGCATGGGAACCTTCATTGTCCTCTCGATCACCTTCCCGATCGTTTTGGTCGCTGCGCGCTCGATCGGCAGGATCCTTTTTATCAATCCCGACAGGCGCTCCGGGTATTTCAGCAGGGACAGCGTTTCCCCCGTGGGCGCACAGTCCACGATGACCGTGTCATAGACGCCGCTCTCATACACGTCCAGGATCTTGAACATGGAGAAGAGCTCCTCCAATCCCGGAAATACCAACAACTCCTCCGCCTCGATCCCTCCCCCGCCTTTTGCGGTGAGCAGCTGTTTCACATAATCTTTTAGATTGCCCCAGCTCCTCTCGCTCTCATACACCGTGTCGATCTCCACCGCATGCAGATTTTCCGCGATCTCCACAGGTGTTTTCCCGACTTTTCTGTCAAAGGAATCCCCCAGGCTGTGCGCCTGGTCTGTGCTCATCACGAGCACCTTTTTTCCGTCCCTTGCGATCTTTGATGCGGTCGCTGCCGCCATACTTGTCTTGCCCACGCCGCCTTTGCCCGTATAAATGATAATCCTCATCGTCCGCCTCCCCGCTTTATACAATGTCAACCCGCTTCACTTCTGGCTCTTTTTTGGGCTCGTGCTCCTGCCTGTCAGGATCACATCTTGTGCACTCCCTCACCACATCCGCTGCGATTTCCACAGCCATCATTTTCAGCTCCCTTTCGATCGCATCCAAATGCCTGCCCACATTTTCCGGAAACAGAGCATATATGGCTTTTTTCTGATATTCCCCCGCCATCTTGATCCGGCTTCGTATTTCCCTATTCATCGCTGTCACTCCCTTCCCCAAACTGGATCCTCAATACCCCTTCCTCGAACCGCGCACCTGTGACTGTGTAGCTGCGGAGTACGTTGGGGAGCGGTATGCTGCGCTTGAAATTTCCAGTCCTGATCACGAGGTCTGTCGCCGCCTGATACAGATCGACCGCCTCCTTCTCCGCATAGGGCAGAAATACCTTTAACTGATACCCGTCCTCTGTCTTTTCAAAGCACTCCCTCTCCGTGATATTTTTCACCGCAAACACATCCTTGTCGAACAGCACCTCATCCACGATCCTTCGGATCGCGCGCTCCCCTTTCAGCTCCTCGTCATACCACGGGATCTCGCAGACCGGAAGCGCGGCAAAACTCTCCCTGATGCAGGCGGTATATTCCTTCTGAATGGCGATCCACTGCGCAAAAAAGTCATTGTCGAGATCCGTCGGCAGAATCCTGTTGATATAGATGCCGTCGACATTAAAATTGTAGAGATTGAGATACATATAGCTGCGCTTCGTCTCCTCCACGACCATTTTTTCCGGCGTCGTCACGATCCTGACACTCGTGACCGCCCTGTCTTTGAGAAGTTCCTGCAGCTCCACCAGCTTCAGGAACATACGCTCGATCTCGTTCATGGCATTTTTGTTTGGCATCTCCACCTGAAACGCTGCTTTGGAGATCGGTGTCAGCATCCGCACCGCCACTTTGCCGACCGGAAAAAATTTTTCCATATACCAGGCCAGCAGCTCCGGGAACTTTAACAGGGATAACGTTTCACCTGTGGGCGCGCAGTCCACGATGATCCGCTCGTAATCCGCTCTGTGATAAATGTCCGCGATCTTGAGCAGGGAAAACAGCTCTTCCATCCCCGGTATCATTCCAATGCCCTGCGCGCCGCCGCCCTCCGTCTCCGGCAAAAGGCTGGCGAGATAGCTCATAACCGCGGAAAAATCATTCTCCATCACATATTCGGGATCGATCTCATAAACATCCAGACCGGGCAGCACATTCACGGCGTCCTTTCCCAGTTTGCGCTCAAAGATATCGCCCAGATTGTGCGCCATGTCCGTGCTCACGAGCAGGGTCTTCCTGCCCTCCTCCGCACTTTTGACGGCATGGGCAGCCGCTATGCTGCTCTTCCCCACGCCGCCTTTTCCTGTAAAAATATAGATTCTTTTCATGTCAGCCTCCATTTTTTATGACAGACTCCGAGAGCCTGTCCTGACCGTTGCCAGATTGTTCTTTCAGATTGTTCTCCCAAAGAATAGTTCTATCATCGAAGTATTTGGTGTGTTTTAAGCAGCCGCTCGGCTGCTCAGAAACCATCTATCAGACTATTCGATTGTGATCTTCCGGACTTTTTTCGGCGCTCTCTCCTTCTGGTTCTCCTGCCGCAGGATCTCCATGATCTTTGACGTCATTTTGTAAAAGAGTGTCATCTCCTCTGTCGTGAAGGATGCCATGACTTTCACGCCGTAGCGGACAAGCTCTTTGATCAGTGCCTCGAACTGTTCTATCCCCTTCGGGCTGAATCCGATGTTGACTACCCGCTTATCCTCCTCGGAGCGGGTCCTCACGACCAGTCCGCTCTTCTCCATGCGGCTGATGATCCCCGTCGCCGTGTTCAACGGCACATGGATATAGTCCGCGATCTCCGTCATATTGACTGCCCCTTTCTGGTACAGCAGCCAGAATATGAAAACTTCGTTCTTTGAACAATTCAGAAATATGTTTTCCCACAGGTCAGAGGACAGCAGTTCCCTCACTTCCTCTATATAATCCACGATAAATCGGGAAAGCTCCTCCGTTACACCGTACTCCTCCAGCCTTATCATCTCATCCGCTCACACTTTCATTCCTGATCACTGTCTTTTCAACAAAAATACTTCCTGCTTCGAATAATTTAATTCTACTACGGAAGTATTTTTCTGTCAACCCTGTTATTTATTTTTCACGATATTCTTGATGTAGACGCTCCCGACCATCAAATACCGTCCTCCTTCTCGCCGATCGATCAGGTTGTCGTAATCGTAGCAGACCGCGGTGAAAACCAAGTGTGACGGATGTGAAATCAGTGTGAAATATTATATCTTATACCAGTGCATCGTTCTGCAGGATCTCATTCAGATCACACTGCAAAAGGCGCTTCCCTCCCATGTAATACGCGAGTGCAACAGACAATACGATCACAGCCGCAAATATCAGAATGGGCAGGACCGGAGCCTCAGCCCAGAACACCATCGGATCCAGATAACTCGCAGTCACTGCAAACTGCACGAACAGTACCGTGAGGGGCAGTGTTATAAAAAGCGGCCTGCCTGCTATCACAAACGCTTCGATACAGAATATCTGCCTCATTTCCTGCGGCGTCAAGCCAATGGACATATACCGGGCAAACTCCCGCTTTCTCTGGCGCAGGAAACCGAATGTATTTGAGAACACATTCGCGATGCCAATAATGGCGAGCAGGACACAGAAGGCGCCCAGAACCATTACCATCCCCTGCATCATGCTGTCGTTGGACAGCTTTTCCTGCACTCTGTTCTCGCACTCGATTTCGTATTGCCGTGAAATAAGCTGCACTGCCGCTCCCTCCAGACTGTTCAGATCCGCAAGGCTTGCGTTTCCGCTCGAAAAAATGCGGATATAGCTGTCATCCTCAGCCTCCCCTGCCTGGCTCAGCACATCCCTCCACATCGTGAGGGAAATAAAGTGCACCAGGCTATACGCTTCGTACTCTTCCCTCAGTTTTGGAACTGTATTTGTATAGGACAAAACAGGAACCTCTATGCTCTTGTCAGCCCTGCAGAGCATGGTCGTCCGGCGCTCTTCCGACACAAAGGGGACATACGTTGGATAGCGGAAATTGCTGTTTACGCTGTCCCGGATCTGATTGAGCACGACTGCCCCGTCGAGTCCCGGCGCGGCGCCGATCTGTGCGCAGTAGTCCAGAAAGCTTGCATCATCCAGTATGATGATCGGGACAGACACTGGATAGCTCCCATCAGTCCCTGACATCCCCGCGACGGTCTCAAGCCCGCCGAGGGCTCTCAGTTCATCGCTCTGCAGCTCTGCGGGCAGAAATGTCGTCGACTCCGCCTTTTGATATACCGTGGCGTCCTGTATGCCCGGAATCTCCTGCAGACTTGCTGTCAGGCTGAAATCCTGGATCTCGGTGTCCTTCAAGGTTATCATCACATCCCACGCATTCTGATACCGCTCAAAATACGTATATCTGGTGCTGATGACAGTAAGGGTGGTAAAACAGAGCATGATGGAAAATCCCAGAAAAGACAGCAGCAGCGAAACGAAAGCGATCCTCATGGATTTCCTTTGGGCTTTCAGCGCGTTCCCCGCAAGTTCACCTTTCACGCCAAACATAAAGGACAAGATCCGGGAATGTTTTGCTCTCACAAGCGACATGCCGCCCGTATTTCTGATCGCTTCTAACGGTGTCATTCTGCTCAGCTTCCTGGCGGGTATCCACGCAGAAAAAAGGATCGTCGCGAAAGAAATGAGAACAGCGGCGGCAAATATGGACGGATGATACCGAAAGACCGCCTCGTGGCGTCCAGGCACATCCGCAGCAAAGAAATTGATCGCCTTTATCACGCCATAACTCATCAAAATTCCCAGCCCACTGCCAAACAGTACTGGCAGTGCGCTCAAAGCCATCGCTTCCTGCAGCAGGCAGGTCCTGATCTGCCCCGGCGTAGCCCCGATGCTCGAAAAGATACCAAACTGATGGATCCTGGCATTCATTGACAGTTCAAAGGAACCGCGGATGATCAGGATCAATGACAGCGCCACGATCGCCAGTATTGCCAGATACAGTGTCAAAAGCATCGGCGGTGTCTCGTCTTCCGGGTCGTGTATGAAATACCGGGACAAAAGCAGCTCGTTGTATTGGATAGACGCGCTCTCCAGCCCGAGCTGTTCTGATATCAACGGCATGTCGCGATAAATGTCTTGGGCATTCTGAAAATAGATGTCGACTACCGTCTCATCCTCTTTCGACAACGTCTCGTTGATGACCGCTTTCTCCACGTTCGCAAACAGACCGATCACAGCCAGGTCGTCCGCATCGGATCCGTCGCAGACGATACGTCCCTGCCAGCCGCCCTCCTCCAAAGTGATCTTCTCCACCTCATATATCCAGAAATTGCAGGCTATGCCGCACAGCAAGGACAAAAACATCGCAGCCGTCAGCGCTGCTGCCATGATCGATACGCTTGCGGTACGGTTATTTTTAATGTAGCTTTTTGAGTAATCCTTCCACATTCCGCTCACCTCCGCTCTCCCGCCGGGATATCTGTGCCCCCTTTGGCGGAATCACAGCGCTCGTCGCTGATGATCTTTCCGTCCTCGATGGTCACGATCCGGTCAGCGTCCAGCGCGATCTTTTCGTCGTGTGTGATAAGAAGTATCGTCTGCTTCAGATTCCTGTTTGACAGCTTTAAAAGATCCAGGATCTCCTTTGAATTTTTCTTGTCCAGATTTCCGGTCGGCTCATCCGCGAAAAGTATGGCTGGACGGTAGATCAAAGACCTGGCGATCGCAACCCTTTGCTGCTGCCCTCCGGACATCTGGCTGGGCAGGCTTTCGAGTTTGTCCTCGATCCCCAGCGTTCTTACGATCATATCAAAGTATTCCTTGTCCGGCTTTTTCCTGTCCAGCAGCAAGGGCATAAGGATATTTTTCTCCGCCGTCAGCGTAGGGATCAGGTTGTAGAACTGATACACCAAGCCAACCTTTCTCCTCCTGAATATCGCGGCTTTTGCGGCGTTCAGGCTGCCGATGTCAACGCCATCCACCGTCACCGTGCCTTTCGTCGGTTTGTCCACACTGCCCAGGATGTGCAGGAGCGTCGATTTTCCGGAGCCAGATGCCCCGACGATCGCCACAAACTCCCCTTTTTCTATGGACAGGCTGATCCCGTTCAAAGCAGTTACCTGATTCCCGCCCTTTCCAAATACTTTCTCGATATCGTTACATCTCAGTATTTCCATTTGTCAGCTCCTCCTGTTTGTTATTTTCGTGCCCTGACAGCATCCGGAATCCGTCAGGGCGTCCTGCCACAGGGACTGCGCCTTGCCCCCATGATCTGTATTATAACAAATGAAAGTGACATCTCAGTGACTGTAGAATCGAATTTCAAAGCAGGCTCCCCCGCCCGGAAGATTGAATGCGCGGATGACTCCGTTCTGCATCTCTATGATCGCCTTTGAGAGCGCAAGACCGATCCCGATCCCGGCTCCCTTTGACCGCCTTCCCCGGTAGAAACGCTGGAACAGATGCGGGATATCCTCCCTTTCGAATCCTTCCCCCTCATCCCATATCTGTATCTGCACATAGAGTGGATTTTTTTCGTAGGCACAATGGACTGTTGTGTCTGTTTCTGCTGCCTCCATGCAGTTTTTCATCAGATTCATGACTGCTTCCATCGTCCAGTCCAGGTCTGCATTGATATTGATCCCGCCCATTTCCGGGACATCGATCAGAACTCCCTTTTGCGCAAACAGCTCATACAGATTGTCCGATGCCAGGGAAAGGATGGTAAAAACATCCGTCGGCCTCTTGTCTAGAACAAGAGTTCCTGCATCAATGCGGGACAACAGCAGCAGCGCTTCCTCCAGATACAGGAGCCTGTCGATCTGCCGCTCTATTTCCGTGATATGGGAATCTCCCAGATCTTCTTTTGCCATCTGGACAGACAGTGATATAGACGTGATCGGTGTTTTGAGCTGATGGGCAATGTTAGAAAGATTTTCCGCAAAATTGTTGCGCGCTGTCAGCGCGTCTTCCCTCGTCTGATAAAGATTTGTCACCGTTTTGTATATTTCGTCCTGCAATTTTGAAAATTCATCGTCGGCGGACTCGAAAAGCAATCCCTGATCCCCTGTATTCACCCGCTCCAAATACGCTGTCAGCGCCTGGATGCGGGCGGCAGACTTCCTACGCCCATACCGCAGAGAAAAGAGGAACAGTATGCCGCCGAACCCCAATCCCAAAACAGCACCCCAGAACAGTATCGGATCCGCTATGCCAAGTTTCGGCGGCCCGTATCCATAGACCGTCAAAATATTTTCCGCTGTCCCGTCATAAAAATCCTGTGCCTTCCATACGTCCAAAACCGCCTGCCTCATCTCCGGCTGTTCGCGGATCACGCTTTCGCAAAACCCTCCCAGCATTTGAAAGCATACCCGGCGGTAGTACGATCCCAGGAAGCATATCGCTGCCGATACGGCGATCAGGCTGACCGACAGCACAGGCAGGACTGTTCTTTTTATATCGGATCGTTTATTCATATTCCCTCCTCCATACGGTAGCCAAAACTTCGTATTGTTTTTATACAGGACGTATGGTGTAGTTTCTCCCGCAGACGTTTCATCGCCACTGTCAGCGTGTTGTCATTGACATAGTTCCCGTTATTGTCCCAGATCTGAGTCAGCAGCCGCTCCCTCGTGACAGTCTTTCCCTTGTTTTCCATCAAAAGCTGCAAGATCTGGTATTCTGCCTGGCTGACGGTGATTTCCTCCCCGCCGCAGAACACTGCCATCCTGTTTTTGTCTATGGAGATCGTACCACAGGAAAGATACTGATCCTGCACATTTCCTGCCCTGCGCAGCAGCGCCTGAATGCGGGAATACAGGATCTCCAATTCAAAGGGCTTTGTCACATAATCATCCGCCCCGTCCCCAAAGCCGGAAATAATGTCACGGGTGTCATTCCGGACAGTCAGCAAAATAACTGGCAGGTCTTTCCATTTTGAGCGGATCCATCTGCAAAAGCTGTTTCCCTCGCCGTCCGGCATATTCCAGTCGATCAGTGCAATGCCCGGAATGTGGTGCTCCAACGCGCGCCTTCCGCTTTCCAGCGTTCCGAACAGGGAGACCGCACACCCTCTTTGGCTCAGATATTCCTTCACCGTCGCCGCTATATCCGCATCATCTTCAATATAATAGATTTCTGTATAAAAGATTTCTGCCATTTTCCGCCCTCCTACCGCGCTTCGACCGGGATCGAAAAGTAATATTTGCCATAAAGCATCACCTAACCCTTTCGTCCGCCCCTGACAGACACCCTGCAGTGTCCCTATCATAGTAACACACCGTAACCCAAATTGAAATATCATTTAGCAAACCCAGTGCAAAACACTGCCATTCAAAACAGGACAACAGGACGCCGTGTATGTACAATCTATCAAATTTTTCACATTTATTTTTGTTCAATGTTCTATTTTTGCAAAAAACAAATGGATTATGACCGGGGATATGATATAATAAATATATCTTATGAGCAGGAGCGCAACTACCAATGAGTAAAATCACCAAGAACAAAAATAATGTATTGTATTCTCTGGCTTGCATTGCCATTTTCATATTTTTGATCGCTATCTTTTCTTATGACCGGGCAACCGACACCCGGCAGCAGCAGTCCGCCTACGCGGTCACGCACTGGACAGTCTACAAGACAACCTTCAACATGAAAAAGACGGTCCTATCCGGGACGATCACGATCGATCCATCTGTGGGCAGCGTGCTTGCCTTTTATTCTGTCCACCAGAATATAAAGTTTTATGTCGGCAGCCGGCTCATCTATGAGTACCCTGTGGACAACAATAATCCGTTGTCAGATTCACCCGGTTACTGCTGGAATTTTATCAACCTGCCCTACAATAAAAACGATATTGAGATGGTCATTACCAGCCCGTACCCGCCCTACCTGAAAAATGTACCCAACATTTATATTGGAAATGCTTTTTCCCTTCCCGCCCATATCATAACGAAGGATATTCTTCCCTTCGCGCTTTGCATCATCATGCTTGTGCTCGGCATTGTGCTGGCATCGTACCATTTGTTCATCTCTCGCAATATCAACAACACGAGCGGAAAACTGTTGAAACTGGGGATCTTTTCCATATTTTTGTCCATATGGTCCATCAATGAGTGCAGTCTGACCACATTGCTCCTAAAGAACAATCTGATGACTTCCTACCTGTCCTTCCTGTCATTGATGCTGCTCGCCTTTCCGTTTGCCATGTTTGTCCAGACTTATTATGAGGACGAGAGCAGGATATGGAACTGGTTCTGCCGGGTGGATATCGCACAGATCGCGATCTGTCTGCTGCTTGCAGTTACCAATATAGCCGATCTGAGGGAAACGATCTGGACTACCCATATCATGATGGGCATCCTTGCTGTCATCATCATAGTGCAGTCCTATCTCCTTGTCAAAGGCGGCGTCCATTCCCGCACGATAAAGGTTCACATAACCTGCATCATCATATGCGTTGTTACCCTGATGATGGATATATATGGATTTTATTCCGGCACATGGGATGGCAACACATTCGGACGGCTCGGATTCCTCACCTATATCATTGTGCTCGGTATCTCCTCCGCAAGGGAGTCCACCTCCCTGATGAAGATGGGACAGGAGGCAAATGTCTACCAGACGCTCGCCTACACGGATCAGATGACCAACCTGAAAAACCGCACCTGTTTTAACGTCGATTTTGCCAGATTGTCCGAGGATCCGACCGACATCGCGGTGCTCGATTTCGACCTCAACAATCTAAAGTACGTGAACGACACCTATGGGCACAGTGCGGGCGACCTGTACATAAAAAGCTGTGCAAAGATCATCGACGAGATCTTCAACGGCATCGGAAAATGCTACAGGGTCGGCGGCGATGAATTTGTCACGCTGATCGAGAAAGCCTCCACGATCGACATGACACACTATCTCGCCATGCTCGAATCGAGCGTCGATGCCTCAAACCGAGACAACAAGGATTCAAAGATGAAAATGCAGATCGCATACGGCTATGCCGTATATGTCCCCGACATGGACAAAAATCTGGAAGATACGTATAACAGGGCGGACAAAATCATGTATGCAAACAAAAGAGAGAAAAAGGAAAAACAGAAATTCGAGCGATAGATTTTATGAATATTTTAGCGGCAAAAGAAGCAGTTGTATCGATACCACAACTGCTTCTTTCGTTTAGGAATTATTTTTAGGATTATTTAGGAGCTTGTTCTTGTCAAAAATACCAGCCACTGTTGCTGCCATAATTGCCATAATTGTAATTGGGATAACCGCTGCCGTAATTGTTCAGCCCGTTAAAATAAGAATTGCTTGTTCCGTATTTATTGTATGTGGAAGTCGCACCGTAGAGCTTGTTCAGCGCTGTCAGGCTGGTCGACGCAGTATTCTCCACGAGTTCCATCTTTGAGCTGATCTTATCCGCAAATCCGCCGTCTTTTGTAAACAGTGCTTTTAATTTGTCAAAGTCAGCGTCCGTCAGTTTCTTCTCATCGATCGTGAGCTCACCGGATTTCGATACAGTGATGCCCAACTCTTCCAGAGCTGTCTTGTTCGTCGATATGATACTGTCGAATGATTTCCTGATCGAGCTGTTTGTCGTCCCGCCGATATCTGTCAGATCACCGTAAACTTCATTGTAATCCGTCACGAAATCCTTGATATACTTGATCAGATTATTCTTGTCGTTCTCCTGCGCCTTCTTGCCAGTCTCGTCATCTGTGTAGGTCATGCCGTCGAGCTTGAGCATTTTCTCCACATTTGCCTGGACATTGTTTGCCGACTTCTCCATCCTCTCGTACATCGCAAGCTGCTTTGTCTGATTCAGGAGCGTTGACTTCGAAGTTGTTCTTTGGGTTGAGCTTGAATATGAATTGCCGTTCGATCTCGATGTCCTGCTGCTGATCACCTTTCCTGCACGGCTCCTTCTGGCACTGCGCAGATTTCTTGCTCTCAATAATGAATTTCTTGAACTTCTGATATTCATACTATATTCCTATCCTTTCCTGTTCACATTTTCATGCTTATTTGTAAGGAACTGTTCAGAAATTACCTGTGACAAGGACGCCGTATAAATGTGCGGCTGCAAAGAAGAAAACAACGGATCGTATCGAGATTTTCTGATGCCGCAGACAGCCTTTAGACAAGTCATTGTCATAAGTGATTTATTAACAGTTTCTAAGGTCAGGTTCCATCCTTGTTTACGTAATATATATCGGCTGTCCTATGCAAAATATTAACACGTATTTCGAAAAAATAGCATAAATTGCAACATATTTTCAGAAAATTATATACAAAAGAGCTGACTGCACCGAAATGCCGCAGCCAGCTCTTTTTGTCATCGAGATCCGGTCCCTGGATCTTCCGTTTTGGCGTTCACTGTCAGATTCACGCCGTCCAACCCGTTCAGCGTAATGTTCCTGTTGACTTTGGCATCGTAGGACTCCGCATTGATAATGCCCGCAAGGTCGATCCCCGTCGTCTCCCTCATGGACTCGAACAGCTTTGCCATGACTGCCGGAACATTCCCAGCCACCTGGTCAACACCGTTAGAACCGCCATCCCCGCCGATGATCGTGATCTTGTCGATCTGTGACAGCGGCTCTGCGATCTTTCCTGCAATGTCCGGCAGCACCTTGATCATCATCTCCGCCACAGCCGCCTTGTTGTACTTCGCATAAGCCTCCGCCTTCTTCTCCATGGCTTCCGCCTCCGCAAGACCTCTTGCCTGGATCGCCTCCGCCTCCGCGACGCCTTTTGCCCGCACTGCCGCAGCTTCCGCCTCGCCGTATGCCCTGATACCCTGCGCCTCCTGTTCCTTGGAGTAACGGTCCGCCTCCGCCTGTGCCTTCCGCGCTTCCGCCTCCCTCTGCGCCTCAAACTGCTGCGCCTCGGCTTCCTTCTGACGCTGATACAGCGCTGCGTCCGCCTTCTGCTGCGCCGCGTACTTTTCTGCCTCGGCCTGTTTCTTCACCTCCGCCTCGAGTGCGCGCTCCCTGACGGCAACCTGCTTCTGCTTCAACTCGATCTCGCGCTCCTGCTTCGCGATATCCGCGTTTGCAGTGGTGATCTCGATCGTCTTGCGCTGTTCCTCCTTCTGGATCGCGTACGCCGCATCCGCCATCGCCTTCTTGGTGTCCGCCTCCATCTGAAGTTCCGATTTCTTGATGGCAAGCTCGTTCTGCTTCTTGGCGATCTCCGTCTGTGCCGCCACCGCAGCGTCGTTTGAGTCTTTGTCCGCCGCTGCCTGCGCCACTTTGATATCGCGCTCACTCTCAGCCCTGGCGATCGCTGCCGCCTTCTTGATCTTCACGATATTGTCTATACCGAGGTTCTCTATGACGTCGTTTCCATCGACAAAGTTCTGCACATTGAAGCTGATGATGTCCAACCCCATAGCCGCAAGATCCGGCTCCGCATTCTCCTTGACGAGCTCGGCAAACTTCTGGCGGTCTGACACCATCTCTTCAAGGCGCATGCGCCCCACGATCTCACGCACATTGCCCTCGAGGACTTCCCTCGCAACCCCCGCGATATACTCTGTATTTTTGTTCAGGAAATTTTCCGCCGCAAGCCTTAATTTGTCCGGCTGGTTACTGATCTTCACGTTGACTGTGGCATCCACATTGATATTGATATAATCAGCTGTGGGCACCGCGTTGCTCGTCTTGACATCAATGGGGATCAATCTGAGGTTCAGCTTGTCAAGCCGCTCAAAAAAGGGAACCCTGATACTTGCCTTTCCGATCACCACTTTTGACTTTTTCTTGACACCCGAAATGATGAACGCCATATCTGGCGGCGCCTTCACATACCCCATGCATAATAGCGCGATCAAAACCACGATCACGACTGTCGCCACTGCTACTCCTGTCATCCCAATCTCCTCCTTTGCGTATGGACTGAAAATTTTTATGCGCAGCGCTGCTAATTTCCCTACGCACCCCTGCGCATAAAAAAATGTATGTAACCCCTGAGGCTTACCCCCGGCGGTTACATACATTATATCATGATTTTATACTCCTGTCACTTTTTAATCCGGCGTTCTCCGAAAACAATGTATGTTTTGATTACTGTTCACTCGTCGTCAGCGTAGTGAAATGCATGCGCCAAAACGGTTGCTGTTTACGCCTTCATTACACAAAATTGTGTCAGAACTGGCTGCGGTGTGAACAGTGACATGCTTCGCCCGAGATAACTGTCAAATCGCAGAATCGAACTTCTGTCCGACCTGTCGCTCAAAGCTTGACCGAATATCCCTTCTTACGAGATAGTCCGCATTCTCGATCTGGCTGATCAGATCCTCGATCGTGTCCGCTGTGAAGGTCACTTCGCCCTCCCCGTCACTCTCGTAGAATTCCTCCCGGATCTCCTTGCGCTCCGTCCTGCCTTCCTCGAGCTTCTCCTGCCGTTTCTTCTCTTCTGCTTTCTTTGCAGCCTTCTTCTCCTCTGCCTTCTTTGCAGCTTTCTTCCTGGCAAGCCGCTCCTGCGCAGTCTTGTTCTGTGATTTGAACGACTGATCCATCGTTGCAAAGAACGATGTCGCGCCATTGTCATACACATTCATGCCGCAGCTTTTCACATTCAATCCCATATTGGCAAGCTTGCTCTTCAACTGGTTCAGCCCGCTCGCGCCCTGTGAAATGATGCCCTCATACTGCTTGCGGAATTTCTCATCCTCCGCCATGCGCTCGATCTTTTCCTCATCGATCAGAACGACCATCTTGCTCGTATTGGAATATTTTGAAGCGTTTGCCTTGGCATATTCCTTCTGGTCTTTGCTCACGAGGATAAAGTCCAAATTGCCATACTTCTTCTTCAATTCCTCGTAGTACTTTGCTGCCTTCTCAGTCAACTCCGGACTCCCGATCGTCCTGCCGTTGACCTTTGTCTTTTTCACAGTGTCCTTGGAGCCCTCGTTCTTTGTGACTGCGAGGTCTTCTGTCTTCTCGTCAGTCCTTTTGCCTGTCTTTGACGTGTTGTAGTGAGCGGCAATGCTCTCTGCAACAGCGGGTGTCCCCGCAGAAATGGTACTCATAGTTCATCCCTCCCTGATTTCGTGCGGCTAAAATCCATTTCAGCCTGTACCGTTGTTTCGTGAAATTGTGTCATCAAATGCTTCTATATTTTTTACGCCTTCGCCTTAAAGCCTGCGCTCTCCGCTTCGGGTGTCCAAAATATACTGTTGTATCTCACCTGCTCCTCGATCTCACTGACCGTTGTCGTCCTGATGACGGATCGGTTCGCTGTCCTGCCCTCCGACCGTCTCCCCTGACTGAATCGGTCTGTCGCACAGATCTCGGTACTGATATTATTGTAATTATTCATATGACAGATACAGCTCACGATCTGTCCCCCCGTGACGAGGACCAGATCACTCAGGCTTTTCATGCAATATGGCAGCATGGTCAGATTATCCTCAAGCCACTGCTCGATCTTCCTGTCCTTCGTCGCCCTGTAATACAACCGCTCACTGATCTTTACCTGATATCCGTCTGCCCTCATACACTCAAAGTGTTTCCTGACATATTTCTCATATTGATGCGGATTTTTGTATCTGACCTCCGAATCCCTCTGTTCCTCCTTCAGCATGCATCCGCTCACCCTATGCCTTGATATCGATCGGCGTGTACTGATTCTCGAGATACATCCGGGTGATCCGCTCCTGCTCAATGATTTCCGGCAGTTCTTCGTCCAGTTCCTCCTTGAGTGCCGCACTGTCCGTGAGCATCTCGTCGAGCGTCTCCTGCAGCTCCTTTGGCATATCCTCAAGCAGTTCGTCAAGGATACCACCGTCATCCTCGATACCGAGCGCTTCCTCAGCGATCTCCTCACACCGCTCCTCTGCAGTCTTGGGTTCGAGCTCCTCAGCAGCCTCGGCAATCTTCTCCCCGAGCTCCTGTGCCTCGTCCATACAGTGCATCACCTGCTCGTTATTGAACTGTTTCTTGACCGCATCGATCTGGTCATTATAATTATTGAACAGTTCCAGCTTCTGCGCGATCTCGTCGAGCGACGCACACTGCTTATTTTTGAGTTCCGCCTTCTTCCCCTCAAAAAAGTCGATCTGCGACTGCGCCTTCTGGAATCTCTCGATCTTTTCCTCTGTGCTCTTCAATCCCATGCCGTAATGCTGTGTGAGAACCGAGAGCGGACTGTTCGCCATTGAAATATTCATACTTAACCCCTATCACTTTCCCGTTTAACAAATGAAATAAGTTTCCATAATCACACGACAGTATGATTCTCTACATGTTATATCGGTACATATTGGAAAAGAATCAAGCGGTCAGCACAATTTTTCCCGCAAAAAATGGCTGAACTACACTGTAACCGAGCAGAAATGCAAACTTACATTCGCCGAAATATAAAAAAACGCACTGCTCATCTCCATCATGTTTCCTCCCCTGCCGCTTGTGACCTTTATGAAGGAACAACAAGCCGCTCTGCCATACCCATATTCTCACATCCTCTTCTTATTGCTAATTATGACATGAGTCCACGATCAAAAATAAGTTTATTCCACACAACAATAGTTCTTTTATGTAAAATCGTTTTCTATGGTTTACAACATTCTGCAGGAACATAGTCTTGTAAAATCAACTCTTCCCGAGAACCAACATAAATGGATTTATTCTTATCGCTTATCCTGCTCCCATTAGAACAATTCTCTGTATGAAACTTTTTACTATTAGTATTTAATATATATGTACTATCACCAGTGTCAGAGGAAGAAGCTTTTAATATATCATCTTCGATCTTACAACTTTCACCTGTTGCATAATCAATCTCAATACCTTGTTGCACATTGTATACAAATACACAAAATTGACATCCATAACCATTGTCTTCAACAGACCAGGCCTCCATCAATACCCCACAGGCTACAAGATCATTTTCATCTTTATATATTGGAGTCACACGATACAACACATGATTACCTGGATTATCATCAATGTAATCAGCAACCGTATTTTCAAATGGAAGCATACCGTTTACATTAAAATATCTGGTACCTGTGATCAAGTTTTTCTCGTTCGCATTTTCTGCGGCTAACTGATAACCAATTAAATGACAACGATTATACAACCATTCTCCATCATATTGATCCTGACACCACCCAGAAGGCGTGATCGAGCTTAATGATTCCTCTCTCTCTTCTGTAGGCATTATCTCCTCACAAATATTGGCATATGCAACCTTGCATCGACCCAATTCATCTAAGTCACTGTACATCTCAAACGCATCAGTTCTCTGTTTGTCTTCCGCCGTAAAGAATGGAATGTCTTTGTTTACTTCAATATATGGCGTTCCTCGGTATTCAGGTATGGAATCGAACCAATTTGATGCATCTACTGCAAAAACTTCGAAATCTATCTCACTATTATCTATATTGATTTCTGTTACCGCATCAGAAGACTCTGGAATATTAATATAAGCACATCCCGTGAAAAAATACAATATTATAAATAACAGAAATACAAAATTATTTATTTTTTTCATAGTCTTTTCTCCTAGTCGGACAAAACTGCACATTCATTCCGAGATCACATAAAATACATGCACTTATCTAAATAGAATTGCTGCTCTTTTTCAAACAGAATATTCAACCCCTTTAAGGATTTTTCTTCTCTATATTCTTTCAGCGCATCCATGTACTCATCTCTGTTCGCATCTTCGATCACAACCGGCACAATACCATTCTTCAAACACTCTCTGAAAAGAATCAGTCTCCCAGTCCTGCCATTCCCGTCTTGAAAAGGATGGATATTCTCATATCTGGCATGAAACTCAGCCAATACAGGAATGTTTATCTCCTGACCACCATACCAATCTATGAGCAAAAGCATTTCCTGGGTAATATTTTCTGGTCTGACAGTTTCATACATGCCAATCATATTAGGGCGCTGCTTATAATCGCCAATGGCATATCCATTGGCACGATCCTCAAACACCCCTGATTTCAACTCGTAATGGAATTGCTTTATCAGTTCTTGTGATAATGCTTCATCCAATGTAGCCAACATCTTATTGAACATCTGAAAATGTCCATTCATCTCCTCAACATCTTTAGTTCTGTAATCATCTGATCTTGGAAGTGTACCATTGTCAAACAGAAAAGCAGTTTGCTCCTCAGTAAGCGTACTCCCTTCAATTTTATTTGAATTGTAGGCAAGCAAACGCTGCGTATATGCATACACGCCGGATCTGTCAATCTTCTCTCTTTCTCTTTTGAATCTTTTCAAAAGAAAGTCTAAAAATTCTTTATTCTCAGGACTATTCATCTCTATCCCCTCACAAATATTTTGATCATCCAAGTTCTAAAATCATTTTCTTTACGCTTTCAATCTTATCACAATGATCCGCTTTTCTGCCCTTCTTACATAGTCCAGCGCATACATAATATAAGCATGGCGTTTGTCTATCTGTTGCCATTGGCTGAATCCTCCTGACAATATCTCCATAATTTCATTCATTTTTATAATCCGCCTTTCTGCGAAAGGCACCAATGCGTCATGAAACGTGTTGGATAACTTTCACTTTCCTAATTTATCTTCCTTCTGTTATTATCTTCTTATAAGACTGACACACTACAGAACACGTGGAGGTGAGTGGCGGGGCTGTATAGCGGCGACCTCGCATTTTTATATGTTGTCGGTCATCCGTTAAGGCATCAATGATTGGCGCATTACCGTAGCCCGTAAACTTATCTCTTCCAAAGTCGTCTCGATTTTGCCGGATGACCAGTCACTGTCAGTCTTATAACTATAAAGTTTCAGGAGGTTATTTTTTTGTCGTTTAAAATCCTAAAAAACAACTGCTGTGAACTTGATGTCCACCAAACATGGATCTTTGCCTGTATCGGTATCACTGATTCCAACAACCGCACAGAATATAAGCATGCCCGCTTTTCTTCCTTCACGAAAGGATTGCAAGAGCTGTGTGACTGGCTTGCCAAGTATAACTGTAATGATGTCTGCATGGAATCTACTGGCAAGTATTGGATCCCTGTTTTTATGTCTTGGAGACGAAGAACATCTGGGTTACTCTTCCCACCTCATATTATACCATACATTTCCACGCAAAACTACATATTTGCCAACACATCTTTCATTCCATAAGCCCCATTAGCATAATTATTTACAGTTGTATTTACTGAACTATGTCCAAGTTGTTGTTGCGTAAAAGCAAGATTTCCTGTGTTAGCCATGACAGTGACATACCAGTAACGAATCATATGAGGGGACATTCCATCACCATAAGTTCTAAATATAGCCTGAATGTTATTTTCAATTAATCTTTTTTCCATTCTTATTAACGAAAACTGCATCCATATCTATAATATTTTTCAAACCACTTCTGTACTCAAACCATGCTTTAATAGTGCTCACAGCATCACCTGTCAAACAAACATTTTTTTCTTCTATTTCACGACAAGCCCCTTTTCTAAGAACCTCAATATAGGGAATTTCTTCATCAAGATATAATTTGTTTATATTCAATCCAACAAGTTCCGATTCTCTTAAACCAGTTCCCTTTAAAACTCTTAGAATAATAAGATTTCTAACTCTTACAAACTCATCCTTTTTCACAATCTTTTCTTCCATATTCTTTAACTGTGTTTCCGATGGAAATTTCGCAATAAGATTATTGTTAGAAGAGATTCCTTTATACGATACATCGGCTATTATATTTTCCTTGACAGGACATTATTTTGTACGTTTAAGGTAGTCCCAAAAACTACTAAAGATATTCTTTCTTGTTCCGAGTGTTGTTGGTGACATTCCACTTTGTTCCTTGTTATCTAAATATAATGTATCATCTTCAGATTCCACCTCGTAAAAATCTTCTGGTATTATATCTATTAACGACGTTTTATCTATAATTTTCTTGTCCATTAGACACAACAATAGATCCTTAATGGCAATATAATAATTAATTGCACCCTTTTTGCTTTTAATATTGATAAAATATGTCTGAATAAATTTAGGAACACTATCCTCCTCAAACCTTCGTTGCAATTTATCTCCGTTTTTCTTTTGAACTTCATCCTTACCCATTTTTCAATCATATTATTAATTGGCATATCACAGTTGATGATATCAATTAAATACAATTTTATTTTCTTGCTCTCGTCTTTAAACTGAGGGTATCTGACTGTTGCATTGATCAACAGTTCATCAGGTGTACTCTTTCGCAAATGTGATACCAGTTTACTTTGTATAAATTCATTATCCTCAGCCAAAACTTTTCTAATCTCATATAAAGAATTGATCACCCTGTGACAATGGAACTGCGCCAGCTCATTCCATCTTGCTTTATGTAATAATTCCAATACCCACTCAAAATATTCTCTGTCTTCTTCCACTTTTTCAAATATTTTTCTTGCCAGAGTAAGGCATGATAAATTTCCGGCTTTCTTATTGTTTTTATCTACTGACAAACCGTATTTATCACACATACCCTTGATCGCAGAATCTATCTCCTCGCCAGAACATACATTAGCTTTATAAATATCATAGGGATTTGGCTTTTTAATCCCATTCCCTTGACAGCCGAATAATGCTGCCTCTTGTTTCTGGGTCAATCCCACCGTTATTACACATAGAACATAATCAATTCCCATTATCTTTAATGCAACTAATCTATGCTGCCCGTCCCACACATAGAGATTTCCATCTTCCCTATAATTGATTTTTAAAGGATTGCACTTCATATCATCCCATTCTTCTGCAATAGTTCTTACGTGATTCTGAACAGGACGCTGATATGATTCATCAATATGTAAATCTTCCACTGGGACTAAAACAAACACTTTATTTCCTACTGGAATACCACCCATTAGTGTTTTTAATGCGTTCTTTCGACTTTCCATATTATCTTTGTGTTTTGCATTAATTTTTCTCATTTTCTCGATCATTTGATCTTTAGTCATAAGTTTCTCTCTTCTCATTTCATTTTGTCTATGATTCATAATCATTTTCTCCTTTTTCTTATTATTTTTGTATAATAAAAAGCATCTGGATTTTTATTTTCCAAATGCTTTTCTATCTACCTATATACCATACTCTTAAACAGTTACTCCACTTTTATCGTAAAACCTCCATAAATTCCCACTGGGATATCAGCCCCAAAAGAATACTCTTCTACCGATCCCTTTTCAAAAAAATAAACTGTAACACGCTGTTTTATAGGATCAACAATCCAATAATCCCTAACCCCAGATGTACGATACTTAAATAATTTTGTAAAATAATCCATAGGCTTGCTACTTGGAGAAACAATTTCAATAACCCAGTCAGGTGCGCCATTACACCCTTGATCTGTAATCTTATCTTTATCACAAATAACAGAGATATCCGGCTCTACATAATTCTTATCATCCTGATTCAAAAATACAGCAAACGGGGCTGGAAACACCTCACACTCACCTTCATGACTTTGAATGTAATTTCCAATTTCTCTATCAAAAAAATGAACCAATCTCTGATGCCTTGTGTTTGGAGGAGCCATATAGTATATTTTTCCGTCAATCAGTTCCGCCCTCTCTCCATCCGACAATGCATAAATATCTTCAATTGTGTAAGCTTCCAATTCCCTTGCTATATCCATCTAATCACACTCCTTCCATATATGACTATAATACCTTATCATGAACATTATATCAATAATAATTTTGTACTGTCGAGTAGATGTGGGGATTACTCCCATAGGCTCGAACTTAAGCAGGCAGTCCTGGTAAGAGATAGCGGTTGTATTTTTCATCTCTTAGGTCAATAAAAACACTACATGATAAATGTAGGATCTCCGTTACCTGCAGAAATGAAATTTTACATTTTTCGTATGTTGAGTATGTATTTTCCTGTTTCCCAATCAGAAAACAATCTGACATGAATGCCTGCCCCGCCGTGATATGCCGCTGTTTTCTGGATGCATCCCCTTCCCTGCGTTTCTTTGCCTTTTCCGCTTGGTTTTCCGGAAGCCTTTGGGCTACTACACGGACAAACCCAGACCTGTTTTTATGCCTGCAGAATCCAAAAACATCCACCCATTCCATGTGTTTTTTCTCCGCATCTTTCAGCAAATGTACCAGTGAAATTTTCTCCCCGCCCATGTCATACAGACAGAAAGTTTTTTGGGTTATTCGCAGGATCACATCCGCATTCTGCCCCTGTGCATAAATGTAATTCTGCGATGTTCCATATCCGGCATCCGCCATTACCAGATCCCCTTTTCCCAGAACGAAATGTGTCAGTGATTCGGCAGTATGCTTATCTGTGGCTTTTACCTGCTCCAGCTTCACCTTCTCCTCATACCACCATACCAGCACATAATACATGTAGATGTTTGCCATTACTGGCGAACACACACTTCCCTGTCCTGAACCTTCTTCTGTTTCCTCATAATGATAGTCCTCTATGATTCCTGACTTTAATGTCCTCCTCACCAGCCGTATGATATTCGGGTCTTTTATCCGCGCTTCTATGAACTGTACTATCCATTCATGGCTCAGATGGTTGAAGAATCCTTTTATATCTGCATCTAATACATAACTCGTTTTGTTTCCTTCTATCATCTGGTTTAGCTTTTTGAGCGCCTGGTGGCAATTTCTCCCCGCCCGGAATCCCATCATCTCGTCATAGAATACCGGCTCATATACTGCTTCCAGTATTTTCTTTAATGATGCCTGCACCAGCTTGTCTTCGTAGCAGTATATGCTTAGCGGTCTTGTCTTTCCATTGTCTTTGGGGATTTCCACCCGTCTTGCAGGGTGTGGCCTGTATGATTTCCTTTTCAGTCTTTCTACCAGGTCTTCCAGATTCTCATCAAGCTTCTTTCCGTATTCTTCTTTTGTTACCCCGTCGATTCCTATGGCTTTGTCCTTATCCATTTCTTCGTGGCACTTCTTTAGCATTTCCCTGTTTATCAGATGCCCGATTGATGTAAATACCATGTCTGGTTTTTCCCGCGACAGTTGGGATATTCTCTCCAATTTCGTTTCCATTAGTACTCCACCCCTGTGTATGGTTAATGTTTCCTCTTTGATATTGCTTTGCATGGAAGGACTGCGAGGAACAGTCCCCTTTCGGCTTCCCTCTGGCGGCATTACCCGCCTTCTCCGGTACTATCCGTCCATCCGACTGCCTGCATTCCATTTGTCCTCCTTCGTCAGTTGTCGGACATACCGTACATACACACCCTGTACGGAGATATGTAGGCTCTCCCCAGTTGACGTAATGTCATTGTGTGACATGGCTGACTTCAAACCCCGCAGTGCTGTGCGAAATCTCACCATAACGATAAACTCACATGTTGCCTTCCACTTTCCTAACAGTGTCGGCACACTGATTGTACCTTTCGTGGCTAAAATGCCTTATGACCCTGCCACCTAACTTCCCACGCTTAACCTACAGTGTTGCCACTGCATGTTCAGGGTTTGCTACTGATGATGTGGTTAGCATCTTACCAGACGGGATTTCCACCCGCTAAACATTACGCCCTTCGCTGGGCGCACTAGGAACTGTAAATAAATTATTTGATAAACTTCTTCTTAATCTTCAACCGCTTTTATAACATAATTTCTTTTTCCCAATTCATTCAAATATTGAATTGGAAGTGCAAAAAATTCTTCATCGGATACAGTCTTTCCTAGTTCATATTTATTGTAATCAGGCATGCACATAATTTTTAAGCCTGTTTCCGTTGTTGTTGAACTGATCAGACTGATGACTGTTTCTATATCCACAAGCGGCTGTCCCTGCCAGTTTTTTGAGATATAACAAAACATCCTGTGTTCTATCTTATTCCATTTTGATGTTCCGGATGGAAAATGTGATACATGGACTTCCAGTCCTGTAATCTTTGAGAATTCTGCCAGCTGTTGTTTCCACAGGCGTCCCCTCACACTATTGCTCCCGCCGCTGTCACAGGTGATAAAAATTTTTGTCGCATCTGGAAATGTGTTTCTTCCAATAGTGTCCCACCATTTAAAAATGCTTTCAACTGAAAATTCTGCAGTGTCGTGGTCTGTGCCAAGATTGATAAACCCTGCATTTTCATTCAGGACATAAATCCCGTATGGTATTACTTTGCCCAGTTCCATGATAGGAAAATCGTGGTCTAAGACCATCCGCGGGTCTTTTTGCTTCCGGTATTCCGTGCCGGGATTCTTAAAGTTGCCAAGATTTTCTTTTTTCTTTGTATCAACGGATATCACCGGTTCTCCTGCTTCTATGAATTCCTGCGCTTTGGCATTTATGTATTCAAACTGTTCATTTCTGTCCTGCGCAGGTTTTCCGATCTGCTCCATTTTTTTGTTACACTGCCGACTGTATCCAAGAAGTTCCAGCGCCTTTCCAACTGTAACGTGACTTGCCTTGATAGAATAATCGCTTTCAAGAATCCCACTGATTTTACGCAGGCTGAGTGTAGTCCATACTAGGACTTTTGACGGGGTGCCGTAGGTTGCTGCGCTGACAATTTCTTCTATCGCTTCTAAAATGCCTGTTTCCTGGTCTGTTAATTTCGGTCTTCCGGCTCCTTTCACTCTTTCAGGAGCACTGCATTGGTAAATATCCCCCTGCCGCAGTTCCTCTATTCCATGACGGATTGCATTGATTGACATTCCTGTAATCCGATTTATTAACGATATGCCTCCATAACCAAGAAGAAGGGCTTCCCCGGCAAGATACTGCCGTTTTTGTTTTTCACTCATAGTACTTGCTACACGAAGAATCTGTTCCTTTTTTTCATCAGATATAGTTAGTGCTAACATAGATATACTCCTTAAAAATCTTTTTATAGAAGTATATCATATATGGAAAAGTTTGTCATTTTATTTATTTACAGTTCCTAACATGGTTTTCATCGCAAATATTTGTGGAGGACTGTTATGCTTTTGGCCCAAAACGGAACCTGAATAAAACAGATTTGTGGATAAGCATCCATCATAAATATAAAAAGGAAAGTATCAAAACACTCTCCTTTTTAAGACTGTAATTATTGTGGAAAAGTATAAAATAAATTTCGTCACATTTCACAATGGCTTATTGGGGGGGGAGTGAACTGTAACCTTGGGGAATGTTATAGGCAGACTCCCCTTATTCTATCAGCATATGTTAGCAATCGAATTATAAAAGTTTAACTTCC
>ERZ808054.582-NODE-582-length-31121-cov-4.870345_pt1 | contig 31121 bp, 22 predicted proteins | sample MGYA00380201_ERZ808054 | MGnify/ENA primary metagenome ERZ808054 (study PRJEB31490, sample SAMN06133419) | mouse gut metagenome | isolation source: Z5_2 | host: mice | place: China: Chengdu | collected 2015-05 ...
CCATTTTGTAATGATGATATTCTCCATAAACTATAGATACTGGCACCTGTTCTTTTTCAGAAAGAGGGCTGTCAAAAAATCGCGGAACTCTTATAGCGCTTATACCATTTTGTATTTTCCAGACCTGATTTCTGACTGATCTTGTTGTCCATTCCACATCCTTAGGTTCATTACATCCTGCATCCGTATCTGGATGATGATTCCAGACAGAAAGAGTCACTGGGATATCCTCCGTCATTTTTATGTCTACCTCAAAGGTATATTCCTCCATTTCCTCCTCGCCAAATACCGCCCAAATAATTGGTTTCTCCCGAATACCACCACTTCCGATAAACTTCTCAAAAGCCTCATTCCATTCCCTGCTCTTTCCTGTATAATGATGCTTCCGTGTTCCGAAAATCATACGACAGACATCTCCCTCTCTTACCACGTCTCCATAAACGTAGTTAGATACTGCCACAGGCTGTCCATTCACTCTCGCATTCTTAAAAAGAAGTCCCTCCTTCTCACACATGATACCGGATATCCCCCGGTATACCGGAGGCTTTACCCCGCTCTGATTCTCCACTTCTACTACTTCACTACCTCTGTATTTCCCAAAAAGAGAAACCATATGATAAGTCGGAATCCCATATACCTGATGATTGTCAAAGACAATCATATTAGGCTTCCATGCCGTATAATCTGAATTCTGGAACAACGGAGCATAAGCAGTAAGTCTGACAACATCCTGGTTTTTTTCCACTCCTATGAGAAAAGCCGCCTCTGCCAGCGCACACTCCATAGAAGCAATCGTATTTCCGCCATTTACCGCATACTCTCCGAGGAATATCTTCGGTCCCTTTCTGTCGTAATTGTTAAACAGATCTACATTTTCCAAGAAAAATTCCGGGGTGTCATAATAGTGCTCATCTACAAAATCAGTAGGAAGATTTTCTCTTTCTGTGTGCCCATTAGAAATATAAATAACTTGTGGGAAATTTTCCTTCAAGGTCTTATAAAATCTCTCATAACGAACATTGTACTCCAATCCCCAATTTTCGTTTCCAATTTCCACATATTTCAGCTTGAAAGGTTCTTTTCTTCCATTCTGCGCCCGAAGCTTTCCATAAGGAGTACCTTCTGATCCCAATGCATACTCCAGAGCATGCAGAGCCTCATTAAGATATTCTTCTGTCACTTTCTCAGAAAATCCACCGCCATGGCGGGCCTGACAGCTCATTCCGCAGTTGCACACATACATGGCCTCCATCTCGAGATCTTCACAAAGCTGCAAATACTCATGAAAACCAAGACCATTTGTAGTACGGTAATGCCACATCAACTGGACACTTGGTCTTTCCCAGACAGGTCCGATTGTGCGAGAAAAACGTAGTGCATTCTGCTCATTGATTCCTTCCACTACACAACCACCGGGAAATCGGATAAATTTCGAATTCGTATTTTTAAGAGCCATTGCCAAGTCTTCTCTTAGCCCATGACCCTTAAAAGTTTTTTGAGGCATCAAGGAAGTAAATCCAAAAACAATTGTTTCTTCCACATCACAGGAAATACTGATTCTTCCCTTGTGATCAGTACCGTTAGCTGACAGATCACAATCATAACGCAGATAACTTTCGCTCTTTTGGATCAAAATCTCACTGTTTCCAAGCGATATTCCCTCCCCTGATTCCAAAGATATCGTAAGTCTTGCCGGAGCATCTGCTTTTGCCATGAAATAGAAATGATATCCTTCCCCTTCCCTGACAGACACTCCAAAATATCCAATATTATATATTTTCCCTCCAGGTCTGTAGACTACCTTCAGTGCTGCTTTTCTATTAGGATTAAGGGTGCTCTCCCTAAGAAGCTGAATTGAAGCCTCTTGCGCGTACCAGCCCGGAATCTCCGCAGGTTCCACCAAAGCTGCCCATTCATCCATGCCTTCACCGTGATTAAAGGCACCAGGCCATCCATATTCTGTGACAAAAATCTTTTCATTCGGATCTGTCGTGCATCCCTCCGGAAGCAGCGAGTCCTCAAATGCCCGGTTTCGGATCATCTCCGGATAAAGCCCTCCGTCGGCGGCATGGTTGATATCCTCAAAAAACAAGCCATACAATTCCGGAGCTGTAGGGAATTTCACTTTTTTTGTATTGATTTGTATTGTATTTTGTATCATGCTTTATACATATCCTCCTTCTTTTCCTATAAAACCTATTTCTTTGTATTTTTCCGATATTCCATGGGTGTACAACCCACCAGCTGCTTAAAGCTTCTGGTAAAATTAGAATAATTTCCATAACCCACATGGCTGGATATCAATGTCACCGGCAATGACGTTGTCCTAAGTAACATTTTTGCAGATTCCATTTTTTCATTTATAATATATTCCTTCAGCGCATATCCAGTATTCTTTTTAAAAAGCCTTGTCAAATATTCAGGATTCATCCCTGCATATTCTGCAATTTCTGCCACGGAAAGGTCCATATCCAGATGCTGCTTGATATATTTGACCGTCTCCTGTATCACATCCCGCGAAACACCTCCCCCCGAAAGCTCCTGTAGTCGTCCGATGATATGCGTCAATGCCTGTTCAAACAAGTCCAGGCTCTGCCAAGCGTTCATATAAGTTAAATACGGAAGCTCATCATCAAAAATCAGGTCACTCCCAATCTGCCTGTCAACCAAATAAGAAAGCAGAAGCTGTGTGATACTCTGATGTAGGTTCATGATATCGATAGCATTGATGTTCCTCTTCTCAATATACGAAAGAATACTTTCTTTAAAAGGAAGAAACTGCTGTTGATCCAACAGCTTTTTCCATACGCCCAGCTGTAGCTTATAGGAATAGCTCTCCCCTTTCTTTTCATCCTTTTCAGGCAAAAATACCCGGCTCTCCCGACGCACATTGTCCTTTTGAACCCGAAGCAAAGGCTCTACGTAGCTTACCAGTTCTACCGGCTCACAGACTTCCCCGCAGTAAATCGCCGCAGTAGTTTGCAAAATACGGGACAGCAAAATCCGGAAAACCTCCAGCCTGTCAGCAAACATTTCCCTGTCATATGCCAATTCCTTCTTCCAATACAAAAGTACAGTGAAATCCGCCCCATTTTCCTCCAGTAAGATAATACTGAATACCTGCTGCGCTTGAAATACCTCGTCCAACACGTTCTGATAAATCAACCGCAAAATCGGCTTTTCAATTTTCTCCAGCTTTTTCTGCGTCTTTAATATCTGCACCAGCATCGGTAAATATATGGCTTTGCCAACCTGATATATATTGTGGAACGAAATCAACCTGCGTAAATAAGAGTTATCCGCACTACTACCCTTCAGATACTGCTGTGCACCGACTTCAAGAATATTTTCCTCATGCGTAGAAAAAAAGGTCCCCCGGTTTATCAGCTCCCGGTTTTTTCGTTCTATCTTAACCTGTGAAATGGCTCGCTCCACCACACTTCTCAGCTCCTCCATACTGACCGGTTGAAACACATAATCAAAGCTCTGCATGGAAATCGCTTCTTTCATATAATTAACATCTGCATATGCCGTTAGAAAAATAATCTTTATGTCAGGTTCTCTTTCCAATACCCATTTGGCAAAGGTAATTCCATCTTCTGTAGGCATGACAATATCACATAGAAAAATATCATAATGATACTGTTTCATGCATTCCCTCGCCTGCGCAGCGCTGTCGGCCATGTCAATCCGTTCCATTCCCAGTTCCATCTTCATCAACTGAGAATATACTGTTTTTAAAATTGTTCTTTCATCATCAATAATCAACACATTCATTCTTGTAAAATCATCTCCAAAAGATATTCTGCTTGAAGTCAATTTCAGATGCATCCGGCTAATGTTATCCACTTCTATCATATACCATTTTTATTTTATTGTAATCTCCACCTGCAAAATATATAAAAACAGATTTTATATATCGCATTTTCTGATTTTACATGGATACACTTACGATTAAAGTTTTTCCTTCTCATCAGAAAATATCATAAAAAAATCAGTTTTTTCATATGTTATTCCCAAAAATCCTGATAAAATAATAATAAAATAAAGTCATAATGGCATCCAAAAAGGAGGTATAAAATTTATGAAAATCATAAAAAATTTTTTTTGCATCATGCGGGATCAGGTCAAGCTTGCCACAGATTTGTATATGCCTAATCAGGAAGGGGCTTATCCAATCATCCTGATGCGCACCCCCTATGATAAGGAAGGTATTGTGCGGGAACCGCTTTATGAGCATTATCCCGAATTCGTTAAAGCAGGATACATCGTCGCAATCCAAGACTGCCGTGGCACCTGCGCTTCGGAGGGAAAAATGAATTTAAATGGCGCAAACGAACATGAGGACGGTTATGACGCAGTAGAATTTCTCGCAGCGCAGCCCTTTTGTGACGGAAATGTGGGAATGTTCGGGCTTTCCTATTTCGGCTTCACCCAGATTGCTGCAGCGTCGGGCGCGCCTGCCCACTTAAAGGCTATCTGTCCTTTCATGTGTTGTTCGTTATCCTCTTTCGGTACCAGTTCCATGCAGACCGTATCATGCTTTCATCTGCGCTGGGCATATACCCAACTGTTAGAGCATGCCGAACAATACATGCCGGATGAAGCCTTCAGGAATAAAATGGTTCCGATTTTAAAGGAAAATATGGGCAAACTAGACAAATTTGCAAAAACACTTCCGATGAACGAAAACCCCGCTGCCCTTCTGGAAGGAGTTCCCATGCTCAAAGACTATCTGGATCTGGTGGAAGGCGTAGAGAAAAAGGAATTCTGGGACAGCATCCACAGTCCGATTTCCTATGACACCATCCATACCGCCATGCTCTGCGGTACCGGCTGGATGGACGCTGCCTGCAACAGCACAATCGACAATTACATGGCAGCCCGTTGTTCAGCAAATTCCTTTACGCGAGATAATGCTTATCTTCTAATCGGACCATGGACTCACGGCGGCGTTCTGCCCAGTAAAATTGAGGATATAGATTTTGGTGATGAAAATACCGGAGAGGCTCAAGGCGTTTCCAGCATCATGCTCCACTGGTTCAATCACTATCTAAAACAAAAGAATGAAACCTTCCTCCCCAGCCGCGTGCGCTATTTCATGCAGGGAAGCAATGACTGGCATACTGCCGCAGATTGGCCACCCCCGCAAAGCAAACTGATGAAGTTTTATCTTGCTCCCAGCGCAAGGCTAACAACCAAGCTTCCTGATACCGGAGAAGCATTCCTAATTTATGATCCTATGGATCCTGCCCCTTCTGAAATCATTGATAAAAGGAAGCGCATGGCATTGGCAGACTGGTCGGAAATTTCCAGCCGAAAGGATATTCTGGAATTTCATTCAGATGCCCTTGCCCAAGATATTTCCCTTGCAGGAAGTGTTTTCATAAACCTCTATGCTGCAACCGATGTAGCAGACACTGATTTTGTCTGCCGTCTGACTGATATTGCACCGGACGGCTATCAGCGCCAAATTGCGGTTGGCTATGTGCGCGCTCGTCACAGGAATGGATTGTTTACCAATGATTTCCTCACTCCCGGTGAGACCAACCTATATCGGTTTAGAATCGGACATACTGCCTACCGTGTGCCCGCCGGACACGCAATCGGAATTCAACTAACTGGCAGCATGTTCCCCGGTATCAACCGGAACTTAAACACCGTTGAACCACCTGCCCTCGGTAAAGATTATGCCATCGCCCATGACCGCATCTTTTTTGGCAAAGACCAAGCATCCTGTCTAGAACTGCCAGTCCTTCAAAAATAAATTGTCCCATCATAAAATCCGCCTGCATGATGCTTCGCAGGCGGATTTTATAATAACATATTAACAATCTATATTTATTAATTTCTAAAAACTTTCTTTCCAAATTCCAAACGAAAATCAGCTATCGGACACTCCCCAAGCACGTCTGGTGTAGATGTATTAAGGAACTTCATGACATTTTTTTCTTCCGCATGATATGCCTTCCATTCTGGCAATGGATTTCCATTATAATCCAGACCATTAGGATTACCGGTCTTAACGAAATTTGTCCAGTAAGAGGTTACCTGACGAGCAAGGTCATAATGCTTTCCTTCGAAAGGTCTCCAACTGTTCCCCAGCGAATCGAACATAAACCACAAGTCAGAACCGTGAAAGGAACCGGCATCGTCCCCTGGGATATCATGGTCGAAAATATAATAATATACTTGTTTGCCCATGCCAGAGCGAAGTTCACAGAATCCCCTGCTTCCACCGAGAAACATATTAAAGGCATCCGTTTTGGTCAACTCAGCCGCCTCTTCATCATTGGACACGTTCGCAATTTTTAAAAACTCTTCTTTTTTATCCCCATAGTTTGCTGCCTTTTTCAGGATATCCTCATAAGTGAGCACTCCTCTGCCAAACATTCCTTGCGTTTCACCCATACAGACACCTACAATCATCGGCACATCAGGAAGCCTGTCGTTATAGTAAGAACTAACTACAGACTCCTTCACGAATTTTCCGTCTATACAAGTACCAAACGAAAGACCGAACATCGCACCTTTAGGAGATACACTGTCCACAAGGCGCATCAACTCTGCTGCATCCATAGACCGTGCCTGTTCCAGATTCGTTATTCCAACTTTTTGGAAGAAATCAGCTCCATGTGCCTCCGCCTGCGCAAGCGTCACGTCATGCCGCCCTGCGCCATCCTCATCTCCAAAAGCAAAGGATACTGCTGACTGGCAAATCGCCCCTGCAATGATACCTTTATTCATAGGACTGCAAAGCTGGGTCTGCACACTTCCCGCCCCGGCACTCTGTCCGCAGATTACAATTCTGGAAGGATCTCCGCCAAAATTAGCAATATTCCGTGACACCCAATGCAGTGCCATAGACTGGTCCTGCATGCCGAAATTGGATACTACACCGCCCTCCGGTGTCTCCGCTGTGATTTCCGGATGTGCCAGAAAACCAAATAATCCCAGACGATAACCAATCATGACCACGATCACGCCCCGACGTGCCACGCGCTCTCCATCAAACTCTACCTCATAATTGTAGCCATCCTGCAGACCGCCACCATGAATATAACAAAATACTGGCAATTTTTCATCCACCTGCTCAGCAGGGGAGAAAATATTCAGATAAAGGCAATCTTCACTCATACCAAAATCCGCAGATACTGGATGTAGTTCCCTTTTATAAAAGCTGTCATCTGTACCAGGATGTACACGCATCATGGGCATATCGCCATATTCATAGCATTTACGCACACCTTCCCAGTTTTCTGCTGGTTGAGGAGCCTTCCAACGCAGATCACCCACTGGAGGTTTCGCATAAGGCACTCCTCGAAACACCGTAATTCGTGGATCTTTCCCCACCAATCCCTGAATCATACCATTTTCTGTTTTTACTGTTCTAAGCATACTCTATCCCTCTTTCTAATTTTCATCATCTACTTTTCACTTATATCCGTTCATACACATCCGCCACCGCCGCTTCAATCAGCGCCTGATCCGGCGAAATGTGGCGCGGACAAAGGTTTAAAATACGGTTTCCTCCCTGCAAAGGGATCATGCACTGGCTGTAACCGGTGAAATTGTATGTATTGTCCACATCCACCAGCACATCCATTTCTTCCCAGAAGCCCTCCCCCAGATAAGAGTTTGCAAAAATATGGGAATACCCTCTGCCTGACACAAGTAATGTTCCCTTTTCACCACCCTTTGGAATCCAGAGTACATAGGGAGTTCCTGTGGGATAGCTTCCATCCTCTGCTATTACTGGATTCCCCATAAAATCCACACTTCCCCAGTCATCCATAGAATCTGAAATCCTGAAATATACCGGAATCCGATCCTCATTGACCATCTCATAGACCATAATAAATCTTCCATCCGGCAGATAGTTTACAACCGGCATGCCTGGGCGAAGATTTCCGTCTGGAAATGCTACGTCAATCTTTTCTTCTCCCCAAGTATATCCGCCATCTTCTGAAACCTTGTGAGCCAGCAGTTGATTATAACCTTTTTCCTTATAGCGCTCATCTGAATAATAGCAATACAGCTTTTTATCCGGTGATTGTAGCAGAAAAGGTTCCCACACTGGCTTTCCCATTTTATAGTCTGGTGTCATCTTACCGCCCTGCAAAATTTCGCTCACAAATTTCCAACTCTTTCCTGCATCTTCACTTTTATATAATTGCAGAGATGTGGTGGAGAAATCCCCAGCGATAAAATTACCAGCGCAAAGGACTGTTCCCTCCTTCAATGCCCCCATATCACAAGGCAGCTCGAACAAATGGGGTTGAAACCGAATGCCATTATCTCCCAACGTGCCGGCAAAGCTGCCTAAGAAATGCCAGTGCCTTCCTTCATCCGTACTTTCATAAATAGGAAAAACCGGTTTCTCCTTATTATACCATTCCATGGTCGCCAGAAGCGTTCCGTTCTTCTCCCCATTATGGGACAGCTGAATGCAACGCGGATACATGGCACCAGGTCTGCGCTGTGTCTCATTAGGACAGCAGACCACACTGGAATATCTTTTTTTTAAGAGAATGTTGCTATATCCCCCCTCTTGGGGAAGAAATCCTCCATTCTCTGCGTACATTGTATCATGTACGTAATAATCACTCATATATGCTCCTTTCTTATCCTTTTACGCCACCAATCACAATACCCTTAATAAATGCCTTCTGGAAGAATGGATAAATTATGAGGATGGGCAATACCGAAATTACTGCAATCGCCATACGCACTCCCTGTGTCGGAATCTGGTTAACAATCTGGGCGCTCGCCGCATCCAGCACATTTTCCTTTAAAAACTGTACGTTATTCATCATACTGTTTAATACATTCTGGATTGTGTAAAGATCCTTTCTTCTAGTCAGATAGTAAATGCCGTTAATCCAGTCATTCCAGTACGCCAAAGCAGAAAATAGCGCAACCGTAGAAATCATCGGCTTAGAAAGCGGGATAGAAATATGGAACAGCTTTCCAATTTCGCTGCATGAATCCATCTCTGCAGCTTCTAAAATCTCCTGTGGTACATTAGTGGTAAAATATGTTCGCATCAGAATCACATTATAAGCACCTAACAGCAGATTGGGACAGATTAGGGCAAAAATAGAATCTCCTATATGCATATACTGACTCCAAATAATATAGCCTGGCACCATGCCACCAGAAAACAGCATCGTAAAGAAGATAAAAAAGGAAATGAACCCTCTTCCAGGCAAATCCTGTTTGGACAAAAGATAACCCATGAACAATGTCAGGCAAACATTTATCGTCGTGCCAATAGCTGTTACCAGGACCGTCATGCCATAAGCTTTCACAATCCCACCAAAAGATTGGAATAAATACTGATATGCTTTAAAATTTACAACCTCCGGAACAAATGCATAACCATTTTTCATCAATGTTGCCTCATCAGTGATGGAGGAAGATATCAGTAAAATAAAAGGCAGCACACAACACAGCGCCAACAGAATCATAACGATGTTTGCAAAAACCCGAAATCCATTTTTTGTACAAACCATATGTAAGTTTCTCCTTTCTGCGTATCAAAACAACGCGCTCTCGTTATCCACCTTCCGTACCACCGTATTGGCAATCATAACCACAATAAATCCCAGGATTGACTGCAAAAATCCTGCTGCCAAAGACCTGCCTACATCGTGATCCTGCATTAGCGTACGATATACAAAGGTATCAATAGTGGTCGTGGTGGAATAAAGCATTCCGCTGTTCTGCGGCACCTGATAGAACAAACCAAAATCAGACGCAAACATCCTGCCCAGTGCCATAATCGTCAGAATAATAACTGTAGGCTTCAAAAGTGGCAATGTTATCCGGGAAATCTGCTGCCAGATGGATGCGCCATCCATTACTGCCGCCTCATAATACGCCTTATCAAAACCAATGATCGTGGCAAAATAAACAATACTCTGGAATCCAAAGCTTCGCCAAAGCTGTACAATAGTCAAAATCACAGGCCAGTACTCCGCTTTGGTATACCAGCTAACTCCCTCTCCCCTCAGCGGCATCAAAATACTATTGTTAATAAAGCCGTTCTTTTCCGAAAGGAAAGCAAATACCAAGTATCCAATCAAAACCGTGCTGACCAGATGAGGAATCAAAATCAACGTCTGATAGGTCTGCTTTGCCAGTTTATGTCCTATCACGCTCAAAAGAATTGCCACAAAAATTGCAAAGGCCGTACCCAAAATAAGAAATACCAGATTGTAGCAAATGGTATTACGGAACATGATCTTCGCCCATTTAGAGCCAAACAAAAAAGTAAAATTCTGAACCCCATTCCACGGGCTGTCCATGATGCCCTTGGCAAAGCTATATTTTTTAAATGCAAGAATCAGCCCACCCATGGGAAGATAATTATTGATAATTAAATATATAAATCCTGGAAGAGACAACAGATAAAGCGGTATATACTTACGCAGCCTTTTAATTGTCTGCTTTTTCGTTTGAGGATTTTTCTGCATTTTATTTGTATTACGCATTGTAACCTCCATATTGCTGACCGCCCATTCCTAAAAGCGGCACCCTAAATTTACGAATCGGAAAGTTTCCAGTTTTTCTTTTTTAAAAATTGCCGGCTGTTTTGTCCACAGCCGGCAATTCTTCGAAAGGTGTCCCACCTGTCGGCGTTTACCGAACAGCCCTGACTTTCAACATCACTCATTATTCGCTGCCAAAAATGCTTCAAACTGCCTTTGCTCTTCCGCAATGATTTCGTCAATCCCGGCGCTCTTTAATTCCTCGTTGAACTTTGCCAGATATTCATCTACATCGACCAACCCATACAACAGAGCCGGTCTGTATTCTGCCACTACCGTAGAACATGCTGCCAACTGATCATATACATTTGTGCTGTCAAAAATGAATCCCATCGCATTGGAGAACTGCGCATTATTTGGTGCTTCCAGCATATCTGTATAGTAAGCTGCAAAATCAGTTTCAAGAGGCAGGCTCAAGCACTGGTTCGGCCAAAACCATGGGCAAGTCATATTCCATGTGGAGGTATTGGAATCTACACCTTCTGGATATCTTGCAATACCATTCTCGTCCACAGTATAATTTTCGCCTTCCACACCCAGAATGAAGTAACGTGCCACGTTCTCGTCCGTAGTCATCAGATACAACAATTTCATTGCTGCGTCAGGATTTTTGCAGACGGAAGATACCATCCAGCCGCCTAACACCGACGCACTGGTTCCAACCAAATCAGTCAGCTTGAATTGTACACTTTCATAAGTATAGGAAACCAGTGCCTTAATATAATCCGCGCTGTAACCACCTACATAACAGCCCGCTGCCACATCATTATTATACTGCTCAATAGTCATATTATTATTTAACGGATCATCACATAAAAGTCCCGCCTCATTCCACTCTTTCATCAAATAACAAAAATCCCGGAATTCATCTGTTTCATAGTAATTGACGATCTCATTTGTCCCGACACCGCGATTCATCAAAACACCAAGCCAATCCCCATTTCCAAGACTGTCAAGCCCTTGTACAGGATCGTCATTAGTGTTGATCATGTACGCGTATTCCGGATGGATTGCCTTGGCATCTTTCATAATCTGGGTCATTTCTTCCAGCGTGATTTCTTCACCATCCCTGTCTGCAATCCCTAATTCTTCGGCAATTTCCTTACGCAGCATATATACCTCATAGGTCGCATAGCTGTCCACAGAAGGAACTGCGTACTGCACGCCATCAATCTGCTGTGTCATTAGTACTTTTTCAGGAAAACTATCCCACATATCCGCATACTCTTCCAGATAAGGCTCTAAGGAAATACACTGTTCGTTTTTCACACAGCCATCTATTGTAGAATAAAATCTCCAACAGAAAATATCCAGCGGGTTGGTATTGTCACTGAGTGCCAACGTAAGCTGTGTGGACAAATCACCGAAATTCAATTGCACAATGTCCGCCTGTACGCCAGCGTTAATGGATACCAAATACTCATTTAATGCCTTTTCTACATTTGCCTCTGCAGGCATTTCGCTTGACGAAAGCCCCTGAACAGTCACCACCGGCCAGTCAGCCGGATCCTCCGCTGCTACAAATTCTCCTGCCTCTTCGCCATCTGCCTGCACTTCGCTTCCCTCTGCCTGTTCTTCGCTTCCTGTAGACGAATTCTCAGACGCATCACCGCCCATACTGCCAGAATCCTTTCCGCAAGCAACCACAGAAAGTGTCATGACCGCTGTCAGAAGCAATGCAATCCATTTCTTCTTCATATCATTTCCTCCTTATTTTAACCGTTCTCTCAGTTTTTGATATTGCCATTATATGATTAAACAATGCAAAAGAATATGCAAAATCTGACAGTCTACGACGCATTTTCTGATTTTTTCTTACAGTAATAATTTCCTTCTCTTTTATTCTAAACCAAAGTCTGCTTCCTTTTCCGGCAGTAATAGTTCCGCCACTGCTCCGCCAGAAGGTGCATTGTACAAGAAAAGCTGTGCCGATTCCCCATACATTAGATAAATGCGGTATTTAATATTGTCAATTCCCACATGATGAGAATGATAACAGAATTCTGTTACCGGCGCATTTAGCTCCTCCAGCTTTTCTTCTGGATAACCCTTACCATTATCCGAAACCCTGATACTGATGTATGGTCCATCCTCCTTTTCAATCTTTCTTACTACAACCTGCACTGATAAAATATGCCCTTGCCTGCGGGCATATTTTACGGAATTCTCTACAAAAGTCTGAAGCGCCAGGATCGGCACACGGCAATCCAGCAATTCCCCTGCCACATCATGCTGCACTAAGATTGGCATCTCTCCCCTCACAGTATAAATATGGCAATATGTCTCCATCTCCTTAAGCTCTTCCCTGATCGTCACAAGACTTTTCTGGTTTCGAAAAACATAACGAAAGTGTTCCGAAAGCCACCGGGTCATAGAATGCACCGTGTCCACTTTTTTCTCCAAAAGAAGGGAATCCACAATATTAAGGCAGTTGATAAAAAAGTGGGGGTTTACCTGTAACTGATAATATTGCAATTTTGCCGCATTCGCTTCCATTTCCTTCTTATATTTTTCCTGCTCCATGCATTGCATTTCTTCCACAATCTCATCTAGCCTGCGGTTAATATCCAGAAGCTCCCTCACCTTTGTCTCTTCCGTTTCCGTATAACCACCTGGTTCATCATTCTCTTTCATCCTGCCGAGACGATTCGCCAAATGTTCCACTGGCCACACCAGTGCATGGTTAAACAACTGCCAAACTTTGTAAAGAATTCCGATAAGGATGAGAGGGATGAGGATGAATAGCAACCAAAACTCCCAGCTTCCTAACAGCGCACGGATTATGCCCACCTCCTGTAGCACCAAAAGTTCCATCTGTAAAAATCGAATCGGCTCTGCCGCCACAATGTATTTCATCCCCTGCACAGTTTGTGGTTTTGTACATGCGTGAATAAGTGACATCACTTCCTGTCCGGCTAATTCATCTCCAATAGTTTCCACCACTGATTCATCGTTGCAAAAAATCAGCTCCAGCCCTTCCTCTCTGACAAAATAAGTGCTTAACCCGATTACAAAACCTACCATTTTCTCCTTGATCCCTTTCATATAAATGAGATAAGTTTCTCCCTCATATTGAAAAAATCCTTCATAATAAGCTTCATTCCGTATCTGATTTAAATAAGATTTCAGGCACAAATTCAGACGATAATCATCCCCTTCATGCTCATATCCACTGTATTGGCTACGCAATTCCCTCTTCTGCGCATCATAAAAGAAAACTCCACCAAAATAGTCAATAGTACCTACACTTCCTTCTATGCTATTGGCAAGATGATAGGCAGCATTGTACCACTCTGCCTCTGACAAATAAGGGCGTTTCAAGATCTGGAACTGCACATTTTCACCATATATTCGGTCAACATAGTTTTTCAATGAATCAATATCCTTATTTAACTGTAATGCATAGTGACTTGCCTGAATCTGGTTACTTTTTGCCAGTTCCTGTGTAAACTGAAAAACGGAATAGATACCATAAATTAAAAAAACTGCCAACACCAGACCTGATGTCGCTCCCCAGCCCATCAGCAAATATTTGCGCAACGAAGAAACTCCCATATGTGCAAAATGATTGCCACTTTTCCTTTTCTTTTCGCTCTTACTTACATTATATCTATTCTCATTTAACATTATACTTCCTCCTAAATACCGTATATTTATCTTACCCTGAACAAAAAAATTTTTCAATTATTTTCTATCGGCTCTCTGGAAAAATTTGATTTAAAGTTACAGAAAAGGCGTTTACCAATTACGATAAACGCCCCAAATCTTATAAATCCATTTCAATCAACTACTTACAGTCTCTTCAAAAGCTCTTCCCTCTGCTCCTCATAGCCGGGCTTTCCAAGAAGTGCAAACATATTTTTCTTGTAGCTCTCCACGCCGGGCTGGTTAAAAGGATTCACGCCAAGCAGATATCCGCTGACCCCGCAGGCAAACTCAAAGAAATAGAACAACTGTCCTAAATAAAATTCATTTACCTCGGGAACCTTGACCATCAGGTTGGGAACCTGTCCATCTGTATGTGCCAGAATCGTACCGTTCATAGCGCTCTTGTTAACAAAATCTACACTCTTGCCAGCTAAATAATTGAGACCATCCAGATCCACCGGCTCTTCATTGAGGATGATTTCCTCTCTGCTTGTCTCAATATTGATCACAGTCTCAAACATATTTCTGGAACCGTCCTGAATGAACTGCCCCATAGAATGAAGGTCTGTGGTAAGGTCTACGCTTGCAGGGAAAATGCCTTTCTGATCCTTGCCTTCGCTTTCGCCGTAAAGCTGTTTCCACCACTCGGAAACATAATGTACACTGGGCTCATAGTTAGCAAGAATTTCAATTCCCTTTCCCTTTCTCAAAAGGATGTTACGGACTGCTGCATATTTCACAGCGTCATTCTCCTCAAAAGGAGCTTCCAAAGCTGCCTGGCGTCCTGCCTGCGCACCTTCCATCAGCTTGTCAATATCTGCACCGCTGACTGCAATGGGAAGTAAACCTACCGCTGTAAGAACAGAAAAACGTCCGCCTACATCATCAGGCACTACAAAGCTTTCATAACCTTCCTCTGTTGCAAGGCTCTTTAAGGAACCTCTCGCCTTATCTGTCGTAGCGTAAATTCTCTTTGCCGCTTCTTCCTTGCCATACTTCTTTTCCAGCATTTCCTTAAATACACGGAATGCAATAGCAGGCTCCGTGGTAGTACCAGATTTACTGATCATATTGATGGAAAAATCCCTGTCTCCAATCACATCCATCAAATGTCTGATATAGGTAGAACTGATAGAATTTCCTACAAAATAGATCTCAGGAGTTTTCCTGATCTCTTTGCTCACTACATTATAAAAACTGTGACGTAAGAATTCAATTGCCGCCCTTGCACCAAGGTAAGAACCGCCAATTCCAATCACCAGTAAAACTTCGGAATCGCTCTGTATCTTAGCTGCTGCTTTCTTGATCCTGTCAAACTCATCCTTATCATAATCTACCGGAAGATCGATCCATCCAAGAAAATCATTGCCTGCCCCTTGTCTGGAAAGCAGTAAATCCTTTGCATCCAATGCCAGCTTTTTCATGGACTCCACTTCATGCTCCTTAACAAAGGAAGCCGCCTTGGAATAATCAAATGTCACTTTGCTCATAATTATCGCTCCTTTTCCTGTCACAAAATGTATATTTGTACAATATTAACTAAGTTTTAGTGTATCAAATAGAGTCCTGTTTTTCAAGTGTTCTGCTTTCTTTATTCCACACAAAGCTTATTTCCTGCCCCGGATTCCATTTAAAAGAAACAGATGTCTCTCCATATTTTAAATCCATGACCATCCCTTTACGAGACCTTACTGTACATTTGTTCAAAACCCCATTTTTCCAGTAAATATCCACTTCCCCTGCATTTTTCACACACAAGCCCTTTACAAAGCCGGTACCCCATGCAGCAGGTAACGCAGGAAGCAGGTGTATTTTCTCTGTGCTGCTTTGTACCAGCATTTCCGCAATTGCCGCCGTAATGCCGAAATTTCCGTCTATCTGGAAAGGAGGATGCTTATCAAATAAATTGGGATATGTGGAACTGGCAAACAGTTTTTCAATACTTTCGTAAGCCTTTTCCCCATCCCACAATCTGGCATAATGGTTCGTGATCCATGCCCGGCTCCAGCCGGTATGACCTCCTCCTGCTGACAGCCTTCTTTCCAACGTGACCCGCGCTGCTTTTGCAAGCTCCGGCGTACCGTCTACCGTGATCTGGCAGGAAGGATGAAGCCCATATAAATGAGAAATATGGCGGTGCCCCGGCTCCAGCTCTTCATAATCCTCCGGCCACTCCATGATCGCCCCATGCTTCCCGATTCTGGTAGGAATCAGTTTTTCTCTGGCAGCTTTGATCCGCTCATTCATTTCATCCTCCACACCAAGAATCTTTGCCGCCTCGATACACTGGCTAAACAGATCACGCAAAATCTGGTTATCCATAGTCACACCATAAATATTGGCACCTTTCTCCCCATTGGGAAGGATAAAAGTATTTTCCGGAGAAACAGAAGGACAGGTAACCAGATAACCGTCATGCTCAACCAGGAAATCCAAAAAGAACTGAGCCGCCTCCCGCATAATTGGAAAACTTTCCTTCAAAAATTCCTGGTCCAATGTGTACTGATAATGCATCCATTGATGGGTACACAGCCATGCTGCCCCCATGACCCAATAAGAGCCGGGAATCCAATGATCCTGCGTTGCGGTATCTCCATGGATATCCGTATTATGATGGCACATAAAACCGCCACAGCCATACATCTGTTTTGCCGTTTTTTGACCGTTTGGAACCATTTTTTTGATCAGGTCAAATAATGGCATATGACACTCTGACAAATTACAGCTTTCCGCAGGCCAGTAATTCATTTCCGTATTAATATTGATCGTATATTTAGAATCCCAGGGAGGAAGCATGTCCTTGTTCCAAAGTCCCTGCAAAGTGGCGGGAAGCCCGCCTTCCCGGCTACAGGAGATCAACAGATAACGTCCAAAATCAAAATATAATTTGGAAAGCCCTGTATCTGCCGGTTTATCCTTTGCAGCCTCGATCCGCTGGTCTGTAGGAATCTTATCATATCCTGATAAATCTCCAAGATCAAACTCCACTCTTCCATATAAGGAATTGTAATCTTCCACATGTTCTTCCATCAGCACCTCCAGCACAGAGCCTGCTGCCTTTTGGATCTTATCATTGATAGAAGGTTCCAGCATGGCTGAAGGAACGTGATAAGAAGTATCTGCGCCAAAATATAAGGTCACGTCAGAAGCATTGCTGACTAAAAGGTGCTCTCCAATTACCTCTATCCTTCCGTCTTTGGAATCTGCAGTGAGCATCATAGAAAAATCAAATCCGCCTTTTCCCAGATTTCCATATAAACAGATCCCTCTGGTTCCCGCCTTTTTTATCCCGTCAAAAAATCTTTCTCTTTCCAGTGATGCCGCAAAACTAATCTTTTCATCTCCCTCTGCAGTAAAATGCATGACCATAATACCTGCAGGCTTGGATATAAACATTTCTCTCCGGTAAAGCGTACCATGACTGACAAAACTTTGGCGATACACTGCCTTTTCTAAATCCAGCTCCCTGTAATAATCTGTATAATCATCCACATCTTCAAATTCCAGATAAATATCTCCCAAAGTCTGATAAGGATGCATGCTTTTCGGGCAGCCCGATAAGGCAAACTTCATCAGTTTTTCTGCTTTTTTGATCTCTCCCTTAAAAATAAGCTCTCTAATCTCAGGAAGCTTTTTTCTGGCATCAGGATTATTCCTGTCCGCTTTTCCTCCATACCACATGCTTTCCTCGTTTACTTGCAGGCGTTCCTTTGCCACCTTCCCAAAAACCATAGCGCCTAATCGACCGTTTCCCAAGGGAAGCGCTTCCTCCCACTCAAATGCAGGCTGTTGATACCACAATTTACTCATAAGCTGACCCTTCCGTATTTTTTGCATGGATTAGTATTTACATATCCATCATACCATATCTAGGCAAAAAATTCTTCCAGTAAATTTTCTAATTCCTCTGCATTGTTCTCCTTCTCTTTCGGCTCCTCCTTTATAAGCTCTTTGGCATAGACTTCACGTTTTCTGATACCCTCCTCCAAAGCATTTTCTTTTTCGATCTCCAGCCTTGGGGCATAATGATTTTCCAGATAATCAATCAGATTTACCTTTAGAATATCTTTTTTCTCCTGTATGCCTAACATACCGGAAACAGAAAAATACAAATATAACCCCAGTATACTGACCAGATAATAGGGCATAATCTGAAATAAGGAATTTCCCTCTGATAATAAATAGCAGATTGTGATTCCAGTGACCAGTACGGAAAGCATCATTAGCTGCCCGGAAATGTGGTAAAGACGGAGCAGATAAATACCTCCAAAACAGATCTTTTGCAGAAACTTGTCCACAAAGACTGAGGTATTGATCATTTTCCCATTCAGCTTATAGTAGCTTGCATACTTTTGCTTACACTGTTTTAGTAATTTATTTTCAGTAGATGACATATTATCGCTCTGGTTAATCATATTCTGATATATCACAGCCGATATCACCTGGCATATAATACTAAAAAACAGAAACAGCAGAATTAATCCTGTAAGTATTATGTGATCTGATAATATGGTAAACATACTTCCTCCTTTCAACCATTTTTATCTATTATAGAGGAATGATTCTGCTGCCTCAATAACCTGACAGGGCTAACTCCTCGTCATTTTCCCGCATTTTTTTCCCTTATTCTGTTTTTCCTGCCTTTTTGTACTGGAAAACAGTTTCAATTTCTGCTATACTTGTTCTCTAAAGAAAGGATGAGTGGCTATGAAATATCAAACGAAAGGAACCTGTTCTACCGCTATCAACCTTGAGGTAGAAGAAGGAAAGATCAAATTTGTAGAATTTTTTGGGGGATGCAACGGAAATTTAAAAGGCATTGCCAGTCTGGTGACCGGCATGAACGTTGACGAGGCAATCTCTAAATTGAAAGGCATTAAGTGCGGGTTTAAAGCAACTTCCTGCCCGGATCAGCTGGCACAGGCTCTTGAGCAAATTAAAAAAGAAAGCTGTTAATCAGGAGGCTCTTTTTATGGGCGATGCGAATGTAACTAAAAAAATCGTACTGACAGGAGGCGGCACTGCAGGACATGTCACCCCCAATATTGCACTGATTCCCCATCTTCAGGAAGCAGGCTTTGAAATCTCCTATATTGGTTCTTATGACGGTATGGAAAAAAAGCTGATCAAAGATTATGATATTCCTTACTACGGAATTGCGACCGGAAAATTCAGGAGATATCTGGACATTAAAAATCTGACAGATCCTTTTCGCGTCATAAAAGGATTTGGGGAAGCACGCAAATATTTAAAAGAGATCAAACCGGATGTCATTTTTTCCAAGGGAGGCTTTGTCAGCGTTCCTGTTGTGCGGGCTGCCGCAACCTTGCATATCCCCTGTATCATACATGAATCGGATATGACCCCCGGTCTTGCCAACAAGCTGTGCATACCGGTTGCCCGGAAGGTTTGTTGCAATTTCCCGGAAACATATAATATGCTTCCTAAAGAAAAAGCTGTGCTGACCGGATCCCCTATCCGCGAAGAGCTTACCAAAGGAAATAAAGCTGCTGCCTATAAAATGTGCGGGTTCACCGAGGCAAAGCCTGTCATCTTAGTTATTGGCGGCAGCCTGGGCGCTGCTTCCGTCAATCAAACGGTAAGGGAAGCCTTGCCCGGACTATTAAAAGATTTTCAGGTTGCCCATATTTGCGGCAAGGATAAGATCGATCCTGCTTATCTTCATACGGAAGGATATATTCAATTTGAGTATGTAAAGGCGGAACTGAAAGATTTGTTTGCCATGGCAGATATCGTGATCTCCCGTGCAGGAGCCAATTCTATTTGCGAGCTCTTAGCGCTTCGAAAGCCTAATTTGCTTGTTCCCCTCTCTGCATCCAGCAGCCGGGGCGATCAAATTTTAAATGCCAAGTCTTTTGAGGCACAGGGATTTTCCATGGTCATTCCCGATGAGGAATTATCCGCCATATCCCTGACGGAAAAAGCGCTGGAGCTTTACTTTACCAGACAGACCTACATCGACGCCATGGGAAAGAGCAACCAGCTTGGCTCCATCAAGACAATCATGAAACTGATCATAGAAGCAGCAGCATCCTAAAGGAAGCTGCTGTTTTTGACTTACTGGCTTAATATTTTCTTTTCCATTAAATCCAATGCCTTTTCATTTTCCTGCTGGCAATAACTGATCATTGCCTCCTCTCCTTGTGCTTCCAGATTGGAAATATCCGCTCCCAACTGTACATAGCAGATATAATGATCGATCACTTCAATTCTGGAAGCCTCTACCTTAGCCTTATTTTGAGGCTGTTGTTCATAGATCCGTAACAGCAGTTCCCGATATTCATTTAAATAATTTTCTATAACAGGAATTTCTTCCTCCTTGGCATCTATCAGGATCATCATGTCGATGCCTGCCTCTGTATGCTGGTATTCTGCCAGAAAATCTTCATACATATTATCGGAAATACCTGTCCGTTCTGCCAATTCCTCATTATTTAAAAGCGTGTCCGGCCAATAATCCTCTCCCATCATAACAATTACTGCATCCCGGAGCTCATCCATTGGTCCCACGATCTTATACTTAGTTCCTACCTGCAAGGTATTTACTGCATCTTCCTCCCCATTTCCTTCATTCACAAATGCCTGATTATCAATATTTTTATCCTGCGCATCATTATTGCTGCATCCGGAAACAATAATTACGGATGCGGCTAACATCCCTAAAACAACTCCCGCCTTCCTCTTCATAGCTTTTCCTTTCTCTATAGCTGAATAATTTATATCCTAAGTATTTCCATCAATTAGACAAACTATGTAAATATATGCTAATATATTCGAAAAGGCACATGGGAGAACAACTATGCTATTTAATTCCTATATATTTATATTTCTATTTTTACCTTTGACCTTGATTGGCTGGTATTTTTTAAACCGACTGAAAGCATATGAGCCTGCCAAATTTTTTCTGGCAGGTATGTCGCTGTGGTTTTATGGCTATTTTAATGTTTATTATCTGGCTGTGATCATTGTCAGCATTTTGGCCAATTATCTGCTCAGCTATCTGCTTAAATTTTCCCATACTGTTTTTAGCAGACGGGCAGGAATTTTAGCAGGGCTGGCTCTCAATCTTGGTCTGCTTTTTTATTTTAAATATTACGATTTTTTCTTTGAAAACATCAATGGGGTCTTTCACACAAATTTTAACCTGAAACACATTCTGCTGCCGTTAGGTATCAGCTTTTTTACCTTCCAGCAGCTTTCCTTCATCATTGACAGATGCACCGGGAAAGCTCCCCATTACTCTTTTGCCAATTATATTACCTTTGTAACTTTTTTCCCCCAGCTAATTGCAGGACCCATTGTACTGCACAAAGAAATGATTCCACAATTTGAAGACTTGTCCAACCGGCGGTTTTCTTCTGACAATTTTGCAAAGGGAATCGTACTTTTCACCATCGGTCTTGGAAAAAAGGTACTTCTGGCAGACACACTGGCTATTCCGGTCAATTTTGGTTTTGAACAGACGCCTTTTTTAGATACGCCCTCTGCTTTGCTTGTGATTCTTGCCTATACCTTTGAAATTTATTTTGATTTCAGCGGATACAGCGATATGGCAATGGGATTAGGAAAAATGTTCAACATCGACATTCCTGCCAATTTCAATTCTCCATATAAGGCATGTTCTGTAAGAGAATTATGGCAAAGATGGCATATGACCTTATCTCGTTTCTTCATTCAATATGTTTACATCCCTTTAGGCGGAAGCCGGAAAGGAAAGCTTCGTACCATATGCAATACTTTTATTGTTTTTTTCTTAAGCGGGCTCTGGCACGGCGCTAACTGGACCTATGTGGCATGGGGAACCATGCAGGGGCTTTTAGTGATCTGGGATAATCTGGGGATCGTAGGTATAAAAGGCAGCCAGGAAAAGGTTCCTTCTCGTATTTTAATGCCCAGATGGCTGGGATGGATATTTACCTTTTCTTTCTTTAACCTGTCGCTGTTTTTCTTTCGCAGCGACAATATGGCAAATGCCTTTCAGATGTTTAAAAACATTTTAGCCTTCAAAGAGACCGGTTATCTTTTTAAAATAGCTGCCAGATTAGATATCCCGGAATTTTATTTGTTCAAACAGGTAATCAATATGACAAAACCGGAATTACTTTCCTATGCTTATGTAATATTATTATTTTTACTGCTGTTTATCAGTGCTTTTGTGCTGACCAGAAAAAATGCGGTTCAGATCATAAATGAACATCCTCTTGATTTTAAGCTTTGCCTGTTTATAACGATTATTTTCGTCTGGTCAGTGATCTCTTTTTCACAGGTCAGCACCTTTATTTATTTCAATTTTTAAAATAGGTGGTAGATTATGTCACAGAAGTTTATCAAAAATTTTTTCATAATGAGCGGCTCTTTTTTCCTGTTATGCATTTTGGCCGTTGTGCTGTTTGATCCTTTTTTCCAGTATCATAAACCCCTGCCAGGATTAAAAGCTGTGCTCACTGACAAAGAGTATCAATGCACAGGTTCCCTGAAAACATTTGATTATGACAGCGTAATCGCCGGTTCCTCTGTAGCTGAAAACTATTATAATGATTGGTTTGATCAGGGATTTGGCTGCCATGTGATCAAGGCGATCCGTTCTTACGGCGCTACTGCGGATCTGTGTTACCTTTTAGATATTGCGTTTGAACATCAGGAGCTGAAATATGTATTTTACAATCTGGATCCTTCTGCCCTGGTGGCAGATCCGGAAACCACCTATGCCATGACCGGCTGTCCCATGTATCTTTATGACGACAATTATCTTAACGATGTGGAATACTGGCTGAACAAAGGTGTCCTTATGGAAAAAATACCTTATTTGATTGCAAATTCCACCATTGGCGACTATGATGAAAATAACTCCTACAATTGGGCACAGTGGAAAGAATTCAACCAGGACATGGCATTAGGGCTTTACTTGCGCAAAGCAGAAATCGCCCCCATGAAAGAAGCGGATTTTTACCGGGATACGCTGGACGCCAACCTCAAACTGATTTGCGCACAGGTGGAAAACCACCCGGAAACCCGCTTCAAGATTTTTTTTCCCGCCTATTCCATGCTTTTTTGGGATAACCTGTACCGCACCGGCGACCTGGAAGCCTATCTCTACAATATGGAGCAGGCCATCGGTACACTGGTTGCTTATGAAAACGTAGATATGTACTATTTCCAGGATGAAACGGATATCATCACCAATTTGGAAAACTATATGGATACGCTGCATTTTTCACCGGAAATTAACCGCTTTATGGCGGAACAGATTATTGCCGGAAATACGGCGTACCGGTTGACGGAAGAAAATTACATGGAACGGCTGTCCGGGATGCGCGGACTTTCTTACCGGATTGTGGAAGAATATATGGAACCTTACGTGGATTTGATTAAGGTGGATTATGGGCAGTAGGAGGTGCATTGTCGCAGGCATCAGAACCCTGCCCGGAAAATTTTGACTTTTCCGTTTTATTTAAAACCGTGGCGGACCAAAAGATCCGCCACGACATGAAACACAACGATACAGAAGCAATCATATGCCAGAAAGAAGATGGAATTCCATTTGATAAGCAGGGTATTCCCCCATCTCCACCGGAAGGGGGATACCGGCTTCCATCAGCGCCGCGCCGCTGTAACGGTTCCCGCTTCCCGCCTCCACATAAATCCCGTCCGGCAAAAGCCCCTTTAACTTCACATAACTAATCGGCCGGTTTCCGTGGGTTTCCAGCATCACGGCATTCACTAACACCTGTTCTTTGCAATCCGAAACAAACATCCACGCCGCATAAGCATCCGTAAAAGGACTGGACAGACGGTAATAATCGCCGCAGCGGAAAAGTTCTTCGTATTTCTTATACTGCTTAATCTGTTCTTTTACTTCCTCCTTCTCCTCTGCCGTCAGTTTCCCAAGGGAAAGCTCGTACCCGAACGCCCCCGTCATCGCCACGGTACCCCGCGTATGCAGACTGGTACTGCGTCCCGTCTGATGGTTGGGCACTGCAGAAACATGGGCGCCAACCGTGGACATGGGGTAAAAGAACGACGTCCCATACTGGATGCGCAGCCTGTCCACGGCATCCGTATTGTCGCTGCACCAAATCTGCGGCGTATAATACATCATACCGGCGTCAAACCTTCCGCCTCCGCCGCTGCATCCTTCAATTAATACTTCCGGGTATGCCGCCGTCAACTTCTCCAAAAAGTCATATACACCCAGCATATAATCATACGTAATTTTTCCCTGGGCGCTTTCCGCGGAATAAATATCCGCAAGGCTCCGGTTCATATCCCATTTCACGTACGCAATCTTTCCCTGGTCCAACACGCCGCAGATTTGCCGGAACACATGGTCCCTCACTTCCTTTCTGGTGAAATCAAGGACGAGCTGGTTCCTTCCCCGCACGGGATTCCTGCCCGGAATCCGTATCGCCCAATCCGGGTGTTCCCGGTAAAGTCCGCTGTCCACGGAAACCATCTCCGGTTCTATCCAAATTCCGAATTCCACACCGGCACGGTTGACTTTTTGGATTAACTCCCCTAACGTACATCCCAGTTTCCTTTCATTTACCTGCCAGTCTCCCAAACCGCTGTTATCATCGTCCCGCTTCCCGAACCATCCGTCGTCCATGACCACCATATCCATTCCAAGCCCAGCCGCTTCCTCCGCCAGCCGGACGATTGTTTCCCCGTTAAAATCAAAATATGCCGCTTCCCAACTGTTCACCAGCACCGGTCTTGGACGGAACGCGTATGCGCCCCTGCATATATGGTTCCTGATACAACGGTGGTATTTTACGGACAAATCCGCAAAACCCTGTTTGGAATAACATAAAACCGTCTCCGGTACCACCAGCGATTCTCCCTTCCCCAACGGGTAATGGAACAAATCCTCCTGCAGCCCCATTAACGCCCTTGTCTGTCCGAACTGGTCCCGTTCCGCTTCACACATGAAATTTCCGCTGTATACAAACATCATGCCATAGCAGCTTCCACTGTCCTCCGTGGTATCCTTTCCCGCAAGGATAACCGCCGGGTTATACTGGTGGCTGGACGTTCCCCTCCGGCTCCCGATGACCGTATTTCCGTGCGTCACCGCCGTCCGCTGGAAATTCCTCTCCATGGCATGTCTTCCGTAAAAACTAACCAGGTCAAAATCCCCGGAAATAAAATCCAAACAGGCGGACGCCGCTTTTTCCACGGTAATCCCCCCTGCTCCGCCATTGGTAATGACCGCGCTGCGCGTAATGATATCCTCATCCTCCAGTACTCCGTACAACAGCCGCACCTGTACGCCGCTGACGGAATCCTCCAGTATTATTTCCAACGTTTCCGCGCTGTCCGTATTTCCTTCTTTTTGGACATGGACTGCCGGTAAACCCGGCAGCCCATATTTCCCTTTCCTAATCTCATACCCGGCATAACGCAGGTCACAGCATTCCGACCCGTCGGCGTTCCTGACCACCAGTGCGCTGCTCCGGTAATCCCCCATGCCCATTGCCGGATATTCCTGCGGAAGCACATCCAGCGAATAAGTCCTGTCTCCCCCTGCATCATGGGGATTGCCGGAAAATCCCCTATCGTAATAAGTCAACAGATAGTCCATATCCCCCGGCACCCCCGCACCGTAATACAAATGCAGGAGAAATCCATAAGAATCCACTTTCATCTGATACGTGGTATTTTTTGTATGAATGGTAAAAATCCGCTTTTTTTCCTGATAAACAACTGCCATATTGCCACCAAACCTTTTCCCGTATTATTTTACCGCACCATTAACCACACCGTTCAAAATCTGCTTCTGGCAGATGATATAGAAGACAAGGATCGGTATCAGCGACAGCAGGTAAGACGCAAATGCCAAATTATAATTCGTGCCAAACTGCGACTGGAAGTTCAACTGCGCCAAAGGCAGCGTATTCTGCTCTGATCCCGCCATAATGACAAGAGGCGTCATAACGTCATTCCATACTGCCAGCGCCGTCAATACCGCCACCGTAGCGTGCATGGGACGCATCACCGGGAAAATAATCTTCCAGTAAGTCCTCCATGTGGAAGCCCCGTCTACCTTTGCCGCCTCCTCCAACGCCATGGGGATATTTACCAGATACCCCGAATAGAGCAGAATGTTCATCGGCATGTAAAACACCACGTACAGGAGAATGACCCCGAACCAGTTTGCCAGTCCCAGCTCCGCCGTCTGCTTCGCCAAAGGCATCATCAGGATTGCAAACGGAACGAACATACCGCTGACAATAAACAGGTACACAAAACCGTAAAATTTATTTTTTGCCTTATTCCTGCCCAACGCATAACCCATCAGGGAATGAATCAGGATGGACAGCCCCACGGACAGCGCCGTAATCAAAAGACTGTTTCCCAGGGAATGCCAAAAATCCGTTACTTCCATGGCTTCCTTAAAATTGTCCAGACTCCATGTCTTGGGCAATGACAGGATACCGCCGATGGTATTCGTCATTTCGGAAGGCTGCTTGAATGCAATTATTATGGTCAGGTACAACGGAAAAATAATAGTGGAAAGCCCTAAGACCAACAGGATCATCGGCGTCCAGTTTGTATTCTTTTTTGCCATGGCTTTTGTCATAACTGCTCCTCCTTACTGCCGGAAAATTTCATCTGCGCAACGGATACGATAACGATAACGATGAAGAATACCACCGCGTTTGCACTTTGGAACCCGAACTGCCCGCCGGACATACCGTTATTGTAAATCAGGTAGGAAATGGATTCCGTACTCTGCGCGGGACCGCCTTTGGTCAACGCCATGATCTGGTCAAACACCATCAGGAAGTTCTTCACGCAAAGCACCATGTTAATCGAGAAAAACGGGATAATCAGGGGGAACGTCAAATGGCGGAACCTTTTCCATCCGGTGGCGCCGTCCAGCCCTCCCGCTTCGTATACATCCTCCGGCACGGTCTGTAAGCCCGAAATGTAGATAATCGTATTCATTGCCACTGCCTGCCACGCACATACCACCATAATGCCAATCCATGCCGCACTGGGATTGGACAGGATGCTGGTGCTCAAAGCCCCGATTCCCATCATATCCGCCACTGCCGGAAGTATGTAGGTAAAGAAGTAGTTGAAAATGTACCCCACTACCAGTGCACCAAGAATGTTCGGCAGGAAATACGCCCCGCGGAAGAAACTTTTCGCCCTTATTTTACTGTTCAGCCCCAGGGCAAGGACCAGGCTCAGAACATTTACCACCACGGTCGTCACCACCGCCAGTTTAAACGTAAACCAATAAGATTTTCCGACACGTGCATCCGAAAACAAATCGATGTAATTTTGGAAGCCTACCCAGTTATATTTCCCGAATCCTTTGAAGTTTGTAAAGCTGTATATGACACCGCGGATTAACGGAATCGTATTAAAGCAGACAAACAGCGCCAATATCGGAATGGTAATCAGCAAAAATGTCCTTTTTCTTTCATTTTTCCATATTTCTTTCATAAAAAATATAGTCTCCTTCCTTTCCTAATTCTTATTCCAATTCTTATTTCCAATTTTTATTCCAAATTTATCTCCCCGTCCTAATTCAATTCCTTTTCCGGTCTAGTCCGCAGTCCCGTGCTGTTTCTCATACTCCTTTACCACACGGATAATGTCCCTGTTGTACCGCGGCCAGTCCTCATCGAACTTTTTCAGGAAAGCATCCACGTCCTTTTGGAGCAGGAAAGTCTGGATTTGCGCATCCACAGCCATTTCGGACGGATAATAATGGTCCTGGTAGTCCGTCATGTTTCCTTCCGTTATGTACCGGGTCATTCCGTCCAGGATGGAAGGCAGTTGGAAATCACCGTCTTTGCATGGAATTGCTGTCTGCGCATCGATATATTTCTGTATGTTCTCATCCGCATAAAGGAAATCCAGCACCTCATAGGCAGCTTCCTTATTTTCACATTCCGCCATTACGCAGAACTGGAGATCCACGCCGGAATTTAATGTATTGCCGTCTTTGTCATCATTTGCCGGCATTACGAAAGAATCCAGGTTCAGCTCCGGGTTCACGGACAAAATCTGCGGAGCGGCATAACTTCCGATGGGATACATGGCGGATTCCCCTCTCGCAAAGGCGGTACACGCATCGTTATACCCATAGGCAAACGGATCTTCCGGTCCGTACTCTAACAGTTTTAAGTATTTTTCGGAAACTTCCCGGTATTCCTCGGAAAATGTGGTTTCCCCACGGTTCACCTGTTTCGTGGTATCCGAAGGCGCCAGGTCCACCGCCATGGCATTCCACGGGGCAAGGCAGGTCCACGTATCCTTAAACCCGAAGTAAAAAGGAAGAATTCCTTCCGCTTTTATGGTATCGCATAACGCCACCAGTTCTTCCCAATTCTCCGGTATCTGCCATCCGTGTTCCTCAAACATGTCTTTGTTGTACAGGATTCCTGCCGCATTTGCCACATAGGGCGCCGCATAAGTACCTTCCGTGGGAACCAGTTCCAAGGCTTCCCCGATATCCAGGTATCCCTGGTTAATCTCCTGCAGCCCCTGATAATCGGAGATATCCGCCAGGATTTCCGCATCCACAAAATAGGAATAATTGATGTCGCCGCCGATTCCTATGATGTCCGGGTAATCCTCCCTGATAAACCTTGTCTTCAAAATAGTCATGGCATCGTTAGGGGAACTGATTTTCAAATGGATGTTATCATGGGTTGCATTAAATTCATCTTCCACTGTCTTGAAGTAATTTGCCGCTTCCGGTTTATATTGGACGATTTCTATCTCGACCTTACCGTCCTTACCCGAACTCCCGCACCCACAGACAGCCAATGATGCCGCCGCACAGCATAATGCAAGCCCTAAGCATTTTATCCCTTTCCCTTTCATAACATTCTCCTTCCTTTTTTTGATAATGGTATTGTAACATACCATAATGCTACTGATAAATACCTGCATTTTGCAAATTATATTCCTTTATGCTATTTTTATTCCTTTTGTTTGCTATTATCTAGCATTTTGGTATATAATAAAAAAAACCGTCATTGGGAGGGTCTATGAGCGATTTCATTTTTTCCGTTTTTCCGAGCGAAAATTTTATTGATTTTGGGTTATACCAATTCGGATGGGAACAGTGTGACCCATCCCATTCCTTCGGTCCCGCAGCAAGGAACCACTATCTGTTCCACCTTTGCCTGTCCGGCACCGGAACGCTGTATGCGGACAATGCCGCGGGCAAAACCGTTACCTACCAGATTAAAAGCGGGCAGGGTTTTATGATGTTTCCCCACCAGGTATGCACCTACGTGGCAGACCATGAAATCCCATGGGAATATGTATGGATTGAATTTGACGGGCTGCGTGCCAAAGAAACCATCGACCTGACCGGAATCAACCGCAGCCAGCCGATTTATAAGGCACGCTATAAAGATATTGCGGAAACAATGAAAACCGAGCTGCTCTACATCGTAAACCACAAGAAGGAATCCCCGTTCCACTTAATCGGGCACTTCTACCTTTTCATCGACAGCTTCGTGCGCTCGTCCACTTCTGCACAAAGCGGCAAAGGAAGCAGCCTGCGGGATTTTTACATCAAGGAATCCATTTCCTATATCGAGCAGAACTTCCAAAATGATATCACCGTGGAAGATATTGCCGCCTCCTGCGGTTTAAACCGCAGTTATTTCGGGAAAATTTTCCATGAAAATATGGGCAAATCACCCCAGGAATTTCTGATTTCCTACCGCATGTCGAAAGCCGTGGAATTATTAAAACTGACTAAGCTGTCCATTGCCGATATCGGAAACGCGGTAGGTTATCCGAACCAACTGCATTTTTCCCGGGCATTTAAAAACGTATACGGCATCTCGCCCAAACAGTGGCGGAACGAAAACCGCCTGCCATCCGTTTCGGAATGACAGGCGGTGCGTTTCCCAAATCTTATAAAAGGAAATACTCCCGATTAGTTTGCTTTCTGCTCTGCGTCTGCATTTTCAGCCGATGCTTCTGCATCCGTGTTCTCTGCTGTTGCTTCTGCATCCGCATTTTCAGCCGGTGCGTCTGCGTTCTCTGCCGGCGCTTCTGCATCTACATTTTCAGCCGGCGCTTCTGCATCTGCATTTTCAGCCGGTGCTTCTACGTCTGCGTTTTCTGCCGGTACTTCTGCGTCTGCGTTTTCTGCCGGCGCTTCTGCATCTGCATTTTCAGCCGGTGCTTCTGCGTCTGCGTTCTCTGCCGGCGCTTCCGCATCTTCTGCAGGGGTTTCTACTGCTGTTTCATCCGTTACCGCTGCTTCCGTATTACCGCAAGCCATCATCAGGGTTGCGCATGTTGCTACTGCTGTCAATAACATAACTACTTTCTTTTTCATAACTTTTCTCCTCCTATATATGAAACAAAATTGCCGTGTCCAGTCCCATGCCCTATGTACCGTGCAACGGGAACTGTTGTTGGGGTTTCCCTCACCGGCTGAAAACATCATATGGCATAATTGTGACCAATCTGTGAACAAATTCTTGAGAATTTATGAACTGAATTTTTCGAAATGTCCAAAAAGTGCATAGAATTTACCGGGGCCAAGGGAACATGCATGGCTTTTTCACAATTTACACCCCTTATTTTCCGAATTTTTATAACAATTCCATAAACACCTGAAAATATAAATTTACAAATCCGTCATTTATGGATAAACTATATTTATCACAATTTTTTTAGGATACTGCAAATTTTCATATTTATTAAAGAAAGGACAAACATATGAAATTCATCTCATGGAACGTGAACGGGCTCCGCGCCTGTACGGGAAAAGGCTTTCTCGATTTCTTCCGGGAACAGGATGCGGACATTTTCTGTATACAGGAAACAAAATTACAGGAAGGGCAGATTGACCTGGACCTTCCCGGTTATTACCAGTATTGGAATTATGCGGAGAAAAAAGGATATTCC